>ERZ857757.1785-NODE-1785-length-15732-cov-3.306372_pt1 | contig 15732 bp, 7 predicted proteins | sample MGYA00519764_ERZ857757 | MGnify/ENA primary metagenome ERZ857757 (study PRJEB31778, sample SAMEA3449359) | human gut metagenome | biome: human gut; feature: human-associated habitat; material: faeces | place: United Kingdom | collected 2010/2012 ... | reverse complement strand
CGCAGCCGCCGGAGCGGTGCTTAAGCCGTAAGGCGGGAATTATGCGGTGTTGCCAATACTTTCTCAAGTTGCAGGCCATCTGCTATTGCTTAAATCGTCAAATTATTCCCGCTTGGTTTCCAAGGAAATCCTCTGTATTAGAATACAAATTGTATTATTTTGTAAGTTTAATACAAACATAGCGTTGTATTCCCGCCATTTCACATCACGTTTCCACGTTTTTGTCTATCAAGCAGCATGCCAACTTCTGCCCTCGCTCTCTCCATATCAACTTTCGCCTTTCTCCCTATCCCGCCAAATCCCATCGTTTGGTCGGCTGTTTTAATTCCAAATCGTATAATACAGCTCATATATGCCATTTTGTTTTTAGTATTTTCCTTCTACTCCGCCTGACAGAATAACCAATACCCTGTGTAAAATTGCAACTCTTCCCTTTCGCAGCGTACAGTGTTGCATCTTTACACAGGGTATTACTATCCCTGTCGTATTATAAAAAGGTAATTCACCCTGCAGATTGTTGCTATTTACACAGGTTTCCCCTCTTTTTTGGTTCCCCGCACCTGATTCACCCAAAATCCGCTTTATTTTGCAAACGCTGCATCGCGCTTTTCCTCATGTTTTGCTCTGTAAACCTGTGTAAAATTCCAACATATTTCTCCTTTTTTCCTATTCTCACCTTCTATCCGTTTTGTTGTAATTTCGCACAGGTTTATGTTTTGTAGTATTTTCAGGCTGCTTTGTATACAAAACGGCACCGCGTCTTTCAAAAAACGCGGTGCCGCCTTTGATTTATTCAAGATTTTGAAGTGCTTACCCTGCCGTGCTGTTCTGCTCTGTCAGCCCCGTAAACACCGGGTCGTTCAGCAGCATTCCGGGAACAACATATCGGTAGGTGATTGCCTGCCTGCCGTTGATCACACGCACACTATCGTTGGCCAGTGCCAGCTCTTTCAGGGTTTGCATATCCTCATCGTTCAGATAGATGGAGATCTGCTCCAGGCCAGATGTCTGCTTATACTTTGTCCCGTTTGTAACGGGAACATAGCGGCTGCTGACGGGGTTCAACTCGTAATTCTGCACCCCGCACAGGCGCGCTTTCGCAGCCTGTTCATGGATCAGCTCCGATGTCAGGGTGCCCAGCCGCGTGCCGCGCCAGTCCGCTTCGCTTTGCAGCACTGCCCGCACAGCCAGGTGCAGCCGGATGACAATTCGCTGTTTCATATCGTGGATTCCTGTATTCCTATTTACATGGATTTTTGTTGCTTGCTGTTTTCGTGGATCTGGATTATTCCACAGCATCAATCAGTGCTTTCAGCTCCTGCGCTGCCGCAATCAGCTCCTGCATCTGGTCCGACATTGCTTTGCGGTCCTCTGCCGTATAACTGCGGATCTTAGCTTCAATATTTTTTGCCGCTGCAATTTTACGCAGTTTGCGGGCCGTGGTAGGCAGCTTGGCCGAAATAAAGTTGTGGTCTTTATCTACTGCCGCCGCCTTGTTTTCCTGCGTCTTGGCCTGACCGATTGCATCCTGTGCATTTTGCAACGCTGCTGCAAATACGCTCTCGCGCTCCTGCATACTGCGGCGTTCCACTGCTACATCCAGCATGGCTGTGGTCAATGCGTCCTTAATGGCGCGGCGCTCATGGCTGCGTGGGTCAAGGGCTGCGATTTTCAAAAACATTGCGGCTGCACGGGCCTGTTCTTCCAGGGTCAAGCGGAGATAGGTTTCGCACTCGGCTCGGTTCAGGAATTCCTCATCCAGCAAGCGGCGCAGATCAGGGTTGAGATCATTCTGAATCGAAAGCGCCTTATCAATCGTGCGGGAATTCAGCGGGCTGACCTCTTTCAGCGCTTTTTTCGCTTCCGCTGCGCTCAGGTTATACGGTGCTTTCTGCAGGTTTTCCACAAAACGCGCCGCCGCCTGGCGCATCACACGTTCATTGCTGATGCCGCCGCGCACTTGCAGGTTTGCGCTGTCAATATACACAACTTTTTCGTTTTCCGTCAAGTTGCGCACCACTTTGCACTGCACTTTCTGCCATTCACTCATGCGGTTGGGCAGCTGCTTTTCTTCCTGCTCGCGTTTATCCTGCTCCACCAACAGGCGCAGCGCACGCAGGCGGCGCTCGCCGGAAAGCAGCACATATTTTCCGCCAACACCGGTCTTAGGGAACACAACTAGGTTGTGCAGCAGCCCCGCGCGGCGGATATCATCGGCCAGCAGCGCAATATCTTCCTCGGTATCCAGCTCACGGTAAAGGGCATTATCCGGGTTTTCTTCAATATCATTGATATTGATCTCGCTGTATTCACCGCCCGGCTCCTGGTCGCCGCGCGCGATCTTACTTAACGCTGCTTCGTTTACTTTAAAGCCTTTCTTCTGCAGTCGGTCCAGTTTGCTTGCCATCACTCTGCCTCCTGTTCAACGCGCGTTTTCAGCTCGGCATACACCTTTGCATAATCCTTTGCCGGGTTGCTGCTGCGTGCACATAGCACAACCGGCGCACCAAGGCGGGTGCTATCCTTTACAGCCTGTCCCTTACGGATTTCGGCAGCAAACAGCTTGCTGCCCAGCTGGCTTTCCCGCAGTTCATTGCGGATCACTTCGGTCAGGGCAGTTTTTTCCACCATAGTCAGGATAATGCCCAAAACATCAATTTTTTCGCCCTCATCGTGCTCCAACTGCTGGCACATGGCCACAGTGCGGTACACACTGTCACGGCTGTAGTCATCGCACACGCAGGGGATCAGCACAAAGTCACTGGCCATCAGGGCGTTGGTCACCATTACATCGCGGGACGGCGGGGTATCGATCAAAATATAGTCGTATTCGCCGGCAACCTGTGCCAGGCACATGGCCAAAAACATATTGATACTGGTGCTTTCGGACTGTTCCAGGATTTGCAGCTGCTTGGCCGCCATTGGGGTGTTGCCATTTGCCGGAATTATATCAATATTATCAAACTGCGTGCGGGAAATATAGTTCTGCGTGCCGCTGATGCCATAGGCACGGAACATATCATACACGCCAGCGCGGTCAAAAGTATTATCGGTTACACGGGCGCCCGTCAGGGTATAGGTACAGTTGCCCTGGGCATCCATATCCACCACAAGCACCCGCTTGCCGTCCTGCGCCATCAGCGCCGCCAGGTTGCAGACGGTAACGGTTTTTCCCACGCCGCCTTTTTCAATGCAGACTGAGATACAATATCCCATTGTTTTCCTCCTTGCGAGCGCCTTTGTGTAGGCATCTCTTCGTTGCTGTCGGTTAATCTTTGCCTTTTGTTCGGTTCTTTTGGCGGTACCGCACGCCGGCATCTTAATCTAAGGCAATACCGCGGGTTGCAAAAACGGGTACCCCCTGCCGTGCGGCATCTCTTCGTTGCTGTTATAGTTTCTATTATATCATATGCTTCGCGCGTGTCAACGGATATTTTGACGAATATTATGCAGGCATCTCTTCGTTGCTGTTCACGCATTTTCTCTGCCGCTTTTTCTTTCCATCCTTCTTCACTTCATCCAGGCATTCCCGCCCACCGGCCTTCATTCTCACCCCTTATCCCAGGGTGTATCTGAAATCAAAAAACGCCGGATATTTCCATTTCTCAGCTGCACCCCAACAAAAAAGCAGCGGCCAGCAATCTGCCAGCCGCTGCTTACCTTATTATAATAGCGCTCCCGGATTATCCGCTCCGCTTCATCTCAATTACTCTTCGCTGTCATCCGGGATATCTTCCTCAAAAGCATCCATCCAGCTTTCGTTGTGCCACTTATCTTTTTCACCTTTTTCCTTGGCGGCAACCTTCTGCCGTTGTGCCTGGTCGTTCATTATGGTGCCGATCGGGTTTAGCGCGCGTTCTTCAATAATGTGGTAGAACAGCCCCATCGGGTTATTCACGTTGGGGTCCTTGGCGGCCTTTGCCCAGAACACATCAAAGTCCAGTTCATGCGCCATAGCTTCCATCAATGGGGTCAGGCTGCCATACTTTTCAATCACTTCATTCATGCAGGCCAGGTAATGCAGCCGCATTTCGTCTTTCAGCCCATTGCGCAGGCTGGAAGGCGATGGCACGCACCGCGCTGCCAGGTGGCGGTAAATTTCGTGGTAAGCGCCGCGCTGGCCGCTCGTCAACGTCTTTTCCAGGTATCCATCATCTACAAACTTTGCAAACTCTTTTCGCATATCCTGCCGTTTTACAATCGTTTCGGGAATCAGCTCTGCCTTGGGCGGCTCAGGCTCCGGCAGCGTTTGCTGCACCGGCTCGTCCATCACATGGTACTCCGCTTCCAACAGCTCCTCTTTGGGTTCTGCTGCCGGCTTTGCCTTGCGGAAAATATAAATGCGATAGTTATCCATATCCTCGCGCAGCACCTTGTTCAGGTACCGCGCCGGGCTGCGCATCGTCTGCGACCGGGGAATGATCTCCTGTGCATAGCGGGGTGCCACACCGGCCAGCCAACTGGTCAGCCCGCCACAATCCAGGATGATGGCATTCATCTTTCCAAACACCGTTTTGTTGCCGCCGTCCTGCTCGCCATCGCCTGCCTGGATGGTGCAGCAGGCATCTGCCAACACATCAATGATCACTTCCACCGCGTGCAGCTCTTCGGGCGTAATCTCCGCGCGCAGCTGATCCATGCGCGCTTTCACAACAATTTCCTCCCGCAGCTCGGTGCGGTGGCGTCCAAAGGAATAGGGGATCGTTGTTTCCGGTGCCGAAACATAATCAAAGGTGATCACGCTGGGGTCATCCAGCAGCGAATCCTCAATCGCCACGGTGGGGCGGCCCTTCTTTTTGCTCTTTTTGCGCACTGTGCTGTTGATGCTGTCCAGGTTGGCCTGTGCGGCGGCATCATCCACCGGGTCAATCGTTACCACCAGCGAAAGAACCTTCTGCCCTTTTTTTTCGTACACATCGTAATTAAAAATAATATCCGTCTTTTCGTTAATTTCCGCCTTTGCCTTTTCCAGTGCCAGGCGGCGGAAATCCGACCATCGGTTGGCCGTATACGAAAGCTGTTCATACAGCATGCTCAGGTTCCATACCAGCGGTTCCCCGGCCGCTTTCTTTTTCAGGTACAGGCTCTGGTAGCTCTTGCACAGCTCGTAAATGCGGATGGAATAGGTGGACCGCATCAGCATGGTGTAGGTCACATCCATGGTGGTATACAGGGTTTTCAGCTGCACCAGGTGCGGTTTCAGCACCGGATCCAGCGTGATGGTCATGCGCGCGCGGCCCTCATCAATGCGCACTTTATCGATCCAGCGGAATGTTTCCACCGTAGAAGTTCCGTTATTCTTGATCCACTGGATGGGCGCGTTGGCCAGCTCCTCAATATTTTTGCGCACCTGCTTGTACAGCGCCCCGCTGTGCGGGTCCATGCCGGTCATCTTGATAAAATCATAAATGCTCAGCTCATAAGAGGGCAGGTCCGTATCCTCCGGCTTAATCATTGAAAAAATATGCAGCATCAGGCGCTGCTGGCTCAGCGTCAGGTTGTTGCGCGTCATCTGTACAAGGTCATTGGATTTGCGAACGATGGTCTGGTCCCCGCGTTCTTCAAACGTAACGACAAACGGATCATCTTTTTTCTGTTTACTTGCCGCCATAAGCAGGGGCCTCCTATATCGGTTGCTGTATCCCGGGTGGTCACGCACATCATGCTAAACATTATAGCACATCCTGTTGTCCAGCGCAAGAATTGCAAATTTACACAGGGTTTCACCGCCATTACCCTGTGCAAAATGCAACACCCGCGTTGTGGTTTGCCATATATCCTGTGGGGGTTGCAGCCCGGGTGCAGGTTACACAGGGTTTTATTGTGCTTTTCTGTCCTGCTGATTCAGGGTTCTGTAACCTGATGGAATGGCAACACCAATTTTTTCCCGTTCTCCCCCATCTCCCGGCTTACCTCTGGTTGTTATTATGGCTTAGATGTTTAGTTCTATATTAGTAATAGGTAGAGCCTGTGTAATTTAACAACGCAAACCTGTGTGTTCAACCAACTGCAGCCTGTGCATTCCACCACCATTTTCCTGTGCGGAAAGCAACCTGCGTAAAGTTGCAAATAAGCCAAAAACAGCCAAACCTGTGTAAATTGCAACACGGGGAACGGGTCTATCCTGTGTGGTTTTCCAACAGGTAGGCGGGTCACGGCGGGGCAGGGGAGTGGGAATACCCTGTGTAAAATGCAACTGTTCCGGGGGTAACCTGTGCGTTTTTCCAACGGTAAGCGGCATAGGGAGACAAGGCAATCCTGTGCGTTTTTCCAACACGTTTCGGGAACGTTCGGCACAGAATGCGGGCAATACCCTGTGCAAAATTGCAACAGCTCACAGCTGCTTCAAATAGATCAGTTGCAAATTTACACAGGGTAGCACCCCTATATTATAAGGTAAGAGCCGCACAGAATGGCGCGTGAGGGGTTGCAGTATACACAGGATAGATTGAAAGCTGGGAGCTGGAGGTGTATCTGAAAAGTCGAAAATTTAGTCTATTTCTACAAACGCAGCCGGATTTTGTGCTTGCGAAAGATCCGCTATTTTCGTTGCTCTCAGATGCACCTCAGGAGCTGGCGCAGATAGAAATCGGCAAGGGGGAACCGGGAATCAGGGGCAGGGCAGGGGGGAACAAAAAAGCGAATGGCATATCTGCAGCAAACCCGCACCCCGTTGTAAAGGGAGAACGGCATCCCGTTGGCGGGCGTGCAATCCACCAAACACACACCCGCCGCCGCAAACACCGCAAACCGTTTGCAGGGGCGCGGTGTACCCCATCGCGCCGCAAAAAAACGGGAACCGTGCGCCGCAAACCTGCCATCCCTCCCACAAGGCGCCCACCCAGCCGCCATGCCCCGCCGCAAACAGGCGCATGCGAAACAAATAATTGCGCAAAAACAGGAAAATGCAACAAAAAAGGCGAATTTTTCCGCAAAGTTGCGCTCTGTGTGCGCAGAGGATCATAAACGCGCGGTCAAAGTATATAAAAGGGACCGCTGCCAAAAAGAAAATCAGGAGTAAATGATACAAAGGCTTTGAACACATTATATAATTGGAGGAAAGCGCAATCAGTAAAAGTGCTGAAAAACAGGAATTTGCGTGGATTGTATTGTCTTTCTGGTGTAAAGGTGCTATATTAAAAAATAAAAAGTAAATGCGCAATGAGAAGACTCGATGCGGTTTTTTTTGAAAACAACAAGGCAACGGTTGCGCAAGTAAAAGAAGCTGGCTTCTTTTATTGTTCCACAGGGATCCCCTGTGGAACAATGTGCTTTCATCAAGCCAGCGCGAAAGGCGAGTGAGCAGATTGAATAGAACAGGAAAAAACACAACAGGTTGGGCGCGCCGGCTGACAGCGCTGCTTGTCACCGCTTGCCTGGTTATGGCAATGGCCCTGCCTGTATACGCCGAGGTGGATCTTCTGCCCGACGCACCTGACGAAGTAGAGCTGCAGGAGGATGAGCCGGGAACGGCCTCCGGGGAGGATACTGTTCCGCCGGAGCAGAACGCCGCCACCCCGGTGCCGGATGCCGCCACCCCGGAACCGGAACAAAGCGCCGAGCCGGAGCAGCCCGCCCCGACCGAAACGCCGGAGCCCACGGCAGAACCCACCCCGACCCCGGAACCGGCAGCCACCGCAACGGCCACCCCTGTGCCGACCGTGACCCCCACCACCGCCACCCCGGAACCGACCGAACAGCCGCAGAAGATGTACGCCGCAAAAAGCTTGGATAACGTGCAGGCAGTTAGTGAGGGGGGAAATACGGAAACTCACACGCTCTATTTTGCAGTGCCTAACAGTTGGGAAAATTATACAAAGGTAAAAATACATGCCATTATTGGACAAAGTCCACAAGATCGAAAGTATTATCTTGATATGCAGGAAGCTGACGAAACGGAGGACGGAAGAAAAATTTATTCTGCGGTCCTGAATAAGGCCGATCACTATCCAAATAACGGGTTGGGTGGACTTGAATTTTGCGGATATGCGGAAGATTCACTTACAGACGATAACCCTACAGACAAAGTAACAATTGTTCAAGTAGATAATAATAATAGTCTACCGTGGATGTCGTTCAATCCAACAGATCAGAAGTATATCGGCGGCGACTACTATGACGGAAAGAACGAAGATGGCTGGGATCCAAAGAAATGGGAGATCTATACGGTTAGCCATAAGCATTTCGCTGGCGAAGAGATGGCCTTTGAAAATAAAACCAGTGCAACACTAACGAACGTCAAAGCCTGGTTTTATGAACCGGATACTAATAAAAACCTTACACCAGTCAGTGAGCAGCCAATATCCTTAAATGATATCCAACCTGGTTTCACAGCAACCTTTGCCATTCCTAAAGTTCTTTGCTCTTTTGTTCGCTTTACCGCGGGCGATAGTGATACAGAAATAAGTGAATACTACAATTTTTATAATGAGGAAGTAACAGGAGAAAAACAGAAACGCTTCCAGTATTCCGAAGGTCAATGCTATTGCTACATGTACAATGGCAATGATGATGCAACATGGGGGCGTCCCGGTGCCATCCGCATCTATTACGATGCTACTTTCTCCAAGATGGCATTGAATGGAGATACCGGCGACTTTTCAATCCCCAAAGCCAATAATAATAATAAAGAGACCATTTATTATCGGATAAAAGGAGACGGCGTAGAATCCGAAAGCGGCACGCTGGTAAAAGATGGTACAAACGAAAATCTTTATTATATTGACATTCCCCAAGGATATAGTTCAATCATCTTTTCCGGTGATGCAATTAACGGTGACGAGGAGACAAAAGGAAATGGAGTAAGTACAGCGTGGCTGACGATTCCCACAGATGACAAAAATTGCTTCTATGCGGATACGAATGACGATGCAGTATATAAAGATACCACTCGTGGCGGCTACTGGGCTCCAAAAGGTACCCTGCGTGATGCCGAAAAGGGGAAAGATACTGGCACTAAAGTAGTAGATATTAAATCCGCTCCTTTTACGGAAGAAGCAAACACAAAATATGTTACCAGTACGCTGTATGACTATTATACAGATTACGAACTGAACGGCAAGAACCGTGATAAGTACGATAATGATAATACGGTTAATCAGCGCCACTGGGTACCCTTCCGCCAGTTCGATCAGGCAATCAGCGACTACTATCAGAGTTATGTAGATAAAAATACCGGAAAGCCCATTATATATCCCATTTATACAGGCCATTTCCAGCCAAGCGATTGGGATAAAAGATTTGCGGATATTGCAAGTACATTGAATTTGTACGGATGGAGTTCTTACAATATCTTTATCGCAGCCAATAACTCGAACTTTGATATAGGAGACACAAAAGAGAAAAAAAATTCCTACGCTTTCCAGGGCATTGTGGCAGACAAAAGGGACAGCGATGGCGACATCGTGATGAATGGAACGACCCTGAAAGAACCGCATTTCAATGAAAAGTTCCTGACCGGCCAAAACAGCAAAAATGCAAAACTTGGCGAAGTTTACCACAATGTTGAGTTCCCGTTTACCCAAGAAGAAGTTTTTATAGAACCAGCGCAAACGCCAAATGGCCCGCAAAAAGGCGAGGGCGTTAAATACTGGTGGTTTGACAGTAAAGAAACTTCTCTATATCTGCGCAAAGATACAAATAGCGATCAGTTGTACCTTGGTAATGATAGCCCAGGAGTGACAACCGCTGGATATAAGAGCGAGGCGTCCCACAACGTGGACAGTGCAAGTAGTCCAGATAATGTTTCAACGCCATACGGCTTTTTCCCGTTCAATGAAACCACAACCAGTAAGAGCGCAGTCAGGTACAATTACGGTTACGGTGCAAAACTTGAAATCCCGTTTACCCTAACCAGTACCGGAACAGTTAAGGACGACTACAATAATGAAATTCCAATTCGTTTTTACTTCTCTGGTGATGATGATGTGTGGGTTTTCATTGACGATCAGCTTGTCCTGGATATTGGCGGTGCTCATGCCAGAGTTTCTGGTGTGTTGGAATTTGACCAGCGCGATAATAAGAAAAACACCGTAACTTCCTATGTTAGCCGGGTCAAGAACAGCAAGACAGGTAATTATGGCGCTGAAAATTGTGATGAGCACAACCATACAACGGCGACAAGCATTACTTACTTAGGAACAACCGAAACGTATTATAAAAACGCAAGTGTTTCCATCCCTAATCTTTCCACCGGCAAGCACACCCTTACCATGTACTACATGGAACGCGGTATGTGGGAGTCCAACATGGCGGTGGCGTTCAACTTCCCGGATAATAACGAGCTGCAGGTTCAAAAAGAGGTCAAGCTGGACAACGTTAATCCGGCCTTCCAAAACTGCTTTAAAAACCAGAAAATCTTCAACTTCACCATCCAGAACCAGGCAACCCATTATGGAACAACACCGGCCGTTGGCCCGAATGAAAGCGAAAATCCGTCCCAACATGTGGATTTGACTGCGAATGGTAACACGATTGAACCCGCAACCAAACCAACCGAATCAAACAAAGGTGACTACATTTTCGAGTTGGCTGATAACCCCAATCCAGATTCCGAGACGGATACCAAACAGGTCCTTCACTGGTACGCACGCTATCCGGATACGGAACCCGTCAGTTACTGGCGTAAGCAACGTTATGGCATCCTGAAGCTGAAAGACCCCATCAATATCGAAAAAATGCGCTTCCTTACGTTCCAGGTTTACGTTGATCCAAAGGATCATGGAGGTGACCTTTCCCTCAACAACCTGTATCTGGAACTGCTGGATGAAAACAACGTCCAAAAAGGCAGCCTTGGCACAACAGGCATTAACGGCGCAACGTATGGCTCGGTCGAAGTGAAGACAGGCGCATGGGTCACCGTAAAGCTGGACCTGAACAAGATGAAAGCGCAGGACGGTTTTAACGGCAAGGTCAAAACCATCCGCGTGGGCGATAACTATAGCCGCCACATCTATTTCAGGAACTTTACCTTCATTCCCAAAGCGGTGCCAAAAACGATGACCGGCTTTACAACCGATCAGAAGGAAATCCCGGATTACGGCTCCGCCACAAGCGGTCAGTTGCAAAACGCCATAAACGCACAGTACACCTCCACCAAGGACAGCGACACCCAGTTAGTGGACGATGACGGACGCTTTGTTCTGGAAGATGGAGAAACCGTTACCTTCAGTGACCAGTTCCGCCGCGGCAGCTACATTTCGCTCAAAGAGGAACTGAACCGAAACCTGTACGACACCACATGGACGGTGTGCGAGAACGGGCAGGCGGTTACTTCGATGAAGGGCGATAGCGAATCCGTGACAGTTACCGACACGAACAAGTCGCTGGACAAGCAGGAGGGAAGCAGCCCCAATGATGGCCGAACGGAAAAAATAAGACCGAATGATGATCAAACGGGTAATAGCTATACCGGAAACAAACCCTCCGCCGACACCATCGTCTTCCGCTCCTATAAGGACCCGGACGAAAATAGCTCCACGCTGACAAAGCTAAAGGTAAAATACGTCAACACCGTCAAAACCGGCGGGCTGAAAATCCAAAAGAAGGCCGCAGAGGGGGAGGAAGGTACCATTAATGGCACCTACACCTTCAAAGTTACCTTTAATGATGTTGGCGGTGAGGGTCTGGAAAAAAAGGACATCATAAAGTATGTTGAGATCAACATGAGCGATGAGAACAACTCAGAACACACCGGAACCATCACCGGCATCCCCGTTGGCACCCGCTATACCATCGAGGAAGTCAAAACCGATGATTCCAGACTGCAAAGCGTAACCGTTCCGGATGGTCAATACGCCCATGTGATCGACAACACCATGGTGGAAGGCGTGATTGTGGCGAGCGAAAATCCGAGCAATCCGAACGATCTGAAAGTTACCGCAATCTTTACCAACACCCAGCGCAAACTGATCAACATTGAGTTCGATAAGCACTGGAAAGATGCAAATAATGAGGACATTGTCACTACGAATCAGCCGGATGAAATTTACATCCAGCTCCAGCGCCGCCTGGCAAACAGTGCTGAGGATGCCCCGTGGGATGTTGTTGACTACCCGACCTCGGGCAGCAAATATGTTACGGTTCACCATACAGATAACGGCTGGCTGTATCCCTTTAACAACCTGGATCAGTACCCGGTTGGCGGCAGTGCGGCAAACAACTATATTTACCGCATTGTGGAAGGTACGGTGGATGAGGCTGGCAACTTTACCGCGGCAGACGGAACCATTACGATTAAAGGCAATACGTATGTTGTAACGGCTGAAGCAACAGCAAAAAGCGAAAAGGACAGCGAAACCGGCGCAACTACAACGCCAGCCAAAGTAAACGGTGGAACCATCACCGGCGTCAGCGGCAAGATTGAGCTGACCAACACGCTGCAGAACCCGAAGTTTGTACTGGATATCATCAAGCAGGACGCCAATAACGAGAAAAACCTACTAGATGGTGTTGAGTTCAAGCTGGAAAAGCTGAAAGCCGAAACAACCGGAGGAGAACCGCAGGTAGATACTACCTATAAATTCAGTAGCAACGAAAACAAAAATTATTTGACCGGTATAACCGGGGCGGACGGCAAAATCACCAATATGTTCACAAATCTGGAACCCGGTACATACCGCCTGACGGAAACCAAGGCACATCCGGGGTACAACCTGTTGGCAAAGCCAATTGAGATCAAATTTACCCAAGAGGGCAAGTGTTATATTGATGGACTGGCAATTGAGGACAAAGACAAGTTTAAGCCGGGCGCCAATAACACCTACACCATGACCCTTACCGTTCTGAACCGTAAAACGCCTGAGCTGCCCCACACGGGTGCAGACGCGCCAAGCCTGTGGCTGCTGATCGGCATGCCGCTGGCGGTGGCAGGGCTGTTGATATTCACATTCCGCTACAACAGGAAAGGGGGCCGGCGACATTAACCATCCCCCGGAAACCCAGCAACCCCCAGGGTACAGCCCGCTAGTGCGCGCCCGTTTACGGCAGGGCGCAGCCTTAAGCCAAGTGGGCAAGCGGCCCAGTTTTTCCTCCTTTTTTCTTCACGGCACAGTGCGGGCGGCGCGGCAGCGTTTCCCCGCTGCAGCGCCCCGCACTGCACGCCGTGCTGATGCAGAACCCTTAAGCCGGGCGGCCCCGCCGCCCATCCGATGATGATTTTTTTTAAGAGAAGAGGTACTGAAATGAAAAAAGCAAAACGTTTTCTCACAGGCCTGTTGAGCGCCGCTCTGGCCCTCAGCCTGTGCGCTATGCCAGCAATGGCAGCGGACAACGGTGAAACACCGGCGACAACACCACCACAGGATGTTTGGACGCAGGATACCGGTTCCATTACGATTCATAAGTATGAGTACAATGGCCAGGTAAAGCCGGACAGCACTGGTGAAGAGAACGATGTAAATAACCTCCCCGATGGTGCTACACCATTGGAAGGTGCAACGTTCAGCATTTATAAGGTTATGGACCGTGCCGCGCTCCGGAATTACTATGACGGTACGGATGGCCAAACAAAGGTTACAGTCGATACATACCTGAACGACACCAAGGATGCGATTAAATCTAATGAGAGCTATTCCACTGCGGTCGCTACAGCAACGACTGGCGAGGACGGCATTGCCGAGTTTCCCAATCTCCAGCTTGGTTTGTATGTAGTTGTTGAAACTGGTACCCCGGATAAGGTTACAAGCCCGGTGAAGCCGTTCCTGGTATCGGTTCCTATGACGAGAGCAAGCAGTCTCAACGAATGGCTGTACGATATCCATGTTTATCCGAAAAATGGAACAACTTATGGCGAAGTGAAGATTGTTAAATACAGACGTGTTGGCTCTGATACGGACGGCACACTCAGTGGTGTAACCTTTACGCTGGAAAAGTGGGATGAGACTGCCAAGGAGTGGAAATCTGTAACAGTCAGTGATAAGGATGGCACTGCGTTCAATCTGAAAACCGATAAAAACGGTGAAATTTCCGTAAGCGGCCTGTCTCAGGGCAAGTACCGCTTTATCGAGCAGTCGATTGAAGGAAATAACACCTACATTATTGACCAGACCCCCATTGAATTCGAAGTAACCAAAGAAGGCAAAATCCAGTACAAAGGCGGAGAACCCGAGGCAGCGGTTACTTTTAATGTTACCAATGACAGGCCGGATGTTGAAAAGAAAGTAATTGATAAAAACGATTCTCCCAAGACCGAAGCAGACTACAGCGTTGGCGACAAGGTTCCTTACCAGATCACGGTAACGGTTCCGGAGAACATTACCAAGCTGACGACCTTTACCGTAAGCGATACGCCCAATAATTTGAAGTATAATAATGATGCGGAATTGACATGCAAGGGTGCTGCTGTGGATTCGAGCGTATATACCATCGCTACCGAGGGCAATGGATTTAAAATTACATTTAAGCCTGCCAAAATGGGACTATATGCCGGCCAAAAGATTATTATCAACTACAGTGCAACTTTGCTGAACACTGCTGACCAGACGGGTGCAGGCAACCGGAATGACGTTTCTCTCGTTTATAGCAACAAAATTGGTGTAGACAGCGAGGGCAACCCGACGGAAGGTGAAAAGAAAGAAATCCATGATGGTACCTTTGTTTACACTTTCAAAGTAAAAGTGCATAAAATTGCAGACGATACCAAGGTGGGACTTAAGGACGTAGAGTTTGACCTGTACAAAAAAGATGAGAGCGGCACTGTAACTGGCGATGCTGCAAAAGCTTTGGGCCTGGATCCCACTAAAAAGTGGACCAAGGTCAATAAAGCGTCGCTGAAAACTGATGCTAATGGCTATGTGGAACAGGGCGGCCTGGCAAACGGTGAGTATTACCTGGTTGAAACCAAGACTGCCTCTGGTTATAACCTGCTGAAGGCTCCTGTTAAGGTTACCTTGAGCATTCAGGCAAAGACGGAATGGGTTGAGACGTACATTTATGATGATAACGGCAACATGCTGAAGCATACGGTTGATAAGAAAAACACTACTTTTAGCGGTGGCGATGAAGGTGGTAAAACGGAGTATACAATTACCGTTGTCAACCGCAAGGGCTTCAACCTGCCCACCACCGGTGGTTTCGGCACCCTGCTGTTCAGCGGCATTGGCGTGCTGCTGGTTGTGGCCGGTGTTGGCGTGCTGCTGAGCCTGAAAAAGAAGAACCGCGCCTGATGCGCCCGCCGCAAGGCAAAACAATTTTACAATTCACCAATAGGGTATAGAGGGATAATCCATCATACACAGGGGGAGGGCCGGGTTTGGCCCTCCCCCTATGGTGGGTTATTGGGAAATAAATTTTTTTGGGTGTACATGGCCGTTGTTCGGTTGACTTTTTAGGTTCTGCGTGGGGAACCACCCTACGGGTTGGGTTTGTGGAGGGGAACCACCCCACGGCCGTTAGGTTTGTGGCGAGGAACCACCCCTCAGGCCGCTCCGCGTCCAGCTCCCCTCAAAGGGGAGCCACCGCAATCTAAAAGAAAGAGATTGGCTCCCCTTTGAGGGGAGCTGTCACCACAGGTGACTGAGGGGTGGTTCCACACGCAGGGCCTAACAAATAATGGAATATACAGCAAGGCCCGGCGGCGGGATGAGGGCATCCCGCCCTACAGGGATAAAATACCATTTGGCGTGTATACGAAAAAAGCAGAGCTTTTGACAGCTCTGCTTTTGCATTTTATGGGGATTTCTTAGGCAACACCGCACAATTCCCGCCTTGCGGCTTAAGCACCGCTCCGGCAGC
>ERZ857757.1751-NODE-1751-length-15922-cov-3.414571_pt1 | contig 15922 bp, 7 predicted proteins | sample MGYA00519764_ERZ857757 | MGnify/ENA primary metagenome ERZ857757 (study PRJEB31778, sample SAMEA3449359) | human gut metagenome | biome: human gut; feature: human-associated habitat; material: faeces | place: United Kingdom | collected 2010/2012 ... | reverse complement strand
GAATGCCCTGCTCGACCGCAGGAATGAATTCCTTCGGGATAGAGCCGCCGACGGTGGCGTTGATGAACTCGAAGCCCTTGCCGCTCTCGTTGGGTTCGACGGTGATCTTGACATGGCCGTACTGGCCCTTGCCGCCGGACTGACGCGCGTATTTCGTCTCCTGATTGACCTTCTTGCGAATGGTCTCTTTGTAGGCGACCTGCGGCGCACCGACGTTTGCCTCGACCTTGAACTCCCGGAGAAGGCGGTCAACAATAATTTCCAGATGAAGCTCACCCATGCCGGCGATGATCGTCTGGCCGGTCTCTTCATCGGTGTAGGTTTTGAATGTCGGGTCCTCTTCAGCAAGCTTCGAGAGCGCGATACCCATCTTTTCCTGCCCGGCCTTGGTCTTCGGCTCGATCGCCACGCGGATAACGGGCTCGGGGAAAACCATGTTTTCGAGCACGATGGGGTGCTTCTCGTCACAGAGCGTATCGCCCGTGGTGGTATTCTTCAGGCCGACGGCCGCAGCGATATCGCCGGAATAGACAACGGGGAGATCTTCTCTGTGGTTCGCGTGCATGAGCAGGATTCTGCCCATACGCTCGCGCTGCTTTTTGTTGGTGTTCATGACGGTCTTGCCTGCCTCCAGCGAACCGGAGTACACACGGAAGAACGCCAGCTTGCCAACATAGGGATCCGTCATGATCTTGAAGGCCAGCGCGGCGAACGGAGCCTCGTCAGAGGGCTCGCGCGTTTCTTCCTCGTCGGTCTTCGGGTTGATGCCGGTAACTGCTTGTTTGTCCAGCGGGGACGGCATATACTCGACAATCGCATCCAGCAGTTCCTGAACGCCCTTATTTTTATAGGACGAGCCGCAGGTGACCGGAACGATCTTATATCCGATCGTCGCCCGGCGAAGCGCGGTGCGGATCATCTTTTCGGGGATGTCCTCACCCTCGAGGTACAGCGTCATGATCTGGTCGTCCTCGTCGGAGATCGACTCGAGCATATGGTCGCGGTACTGCTTTGCAAGCTCCTCCATATCAGCGGGGATGGCTTCCTCGCGCATATCCTTGCCGAGCTCGTCATAGAAGACGAATGCCTTCATCTTGATGAGATCGACCACGCCGCGGAAGGTATCTTCGCTTCCGATGGGCAGTTGGATGGGAACGGCGTTGCACTTGAGACGCTCGTCCATCATCTTCAGGACATTGAAGAAATCGGCACCCATCATGTCCATCTTGTTCACGTAAACAAGGCGCGGAACATGATACTGGTCGGCCTGTCTCCATACAGTCTCGGTCTGCGGCTCGACGCCGCCCTTGGCACACAGGACCGTCACAGCGCCGTCGAGCACACGTAATGAGCGCTCGACCTCGACCGTAAAGTCCACATGGCCCGGAGTGTCGATGATGTTGATCCGCACGCCCTTCCAATGGCAGGTGGTAGCGGCAGAGGTGATCGTAATGCCACGCTCCTGCTCCTGCTCCATCCAGTCCATGGTCGCGGTGCCTTCGTGCGTTTCGCCGAGTCTGTAGTTGACACCGGTGTAGAACAAGATACGCTCAGTCGTCGTGGTCTTGCCTGCATCGATGTGTGCCATGATGCCAATATTTCTTGTATTCTCAAGTGAATATTGTCTTGGCATGCTGTTCTCCTTCTGTCATTACCAGCGGAAGTGAGAGAACGCCTTGTTGGCCTCGGCCATCTTGTGGGTGTCTTCACGCTTCTTGACAGCGGCACCCGTGTTGTTGCAGGCATCCATGAGCTCGCCGGCGAGGCGCTCTTTCATGGTCTTCTCACTTCTTGCACGGCTGTAGTTCGTCAGCCAGCGCAGTCCAAGGGTCTGGCGTCTTTCCGGGCGAACCTCGATCGGAACCTGATAGTTCGCACCGCCGACACGACGGGTCTTGACTTCCACGGCCGGCATGATATTTTCCATGGCGGTCTGGAAAGCCTCAAGACCAGACTTGCCGGTCTTCTCTTCCACGATCTGGAACGCACCGTAGACGACCTTCTGGGCTACGCCCTTCTTGCCGTCGAGCATGATGCTGTTGACGAGCTTGGTCACCAGAACGGAACCGTAGATCGGATCGGGAAGGATCTCTCTCTTGGGAACATTACCTCTTCTGGGCACTGTGCTTCCCTCCTTCATAAAATGATTTCATAGGTACTTCGGAAGCCCGAAGCTTCCGTGGGTGCCTGCCAAGAGGTTCTCATAAAAATATATATAAAAAACTCTCAGCAAGGCATCGCCTTGCACAAGGCAGAATTGCGATGATAGACAGAAGAATTACTTCTTCTTGCCGGCCTTCGGGCGCTTTGCACCGTACTTGCTGCGGGCCTGCATACGGCCCTGCACACCCTGGGTGTCGAGCGTACCGCGGATGATGTGGTAACGGACGCCAGGAAGGTCCTTGACACGGCCGCCGCGGATCAGAACGACAGAGTGCTCCTGCAGGTTGTGACCTACGCCGGGAATGTAAGCGGAAACCTCGTAACCGTTCGTCAGACGCACACGGGCGATCTTACGAAGAGCAGAGTTCGGCTTCTTCGGGGTGGTGGTACGAACAGCGGTGCAGACACCTCTCTTCTGAGGAGAAGACAGATCGGTCGCACGGTTCTTCAGCGTGTTGACACCCTTCTGCAGAGCAGGAGCGGTGGACTTGTAGGTCGACTGTTCTCTTCCCTTTCTTACCAGCTGGTTAAAAGTAGGCATATTGTTCCTCCTTTCTCGGATTGTGGCTGCTTTGCAGCATCATGTATTTTATCCCGAAATATCAAAGATATTCCGTTGGGACCAGAAAAAAGCGCATTTCAGCGCAAAAGTGCGGCGCAGGCTGCACCGACATGGATCCCGCAGAGCCTCCCGAGCTCCTTCATCGTCGCGATCTCGACAAGCTCAACGCCGGCGTCGCGGCACTGCTCGACGAGCGGCTCGCGGAGGATGGGGTCGGCGTCGGCGGCCACATAGGCGGTTTGTACACGCCCGGCCTTCAGCGCTTTGCGCAGCTGCTTCGTACCGATCACCTTTCGGTTGCTTGTCAACCGTTCCGGCATCCAGACACCTCCATGGAAAATACGCGCAGGCAGACCCACGCAAATATGGATTATAGCAGAAATCACGAAGCGCGTCAATAAAAAAACGCGCAAAAAGAAAATATTTTTTTGATTTTCCCTTGAAATTGCAATGCTTTTCGGACTTTGGCAGAATGCACAGAGACAGATGTACGCGGCAGGCAGAGCAAACGTCAGGCGCGGCATCTGCCGCGCCTGACTGGCTTGAAATTTTACAGCTTCTCGTCGTCGATCATTTCCTCGGTCACAATGGATTCCGGGGTGGTGAGCGTATCGAAGTCGCGGTAGGCCTTGAGGCCGGAGCCCGCGGGGATGAGCTTGCCGATGATGACGTTTTCCTTCAGACCGATCAGGTGGTCGACCTTGCCCTTGATGGCCGCGTCGGTCAGGACCTTCGTCGTCTCCTGGAAGGAGGCAGCGGAGAGCCAGGACTCGGTGGCAAGGGACGCCTTGGTGATGCCCATGAGGATGAGACTGTCGGTCGCAGGCTTGAGGTCCGTCTCGCCGGCGTCAATGCGCGCCTGTACGGCGGCGTTTGCGTCTTCGAACTCGAATATATCGACGACCGTGCCGGACAGCAGGTTCGTGTCGCCCGGCTCCTCGACCTTGACCTTGCGCATCATCTGGCGGATGATGACCTCGATGTGCTTTTCGTTGATGTCGACGCCCTGCTGACGGTACACGGCGAGAACGCCCTGCGTCAGATAGTCCTGCACGGCCTCAACGCCGGAAATGCGCAGCACATCATGCGGGTTCAGCGCGCCGTCGGTGATGGGTTCGCCCTTGCGGACGCGCTTGCCGTGCTCGACCTTCAGGCCGACGGAATACGGCACCTGATACTGCTTGACCTCGCCGTCGTCAGCGGTGATGGTGATGTTGCGCAGCGCCGTGCGGTGCGAATCGTCAACGTCGACGACGCCGTCGATCTCGGAGATCTGCGCCATCTTCTTCGGCTTTCTGGCCTCGAACAATTCCTCAACACGAGGAAGACCCTGCGTGATATCGTCGCCCGCGACACCGCCGGTGTGGAAGGTACGCATAGTCAGCTGCGTGCCCGGTTCGCCGATGGACTGCGCGGCGATGATGCCGACGGCCTCGCCCAGATTGACAAGCTCGCTCGTGGCAAGGTTCATGCCGTAGCAGCGTGCGCACACGCCGGAACGGGCCTTGCAGCCGAGGACGGAGCGGACGTACACGCGGTCGATACCGTGGGCCGTAAACTTGGCGGCGTCCTCCTCGCGGAGCATGACGTCCTTGGAGTGCAGCAGCTCGCCCGTCTTCGGGTCGGTGATATCATAGACCGGGTAACGGCCGCGGATACGGTTGCCGAAGGAGTCGATGAGCTGGCCCTTCTCATAATAGTCGCCCTTCCAGCTGCCGTTGATGGAGCCGCAGTCGTTCTCGCGGATGATGACGTCCTGGCAGACGTCGACCATGCGGCGGGTCAGATAGCCGGAGTCAGCGGTACGGAGCGCCGTATCGGTCATGCCCTTTCGAGCGCCTCGGGAGGAGATGAAGTATTCCAGAGCGGACAGACCCTCACGGAAGTTCGCCTTAATCGGGATTTCGATCGTGCGGCCGTTCGTATCTGCCATCAGGCCGCGCATACCGGCCAGCTGACGGATCTGGTTCATGCTGCCTCGCGCGCCGGAGTCCGCCATCATAAAAATCGGGTTAAAGCGCTTGAGGTTCGACTGCAGCGCGTCGGTGACGTCCTTGATGGACTTCTCCCACTGCTGGACGGTCAGACGGTAGCGTTCGTCGTTGGTGATGAAGCCGCGCTTGTACTGGCGGTCGATCTTGACGACCTCCTTCTCGGCCTCATGGATGAGCTCATACTTCTTCTCCGGGATCTCCATATCGGCGATGGAAACGGTGATGGAGGCTCTGGTGGAGTATTTATAGCCGAGGGCCTTGACCTTGTCGAGCATTTCGGTCGACTGCGTGAAGCCGTTGATGCGGATACACTTGTCGATGATCTTGCCGAGCTGCTTCTTGCCGACGACGAAGTCGATCTCCAGCGGGAACAGATCATCGACCGTCTCGCGCTTCTTGAAACCGAGGTTCTGCGGGATCGCGTCGTTGATGATCAGACGGCCCACAGTCGCGTCGATGATGCGGTGCTCCTTTTTGCCATCGATCTCAAGCTCTTTCCAGACCTTGATGGGATCGTGCATGGCGATCATGCCGTCGGCGTAGGCCATCATGGCCTCGTCCTCGTCATGATAATACTTGAAGTATTCCTTCGGACGGATATCGCCCGCCTCGTGCGCCTGCTGGGCATATGCACCGACGGTGCGGATATAGATATGGTTCTCTTCCTTGATATCGGCCTCGGAATCCCAGATATTCCAGACGTAGATGACCTCGTCCGGCTGAATTTCGCCCGCGTTCAGGGCTGCAGCAGCCTGCGCAAGCGTCTGGTAGGAGCCGGGAATCGTCTCCGGGCGGTCCGTCTCGTTTTCGAGCAGCGCGCCGCGGGTGCGCAGATAATACTGGTAATCCTCGGATTCGGGATCGTCCCAGATGTTCCTGACCCAGATGGGCTTCTCATACGGCAGCTTGCCGCACTCGAGCAGCGGGAAGATCTCGTGAATGGTGTCATACGCGTCGACGTCATAGCGCTGGTACGTCAGATAATACGTGCCGAGGATCATATCCTGCGTCGGGACCGTGACCGGCTTGCCGTCCTGCGGACGCAGCAGGTTGTTGGCCGAGAGCATGAGGATACGGGCCTCTGCCTGCGCTTCTGCGGACAGCGGAACGTGAATTGCCATCTGGTCGCCGTCGAAGTCCGCATTGAACGCGGTGCAGCACAGCGGATGGAGCTTGAGCGCGCGGCCCTCGACGAGGACCGGCTCAAACGCCTGAATGCCCAGACGGTGCAGAGTAGGTGCGCGGTTGAGCAGCACGGGGTGCTCCTTGATGACGACCTCGAGCGCGTCCCAAACCTCGGTGCGCTGCTTATCGACCATCTTCTTTGCGGACTTAATGTTGTTTGCTACGCCGTCCTCAACGAGCTTCTTCATAACGAAGGGGCGGAACAGCTCAATGGCCATTTCCTTGGGAACGCCGCACTGATAGATCTTAAGATCAGGGCCGACAACGATAACGCTACGGCCGGAGTAGTCAACGCGCTTGCCCAGCAGGTTCTGGCGGAAGCGTCCCTGCTTGCCCTTGAGCATATCCGACAGCGACTTGAGCGCACGGGAGTTTGCGCCGGTCACGGCTCTGCCGCGGCGGCCGTTGTCGATAAGTGCGTCAACGGCTTCCTGAAGCATGCGCTTCTCGTTGCGCACGATGATGTCGGGCGCGTTGAGCTGGATAAGTCTCTTAAGACGGTTATTGCGGTTAATGACGCGGCGGTACAGATCGTTGAGGTCGCTTGTTGCGAAGCGGCCGCCGTCGAGCTGGACCATGGGGCGGATCTCGGGAGGGATGACCGGCAAAATGTCGATTATCATCCACTCGGGCTTGTTGCCGCTCTGGCGGAATGCCTCGACGACCTCAAGGCGCTTGACGAGCTTTGCCTTCTTCTGGCCGGAGGCGTTTGCCAGTTCTTCTCTGAGCTGAGCGGAAAGCTGCTCGCAGTCGATCTGCTGGAGGAGCTTTTTTATTGCCTCGGCGCCCATGCCGGCATCAAAGTCGTCCTCGTACTTCTCGCGCATATCGCGATACTCTTTTTCGGTGAGTATCTGGCACTTTTCCAGCGGAGTGAAGCCGGGGTCTGTGACTATATAGTTTGCAAAGTACAGGACCTTCTCGAGCACTCTCGGAGTGAGGTCGAGCAGCAGGCCCATGCGGCTGGGTATGCCCTTGAAGTACCAGATATGAGATACGGGGGCGGCAAGCTCTATGTGACCCATGCGCTCGCGGCGAACCTTGCTCTTTGTGACTTCAACGCCGCAGCGGTCGCAGATCTTGCCCTTGTAGCGGATCTTCTTGTACTTGCCGCAGTGGCACTCCCAGTCCTTGGTCGGTCCGAAAATGCGCTCGCAGAACAGGCCGTCGCGCTCGGGCTTAAGGGTGCGGTAGTTGATGGTCTCGGGCTTGGTGACCTCGCCGGAGGACCAGGAAAGGATCATTTCAGGGGAGGCAATGCCTATTTTTATGGCGTCAAACGGTGTAAAACTCATTATTATTCATCCTCCTCACTGTAGTCATCATCGGACATGAAACCGAAATCATCATCGTCGGTCTCGGGAACGTCCTCGATCGTATAGCCCTCGGCCTCGATATCGTCGTCATCGGACATGGTATCGTACATCTCGTCCTTCATCTTGGGAACGAAATCGTCATCGTCATCATCCTTGAGCTCGATCTCCTGGCCGTCCTTATCCAGAACGCGGATATCAAGACACAGAGACTGAAGCTCCTTGACCAGGACCTTGAACGATTCGGGTACGCCGGGCTGCGGAATATTGTCGCCCTTTACGATGCTCTCATAGGTGCGTACACGGCCTGTGACATCGTCGGACTTGACAGTGAGTATCTCCTGCAGGGTGTACGCCGCACCGTAAGCCTCGAGGGCCCAAACTTCCATTTCGCCGAAGCGCTGGCCGCCGAACTGAGCCTTGCCGCCGAGAGGCTGCTGGGTAACGAGGCTGTAGGGGCCGGTGCTGCGAGCATGGATCTTATCATCGACCAGGTGGTGCAGCTTGAGGAAGTAGACCCAGCCGACAGTTACGTCGTTATCAAATTTTTCGCCGGTGCGGCCGTCGTACAGGACGCTCTTGCCGTCCTCGCGCAGGCCGGCCTGACGCAGGGTATCGCGGATGGTGGATTCGTTTGCGCCGTTGAAGATAGGCGTTGCGACCTTCCAGCCGAGTGCCTGAGCCGCATAGCCGAGGTGAACCTCGAGGACCTGACCGATATTCATACGGGAAGGAACGCCCAGAGGGTTAAGGACTATATCAAGCGGAGTGCCGTCGGGCAGATAAGGCATATCCTCACGCGGAAGTATGCGCGAGACAACGCCCTTGTTGCCGTGGCGGCCGGCCATCTTATCGCCGACGGAGATCTTACGCTTCTGAGCGATGTAAACACGCACGACCTGATTTACGCCGGGGCTCATCTCGTCGCCGTTTTCACGGGTGAACACCTTGACGTCAACGATTATGCCGCTCTCGCCGTGGGGAACCTTGAGCGAGGTATCGCGAACCTCTCTCGCCTTTTCGCCGAAGATGGCGCGGAGCAGTCTCTCCTCTGCGGTGAGGTCTGTCTCGCCCTTCGGGGTCACCTTACCGACGAGGATATCACCGGCACGGACCTCTGCGCCGACAGTGATTATGCCGCGCTCATCAAGGTACTTGAGTGCATCGTCGCCCACACCGGGGATATCACGGGTGATCTCCTCGGGTCCGAGCTTGGTATCGCGTGCGTCGCACTCGTATTCCTCAACATGGATAGAGGTGAACACATCTTCCATGACAAGGCGCTCGTTAAGCAGGATAGCGTCCTCGTAGTTGTAGCCTTCCCAAGTCATGAAGCCGACGAGGATGTTCTTGCCGAGGGATATCTCGCCGTCCTTGGTGCTCGGGCCGTCTGCAATGACGTCGCCCTCGTGAACGCGCTCGCCGAGAGAAACAATGGGTCTCTGGTTTACGCAGGTACCCTGGTTGGAGCGTGCAAACTTTATGAGCTTATAGTTCTTTATATCTCCGGAATCGTATTTGATGGAGATGTTCTGCGCATCGGCGCGGACGACCTCGCCGTCGCCTTCCGCGAGAACGACAACACCGGAGTCAACTGCGCACTTGTGCTCGATGCCGGTTGCGACGATAGGCGCCTGAGTTGTCATAAGAGGCACTGCCTGGCGCTGCATGTTCGCGCCCATCAGTGCGCGGTTTGCGTCGTCGTTTTCGAGGAACGGGATCATCGCGGTGGCGATGGAGATCATCATGCGCGGGGACACGTCCATGAAGTCGACCTTCTCGCGGTCCACGTCGATAATCTCGTCGCGGTGGCGGCAGGTGACACGCTTATTGATGAGTCTTCCCTGCTCGTCGAGCGGCTCGGTCGCCATGGCCATGATGTACTGGTCTTCCACGTCCGCCGTCATGTAGACGACTTCCTTGGTGACGACGCCGGTCTCCTTGTCGATGCGGCGGTACGGCGTAATGAGGAAGCCGTACTCGTTCACACGGGCATAAGACGACAGGTAGTTGATAAGGCCGATGTTCGGACCTTCGGGCGTCTCGATCGGGCAGAGGCGCGCATAGTGGCTGTAGTGAACGTCTCGCACGTCGAAGTTGGCGCGCTCACGGGTCAGGCCGCCGGGGCCGAGCGCGGAGATACGGCGCTTGTGCGTCAGCTCGGCGAGCGGGTTCGTCTGATCCATGAACTGACTCAGCGGGCTGGAGCCGAAGAACTCCTTGATCGCCGCCGTGACGGGACGGATGTTGATGAGGCTCTGGGGCGTGACGATGTCGAGATCCTGCAGCGTCATGCGCTCGCGGATCACGCGCTCCATGCGGGAGAAGCCGATGCGGAACTGGTTCTGCAGCAGCTCACCCACGCTGCGGACGCGGCGGTTGCCGAGATGGTCGATATCGTCCGGCTCGCCGATGCCGTGCGCGAGGCAGCAGAGATAGTTCGCCGCGGAGAAGATATCGTCGCAGATGACGTGCTTCGGCATAAGAAGACCCACGTTCTCCTTGAGCACTTCCTTGAGCTCTTCGCCCTCATACTGCTCCATATACTGGCGCAGGAGGATGAAGCGGACGCGCTCGCGCAGACCGAGCTCTTCCTTGATGATGCGGCGGTTCTCCGCATCGTCGTCCGAGAAGCGGACGAAATCGGCGGCATCGACCATGCCGTTGGAGAACACGCGGACGGTCTCGTTCTCGCCGACGGTGATACGCACGGCGTTAACGCCCTTCTTCTCCAGCTCGCGGACGCGCTCGCGGGTAAGCGTTTCGCCGGCGTCAGCGATGATCTCGCCGGTCATCGGGTCGGCAACGGGCTCGGCCAGAGCATAGCCGGCAACGCGCGGGTAGAGCGCGAGCTTCTTGTTGAACTTGTAGCGGCCGACGTTGGAAATGTCGTACCGGCGGTGGTCAAAGAAGAGGTTTTCGAGCAGGGTCTCGCTGCTCTCCACCGTCGGGGGATCGCCGGGACGGAGCTTCTTGTAGATCTCGAGCAGGCAGTCATCGCGGGAGATGCAGGTGTCGCGCTCGAGCGTGGTGACGATGCGCTTGTCGTCGCCGAAGATCTCGCGGAGCGCGTCGCCGGTGACGGCGCCGCCCACGGGATTGTCGATGCAGCTGAGCCAGGTGTGCGGCTTGTCCGCCTTGTAAGCGCCGAGAGCCTTGAGCAGAAGCGTGGCGGGCAGCTTGCGGTTCTTGTCGATGCGGACATAGAACACGTCGTTCAGATCCGTCTCATACTCAAGCCACGCGCCGTGGTACGGGATGATGGTCGTGCCGTACACGGAGCTGTTGGTCTTGTCCGTCTTCTTGTCAAAGTAAACACCGGGCGAACGGACGATCTGAGAGACGATAACGCGCTCGGCGCCGTTGATGATGAACGTGCCGCTCGCGGTCATGAGCGGGAAATCGCCCATGAAGATCTCCTGTTCCTTGATCTCCTCGGTCTCACGGTTGCGCAGACGCACGCTGACCTTCAGCGGGGCGGCGTATGTGGCGTCACGCGCCTTGCACTCCTCCTCCGAATACTTGGGCGGCTCGTTCATGGAATAATCCACGAAAGAGAGCTCCAGGTTGCCGGAGTAGTCCGTAATGGCAGCTACGCCCTTGAAGACCTCCCGCAGGCCCTCGTCCAGAAACCATTTATAGGAATTCTTCTGGATCTCGAGCAGGTGCGGCATGTCCTGGATTTCTTCCGCGCGGGCATAGCTCTTTCTGATTGTTCTTCCGTACTGTACGTCCTTAGGCATCGGCGAATCTCCCTTTTTCCGCCGGAGGAGCTTAACTCCGGCGCAGAATACCCGTTCCGGGGGGAATATGGTTTGCGGTGCCGCTTTGCCGAAACGCCCGGCTGCGTTGTTAAAACATCACCATTCGGGTTGATTTTTCGCAGAGCGGCTGATATACTAACGATAGTAAAAGGGGCTGTATGCGGCTATCCATAGCAACATATAGCAACTTATTATACCAAGCCGTCCTTGCAGTGTCAAGGGCGATTTTTTTATAATTTCTGTGTTGCCGCGCACCGCGCTTTGCCGTAAAATACACAGAAACAACGCATTTCCGGAGCTGCCAATGGAACGATTTGTGATCCTGCTCGCCCTCGCCGGGCTGAGCTATCTTCTGCTGTATACCGAAGGTCTTGTAAAAACCTCCCGGACGCGTTTTGCCGTGCTCGGTGTGCTGCTCGCCGCGTTCGGCGTGCGGTTTATCCTTTTCGGCATTGCGCCGAACGACACGGCAAATGCCGTGGAGGACGCGATCGCCTGGTACCGGGATGCCGGAGGGTTCTGGGGCATCCGCTCCTCCGCTCTTCCCTATTCGATCCCGGTGCAGTACTTTCTGGCGCTCTTTTCTCTTGCGCCGGGCGGCGGGCTTACCTTATTTAAATATCTCTGCGTTTTTGCCGAGGTTACGATGGCATGGGCGGCGCAGCGGTGCGTCCAGTGCGTCACGGTGCGCGCGCAGCCGCGTCTCTTCGCTTTTCTCATTGTGCTGCTCCTTCCCTCCGGGATCTTTCAGGGCGTCTGCTCCGCCGCAGGCGACAGTCTCTGGTGGGTTTTCATAGCGCTCGCAGCCTCCTGCGCCATGCGCGGGGAGTGGCGCTGGTGCGCTGGGATGCTCGCGCTTGCCGTCGCCTTTCATCCCGCGGCGCTTTGGATCGTGCCGGTATTCTGGGTCTTTACCGCCGTGCGGCGCAATACATGGTTTTCGCTGCTGCATCTCGTCGGATGGTATATCGCCGTTCTGGTCCCGGCGCTGCTGCTCGGCCGCCCCGGCAGCGAGTGTCTGCCGTTTTACCCGGCGCTCGGAACGCTCACGGCGCGGCCGCTTTTCGGCGGAGCGCCGGGCATTTACTCGCTCTCGCAGCATTCGTTCATCGCACCGACCGGCATTGCGCTCTATATCGTTTTCGCGCTGCTGCTCGTATGGCGCATGAGCCGGAAAAGTCTCGCCTCCGACCGGCGGCGGCAGCTCACGGCGCTCTCTCTTGCCTCGCTCTGCGCCGTGGCGTTCCTGCCGTGGATGTGTGCCGACAGTCTTTACGGCGCGGAGGTGCTCCTTGTCGCGCTCTGCTGCCTGGAGCCGAAAGTCATTCCCGCAGCGGTGTGCGCGAGCTTTGCTTCGGCGCTTGCGCTTTTGAAGGATGTCTACGGCAGCGCCGTCTTTCTCCCGCTCGGCTGGGCAAGCCTCGCGCTCCTCGCCGCCATGGTCGTTCTTCTGCTGTATCTGGTTTTGAAGAAAAGGCCGGCAAAACGAACGGGCTGAGCGGATTCGTTTGATGCCGACGCCGCAGCATTGTCACTGCATAAAAACAAATCATATTCTTGACTATTAGAAGAAACTGCGTGTATGATACTTAAAGAGAATTCTGTCCCCCCGTTAGCTCCGCTCTATGCGGAGTGATCGGCCTTTGCTGTGTCAGGATTCTCTTTTTCTTTCCGCATAAAGCAACCGGAGTATCTTCTTGATTATTCCCAAGTTGGAGTGTATAGTGTCCACAGAAGCAGAATTTGTTGGTTCAACGAGCCGTCTGTTTACAGTCGCGCCTTGAACGGATCCGGATTCTGCTTTTTTGAAATCCCCGAATACGGAAGAGGATCGAGCCAAAGGGGCTGCGTGCTTGCCGTATGTGTCGGGGATTTCCTTTGCCGCCCGCGATCTTGACACCCTCTTTCGCATATGTTATTTTTTTTATAGAGCCATACGGTGGTTGGCCTGACGGGAATTGTACCCTGAGCTGCATCAACCATATATCGGCTCTTTTTTTATCCAAGTCCGGTATGTGCTTGTTTCCGGACAACGCTGCGCTTTCTTCCCCACTGAAGACTCTCTTGACTTTTTCTTTCTTCAACACCTATAATTTTAACTGCAAAGAGGTTTCCGAATGTGAAAGAGGATCGGGCCAAACGGGCTGCGTACTTTCGCGTGTAGTTGGAAGTCTCTTTGTTTTTAACTCTGTCTCGATCCGCTGTCTCTGCATTGTGTGAAACTGTCTGTTTTATTTTCCGTTCCGAACGATCCATCCGGATATATTTGCTTGACTATTTCTCTCTGTCCGGCGTATAGTATTCATAGACGAAGGATCTGCGTTGATATCGCTCTTGTACTGTACTTGAGCCATGCCTTGCGCAGAGCCTTCGGCAAAGGAAGCAGTCCCGGCAGACGTTTCGGACGTTTTTGTGAGAGCGGAGGCACTCGCTATGTCGGTTATGCTTCCTTTTTCTTGACAACAACTCTCCATCAAACATATAATATCTACGAATCAGAATCTGTTGTCACATTGCGCACCGTCGTTGGCTGCGTTTATGTTGGGTCGGGATTCTGCTTCAGGAAGATGCATCCGATGAGACATCGGCGGAAGTTCTGCCTTTAGGTATGAGTCCAACACTGTCCAAAGATGTATCTTCTTTTCATTCAAGCTATCGATCTGCCAAACGTCAAGCCCCCGCAGGAGCAGCACTCCTGCGGGGGCTTGACGTTTATGGAAGTTCAATCCTTCTGCCGGTAGCTGCCGAAGAATTTTTCAAGACGCACGGAGGCCTCCTTCAGCGAAACGAGGTCGGGCAGGTAGACGATGCGGAAATGATCCGGCTCGCACCAGTTGAAGCCCGTACCGGCGGTGATGAGGATCTTCTGTTCCTTCAGAAGATCGAGCGCCATCTGCTCGTCGCTGTGGATATTGAATTTCTTCGTGTCCACCTTCGGGAAAATGTAAAACGCCGCTTTCGGCTTGGCAGCGCTCAAGCCGGGGATGGAGTTGAGCGTTTTCCAGATCAGCTCACGCTGCTCGTAAAGCCGTCCGCCGGGGCAGAGATATTCGTCCACCGACTGATAGCCGCCGAGAGAGGTCTGGATGATGCTCTGCGCCGGAACGTTGGAGCAAAGGCGCATTTTGGCAAGAAGATTCAGCCCCTCGATATATCCCTTGGCGTGGGACTTATCACCGGCGAGACACACCCAGCCGACGCGGAAGCCCGCAACGCGGTGGGATTTGGAAAGGCCGTTGAAGCAGAGCGTCAGAAGGTCGGGCGCGAGCGAGGCGAGCGCGATGTGCTCCGGTTCTCCCTGCATGACGAGACGGTCGTAGATCTCGTCGGCAAAGAGGATAAGGTCGTTCTCGCGGGCGACCTGCACGATCTGCTCAAGGATCTCCTTCGGATAGAGCGCGCCGGTCGGGTTGTTCGGGTTGATGACGACGATCGCCTTGGTATGAGGCGTGATTTTGGCCTCGATATCCGCGATGTCAGGCATCCAGTCTTTGGCTTCATCACACAGGAAATGCACGGCCTTGCCGCCCGCCAGATTGACCGCAGCCGTCCACAATGGATAATCCGGCGTCGGAACCAGCACTTCATCGCCATTGTCCAGCAACGCATGCATGGAGAGCATGATCAGCTCGGATGCACCGTTACCGATATAAATATCGTCGATGGTGACACCTTCGATATTTTTCTGCTGCGTGTACTGCATGATCGCCTTGCGCGCGGAGAACAGGCCCTTGGACGGCGAGTAGCCTTCGGTGTCGGTGAGCTGGTGGGCCATGTCGTAGACGACTTCGTCCGGCGTGCGGAAGCCGAAGGGTGCCGGGTTGCCGATGTTCAATTTCAGGATGTGGGTGCCGTTGGCCTCCATGCGCATCGCCTCGTCGGCGACCGGGCCGCGCACGTCGTAGAGCACGTTGTCGAGCTTGTGCGATTTGCCGAAGGTGCGGCGGCGGCCCACGGGAATCTCGCTGTCCGTCTGGGGCTTGGAGGCACCCGTGGCAAGCGGTGTGGCGGCGTGTTCGCCGTCCGTGACGCTGTTGGAGGCGTCCGAGTTCAATTGCGTGGTGGATTCCTCGCCGCGCAGCCAGTTCATGTCGACGTCCAGTTCGCTGGCCAGGAATTCGAGCACGTCCTCGCGGGGCATGGTCTTGCCGGCCACGTATTGGCTGATGTGGCTCTTGCCCATCTTTACACCACGATGTTCGGCGGCGTGCACCAAATCGACCTGCTTCAGTCCCCTGCTGTTCATCGCATTGCGCAGACGTTCCGCAAACACCGATACGCTCATATCCTTATGCCTCCAACCGGGAGTTCAATTTATCTTTTGAACAACGGTTCAAAGCATACCCCCGGTTCAACACAAGTTCAATTTGTTCTCGAGTCTCGACCGGTTCAGCCCAACTGCGCTTCAATCCATTGGGCGACGCCGTCCTCGTTGTTGGACGGGCAGATTTCGTCGGCGATGGACAACACCTTGGGGTTCGCGTTGGCCACGGCCACGCCCCGGCCGGATTCGCTCATCATGTTGATATCGATGAGGTCGTCGCCGAAGGCGGCTGTCTGTTCAAGCGGCACGTCCAGTCGCTCGCACAGCAGGTGCAGCGCGTGCTCCTTGTTGGCCTGCGGGTTCATGAGCATCCACATCACGCCTTCGCTGATGGAGATGTCGAAGTCCGGCGGAATCAGCGCACGCAACTCGTTCCACTGTTCAGGTTCGGGGAAGATGGTGATCTTATCCGCCACGCCTTCGGGCACGTCGTGGAAGTTCGTGTATTGGAAGGCCTGAGTTTTCCAATACATGCGCACATCGAAGTTGGTGTAGCGCACGTCGTTCATCACGATGCCGAGCTTCAGGCCGGGCATGCGATCGAGCAGGAACAGACAGACTTCGCAGGCACGCCGTGAGGAGAAGCCAATCTTGATCAAATGGTTCTCATCGGCCGG
>ERZ857757.1747-NODE-1747-length-15958-cov-26.690058_pt1 | contig 15958 bp, 24 predicted proteins | sample MGYA00519764_ERZ857757 | MGnify/ENA primary metagenome ERZ857757 (study PRJEB31778, sample SAMEA3449359) | human gut metagenome | biome: human gut; feature: human-associated habitat; material: faeces | place: United Kingdom | collected 2010/2012 ... | reverse complement strand
GCACCGGAATTCTCGATTATCGGATTGCTGGAACGTACTTATTCAGCAGACCCTAAATAAGAAAGAAATTATGAGGAATGAATTTTTCAACATGATAGGTCAAAAGGCTCCTAGTGGAAAGATGATTCTTATGGCTGTTGTACCAGATGATTTGTTCGGAATAGAAGTACCTAACATATTTCAGGTACAAGCTGTTAGAACTGTGACAACCATCTATACAGGAGCATACCCAACTATACGAATTGTCACTGATAAACTGGAAGAAAGGAAGGATCTGAGAGGAGAAGGAATAGCAAGTATAGCTACTGGTGCAAACTGGTACAATGCTTCCCAGGAAGATAAGAACGAATATGGTATTAACATTAATCAAATTAGATATGAAAAAATATCGAGTAATGATCGAGCTGGATACTTTTGAAATTACTGTATCTGCTAAAAACAAGGTTGAAGCCAAGAAGAAGGCTATTGATAAACTTCAGAAAAAAGAGATTACTACTTTGATTAGAAGAGGTTGGCCTGATAATAAAAAACAAATTAGTATTGATGAAGAATAAGAAAGAAACATGTTATGAACGCAATCGAATTTCAAAATAGATACACAAGAGTTGTAAAAGATTTCTTTAGTAAATGTTTAGAGCATGAACAGATACCCTTGCGTAAAATGCAAGATATTACGATGTGCTGTACTGAAAGCGGTTTTGAATTACGACTCGAAACTGTTGATAATAGCTTCGTGCAAGAATTTGAAGTTGATAATAAAGAGATTACCCCTCTTTATTTTGAAACACATTAACCCTCAAAATAAGTTACCAAGCGCCAATAAAATACGCAAAGGATGGGAATATTAACATAATAAAAACAGAAATGAGTCTCAAACAATTAGGAAACTATAAAATGGAAAGCAAATCCTTCGGTTCCAAAAAAGAAATGAGGGCACGCAGGATTCTGAAAAAGATCAGAAAAAAATGGCTTCGCAAGCAACCTCACTATATGTTCAAGCATTACAAAGACTATGAATATTGAACAGAAATGGCTGTTATTCAAATTAAATAATAAGTTATGTCTCATATATTCCCTATATTTGTGAACGTTTAAACATTATGGATATGGCATTATATAGAGAACATCGCGGCATGTTAGATGAAGCGCTAAAAACAGTCATCATTGTAACTTCACTTGATGACGTCAAGGAACATTACAGCAATGATCCGGCATTTAGTGGACTGACAGATTATAAATGTGAATATTATGCGCAGGAAACCCGCGTAGAGAGCTGGACGTCTACTTACATCATAACAGCTATTTACAACAGTCAGCAAATCGTTATAGGATTTTCAAACGCACTGTTGGAGAGTTTTGCAAAATAGTAGCATACTAATTTTCAATTCAGATACTCAAATAAGTAGCTCTGCTCATTCTGATCAATAATCCCGGCTTTTATTAGTTTGTATCGTAATCTTCTCAGTGAGTTTTTGCCAAAATTCCGGGCCTCTAAAGTTCGTTTTAGGCCACCGTTCCTGATATATCGTAGCAGGTCTTCAACGGTTCTTAGACCAAGGGCATGCATACTGTTAACACATCTGACATCCAAGTCGAGGTCAGTGGCCAGATTCAGGGATAATAGTCTGACAGCATCTAAGGGTATTAAATTCTTAGACTGATTTTCATTATCAATAGTTCCGGATGTTATACGCTCCAAGGCATCAGATAAGACTTTGATTTTTTCTTCTTGATTCCGGTTAATGATTTCCAGTCTTCTGATACGTAACTTTTCCTGGGCAAGAATATCACGGTACTCTGTCATAAACCCCAGCTTATGCGTTATAATTTTCAGGGTTGAATTATATAAGGAGCATGTTTGTGAGAAACTTAGGTTATAGGCTTCAGCGCATTTTGATATACCAATTCCGGAGGTGACATCTGTGAAAATATTACGATTTAGTCCGGCTGGTAGTAAAGATGCCATTTCAGCAATGAGGAGACGAAGAATCGGAGATATTTTGTTAACCGACTTTAGCAAATAGATTAAATCATCCAATTGCAGTAGAATATTGGTTATTTCTTCCTCACGGATTCTGACCTCTTCCTCCAGATATTTATCATATTCACTTAGCTTTAAGTTAAGCCGGATAACATGATAAAAGCTGGTTTCATCAACCATCCAGCTATTACCAATTCGGGATGCGGTAACCTTATTATACTTGATCCACCTTAGCACATCCTCTTCATCCTTTTGGAATATTGTCGCTAAATAATTTAAAGGTATCATAGCGGTTCTCAATTTACCCCATCCCCATAAAAAAGAGTACGGGACGACTTTACCTTGCAACAGCGGTAGGTGGCAACAAACCGGATACAACAAGGAAAGTCGCCCGTACTTTGCTGTACAGGCGCCAAGCCTTGTTCTTGTTGTATCCTTATATAAAAGTGCCACCTTTTTCTGTAGGCAAGAACAATTCATAACGCTATATAGACCTCAATAATGAGGAACTATTAGTTTCTGTGAGCAAAGATACACGAATCCTCTCACACGACAAAACGAAATCAAATGATTGATGTTCTGAATTTTATGTTTTTTCTCCTTTTGTAAATATTAATTCATAAATCGACAATAAAATGGAAAAAGAGACCCAAAAATCATTACCCATGCCTCCTTTGAGTGCCCGGGAATGCTATCCTTATGAACCGCTTTACAATTTACCACCCACGCTTAAAGAGGGAGCACGCAAAGTAGTTCTTATCCGCGATCTCCATCTATATGATGGACGTCCATCATGGAAGACAGGCACTAAAGGTGTCGTAATTCCTATTCTGCGTATGGACTTGGCAACAATGTTTGAGCACCTCCGCATATTCTATGAACGATACGAAGAATGGAAGAAACATGGGGGTTACTATCCTTGCCGTCTTGATCAAACTTACGATTTCTTTCCCTATTATACAACCAAAGAAGGAAAGGTACGCTTGTCCGTACACCATACACATATAAGTTTCACTGATTTTCAATACTTACCAGATGAAAGAAAAAGTAAAAAATAATACAGAGAATATACAATCCAGTATTTTTCAGAAAATGCTTGGTGACTTTCTCGCCAGGAAAGAAAAATATCGCACAACCCAAAAAGAAATCGAAAAAGGGTACGAGTTACTAAAGAAAAAAGAAAAAGAGAATATCTATCCACATTGGACAGAGTATCTTGTGCGCCCTCTTATGCGTGAGATAGCACAGTTAACTCCTGATATTGAATGGGAGCATGATGAACGGCTTCTCTGTTTCGGCTTACGCTCAGAATGTCCTGTTCTCGGTCAAAACAGCGAAGGAATAGCCGTTGCCCTGAATTTTACTTTTCGTGGGGATTGTCTCTATTATGATACTGGTGAAACCAAAGGAAGTTACGCTTCTGATCCTAATGGCTTTAATAACTTAACGGCTCCGGTCGAAAACATCAATCAACTTATCACCGTGTTACGATGTCAAATAGAGAACGAGAAGAAAGTGTCTGATAACGGATCAACATCCCAATAAATACACCGCCTGTTATATGGAAATACATTATTTTTTGATAAATATTAGGCAGTAAAGTATGGAACTTTACTGCTTTTTTATGAATACAATGCAATAAAATAATTTAGTCCATAAAAAACAATCTAAAAATAAAAATCATTTGTATATTTGTATATATCTGAATATATGATACATAATAATTATGGGAGGATTTGTAGCCAAACAGCCTAATGGCTTATATTGTAGATTTTCTTATGTCGCCGACACAATAACCCACTACAATATGACGGAAGAGGATTATATAAAACTATGTCAGGACCGACTCGGAGAAAAATATGGAGAGAAAGAGGCAAAGGATGTTTTAGAAAACTACCTGCACCCTTTTAATGATGTACTGAAACATTTTTTACCTAACAATGAATCGGTAGAAGATTTTAATATGCACTTAAAAGAAATGGGGTATACCGATGAATTTAAGTTTGATGAATAACTCGCAGAAATGAAATAAATTATAGTAATGCCATACTGATATTATTGTATATTTGCCAACAGATTCTTGCTTGTATAGTTATTTTGCGGTAAAACTCCGAAACTTAACCATTTACAACAAAAAATCCATTTGGTTCATTTTTAATAATATCATATATTTCAGAATATGAAAATAGAGGAAAGAATTGATCAGGCTTATAACAATGAAAAGAAAAAACATGGAACGTTTACTATTATTCTTTTTCATGTTGGTGACCATTATGAAGCCTACTATTCAGACGCAGATATTCTTGCCAAAGTATGTGGTTTGAGGATATTTACCGTCTCTGAAAAAATACCTTCCACCCGTTTCCCGGAAAGAAAGGTAGATGAATACATGAACCAACTGGTCGATGCGAACTACTCCGTATGTATATCAGAAGTTAGAGGAGCGTCCGACCATTATATTTTAAAAAGCTTATGAGTAATTTTTGGAGTAAAGCCAATGATATCCTTCTTATGACAATTATTATTGGGCCTACTACAACCATTATTGGTCTGATAATCATAATCGGACTGATAAAAGGATGTGTTGGGGATGATATTGACCCTATGGATAATTCCATTAACAAAGCAAGGGAGGTTGTTACCCACTTGCATGTAGTGGATAGTACAAAAAACGGCTTTAGAGTGGTTTACGTTACGACTAATGCCGTTACGGAAGAACGCCTCGAAGAAATCCGTTCCCGTAAAACGATTAATGATGCCTTTGAACGCCTCCAGCATGATGCGCCTCTCCACTGGAATGGAAGCCTTATGGATGCCGACATTTGCGATTTTGCTATCTTCGCCCTCAAATACAATGTGGATAAAGATATCACCATCCACAATATATTTATTGACGGCGTGGAGAAAATGGAACTTTATGTCCAGCCCAACCCTAATATACCCGAATGTGCCACTTGGATGAACTTTGAGACCAAACAAGGCGTCCAATACATCAATGAGAATGACATTAATTTCCGTATACCTGCCGGTGAAAAAATATACAGATACTGGAAAGCCAGTAATTTGCTCGAATACTCTCATACTGACGAACGTTTTAGCCATTTCTTAAAAAAAGACAGACTCTGGTAAATATATAGCATCTACTGTATATAACGAATGTAACTGCCTGAAAATTAGACAATAAATATTTGGCAATGCCAAACATTTCGCTTAATTTTGCCGTACTATAGCAAATTTTGATCGGTTAAACTATATTGTAAATTGATTTGATGTAGATTGAAGATGAAGTGTTTATATGGCATCAGAAACGTCGCAACTAAAATTTGCGAAATCGGAACGTACGGGAGAACTAATCGGTTTCGTTTCCCGGCATCCGAAAAACCAGAAGTTGATTGGAGTCCGTGAGGATTCAAGATTTGGAAAACAGATTTGTGTGCTTTCAGAGCACCTGAAAGGTCAGGTTGAACCCGATGTTCTATACGAAGTAGAATTGAAACCAATGCACAAGGCTAATGGCTACGTTGTGGTTTCAGCTACCCCGGTTCTTTATGAGGTACAAGTAGAAACGATTATTGTTCCGAAGTCAATTTATCAAGTGACGGTTACTTTTGAGAACAGGTACAAAACTTTCTATTTCGACCCGAAAGACGGGAAAAGTATCCAAAGCCGAACCTGTGAGGGGGTTCTTTCTGTTCTACGTGAACGAAAAGACCTTAAAAACAAGGAAGGAGTCATTCAGGATTATCTCCGACAGGCTAAAGCCTTGGTACGCCGTATGGAAATGGATGGTTACATTTACACCGGAAAACCGATATCCGAGTTACAATGAATCGTCCGCTAGAGGGTATAGCAACTGATGGAGCTCATTCCACAAAGGAGAAGATGACACGCTTTAGAGCTGTCGATATTTCCTCTGGGAAGGAGCTCTTTTCAGAAGCAATCGGAAATCAAACGGCCAACATCGGGGAATTTCTGGGAATTATTGTAGCCGTCCGGTACATACTCGAAAACGACGTCACCCCGGCGGTTGTCTACTCAGACAGCCTCACAGCAATAACGTGGTATAAAAATAAGGCTACAGCCTCTTCACGCCGTTGCCCTGCACTTCACAAAGCAGAAGTGTTTCTTCGGGCAATGTCCGCCCGTATTGAGGAAATAGAAGTGTTTCATTGGGACAATCGTAAATGGGGAGAAATCCCTGCTGACTTTGGGAATAAATAATACAAGGTTACAGTACTTAAAAATGAAGAATATGGATAAAATGAAACTAACAGCAGACCATGTAGACTTTATCTTTCGGGATTGTTTGTTCCGGGATGGTGAAGATACTGCTGATGCAGTTAAAACGGAAGGAATCATATGTAAATTTTGGCTTCATCCGGAAAGATTAGAATCTCATAAAACCGAAATAACAGAAATGTGCGATGAGTTACCCGATAACTTTAAAGCATCTTCAGGCGGTGGATGGTCGTTCTTGAATTTATGTATAAATAAACACGAAGAACAATGGACAGGAAACCATCAGCAAATGGAACAACTGATGGTACTGGGTCTTGCCTGCGGTAAGATGCAACTATTGATCAAGCGTGAATTATGGGAAATGTGTCCAGGCGGAATGCCTTATCTGATGGTAGTTGATTAAAGTAATTAACAGAGCAAAGATGAGTAATATAAAGAATATAAGTGATCTGGAATTTGAGCCACATGCCATAGCAAAAGATACTGATAAATTTGCTGTAAAAAGAGATGTAATGGTGATTATTTAAATAATAGTAGCTATTTGAATTGGTGTAATCATAAAACATTTAAGAAAAAATAAATTAAAAAGATTGCAATAAAAGGCAGAAAGGATATTTTAATTATAAAAATATAGAATGTTATTTGTTCAACTCTGAGCCTCTTTCTTAAATAATATTCGTGCATTTTAATTCTGTCTTTTTCACTGTAATCAGGATGATACTTAGCTTTGTCTAAAATATAGATCAAAGTCCTCGTCTTTATATATGAATAAAGATATTGCATTATGTCAACAGAAAAATACAACATTACTAATATTATCACTACAATGGGAAGAATTTGTAAAGACTTACTCTCCCAATCAGAATACACTATACTCCATGATAATGCTCCTAAAACAAAGACAATCTGCCTACAAACAGAGGAACAAGTACTTGATTGTGTTGATATAATATCTTCGCTTTTCATTATTTCTTTTTTAAACTTTTTCCTATTGCACGAAAAACATTATAAGTGGATTTTATAGCAGCAGTACCTATACTACTTATTATGAATGAAGAAGGTTTGGCAACAAAGCATGCAGCAGGTATAGATGGCCCCATATCTATTTCATTCAAAATATCTATTGGTATTCTCTTTATCCAACACTGAGGATCATTACATTCATATTTTTCTAATATTTTATTATAAACCATTGGTTTACCACAGTATTTACATTTAGGTATATCGTCCATAATATACTATTTTTATACAATCTGGACAAATATAAACAATTTACGCGAATAAACAAAATGTTGATAAACAAAACTCTAATTAATTTATATATCAAACAATAGATCATAATATCGCTATTGATTACCATCTGCTATAAAGAGAAATAATCACACCCAAAAGCATTCTATTACAACAGAAAATTATCTATTTTACTCATTTTCAGCAAATTATTAAAATAATATTTGCGAATTTCAACTAATCAATATACATTTGCAGAAATTTACAGCTTGCAAATAAAACCAAAATCTTACAAACAAAATGACCAAAAAATGGATCGTGACTGCCTTTATTGCTATATGTGCATTAAGCAGTTGCCTTGAAAAAGAAGTTTATCAAGGACCGCAGGATGACGAAAAGGAGTTTAATGAATTTGATTTCTCTACTGTGCACTCAGCTACTAATCTTGAGGTAAGCTATGCCAATTGTGGCATAGAAACAAACGTATATTTTGAAGTATACGATGAAATACCTGTTACGGAAAGTGAATATGGATATACCAAAAAAGAAGACATAACCCCTCTTTTTGCAGCTTATACGGATGACAACAGTGTCTATAAAGGAGACATAGACTTGCCTGCCTATTTGAAGAAGGTATATATCTATTCACCAGCTTTTTTTGCGCAAACCCTGATAGAAGCGGACGTAATAAACGGAAGTATCAAAGCAACTGACACAAACATCAGTAGCCTGACTGCCCGCGCCACAGAATCTTATGTCAGTTATATGTGCATGGATATTAATTCTCCGGGACTTCCCAATGCATATAAAGATGCGCGTTGGAAGAAATGGTTAGGCGAATATGACGGAAAGGGGCACATCCAATACCCGTTGCCCACCGAAGATCTGATTATACCTGCAGACAAAAGCAAAGAGCTGTATACAGTACAAACCCAAGTCATTAATATAACGAACACCTGCCCTGAAGCATATCGCAGTTATTCCGATATGCTTCTTAATGAGAATGCAGAAATATCAGTAACCTTTCTTGGACAAAATACATGTTGGAATTGTTCTATGGGCTATTATTATTATAAGGAAGGTGAAAAACCGGGCAAACTGGATGAGGCACATGTTATTATGTTGTTCCCTAATACACAAGACGGACTTTGGGGCAAAGACTATGGCCAAAGAGAAGCAGCAATGAACACTGCCGGAATAGAACGGGGAACAGTTGCACAGCTAATGTACTATCCCAATATTGCCACTGGAAGCGAAGAGGGAAAGACAACTGTATTCCCTGCCGGATATCGGATAGGACTCGTCCTTGCCAATAACGCATGGTCAAACCGGGTTAAAGGTTTTGGCTCCGACAATCAATATCGTTCCGCCACATCCAAGGGAATGAGCATAGACAATTATGGTCGTGTTATGAATGAACCGCGTACAGCGGTATACCGGTATGGAGATTGTGTTATGATTTCTTTTGAGGATTTCACGAGCGACCAAAACTTTAGCGATGTAGTTGTCACGATGAAATCTAACCCGGAAAAAGCAATCATTGACATCCCCGATGTAAATCCCGATAGTAAGTATACAACAGTAGAACTCCTGAAAGGTATCTATGCTTTCGAAGACTTATGGCCAAGCAAAGGAGATTACGACATGAATGATGTTATTGTGCGTTATAGCTATGGAAAAACCTTTGATAAAGAAAATTACATTTATTCGGAGTCATTCACTTTCAAGACATTCCAGAATTTTGCCGGAAATAACAACGGACTGGCATTCAGAATACCAGGCGCAAGAAATGCCGAATCAGTTACATGTTATATCCGCAAAGCAGGAGAAAAGGATTTCAGCGAAACAAATTTCACTTATGAGAAAGATGACAATGTTTATCTGTTGACGGAAAATGTGAAGGAAAATATGGGAGCCGAATACAAGGTAACGATGAAGTATGCCTCTCCCATCCTTACTCCGTCAGAAGCTCAACCGTTTATTTTCAAGAATGGAGCTGATGGCAAACGTTGGGAAGTACATATTCCCAAAGAAAAGCCGACCTCTAAAATGGATACTTCATACTTTAAACAAAGTGACGATGCTTCCAATACAGAACAAGGCATTTATTATGTACGCGAAGGAAATTACCCATTTGCTTTCTTTTTAAGTGGAGCAAATGAAAATGATATCAGTAAATTACTCGATAGCGCAAACGAAAAGAAAGCGATTGACTTGCTTTATACCGGCTATATCGGTTGGGTAACAAGCAACGGTAAAGAAAATCAAAATTGGTATAAAAAGTAAATAGCGCCATCAAACAGAAAATTAGAAAGGCTGAGGGTGACTTTTATTAGTCCCTCAGTCTTTTTTGTTTTCATCTGTTTGTAGCTTTTGAAGCAAGTACATGTACTAAACTTAAAAATACACTTTGCAGGGTTTATCCGTTTTTTGCCTTCCTGAGCAATTTTGAAACCTTTCTCTGCCAATAGACAAAGGCCAATATGGCAAGCAATCCACCCATATACCCAATATCCGAAATCGAAAGGTAGGTGCATATCGAGCCGCCGATCAACGTGCCGCACCCTATCCCGAGGTTAAAGATACCGGAAAAGATGGACATGGATACAGAGGTTGCATCCAGCGGCGAATTATTTATTATTTCCGCTTGAAGCGCGACATTGAACGCCGTGACAGCCACTCCCCAAACGGCGCACAACAGGATGACCGTGGAAGAAAGGCCGGAAGACAGATGCAATAGCAGCAGGCAGGCCGTCATGCTTAAAATGACAATATTCATAAACCGGTATGGATTTTGGGCATAAAACTTTGAAAAAGAAAAGCTGCCTACGATGCCCATTCCTCCGAAGATCATCAGGGTGGCCGTTATCCAGCTATCGGATAAACCCGCCACTTGTTTCAGAAACGGTTCTATAAAGCTGTATCCCGTATAATAAGAAGTGGCTATCGCAAATGAAAGGACATACAAGCCTATCAGTAACGGATGCCTCAATAAAGAAGGGAGTTGGTGCAACGAAAATCCTCCACGGCTCGGCACTTTCGGAAGGCAGGACATCAGGTATAAAAAGGTGGCAAATGCAAACGCCCCGACATAGAAGAAAGTCATTCTCCACCCGATATGCAAGCCTATTATACGTCCCAGGGGCAAACCGAAAATCATGGCTACGGAAGTTCCGGTCACGATCATGCTTAATGCCAGAGCCCGGAATTTGTCCGGCACTATACGGACTGCAAGGGGAGAAACGATAGACCAGAATACGGCATGGGCGCAAGCGACCCCGATTCTTGCAACCATCAACATGGAATAGCTTGTCGACAGGGCTGAAAACAACTGAAACCCGACAAACAACACAATGACGCATAGCAACAGCTTGCGCAGTTCTATCTTTGACACAAGCAGCATCAGCGGCAGGGAAAGCAATGTAACGATCCACGCATACACGGATATGAGCATCCCGGCATGGGCTTCCGTTATTGCGAAATCGCCTGCAATATCACTCAACAATCCGATAGGGATAAACTCAGATGTGTTGAATATAAAAGCCGCACAAGTCAGCCCCACCAGGGGAAGCCAACTTTTTAAAGACATCTTATTTTCCATTTGTTCATTCAATTATGTACTGTTATATCCTGTATTTCCGGATGAAAATTCCAGGTTGCAAAAATACAAAAAAGAGAATCTGTTTCACCCGGAAAATTAACCATGTAAGGTGAAAAAATCATTTTGTCGATATATAAAATGATTAGGCATCATCTATCCGCAGGGTAGGTTTTTCTTGTATCTTAAAACCGCTTTTTATGGTATTTATTTATACATATTTCTATCCTGTTGCCTTTTTTGCCTGTTCCTAATCCTCTTGTTTCTAACATATAGCTGATACGAATTTGTGCAGCTTTGCCAGAGATGGTATGCTCCAGGTCCAATTGCGGCAACCGGATTCAGATAGATTTGCGCCATCCAGATAGCCAGTACTGTGTTTTTTTGTCCTAATGCCTGTTCGGTTCCTACGTAATTATGGTGCCGTCTGCCCAGCAAACGTCCGAGACGGAACTGACCTAAACAAAGGAGTAGCGTTATAAAAGCAATCACCAGCTCTTCCAGGTAATCGGTCTTGTCCTGTTCCAGAATGAATTTTGAGATTTGTCCTGCCGAAACGGCGATAGCGGCTGCCCACATATAAAAGGTACTCCATTGGACAGAAATCATCCATTTGTGTAACTTTCCGGCATACCGTTCTGATAACCAAGCCAACAGCAGTGGAAAAATAAGAATGGGAATAACCTGGCTGCCTATTTTGAAAACCGACACGCCAAAAGGTATATCCTGATATTCTCCAAACCAAGTAAAGAATAGAGGTGCTGCCAAAGCAACCATTACATTGTCCAGAAAGACAAAGGATACCTCAAACGAAACCCGCCCGCCCAGCATGGCAGTGATGGTTGCGGCAGCAGCGGCAGTGGGAGCTAAAGCACAGATAAAAACACCTTGTGCAACGACCCGACTGACAGGTAATAGGGCAAAATAGAGTATAAGACTTAAACTAATCTGTATTCCAAGCACAAGGAAATGTTGCCGTGTAAATTTCATCTCCCCCGGCGAAACGGAACAAAACGATAACAATAACATGATAAATACCAACCCCGGGATGAATGGCGCTAAAATCGCTATTGAATTATGGAATAGAACACCGATAACGATAGCAATAGGCAATGCCTGTTCTTTCAACTTCTGTAACATGGTTTCTCTGTATTTTTCAGGCAAAATTAGAGATGAACTATTATAAAAGGATAAAAAGCCTTTAATTTATCTTCTGCAACCGTTCCCAATCACCTGCAACCGTTCCCGTTTTTGTCCGGTTCAATCATTTTCCGTATTTTTGTTCGCTGAAAAACAGAACGAATGTATGGGACATATTACGATTAAAGATTTGGCTTTACAGTCAGGTCTGTCAAAATCAACTGTCTCCCGGGCTTTGGCTAATGATATCAATGTCAGCGCAAGCACGCGGAAGAAAGTCCAGGAGCTGGCCAGGCAACTGGGCTATACCAGGAATGAACTGGCTGTTGATTTTACCCATCGCCGTAGCCATACGATTGGGGTGGTAGTGCCTGAAATCGTTACCCCTTTCTTTATTAATATCATCAACAGCATCCAGCAATCGCTTTATGCAAAAGGGTATAAAGTAATCATTACCCAATCGGATGAAAATCCGGATATCGAATTGCATAATCTTCGAATGTTAGAAAGTTACAGGGTGGACGGTATAATTGCGTGCGTGTGCCGTGAAGACAAAAACATGGAAGAGTACCGGAGATTGCAGGATTCAGGTATTCCGGTCGTCTTCTTTAACCGTACACCCGGCAAAATGGAGGTGACAAAGGTAGTAACTGACGATTATATCAAATCGTTTTTCGTAGTGGAACATCTGATACGTCAAGGGAGAAGAAAGATTGTACACTTGACCGGATTGCCTTGGATTCCCACCTCTTCGGATCGTCTGAGGGGGTACCGGGATGCGTTGGAAAAGTTCCGTCTTCCCTGTGATTCCGAACTAATCATTCATTGTCCGGATATCCGGATATCGGATGGTTATAGAAAGATGGAAAGCTTCTTGCCAGCACACAAGGATATTGATGCCGTTTTTGGTTTTACGGATACGTTGGCTATCGGAGCCATGAAGTATTTACAAAAAGCAGGTGTCAGGATACCGGACCAGGTGGCCGTGGCAGGCTTTTCCGGTACATTACTGGCTACACTGGTATCTCCGGCCCTGACTACGGTTGTCCAGCCGCTCGACGAAATGGGACGTACCGCAGCCCAGTTGTTGCTTGATAAGATAACGAACCCTGCTCTGCCGGATAAGACCGTTGAGTTGAAAGCAGAAATCGTCGTGCGGCAGTCCACCGATAAAGAGGCTTTGGAAGAGTTATATTGAAAGTGCAAAGTTCTCTGTTTTTATAAAGCAGGTCTACATAAGAGGCTATTTCTTATTCCTCCCGTTTAATTTCTATTCCCGCATATTTACCCTCTTGATAATACCTCCCGCTAACTTTACATATCTTTTAAATAACCCTCCATTACACCATCTCACAAAGTTTCTCCACTTGTTTTTCAAAGTTATCTCTTATCTTAGCCTTGTTCTTCACCGCACTCCGGTGGTTGTATATCGTTTGGGGAGAATAAAATAATTCCCATAGTTTTCGTAGATTCTCAAAGCAAGTCATTCAATCAATAAATATGTCAACTGTTAATATTAAAGGCCAAAAAGATTTCAAGAAAAAGAAAGAAAGTAAGACAAACTTTCCTTATAAAAAGGATAGATGTCTTACTTTCACTATAGATTTATTAAAAGAGCCAATTAAAACAGTAATATAATATTTGAAACCCGCCAACACATTGGTCAGTACTTTACTCCCCTCTCTTTTCATGGAGAAAGTCGGACATCTGGAAAATACTATCCTGTCACCTCCATTGAAAAACCAACATCGCCGCATCTCTGGCATGTTCGCTCGTCCTCTTATTATATTTAGTAATTTTCCGGAATGCCACATCATCAACCTTTGTCTGTCCATTCTTTGGATGGGTCATTTCAAAAGGAATACCCATATCTTTCAGAAAATCTTCCCAAATCTTTGCATCACGTTTAACTGACCCAACGCCTTGTAGCATCTTTCGTTCTTCGTCCCGAGTCTTATAATTGGACTGGAACCAAGTTCTTAACCGCGCATCCTCAATGCGCACATACATATTGTTTCCATACTTGTCATGCATCTGCATCACATACATCATAGCTTTGTGGATGGGAACTGTCTTTATAAAATCAAACCGCCTTGCAATGACATTCCATGTGGCGACTCCGGTATTGACACCAGTATCTATACCGATAGCATATACATATTTATATATCATAATGTTATTTCCGATTGATGGATGTTTAATGTAAAAAGGATAGCCGAATAATATTCAGGCTATCCCCTCCTCTATCAAATTGAATAGACGAAATTGTCTCTAATCTGGAACATTTCCTTAACGACCGTACGGTCCAGAATACGGGCATAATGCCGTGTCATCTGGAGATTGGTGTGACCGAGCATTTTTGCTACGCTCTCCATTGATACACCATTGGCAAGCGCATAGGTAGCGAAAGTATGTCTTGCAACGTGAGTCGTCAGTGTTTTATGGATACCACAAATATCACCCAACTCTTTCAAATACCCGTTCATTTTTTGATTACAAAGAACAGGCAGCAACACCCCATGAGCCGCACAATTACTATCATTTTCGTACTTCTTCAGGATCTTCAACGGAATCTCCATCAGTGGAATATTACACATGATTTTTGTTTTCTGGCGTGCCTTCCTGATCCACTTTACCCCATTGGAATCTTCCACGATATCTCCCTTCGTCAACTGTTTCACATCCGAAAATGCCAATCCGCTAAAACAGCAGAAGACAAAGACGTCACGGACCTGCGCCAGGCGTGGAATATCAATTTCCTTACTCAACAACTTTTGGATATCGGAATCTTCCAGGAAATCACGGTCAACATGCTCAAGCGTGAACTTATACTCCGCAAACGGGTCATTCTTCAACCATCCTTTCGCCAAAGCAATCCGGATTATTTTCTTGAAATTCTTGAGGTATTTCGTGGCAGTATTATGGGAGCACTTCTTCTTGGTCAACAACCAGAACATGTAGTCCTCAACAAACTGTCTGGACAACTCGCTCAGGAAGAAGTCCTTCTTATGATAGGTTTCCCATACAAAATCCTGCGTATGCTTCAAGGAAGTTTCATAACGCTGCACTGTTGCGGGGGCCATCGATATCCCTTCAAGCTTGGTGCATTTGTCATTATGTTCACGGAAAACGTCAAACAAGCTGCGGTCAACGAAATTGCCACGGCCCAAATAACGGTCAAGCACCATGGGGGCGGTAATGTCCTTGCCTTCAATCTCCAGGTCACGCTGAACCTTCATAATGCGTCCACGGACGGCATCAAGGTACAGGTTAAGCTCCTTGCACTCGCGTTTTTTCTCTTTGGCCCTGCCTTTCTGGGAATCCCACAACGCAGGCGGGATTGACTTCTTCAGTGAAGCGTCGGCACGGACGCCATTTACTGTAATTCTGAACATGACCGGGGCTTCACCATCCCGGTTCAACTTTGTTCTACGGATATAGAACAACACGCTAAAAGTCACTCTTTCCATTCTTTTCTTAGTTTAAAAGTTCGACATGCAAAATAAATAAACTAAGTGCAATTGGATATTCCGCAAAGCTCTGCATTTCAGCGCATTACAGCACTATTCGGTGGATAAAAAAAGGAGGGAGAAAAGGACACCGATTTGTACACCAGTGAATCGCTTCATTACCTGCTTTCAGAAAGATCAAAAACAAAAAAAATCCCTATAAACCAATAGTTTACAGGGATTTACTTCAATTTTCTCTTTTCAAGAGCGGAGAGACAGGGATTCGAACCCCGGGTACCTCGCAGTACAACGGTTTTCAAG
>ERZ857757.1744-NODE-1744-length-15979-cov-2.747425_pt1 | contig 15979 bp, 14 predicted proteins | sample MGYA00519764_ERZ857757 | MGnify/ENA primary metagenome ERZ857757 (study PRJEB31778, sample SAMEA3449359) | human gut metagenome | biome: human gut; feature: human-associated habitat; material: faeces | place: United Kingdom | collected 2010/2012 ... | reverse complement strand
ATAAGATGGTCGCCTTCGAGCGCGGCACGGTCAACGGTCGCTACGCCTGCAAGACCAAGCTCCTGCCGCTCACCGAGGTGGCAAACGCCGAGAAGAAGGTTCCGCAGGAGTGGATAAACGAGGAAGGCAACGGCCTCAAGAAAGAGTTCATTGACTACGTTCTGCCCCTTATCCAGGGCGAGCCGAAGCTCCCGCTTGTCGACTCTCTTCCCAGATATGCCCACCTGAAGAAAGTTCTTGCCAAGTAAGACGCATAAAGTCCCCAAAATGTTCCAAGGCTGCCGTGCAAAACCGGCAGCCTTTTTGTTGAAGCATCGGTGGTTTTGTAGTATACTGCAGGCGGTGATAATATGCTGACACTGAAATATCCGTATATAAGCGTTACTGACGGCAGCCGAAGAAGCTACGGCGGGGATCAGGGCAAGTCCGAAAATGCGACTATGCGCAGCTGCGGCTGCGGAGTTATTGCGGCGGCGGATGTGCTGCTGTACCTGAGCCGCCTGTATGACTGCGTGAGAGATGCAGGGCGCGATCCTACCGGCGCAATATCCAGCGAGGAATATGAAAAGCTGACTGGTCTTCTGCGCTGCAGGTACTTCCCTCTTATCCCACATGCCGGAATAAACGGAGTCATGCTTATGACCGGGATGAATCTGTATTTTATGCGAAACAGGCTCCCGTTATCCGCCGAATGGCGTTTCTTTAACCGTGACATATGGGAAAGGATCGCAAAAATGCTTGTGGAGGATATTCCTGTTATCATGGCGGTCGGCCCCAACTTCCCGTTCTTCTGGCACAATAACCGCACAGTGCTGTATACGAAGGACAGTGCCGGGAACTATCACCAGTCGTCCTCCACCAAGGCGCACTATGTGACAGTGACCGGGCTTGACGAAAGCTGGGCACAGATATCCTCATGGGGGAGGCTTCTGTATATTAACCGCACCGAGTTTGATGAATACGCCAAGAAGCACAGCGCAGGTTTCTTGTGCAGCATTCTGTACATAAAGCACAAATGAATTGTAATGCCCCGGCGCAGAGCGTTTCTGCGCCGGGGCAGCTGCGTATATGTCGTTTTTATTTATCAAACGCCGGGTTTATGACATAAACATTCTTCTGATCGAGCCTGTCGATCGTCTTTCTCAGCCCCTCGCCGAAGCGCTGATAGTGGACTATCTCGCGCTCGCGGAGATAACGTATGACGTCGTTTACATCCGGGTCGTCGCTGAGACGCAGGATATTGTCATAGGTCAGTCGAGCTTTCTGTTCTCGTTGAGGTCGGCAATGACGTCTCCGGTCACGGCCATAGTCGCCGCACTCCACGGCGTGCCCGAAGCAAACTGCGGATATACACCGGCCGTGTGGTCTACAAAATAGGTATCAAAGCCCGCCTTTTTGATTTCGTCCGGCGTCATGCTGCGGGTGAGCTGGTGAACGATAGTGCCTACCATCTCAAGGTGCCCGAGCTCTTCTGTGCCGATGTCCGTCAACAGCCCCTTGAGCTCCGGGTACGGCATTGAGTATCGCTGGCTCAGATAGCGCAGAGATGCGCCGAGTTCGCCGTCCGGGCCGCCGTACTGCGAGATTATGAATTTTGCAAGTGCCGGGTTCGGGTTCTTGATCCTGACGGGATACTGAAGCTTCTTCTCATATACAAACATAACTCAGCCCTCCGTTTTGCTCTGATATTCCCACGGCCATGGATCCTTGAGCCAGCTGTAGCTGTTCTCGCCGAGCATATCGCTCTGATCGACCGGACCGTACTTTTCGGCGTACCGGCAGCGGGCTTCCTTGCGCAGCGCGAGGAAGGTCTGATACATACTGAAAGCTTCCTTATCGTCGGCGTGCGTATCGAGGTAGAGTTCCAGCTCATCGGTGACAAAGTCTATCGCCATAAGCTCGGTGAGCGGGGTCACAGGCTGCGTATCGTTGACTATATTCATAAACGGCAGGTCGAGCCCCGGAAAGAGCGTGCCGCGTGAAAGCGCCTCGGCGGCTTCATATGCCGGCGTCGCAGAGGTCTGCATGGGCACATACGCTATCGCGAGCGGCGCGGATGCTCCGGGCAGCGTGCCATAGCGGAAATTACTTTCGTTCTTATTGCGTTCCAAAAAAATTCCTCCTGTCTGTGATGGGAGACCTCATGGCATGATATGCCGCAGACGGAGGAAAAGTGAAATGAAGCAGGCAAGCCTGAGTGTGGCTTGCCTGCTTCAGTATACATACGTGTTATTTTATCATTTCCGCGAAGTCTGCTTCGCTTATTATCTTTATGCCGAGCCCTTCGGCCTTGGTGAGCTTGCTTCCAGCGTTCTCTCCCGCCAGAACATAGCTCGTCTTCTTCGATACAGATGAAGAGGCTTTTCCGCCGAAGCTTTCGATTATGGCCGAGGCCTCATCGCGCGTAAAGTCCGAGAGCGTGCCGGTGAGCACAAAGGTCAGCCCGGCAAAGCGGTCATCCCTTTTCTCCTCGTGACTCGTAAAATCCACACCGGCGGCTCTAAGGCGGCCAATGAGATGCTGCGACTGCGGCAGGCTGAACCACTCGATGATGAACCCCGCTGTAATTCCGCCGATATCCGGGATCGCTGTGAGCTGCTCTGCGTTGGCTGCTATCAGTGCGTCAAGATCTTCAAAGCTCCCGGCAAGCACCTTTGCGGCTTTCTGCCCTACCTGACGTATGCCAAAGGCGCAGAGAAGCCGGGCAAGTCCGGCGGATTTGCTGCGCTCGATGGCGGCGATGAGATTGGCAGCGGACTTATCCCCCATGCGCTCAAGCTCAGCTATCTTGTCCTGCTCAAGATAATATAGGTCTGCGGCGGAACTGACAAGGCCGTTGTTTATAAGGCTCTCGCATACAGAGATGCCGAGCCCCTCAATGTCCATTGCCTCGCGTGAAGCAAAGTGCGCGATGTTGCGCAGCCGCTGAGCGGGACACTCGGGACTTGTGCAGCGGAGCGCTGCGCCGTCCTCGTCACGCACAACGGGCGAGCCGCATTCGGGGCAGACGGAGGGCATCACAAACGGAACCGTACCCTCCGGGCGCTTGTCCTTATTCACAGAAAGCACCTCGGGTATTATCTCCCCTGCCTTTTGGAGCACGACCGTGTCTCCGATGCGCAGGTCAAGGCGGTCGATGTTGTCCTGATTATGCAGCGTCGCCGCGGAGACGGTGGTTCCGGCAAGGCGCACAGGCTCGACTATGACTTTCGGGGTCAGCACGCCGGTTCTCCCGACCTGCACGATAACATCGAGCACCTTACTCTCCTTCTTCTCCGGCGGGTACTTGAACGCGACCGCCCAGCGCGGCGCTTTGGCGGTACTGCCCAGCGCGGTGCGCTGTTCGAGAGAGTCTATCTTTATTACCGCACCGTCCATGTCGTAGGGCAGCTCATCGCGGTGCTCGCCGAGCCACTCTATGCGCTCGACGCAGTCACGGATGCTGTCGTACTTCATGTACGGTACAACGGGAAAGCCCATGGCTTTCATTGCGTCAAGCGTCTGGGCATGGCTCGTGTATATATCGTCGGAGCTGTACTGCATGTTGAAGCAGATTATATCCAGCTTCCGCGAGGCCGCTATCTTCGGGTCGAGCTGGCGTATCGAACCGGCCGCGGCGTTACGGGGATTTGCAAGGAGCTTTTCGCCGTTTATCTCGCGCTGGGCGTTGAGCTCGTTAAATACAGCGCGGGACATATATACCTCGCCGCGGACGATCAGGCGCTCGGGAGCGTTTCCTATCCTGAGTGGGAGCGAGCGGACGGTACGGAGATTTTCGGTGACGTCCTCTCCGGTAACGCCGTCGCCGCGCGTCGCACCGCGGACGAATACGCCGTTCTCATACTCAAGAGACATAGACAGCCCGTCGATCTTCGGCTCGACCGTGTAGCTGTGATGGCCGGGAAGCATGCTGTCCATGCGCTCGCCGAACGCGAACAGCTCGTCAACGGAGAAAACGTCCGTCAGGCTCTCGAGCGGGACCTGATGATGCACCGGCTCAAACTTTGAGAGCGCGGGGCCGCCTATACGCTGGGTCGGCGAATCGGGTGTAATGAGCTCCGGGTGCTCCTTCTCAAGCGCCTTGAGCTGCTGCATGAGCATGTCATACTCATAATCGGATATTGCGGGCGCATCATCCACGTAATAGAGCTTTCCGTAATAGTTCAGCTTGCGGCGCAGCTCGTTTATTTCCTTCTGTACATCCATGGTATTCTCCTACTGCATATTTAGGTATGTATCCGGTACTTTGCCTACGACTACCGTGTCTGCGATGAGCACCTCAGTCACGACCTGCGCGCTCTCGGTGCCCCACGGGATGAGAATATCTATATCGACAATAACGTTGAGATTTATCTGGTGCTTTGTCTGGTTTATTCCCGCAGTGACGATGCTGTTGCTGAACTCCACACGTGAGGACGTCAGCACGATGATCTGCACCGGGACCGCTGGGCCGCGCCCCATCAGAAGGCTTATCCCTGTCAGATTCCCCGCCGGGATCTTTACCGTGAGCGTATGTGTATCCGTCGCCGCGCCGACTACACGGTCGAGTATCTGCGCGGAGAGCGCATTTATGCGCGCCATGTTGCTGCTGATAGCGGTTATCTCACCGGATGAGTTCTTCTCAAAGGATACGAAATAATCCCCGTCATAGTCCCCGCTTGCCAGTATATCGGCTATGGCGCTGTTGACCTTGTCGATCACGATATCGCTTGCGTCGGATACGGCGATCTGACTCGACAGGGTTTTCAGGAACATGACCGCCCCGGACAGGAACAGACACAGCGCCGCCAGCGTGAGCAGCAGCGTCAGATTAAGCGCTTTTTTTGCTGAAGTCGGCTCGCTCCCCTGCGTGTAGGTGTATTTTGGGGCGGAGCGATGCCGTCGGCGTATATGCATAGGGTCACCTCCCCATGCATTATATGCTTTACTGCCTGTCCAACATGGCACTGACGGCCATCATAATTCCGAGCTTGCCCGACTCATAGGTCAGTCCGCCCTGCATATATACCGTGTACGGTTCTCTTGCCGGGCCGTCCGCCGACAGCTCAATAGACGAGCCCTGGATAAACGCGCCTGCCGCCATGATGACCGGGCAGTCATACCCCGGCATCTCCCATGGCTCCGGTGTCACGTATGAATCCACAGGCGCACCGGCCTGAATGCCGAGGCAGAAGCGCTTCATGTTTTCAACGGAACCGAGCTTCACCATCTGGATAATGTCGGAACGGGGCTCCTCAGGCGTGGGGCTTGTCGGAATGCCGAGTGCTTCCATCATGGCCGCGCAGAAGCAGGCGGTCTTAAGCGCCTGAGCGACGATGTGCGGAGCCATGAACAGCCCCTGAAACAGCAGGCGGTTGTTGCCGAGCGTGGAGCCGCACTCCCCGCCGATGCCGGGAGTCGTAAGGCGCATCGCGGCGCGCTCGACAAGCTCCTTCTTTCCCGCGACGTAGCCGCCGGTCGGGGCAAGGCCGCCGCCGGGGTTCTTTATGAGCGAGCCTGCGATTATATCCGCGCCGACGTGCGTCGGCTCTTTAATGTCCGTAAACTCGCCGTAGCAGTTGTCCACCATGATGTTGATCTCAGGGTTCACGGCTTTGACCGTCTCGCATATACGGCCTATCTCATCGACCGAGAGCGCCTTACGGTTATCGTAGCCCCTCGAGCGCTGGATCATCACCGCGGTGACATTCGGCTTTGCCGCGGCCTCGGCGATTGCTGCGTAATCAGGCCCGCCGTCTGCGGCAAGGTCGACCTGCGCGTAGTTTATCCCATAGAACTTCAGCGAACCGTGGCAGTCACCGGATATGCCGATAGCGCTGCGCAGGGTATCATAAGGCATCCCGGTCACGGCAACTATGGTGTCCCCCGGCTTTACAAGGGCGAACATCGCGGCAGTTAGGGCGTGGGTACCGTTCACAAAGCCGATGCGGACAAGCGCGGCCTCCGTGCCGAATATCTCGGCATATATCTTATCGAGCGTTTCCCGACCGAGATCGTCGTAGCCGTAGCCGGTTGTACCGGCAAAACACGCCTCAGCGACGCGGTTGTTCTGAAATGCTTCCATCACGCGGCGCGTGTTTATTTCGGCGACGCGGTCTATCTCCGCAAATCTTCCTGCAAGGCGCTCCTGCGCCTGTGCGGCCATATCGTATACCTCAGGCCGGATGTCTGAAATCTTCATCTGTATCTCCGTTGTGTTTTATTTGAGTTCCATGACTATGGATTTAAAATACCTGCCGCGCTCGGCAAAATTCTTGAAGCGGTCAAAGGCTGCGCAGGCCGGGGAAAACAGCACAATATCCCCTGCCCTTGCCGCTTCCGCCGCGGCTTTGACAGCCTGTTTGAAGTCGTCGATTATCCTGACCTCAAGTCCGCTGCCCTCATAGTAGCGTGAGGCACGGATGGCGGAGTAAATCTTCCCCGCCGTGTCCCCGGTGAGGAACACCTTCTTTGACAGAAGGCACAGCTCATCGCCCAGCCCATCAAACGGGATGTGCTTATCATAGCCCCCAGCGATGACTATCGGCTTGCGCTTCATCGCGTGGAGCCCGGCGGAGGTCCTTGTCGGACTCGTGCCTATCGAGTCATTTATAAAGGTTATCCCGCGCAGCACACGCACATGCTCAAGCCTGTGCTCGACTCCGCCGAAGCTGCGGGCGACCGCGGCGCAGACCTCGTCGTTCACTAAGCCCTCGACCGCCGAAAACGCGGCAAGATAGTTGAGCACGTTGTGTTCGCCCGGCAGGCGGATATCCGAGACCTTCATTACCGCCCTTGACACGCCGTCATGTATGCGGTAGATAACACCGTCGAGCGCGGCGGCGCCGTCCTCGACCGGGTGCTTATCCGAGAAATAGGATATATGTGCTTTGGAAAAGCCCGCGTAATACTCTGTATGTCCATCGTCCTGATTGAGAATGAGTCTTGCGTCGGGACGCTGATTTTCAAATATGGCACGCTTTGCGTCGATGTAATCCTGAAAGTCCCTGTGCTTATCAAGATGGTTCGGCGACAGGTTCGTTATCACTGCAACGTCCGGGGCACATTTCATGCTGTGCAGCTGGAAAGAACTGAGCTCCAGCACGGTGACGTCGTCCGGGCGAATATCTGGAGTTTCGCAGAGGAGCGGGTGGCCGATGTTCCCGCCGAGGTGGACTCTGTACCCCGCGGCTTTGAGCAGCTCTGATATGATCGTCGAGGTCGTCGTCTTGCCGTCGCTGCCGGTTATGGCTATAGTTCTGCACGGGCACAGCGACATGAACACCTCCATCTCGGAGGTCACGACAGCGCCGCGCGCTTTTGCTTTTTCAAGGTGCTCGTCAAAAGGCATGAGCCCAGGAGTTCTGAATATAACGTCCTGATTGAGGTGCTCAAGATAATCCTCACCGAGGCAGAGCTCCGCGCCCATAGCCTTGAGCTTCTCGCCCTCATTGCCCATTTCCCGCATGGTACGTTTATCGCAGGCGGTCACATGGCAGCCGTTTTTCAGAAGCAGCTCAATAAGCGGCTCATTGCTGACGCCTATGCCTATGACCGCGATCCTTTTATCTTTTAATGTATTTACGTATTCCTGAAGAGTCAAATCAATCGCCTCACATTCGCTTGACTAAATACATATTATAAGACTTTTTGCCCGGTAATACAAGAATTATTGTTGACTTGTGCCGCGAACATGGTAAAATAAGCCCTGCAAGCGGGTCGGACGACCGCGGGCATAAGGCGAAAGCCTGTGCGTGAGGAAAGTCCGGGCTCCATAGGGCAAGGATAACGGGTAACGCCCGCCAGGGGTAACCCTCGGACAAGTGCAACAGAGATATACCGCCGGTGCTTTCGGCATCGGTAAGGGTGGAAAAGTGAGGTAAGAGCTCACTCATCGCATGGAGACATGTTGATGCTGTAAACTCTATCCGGAGCAACACCGTGGGAGGACACAAGACCGGCCCGGTCGTCCTCGGGAGGTGGCTTGATCCTGCCGGCAACGGCAGGGCTAGATAGATGGTCGTCCACGACAGAACCCGGCTTACAGACCCGCTTGCGTTATATTATATAATAAGTCCTGAGTCAGCCTGCTTCGGCTCTCTCAGGACTTTGTTTTCTGTTATTTCACTGGTGGCCCCGCGAGGCAGAACGGGAGTTCGAGGTGGTTGCCCTCCATGAGCGCTTTATCGCGCAGGAGCACGTCCGCCGGGCCGTCTGCTGCGAGCCTGCCGTGGTGCAGCAGGATAACGCGGTCGCAGGTCTCCAGAACCATGTCAAGGTCGTGCGTTGCGATGATCTTTGTGACCGGGAGATTATTGAGCGTGTTGATAAGCTTGCGCCGGTTCTTCGGGTCAAGCGCGGTGGATGGCTCGTCCATCAGCATGTATTCGGGCTTCATCGCAAGTATTGTTGCGATAGCAGCCATGCGTTTTTCGCCGCCGGATATCTTGTGGTTTTGCCGGTGCTTGAGGTATCCGAGCTCAAGCTCGTCAAGGATCTCGTCGACGCTGCGCTCCGCCTCTTCCCTGCTCATACCGTAGTTCATCGGCCCGAAGATCATGTCCTCAAACACAGTCGGCATGAACATCTGGTTGTCGGAGTCCTGCAAAACGTAGCCGACGCATTTTCTTATCGCGCTGAGGTTCCTGCGGCACATTTCCATACCGTCGATGCTTATCTTTCCCTCGCAGTTAACTAAGCCGAGCGCCGCTTTCATTACCGTCGATTTGCCCGCGCCGTTCGCGCCGATGAGCCCGACGCGCTCCCCTTTTGAAATGGTAAACGAGAGGTCTTTTAGTACCGGTTTTTCGCCGGGATATGCGTAAGTGACATTTTCAAAGCAGATCATTTTCTTCCCCTCATACAAACACGGAGCCGAGCAGCACCGGAAGATCATACATACGCGCCAGGACGATAAGCACCGCGCACACTATTGCGGCGAGCCATGCGCGGGAATTATATCCACCGTCGTCGGCATAATAAAATTCACCGTGAAACCCACGCAGCTCCATGCTCTCGTAGAGCATTTCCGCTCTGTCCATGCTGCGCAGGATAAGCTGCCCAAGAAACGAGCCCCATGCCGAAATGTGCAGCCCGTGCTGACCGGGTGCGCGCAGCTCGTAGGCCTCGGTCATTATCGCGACCTCTTCGAGCAGCACAGATATATAGCGGAAAGTCAGAAGCATGAGCGAAGTCAGCAGCTTCGGGAAATGCAGTCTGCGCAGCGCAAAGCAGACTTCCTCAATGGAGGTCGTCGCGATCAGCAGAAATGACGCCATCAGGCAGAACACGCCCTTCATCATCAGCGTCAGCATTGAGACAACGCCGCCGCTTATTCCGACGCTCCCGATCTGCACAATGATCGCCCTATCAAAAAACGGATTGAAAAGCCCTACGGCGCAGACAAGCGGCATGACTATGCGCAGCTTATAAAAGCAGGTGCTGATCGGGATCTCGCTTATCTGATAAGCCACGACCGGGAAAAGCAGCATCACGAGGAGTCCCGTGAAATCGTATTTATTAAATGACACCGTGACCGCGATGTATAAAACAGTGAGAAACAGCTTTGGGAGCGGCGGCATGCGGTGAACGGCAGAGTCCTGCGCGGCAAGCTCATCTATTGCGCGCAGCTCCGCACCCGCGCGTTCGGCCTTATTCATGTTCCCCACCTCCTGTATAACTACGTGCGTACGCGGCAAGCCCGTATGACAGGCTTGCCGCTTTGTTGATTTTGCCAGTTGAAATTATGCGGTCTTTTTATTTTTGTGCTTTCTGAAATAGCCGCCTATGAGGCATATCAGAACTGCCGCCGCGGCGACCATTGCCGAGCCGACAAGACCGGAAACGGACGTGCCCGCGGGATTCTCCGCGTCACTGGAGAAAGCGTAGTCAGGGAGGAACGAGGTCTTTTCCTGCACTGCCTCGGCCTTTGCCGCAGCGTCACTCGCGTAACCGTAATCATCTTCATCAAGGCCGAGGTTCGCGGAGTAGCCAGCCTCCTCATTGCCGAACAGCGACCACTCAAGCCCGTCGGGGTTTGAGCTTGCAAACAGGGAGAACACTCCGCCGACAAGCACTGCGGCTACCGCAAGCACAGCAATGACCGTCTTGTAGCTGCGCTTATCCGTGCTGCCCTCTGCGGGGGTATAATCCATCAGAATTTCGGGGCGGCTATTGTATATGAATACAAGCACTGCAGCGGTGATAAGCCCCTCGACAAGGCCGATAGCCAGATGTATCGGCTGCATGATCGCGCAGAACACACCGAAGGGAATGTCGGCGATTCCGGAAAGGCTCGTCTCAACGACGACGGAGAACGCGCCGAGCTGGAGCGTCACGATGCAGCCGATGACGGAGGCCGCGATGATCTTGAGCCTGCCGGCTGCCTTTTCACCCTTGCCGGAGAACCAATTGCTGTGCATTATCGGTCTGTAAATAAGAAAATATCCTACAAAGCAGCCGTAGAAAGCCATGTTCCATATATTCGCGCCGAGCGCCATAAGCCCGCCGTCGGCAAAGAACAGGCATTGTATCGCCAGCACCGCGATCATCGACAGGAAGCCTGCCCATGGCCCCAATACCGATGTAAGGAGCATACCTCCGCATATATGGCCGGAGGAGCCAGTGCCGGGAATAGTGTAGTTAATCATCTGCCCTGCGAAAACGAGCGCGGACATAACTGCCATCGTGGGTAATTTTTTTGCAGCAAGCTCATGGCCAAGCTTCTCTTCCCTGTTCAGCTTAACGATGGAGGCTCCGGCGGTGACGGTTGAAGCCGCGTACATAGTCGCCGCGACTGCTGGGGCGAGCAAAGCGTCTGCCATATGCATAGTGATAGTCTCTCTTTCTCAAAACAATGTCTTCGGGTGACTCCCGATTGCGATTGTTATTTTACTATCAGCCCCATTCTTTTTTAAGCCCCCGTGGGGGATAAAAATATGCACAAAAGCCATGCCTGACTTTTGTGCATAATAATACATTTTCTTGGATTTTGAACAGCCGTGTATGTTCTGTTTTTACAGGCGCTCGTTTTTGTCGCTGCCGCAGGCCGCTGCCTTTACGATCGAAGAGAGCGCAAACAGAGCAATGACGTTCGGGATGACCATGAGCTGATTGAACATATCCGCAAGCTCCCAGACGAGGTCATTGGACAGGCAGGAGCCGAGGAAGATAAACACCAGCGCGAGCACAGAATAGACCTTGACCGCCTTTTCGCCGAAGAGATATTCCACATTGACCTTGCCGAAGAAGTTCCAGCTGAGGATCGTGGAGAACGCGAAGAACAGCAGGCAGACCGCGACGAAGAGCGAGCCGACGCCCTTGCCGAAGCAGTCAGAGAACGCGAGCTGTGCCATGTTCGCCTTGCTCACGCCATCGGCAGCACCGGAAGCGAGAACTCCGTTATCGGCATAGAGGCAGGAAATAACGACGAGAGCCGTCATGGTGAGGACAATGAAGGTATCGATAAACAGACCAATCATAGCGACGACGCCCTGATCGTGCGGCTTCTTCACGTTTGCCATAGCGTGTGCGTGAGGAGTCGAGCCCATACCGGCTTCGTTGGAGAACAGGCCGCGCTTGACGCCTTGGCTGATAGCGGTCTTGAGCGCGTAGCCGAGGCTGCCGCCGATGATTGCATTAGGCTCGAACGCGTACTTGAAGATCATGCCGAAGGTCTCGGGAATGAACCTGATGCGCATGATGAGGACGGCAAAGCCTCCGAGAATGTAGAGCACCGCCATGACGGGGACGAGCTTCTCTGTGACGAACGCGATGCGCTGGATGCCGCCGAGGAAGATAAGCCCAGCAATGACCGTGACTGCAATGCCGATCACCCATGTGGGTATGCCGAGTGCGTTTGAGAAAGTCTCACCGATGGAGTTTGACTGCACCATGCTGCCCATAAAGCCAAGCGCCAGAGTAATGGCCACGGCGAAGAAGCCCGCGAGGAACTTGCCGAAGCCGTCCGGGAATGCTTTGTTGATGTAGTAGACTGGGCCGCCGTGGACTGTGCCGTCCGCCTTGACGGTCTTTGTCTCCTGCGCAAGGACTGCCTCGGAATAGATAGTCGCCATGCCGAAGAATGCGATGATCCACATCCAGAAGATCGCGCCGGGGCCGCCGGTAAGGATAGCGCCGCTCGCGCCGATTATGTTTCCGGTGCCGACCTGCGCCGCAACGGCCGTCGCGAGTGCCTGGAACGAGCTGAGTCCGCTCTCCTGCTTTCCGCCGTGCAGGCTGATCTTGCCGAACACGCTGCGCATACCCTCGCCAAAGCAGCGCACCTGCACGAACCGCGTCTTTATACTGAAGAATATACCGGTGCCGACAAGCAGGATCACCAGTATGTAATCCGAAAGATAGAAGTTGATTTTCTGAACAATGCTTAAAACTGCCTGCATGTTTCTTTCCCCCGATAACAAAAATTCCCGCCCCTGTGTCGGAAACTCCGAACAAGGCGGGACAACTGCAAGCAATGCAAAGCTGTGTTCCACTCTGTCCTTTGGCCTGAGAGATTCGGTCTGACGACCTTGCACCTTCGGCACTCAAATAAATGAGATTCTCCAGAGTTCCTCCACTTCCAGTCTCGCATTCCGGAATACGATTCTGAAAGCTTCAATGGCTATTTAATTGAAGCAATGACAATATAGCACGGCTTATCTGTAATTGCAAGCCCTTTCTTCATAATTTGTTCAAAGTCCGCAAATTTCTTATCATGTTCAGTACAAACGCAGTTTGACTTCAACAATACTTGAAGTTAATTTGACATTCAGTTGTCAAATTCCCGGTTAAATACTTAAAAAGAGGGGGCGGCATATATGAACAAAGAGACCAGAAAAGGCAGTATCTGGAAAAACTGCATCACCATACCGAATATGCTTTCTGTGTTCCGGCTTATTCTTATTCCGTTTTTCGTCTACGCCTACTGCGTAGAACAGAGCTTCTGGAAAACCGCGGTGCTGCTCGCGCTGTCCGGGATATCCGACACGGCCGACGGATATATCGCGCGCCGCTTCAATATGGTAAGCGACCTCGGCAAGATTATTGACCCTGTGGCGGATAAGCTCACTCAGGCGGCAATGCTGCTGTGCCTGCTCACGCGCTATCCGCTTATGCTTCTGCCGCTCCTGCTCCTCACGTTCAAGGAGATATCGACGGGGATAATGAGCCTCATCGTCATCAGAAAGACCGGGCTTGTTATGAGCGCCGATTGGCACGGCAAGGTCACGACCGGGCTTCTGTACGCAATGATGCTGACGCATATCATCTGGTACCGCATCCCGGTGTCGGTAAAAAATGCGATGATTGCTGTCTGCACGGCAATGATGCTGCTGTCGTTCGTGCTGTACATTATCAGGAACGCAAAGGCGCTGAAAGCTGGAGCGGGCTTCACGCACGGAAACGACGTACCATTAGCTTCAATGAGAGAAATAAAAGCGGAGAAATAAGACATGACTTGGCAGATACTATATAACCCCAAGGCCGGCAACGGGCGCGGCAAGGAAGGCGCGGAAAAGCTGAAAGACATTCTGCACAACGGTGAGCTTACGTTTACCGACATGACTGACATCACCGATACCGCAGCATTTCAGCGCTCGCTGGGCGCGGATGATAAACTTGTCATCTGCGGCGGCGACGGGACGCTGAACAGATTCATAAACGACTTTGACCTGTCCTGCATCTCAAACGAGATATACTACTACGCCACCGGAAGCGGCAATGATTTTCTGCGTGATATCGTCGGTGCATCGCCTGACGCTCCTGTGCTCATAAACGACTACATAAAGGATCTGCCGACGGTCACTGTGCAGGGAAAGACATATAAGTTCCTCAATGGCATCGGCTACGGCATAGACGGCTACTGCTGCGAGGTCGGCGACCGTCTGCGCGAACAGGGCGACAGCAAGATAAATTATACCGGAATCGCGATAAAGGGATTGCTGTTCCACTATAAGCCGCGTGACGCCGTCATTACCGTCGACGGTATAAACTGCCCTTATAAAAAGGTATGGCTCGCACCGACGATGAACGGCCGCTATTACGGCGGCGGCATGATGCCGACTCCGAACCAGAACCGTCTCGGGCTCAACAGGTCGCTGTCCGTCATGGTCTTCTTCGGTTCGAGCAAGCTCAAAACGCTGGCTATTTTCCCTTCCATTTTCAAGGGCGAGCACATAAACCACCGGCACAATATCAAGGTGCTGTGCGGGCATGAGATCACAGTGTGCTTTGATCGCCCCACGCCGCTCCAGATAGACGGTGAGACGATCCTCGGCGTGACCGAATACACTGTCAGAGCTGCCGATGAGGCCGCATGTGCGGATATCGAGGCCGCGGAATAACAAAAGCTTTAATCAAAAAGTTTCAGCCTGTCCGGAAAATTCCGGGCAGGCTGAAAGAATATTTGTTTACTTGAGAATGACCTTGTTGAAGTTCTTCTTGCCGCGTCTGACTACTATGCCGTTTTTAAGCTCGTCGGCGGAATAGGTCTTGCTGATGTCGGTGACCTTCTCATCGTCGACAGTAACGCCGCCCTGCTGGATGTTGCGGCGGGCGTCGGACTTGGAGGCGCAGAGCCCTGACTTGACAAGAACGGTCATAATATCCATCGCGTCGTCGGTGAGGTCAGCTTCTGCGATCTCTGTCGTGGGCATGTGCTCGGAGTCGCTGCCGCCGACAAACAGAGCCTTTGCCGCGGTTTCAGCTTTCTTGGCCTCTTCCTCGCCGTGGACAAGGCTGGTGAGCTCGTATGCGAGTATCTCCTTAGCCTTGTTGAGCTGGCTGCCTTCCCATTTGTCCATCTCATCAATCTGCTCAAGCGGAAGGAATGTCAGCATACGTAAACATTTAAGAACATCTGCATCTGCCACATTTCTCCAATACTGGTAGAATTCAAACGGAGAAGTTTTTTCCGGATCAAGCCATACAGCTCCAGACTGTGTCTTACCCATCTTCTTTCCTTCTGAATTCAGAAGCAGTGTGATTGTCATCGCACTTGCATCCTTACCAAGCTTACGACGGATCAGCTCTGTACCACCAAGCATGTTGCTCCACTGATCATCTCCGCCAAACTGAAGATTACAGCCGTATTTCTGGTATAACATATAGAAATCATAGCTCTGCATGATCATGTAGTTGAACTCAAGGAAGCTCAGTCCCTTTTCCATACGCTGTTTGTAGCATTCTGCAGTCAGCATACGATTTACGGAGAAATGTGCTCCGACTTCACGAAGTACTTCCACATAATTCAGATCCATCAGCCAGTCCGCATTATTAACCATCAGTGCTTTCCCGTCTGAAAAATCAATAAAACGGCTCATCTGCTTCTTAAAGCAGTCACAGTTGTGCTGGATTGTCTCCGGTGTCATCATCTGACGCATATCTGTTCTACCGGACGGATCTCCGATCATAGCAGTACCGCCCCCGATCAAAGCGATCGGCTTATTACCAGCCTCCTGCAGTCTCTTCATCAGGCACAGTGCCATAAAATGTCCAACATGCAGACTATCCGCCGTCGGATCAAACCCAATATAAAACGTAGCCTTCCCGTTATTCACCAGATCCCGGATAAGCGGCTCATCCGTAACCTGCGCAATCAATCCTCTGGCCTTAAGCTCTTCATAAATACCCATTTCTAATCTTTCCTTTCTTTTTTCAAAACCTATATCTTAGTCACAGCCAATCTTCTCCCCCGGAGAAGGAGGCGTCCCGTCTGGAACTCTTTGAAGTCTTCAAGGATGTCAGCCATCCGGAAACCATTTCTATTTGACTGCATGTGCAGGCGGATGCTCATACTTCTTAGGTTTTGGGAATTTGTGTTATGATTGAAAATCCATCTGTCTGAGCGCAGCGAGTTATGGATTTTCAATCATGCCCTTAACAAATTTACAAAACCTTAGAAGTATCAGCCGCCGAACCCGCAGACAAATAGAAATAGATTCCGGATAGCGTCCGTCCTGAACCCCTTCAATTTTTCCAATAAAAAAACCTAGTCCTCCGC
>ERZ857757.1737-NODE-1737-length-16038-cov-3.832322_pt1 | contig 16038 bp, 11 predicted proteins | sample MGYA00519764_ERZ857757 | MGnify/ENA primary metagenome ERZ857757 (study PRJEB31778, sample SAMEA3449359) | human gut metagenome | biome: human gut; feature: human-associated habitat; material: faeces | place: United Kingdom | collected 2010/2012 ... | reverse complement strand
CGAGCGTAGGGCGGTTGACATTAGCTATTATATTAGCCATAGTAAAGGTCTTGCCCGAGCCGGTGACGCCGAGCAAAACCTGCTCATCGAGTCCGTTTTCGATGCCGCGCACGAGCGTCTCTATGGCCTCCGGCTGATCGCCCATCGGCGAATATGAAGATTTCAAAACGAATTTATCCAAATCGGGCAACCTCCGCATAGCATTATCAATAGTATTATCATTTTATTATACCACGCACATAAAAAAATCACAAGGCAGACAAGCTGCCTTGTGATAGGTTTTGGATTTGCGATCAGATCTGGTAAGACGCCCAGTCGATGTCGGGAACCTTCTCGGTCCACTTCTCGTAGACGCTGTCGCCCACGCGGTCGCACTTATGATAGTTTGTCGCTTCCTGTACGTCCTTGTAGTACCATGCGTTTTCGTTCAGGTTATCGCTCCACATGTTCATCTCGGACGTCGGCAGGAGGTCGGATACGCTCTCGGTCTGGCGATCGAGGACGCGGTTTATCATTGCGAAGGTCTCTGCACGGGTGATGTTGTTGTTCGGACGGAAGGTGCCGTCTTCATAGCCGTTTATCCAGCCGTTGCCTGCGGCAAGCTCGATGTTCTTCTGTGCCCAGTGGCCGTTGATGTCGCTGAAGGTCTTGGTGTTAACATCAAGCTTTGCAAAGCGCGCTATGATCGTTGCAAGCTCTGCGCGGGTGATGCTCTTGTTCGGCTGGAAGCTGCCGTCGGTGTAGCCCTTGATGATGCCCATGTTCGTAAGCGTTGCTATCGCGCGGTTGCACCACATGCCGGCCTTAACGTCGGTGAAGTTGCCTGCGGTCGTCGTGTACTGCTCGCGTGCCTCGTCGGTCAGCAGGCGGAAGAAGATCGTTGCTACCTCTGCGCGGCTGATGTCGTTATTCGGGCGGATGGTGCCGTCGGTGTAGCCGATGACGTAGTTGAAGTGGATCTCCTTATTGAGGACCTCGATGGCCTTGAGAACGCCGTCAACATAGGTGATCTTGTAGTTTGCGGTGACATCCTCGCCCTTTGCGTTCTTGATGACTGCGTCGGACGCAACGTTCGGGGATTCGCCCGGCTCGCTCTGGATGCCGGTGATCTTGACGGAATCGACCTTGTCGCCGGTCGCAAGGCCTTCGACGGTGTACTTATCGCAGGTCACGGGGGCGATGCCCTCGGCGCTGCCGGCGGTGATGGTCAGAGGACGCTGCGTGATCGTCAGTACGCCGTCTGCCTTGATGATGAACTCAACGTTCGTGAAGCGCGCGTTGGTGTTCTTGAACTGGTCGGCCTTGAGGCCCATCTCGTAGGTTCCGGCATTGACGCCGCTTGCGAGTGCCTTGCCGCTGAAGGTGAAGTCCTTCTCGGTGTAGCGCGAGTCGCTGATCTTCACGGTGTAGTCCTTGACGCTGTGCTCGGTGCCGTCATATACGACGCTGTCGCTGTTGCCCGTGATCTCGACCGTGATCTTGTCGGTTATCGGCGGATTCACAGGGGGGATATAGGGGCGCTCTTTGATGGTGAGCGTGCCGGCATTGTAAGTGACGGTGTAGTTGCCCTGTGCTTCAGCACCGGCCGGGGTGATCGAATAAGTTCCGGCAGTCTCGCCCTTTTCGCGGCTTATGGTGTAGCTTACCGTATCGTTATTGATAGTTCCGGTGACAGTTGCCTCAAATGCAGGATCCTTTTCGCCAACGTACTTGGTGTAATCCTTTGCTGTTACGGTTACGGCAAGCGGAGTGATGGTCAGGGTGCCTTCGCTCTTTGTGATATTGTAGTTACCTGCTACGAACTTATCTGTAGTAGTATATACAATTGTATTTGTTACAGGGCTATCGCTAACGTTTGTTACACTGCCGATTGCCTTGATATCCGTAACTTCGCCGTCAACAAAGCCGTCGCCTCCGATTGTCACAACAGGACGTGTAAGCGGATCGCCGTCGTAGGGCTTGCTTGCAGTTTCGGATGTGAGAGTAACGGGGCGCGGAGTGACTTTCAGGGTGTACGTTGCCGTCGCGTCACTGTAGTTTGCCATCGACGCCTTAACGGTGACATTAATTTCGCCGACGTTCTTTATTGTGGGAAAGTCGGTCGTCCACGTATTTTCGCCATCGATGCTATATTCTATGGTAGCGCCATCAACATTTGCCGTTGCGGCTTTACCGTGGGAAGCGCCGTCATATTGGCCGGTGTAATCGGTGCCGGATACGGTGAGTCCTGTGTTTGCGGTAATGCTGAGCGTCATGGTGCCGGACTTAGTTACGGATTCCGCACCATTCTCCTTGTTTACGTCGCTGACAACACACGTTACTTTGTAGTTATAAGTGTCTACGTCAGGAGAAGTTTTAGCAGCTGCTTCCCCTGCCATCCAAGTGCCGGTCGTTCCTTTTGCTTTAACAACATATGTGCCGACAAGTTTATTGTCTTTATCGGTGACAGTGTAAGTGATATCTACATAGTCATTCCTTACGCCGTCTGCAATGTTATCATTCTTGAGCATTGCTTCGAACTCATCTTTGATGGTAAAGCCTTCGCCGTTGTAGGTTTTGCTTTTTTTGTAAGAAGTGCCGAAGTCATTTACTATACTTACAGGAACCGGGGGATAATCGACAGATGCAATCGTTTCTCCATCAAGAGTTATGTTTGCACCTGCGTTTGCAGGCTGAGTGCCGCCATAGGTCTGAGTGCGATCTACGGTGATGTCGAACTCTACAATGAGCTTCTTGCCGTAGTTATCCGTCGTACCGGGATGTACGGTGTCAGATACGAAGTTTTCGCTGTAGTCAAAGCCGCTTACGGTGACTGCATTGTTATTGATACTGACATCGCCGGTGAAGTCTTCCCTGTCGCCAAATGTCTTGCTCTTGCCGTCATAGTCTGCGGTGAAGACTTTAACGGCTGTGGTATCTGCAGGAACATTGAAATTAGGCGCGATATTATCCGTCAGGACGGCGGTGCTGTCAAGGTTAATGCTGGGCTTGCCGATGGCTTCGCCAAGCTGAGTAAACACCTTGCCGAGAGAGTTTGCATCGCTTGCAACTTTGTAGAAGCCGTTTGTTACCGCTCCATCTTCGCCGATTTCGCTCATGCTGCTTGCTTCAGGATAGTTGGACGAGACAAGGTGCATGTAGCGATTTGTTTGCCCACTGTAAGTATAGTCAGGAAGCGTCGTACCTACATCTGCTCCACTGAAAATACCAATGGTGTATACCGATGCGCCGTAGGACGCGCTCTTGAGAGTTTGTGCGTTCTCTATTGCAGTATCTGCTACACTTCCATCAAAGCCATTATAATGATTCGGTTGACCATCTGTGAACATAATGACAACACGATTACGGTCGGTCGATGCATTGTCAGCAGTGTCAAATACTGTCTTTGCTTTTTCAAGACCGTAGTCAGCCGAGGTTGCGCCGCCGGCTGTGAGCGCGTTTACTGAACTTTTCAGTGCCACTGCGCCGTCTGAATCGACTTTTGTCAGACCCTGTACTATCTGAGTGTAGTTGTAGGTATAACCGCTTTCTTTGTATGTTTCATTACCGACCGTGTCTTTTTTATCGCCGGCAAACTTTACGATAGCAATTTTACTATCGGGATTGCCTGTCGCTATTGCATCAATGAAGCCGTTGACGGCCGATTTAAGAGCGGTAATTTTTGTATTGCTGCTAAAGAACTGCACAAGGCCAGGAGCTGTATCTTCGGCAGAGGTCATGGGAGTGTACTTTGTTCCTCCTTTATAATGAATAAGGATCCCCCACGTACAGCCGTCGGTAAATGCATTGCATTTGGAGCACCAGCTTACTCCAGTTTAGCGTCCATTTGCATCCTTGATGTAATAAGTATAATTTGAATTATGTTTAGGATTGTATTCTTCGACATAAGCAGCGTCTCCCTCGCCAAACCCCTCATCCATAGAGCCGGATACGTCGAGGACGAGGACAACGTCTATCGGAGTTTTCTTGCCCGGGGTAACGTTGCCTTTGACATACTGCTCAAGCGTCACCTTATACTTGTCGCCGAAGACATGCTTAACGGTCTTGTCCATGACAACGCCGTTTGTCTCACTGTGCTCCGTATATGGCTTCTCTCCGTCCGCAAATGCCGAGAACGGCAGGAGCGTGAATACCATGCAGATGCACATAAGAAGCGCAAGTCCGCGTTTTCTTACATTCATTATTTTTCCTCCTTTTAATTAAAAAAATCCACCGCCTGCGGCAGAGCACCACATATTGTATCGCCTGCCGCGAACGCATACTATTGCGTGGTTTTATTCTACTAAGAGTTAGCAAAAAAATCAATAGTAAATATGTTTTTTAAGCGAAATTTTACATCCCGTGTCATTACATTGTTCGGACAGGTGTCGGTTTTTGGCGGTTTTTTGCGGCGATGTGCAATTTTGGTTGCGGATTTTTTAATTCAACCCCTCGTCGGCAAAGCCGACTGCTCCCCTTGACAGGGGGAGCCAATGCGGTGCGGTGCAAAAAAGATGCCTCGCACTTAAGCAGTGCGAGGCAGTTATGGTTTTTTATGCAGTTTCCGGTCGGGATGCCGGAAATATCCGTATCCGTAGGTGCGTCAATTCGCCATTGAGAAACGGGAGATCATGCAGGTGAATTCTGCGCGTGTTGCGCTGCCGGCCGGGTCGAGAATGCCGCCGGCGCGGCCGTTTATGATACCGTTTACATTAGCCCAGCGCATGGCCGGGACCGCATAGGCGCTGACGGAGGAGGCGTCGCGGAAGCTGTCGGCATATGACAGGGGCGCTTTGAGCGTGCCGCCGGATACGACCTTGTCGGCATAGCGGAACAGGAACGCCGCGAGCTGCTCGCGAGTTACGGTGGCAGAGCCTGCAAAGCGAGAGTCGGTGAAGCCGTTGGCGACGCCGGCGTTATATGCCCATGTGATCGCGTCGCGGCTCCATGCGGCGGTGTTGTCGGCAAAGGGGCATTTCATGCCGCTGGCCGAGGGCGAGCCTGCCATGCGGTAGAGCACCGTCACGACCTGCGCGCGCGTTACGATGGCATTCGGCGAGAAGGTGTTTGCCGTCGTGCCGTTGACAAGGCCGTTTTCGTAGGCGTAGACAAGCTCGGGGCGGTACCACGCATCGTCGGCGACGTCGGTGAACGGCAGCGGCTCGTAAATGTCACCCGACTGCTTCGAGGTCATGTAGTCTGACGGGATGCTCAGCATCCAGGACATGCCCAGCTCGCCGTAGTGCGCGCTCATGATGCCGACGATGTTGTAAAGAAGCGTGGCGGTCTCGTCCGGGCAGGCCGAGACGAGCTTCATGAGCATCTTGACCAGCGGCCGCACCATCTCCTTGACCTGCTGGGCGTTATACTCGGTGATGCCGGCCTCGCGCATCGTGTCGAGCAGGATATCCGCAACGACGGTCACGGCGCTGTCCTCGCCCTTCATCAGCGACGAGATCAGGCGCGCCATGTTATCCTTTGCATTCACGGCAAGGCTCTGCTTGACGGTCTCCCACTGGTCGGGATAGGTGCCGATCAGCGGCAGGACAAGCTCCTGAATATCGTCCTGCGCGGCATAGACCTCGGCACGGGTGGTGAACACCTTGGTGAAGAGCTTCTCGACGAATTTATCGAGGAACTCGCCCTGAGTCATCACATCTCCGCGGATGCTCGAAATGATCTTATCGGCAGTTGCGCCGGGGGTAACGGTGACGTATTTGAAGTCGTCGATGCGGTATTTTCCGGCGTTTTCAAAGGTCGAGAACACCTTGAGCATGCTATCCTTGAGCTGCGCGTAGTTCGAGTCGAGCTTTGCCGACGGCATAACGTGGTCAACTCCGTAGCGCGCAAAGCCCATGCAGTCGGGCGCTACGCGGACGACGAGGTCGTTGTAGTTAATGACGTTGTGGATGTTTTCGTATATTCTGCCGCTGACTTTGGATGCATCGGCTCCCATGGGTGCCTCAAAGGTGTAGATGTACATATCCTTCGGAGAGAGGGTCACGTTTTTGCCGACGGAAGCGCCGGAGAGATACATGTCGTCAAGCAGACCGCCGAGCAGATTTGCACCTGCAGCTCCGCGGCTGTAGCCTGTGCACCAGATCTTAATTTTGCCGGTGATCTCGCTGTGCTTGGCAAGGTAAGTCTGTATAAAGGCAAGCGCCTTTTCGCGGCAGATGGCAAAGCCGGTGTGCTCGCCTTCAAGGCCGACATTCAGGTCCCCTGCCCACTCGGCATAGTAGCCGCAGCCGCGCAGGCCGACGGCAATGACGGTGTACTTCTCGCCGTTTACGCGGATCTCTTTGTTTGCGATACCAACGCCGAAGGTGTTGCGGCCGGGGCGATTCGTGAAGTCGGCATTCGCCTCGAAGTCCTCAAAGCCGATCTGCTCGAAGAAATTCTCGAGATTTGCCGGGCCTTCCCTGTATCGCTCAGGGTCGGCGACGTTTCCGGCGGCAAGGCACATCGCCATGGTAACCGCGGCGAGATCCTGCCTGTACTTATACGCAGTTTCGGTAAAGTAACCGTCACTGTAGGTAAACGGACACGGGTGATCCGTCTCCATGTCATCATGTCCCGCGTTGAACATGACGGTGCCTGTGATGGTATCGTAGCCGTTATCCGCCGCAAACACCGACATTGGCGCTATTGAGACGAGCAGCACGAGTACCAGCACGATGCTGAGTGCTCTTTTCATTTTTCTTCCTCCATTTTATATTTTTCTTCCTCTTTTTCTACAATTGCAAACATAAGCGTCAAAAGTCCCGCCTCCGGGAACGGGCAGAATATGCCGGGGTTCGTCATACTCATTAAGCCTATGCCTATGTAAGACAGCGCAAAAACGGCAATGCGCTTGCGTTTTCGCCCTATCCACAGCATTTTGAGCCGTGAAAACAGCATCCATCCATAGGCCGCAACGCCTACGAGTCCCATCGAGCTTATGACCTGGATAACGGCATTATGATAGAACATAAGACTTCCGGGAACGTATGCCTTAAATATACCGACATCCTTCATGTTGGCTATGCCGATGCCGAATATGGGATGCGACAGGAAATTTTCAACGCCGAGCTTTATGAACTCAAGGCGCGTTTTGTCTCCGACGGCGGCGTTTTCAATACGCGCGGCGTAAAGCTGCGGCAAAAACGCGATAGCAAGCGCGGCAATCACTACAATAGACACACCGAAAAGCCAATTGTAAAATCGGCGGTACTTTTTGTTTTTAATATAAATGTATGCAAGACACACCAGAAGCAAAAACGAGCCGAACAGAAGTCCGCTGCGCGAGCCGGTCATTATCATTGCAATGTACATAAGCACCGTGCCGATAAGATACAGGTTGCTGCGGCGGACAAGGATGCATATCATGGGTATGACCATGAGGAAAACGCTTGTGACAAAGTTGCGCTGCTTGAAAAACAGCACTCCGCCTTTCTCTATAAATTTATCCAGGTTCTGAATATAAAATCCAAGGACCACGACAACGAACAAAAGTCCTCCGGTGTACAGGATTCGGGCAACGCGCTCGACGCGGTCATAGCTGCACTCATTCTCGAGCCGCGATCGGAAGATCAGATAGAGCACAAACTGACCGAGGCCGAGACCGAGAGTGTAGTAAAGCCCAATAGGCTCAAAGTAATCATCTGCGGATATTACTCCGACACCTCCGATGATAAGCGCCGCCGAAACGGCAATATAGGGATATGTGAGCTTGCCGAAAACGATTTTTCGGCGGTAATAAATAAGGTTAAACAAAAGCGCGAGGGCAAACGGCACTATCGCATACCACATGTACTGCGTAAGCACGGAAAAATCCTTGTAGTACGACACTGAAGTCAGAAGTGTGAACATGACGGTCGGAATGATGGACAGAAGATCATCTGAGAATATCATGAATACGACGCATAGGAACACATAAAAATACATGCACTCAAGCGCCGCATCGCAGAACACTGCGATAAATTCCGTCAGCAGCAGAAACGGCAGATAATACTTGCTGTTCCAGACCGCTTCGGCAGCAGTCTGCCCTTTTTTGAATAGTGTTTTAAGCATGGATACCTCGCTGGTTTTCAAACATGCCGGCAAGCTTTGCGTAAAGCTCATCCGGCTTTACGGGCTTTATGATATAGCCCGAGAAATCGCTCAAAGCTCCGCCCTGCTCGTTTATAAACGCATCGGCCGTCATCGCGAGCACCGGCACCGTCGGCCCGTATCGCTTGCCGGAGGCACGGATGCGCGAGACCGCCTCTATGCCGTTCATCTCCGGCATCTGGATATCCATGAGGATGCAGTCGTAATAATAATCGGGCTTTGAGGCGAACAGCTCAGTCGCTTCCCTGCCGTTTTCGGCACAATCGACGACGGCTCCGTGCCTTTCGAGCAAGCGGCAAGTGATAGTTGTGTTGATGGCAACATCGTCAACGACCATTATTCTGCGCCCGTTAATCGCAGAGCAATCGACCGCCTCAATTTCTTTGACAGCGGCTTTGCCGAACGAATACGGGATATCGACATAAAATGTCGTACCCACGCCGAGTCTGCTGCGCACGGATATACTTCCTCCCTGGAGGTCGATCATGCTCTTGCATATTGCCATTCCGAGGCCGCTTCCGGCCGCTCTGCCACCGTTTTCGCTCATTTCCTGCGTGTACGGCTCGAACAGATGGCCGATAAACTCCTCGCTTATGCCGACTCCGGTATCGGCGACCTCAAGGTGCAGGATAGCCGCTTTTTCATTCATCTGCTTCTGTGAGGCGAAAATCGTTACGCTGCCGCCGGCTCTTGTAAACTTGTTTGCGTTGGACAAAAGGTTGTTGAGTATCTTCCGAAGCGATATCTCGTCTCCGATAACATCAGGACTTGTTACTGCGTCAGAATTTATAGTAAGCTTTATGCCTTTTGTGCTCATAGTTGCGCTGAACACGGAATAGACCTCGTCGAGTACCGACGAGATATTAAACGGCTTTGCGTTTATCTCGTACTTGCTGCTTTCGATCTTGCTCATGTCCATGATATTGTTCAGCAGGCTGAGCAGATACTGTGACGACTGGTCGATCTGGTTGAGATAGTCGCGCAGCTCGTCATCGCGGCCCTCGCCGACCATCTCGCGCGCGAGATATGTAAGCCCGGCTATGGAGTTCATGGGTGTGCGTATCTCGTGCGACATGTGCGACAAAAACTCGCCCTTTGCGCGGCTGGAGTCCTGCGCAAGCTCAACTGAATTGCGCAGAAGAAGCTGAGCGTCGATATCGCTTGTTATATCCGTTGCAACACAGACATAGTGCGATTTCACACCGCCCGTTACGATCGGAGAAAACGCGCATCGGAGCGTGATATCCCTGCCGTCGCCGGTCTTAAACGGGATATCGACCGTATATCCGCCGCTGCCGTCGGATTCTGAAAGGGTCTTTATGACCTTATCCGCTGTTTCTTCATCAACGTTTTCTCTGAGCGTGCGTATAGCGGAGCGCCCCGTAAAATAGCTTGCCGGGAGCCCGAGCACCTTTTCTGTGTTTGCACTGACAAAGCAATATCTGCTCTCACCCTTGGGCTTTATTAAAATGACATTAGGGATAAACGCCGTCATGCTTGAGAAAAGATGCTCTCGCTCGGCCACCTGCTTATACAAAGCCGCGTTTTTGATGGCGATAGACGCTATTGCAGAAACCGTGCTCAAAAACGAGAAATCGGAATAGGTGTAGCCCACGCCCTTTTCCTTATCCGCAAGCAGCAGAAGTCCGACAACGCTGCCGCCGTCCTTGAGGGCGCATATGCAGGATATGCCGTAGCTTGCAAAAAGCTCGCGCTCGCTGCCCCACATTGATTTATACAGCGGATCGGTTTCAAATTCCTTAATTACTATATGGTTTTTTCCCGAACCGTCGCCTTCAAAATATTTTACGCACGGATGATCGGCAGCAATCGTAAACGCCGCAGGCTTGAGCGGCATCGCGCTGCACACGGGAACATATTTTCCGTTTTGAAGAAGGCATATGTAAAGCTGATCTACATGTATCTCATTTTTTATGACCTTGACGGTCTGACGCAGAATGCTGTCGATATCAAGCGTTTTTGAAACGCTGTCACTGTACTGCTTTATGCGGCTGCCCTGCCGCTCTTCATCCGAGAAGATAGACATGAGCAGCTTGCGGAATGCGGATATGGCGACAAACAGTATGATCGCCAGGAACAGGAACGCTTCGATCCCGGGGTTTCCGAGATGGCCGCCGATTTTTCTGAACAGCTCAACCGTTTTTTCGAAAAACAGTGCGGCAACGCCGACGCACATCGCAGCCGACACGAGCATGAGTATGCTGCTTGAAATGACCGGCGTTGTATTAAACATTCTGCGCTTATACAGCGAGCGGATAAACAGCACCGCAAAGGCAAGGCCGAACAGAGTGTCCCACGGGAAGGTGTTGCCCGGAAGTATCTGCACGATGTTGCCGATCGCCATGAGGAAGCAGCCTATGATAAGCTCGCTGACACCGGGCGCTTTTTTGCCCTTAGTGTCAAGTATTTTTCTAAAAAGCTTTATTATAGAGCCGACGATGAGCATGAAAAACACCGTCGGAATACCGATCTTCCAGTCCATTGCGTAGGTGAACACGGCCATGCCGCTGCCGTCAACCGACACCGTCGGCGGCGCAAGGAAGAAGCCGGTTGCCGAAACGATGAGGATTATGACCGTGCCGGCAAACCATATAAGGCGCTCAAGCCCGTTTTTTACGTTAGCGAACTGATAAACGTAGTTATACACCAGAAAGGCTATGGAAAACAGCGCGAGCAGCGAAACATAATACCAGAACTCGTAGCTCGGGAAAACGTGAAGGCGCATGAACACCGTTCCGCCCGTCCACAGCACGAGGTCGCCCAGCAGCACGAGCCATGCGCGCATTTCGCGGCTGCGCTCTGCTGCACAGAAGGCAACGAACATCAGCGCAAAGCACAAAAACGCCGCAATATTTATGTATATGTATGATACATTCATATATCCGCCTCCGTATGCTGCTGTGGCTTTATTCCGCCGAGCATGGCCTTGAGCCACAGCGGATCGGGGTTGATTCGGCTTATCCTTGTTCCCTGCTTTTGCTCAAAGCTTTCGATCGTTTTATATGGCAGTATGCTTATCTGAAGCGGCTCGATATTAAGGAGCTTTTTAAGATCCTTATAGTCGCTGTCAAAATACCTGAAATAGACCGAAAGATGCTCGGTGAGCACCTGCTTTGTGACAACGTCGTTTGCCCTTGCCTCCGGCGTTACCTCAAGGTAAATGTGCAGAAACGGCGTGTTGTCCTCATCGTACTCCTTTGCCGCTATCCAGTCGCCTATACCGAGCTTGGACATTCGTATGACCTCAGATATGGAGTTTTCGGTTATGCGCGTAAAGCCGGCTATGTCTATGACCGTGGGTATGCGGTCAACATAGGTAAAGCGGGGAACGCCAGTCGCTTTATCAACCTCCGTGCATCTGTAAACATCGCCGATGCGATAGCGCATGAATGCGCCGCCGTGCAGAACGCTTATTACTATCTCGTACTTTGCGCCGGGGCAGACCTCGTCCATAAGGCAGGTCAGCGGCGTATACGCAGGGTCTGAAAGATTTCGGAGCATCTCGCTTTCGGGGATGAACTCATAAAAGCAGGAATCGGGAAACAGCACCATGCCGCGCTGCTCCCATGTGTCGCAGCCGACGCAGGTCGACTCCGTGCCTGCCGCGACCTCAACAGGCGTTACGCCCCACGCGGCGGCAAGCTTATCCTTATAGCATTTACCGTCCGTTCCCGTGCAGGCAAAGCCCGTGATCTTAAAAAGATCGGAAGGCCTGATCTTTCTGTGCTCTTTGCGGCAATTGTATTTTGCCTTTATGTATCGCGCGGCAATGACCGGGGATATCTGCACTCCCCCACCGCCGCCCGAGGATATCTGTTTGTCAAAGTTTTCGGTTATGTAGTTTGCAACGCTGCCCATGGCAAAGAAATAGTCAATGCCGCCGTTAAAGGCCATTTTGAAGCCTTTTTTCATGCGCTGGCTGAAGCTGAGGTCGGAATACTCGTCGCTGTCGGGCAGCCACTCAAAGCGCATTTCCTCGTTCATAAGGCTCGGTATAAGCCCCGTTTCATACGGAAGCGGCGCGCCGCCGTAAAGAAATCTATGCCCCGGGCGAATGTTGAAGTCGGCCTTTCCGTGGCCGGATACGAGCATCGCCATGGCCATGATATTGTGCTTATAGGAATCAAGCATGCTGCGCGTATACGGCGCTATTTTTATCGGGCGCAGTCCGCCCTCCCAGGTGGTTTCTATCCATATTACCGGCGCTTCGGGCAGCGTGTCCGGATCGCGGCGAAACAGCACCTCGGCATAATCGGCATAGCCTGTCAGCGGCATGCTGTGCAGAAACTCTTCTATGCTCTCGGGCGCGGAATTTTTGTATATGTGCCGGCCGAGGTCGGATGCGCACCACGAGTTAATCTGCTCCTGCATGAGCCTGCGCTGGATGTACATATATTCTTTTATATTAAGCTCCAGGTAGCCGCAGTATTCGTTCCATAGCTGCTGCTTGCTGAACTTCCGCAGTTTCTGTTGAAATGTCATATCTTCATCCAAAAAACTATTTTTTAAAGATCTCTTTTATTCCGGCGGATGTGGGTATGAGAAACGGAACGCGTTTTTTATACTCATCGTATCCGCCGATGGAGCGTGGGAAAAACCACTTATCCTCTGCCGACGCAAGCAGAAGGTTGAGCGCACTGTACAGCGCGGCATCCGGCCACGGAAGGGCGAAAGCATAGTGCAGCGAAGCATAAAGTCCCGCAAGAAACAGCACTCCCGGATGGCGGCACAAAGCGTAAAAGCCCTTGTCATACACCCGGCGTCCGCTATCCTGACGCACATATGCGTCCTTCACCGAAAACGAGCCGAACAGCACATACAAAAGCACGAGCAGGAACGCGCCCGAAACGGCGCACCACGCGGCATCAATGCCTGAATAATCAAGCCTCAGCGCAGTTGCTGCCGCAAGCAGCACAAATCCAATGGGAAAGAACAGGCGAAGCGCTCCTTTGTGCCACACAGCATCGTTTACATCGCCCAGCAGCATAAGCAAAAACGCCGCCGCACCGATAAGCATTACAGGCATTCTATCATGCCCACAGCTGCTGCATACTCGCGCTCGACCTCGGCGCGGTATTGCAGCGCTTTTTCCGCATCGCCGCTGCGCAGCGGCTCGGTTATGAGCTTCATCGCCTCATACAGGCCGGTCATGCCGAGCATGCCGGAGCTGCCCTTTAGCGAATGCGCGGCGTGAAAGCCCTCAAGTGCATCGTGCGCATCCAGCGCGGACATGAGCTGCGAAAAGCTTGAGTCGGCGGCAAACATATCAAGCAGACTGTGAAGAAGCTCCTCGTCGCCTGCTACGCGCTCGATCGCGCCGGCATAGTCATATCCGCGAGCGGCATATGCAAATCTAAGCTCAGCCATTTGCCGTCTCCTTATACTCAAATATCTCCGACGGGCGTCCGCCGGTCTTGCAGTCAAGTGTTATGTCAACCTCTCCGAGAGAGTGCATGTATTTAAGATATCTGCGCGAGGTGACCGTTGACAGGCCAAGCCCGTCGCTTATCTCGGTAAGCGGCATCTTTATGCCGACCCTTGAGCGCATGAAGCCGCGCACGGTTTCGAGCGTTGTTTTGTTTATCTTACCCGGATTCGGCACGCCGGCTACAGTCTGCTGATCGGTGTTGTAATTTCTGTGTGGGCAGAGCAGGATATCCACCTTATCCTGCGTCCAGACATGGGTGGTTTTTACAAGCTTCATTACCGTGTCAAAGCGCGCTATCGCCTTTTCAAGGCGCGCGGAGTTAAACGGCTTTAATATGTAGTCGCATATTCCGTAGCACATGGCAGAACGGATGACCTGATAATCGTCGGCCGAGGTTATCATGATCACCTGAATGTCAATATTAAATTTCCGCAGCTCGGCAAGAAACTCGATGCCGTTCATGCCGGGCATGAAATAGTCGAGCACCACAAGATCCGCACCATCCGGCTTCTGCCGCAGATACTCAAGCGCATCGCCGCATCGGCGAAAGTCTCCCTCGAGCTTGAGCTGGGTAAATTTACCGAGCTGCTTTTCGAGGATGGAGCAGACCATAAGGTCATCCTCAACAATAATAGTTTTATACACAAAAACACCTCTGTCCGATATACAGCCGCTCAGCAGCCGATTTGTTTATTATTAATTTTAATATATTTATTTTACCAACTTTTTTTATCCGGGTCAACACAAACAGGATAAATAGTTATTAAATATCGGCAGCACCTAAGCCGCTCCCGGCCTTTTCCACTTGCAAGCAAATGCATATCGTGATACAATTAGCAAAAATCCATCGGAGGCTATGCCATGACAAACGAAGAAAAGATCGATCTGAAAAAAGAGATCGAGGAGCAGGACGGCTATGAATACAGCGACGAGCTGTTTTTCACCGGTGAGGGAGATCTGCTTGACACTGCCGAGGGCAGAGCCAAGTTCTGCCGCATAAACGAGACGACGGTTTTCAGAAAGAAAGACCCCACCGTTTGGAACAACTATATCTGGGTGTTCAACAATCAGGGCGTCGGAATGACGATAAAGCGCCAGAGCCACGTTGATCCGCAGCTTATGGAGTGCATCGACTTTGACGCGGACGGAAATCCCATCGGCAAGGCTTACGAGCCGACGTGATGTAAACAGCAAAAAATCAGCTTCACCGGAAAATCGGTGAATTCATAAAAAAAGTCCGCTTCGGAGACGGATGCATTGACTTTTGACCCGCCAGCCCCTATAATAAGTTCCATGTGATGCCGCACGACGCGGCAAATGGAAGCAATGGAGGACAAGCCGATGAAGCGAACTGCAAAGCCTGTATTCTTCATCGTGGCGCTGCTGATCTTCGCCTTGACGTACACGGCCTTCTTTGGTGTGTACACCCACTACGGCGACCGGCGCGATACGATTATCCGGGGCGCGGCCGACATCCGGTTCGGCATCGATATCCGCGGCGGTGTGGACGTGACGTTCGCGCCGGAAGACGAGTCCATCGAGGTGACGGCGGATCAGATGAACGACGTCCGGGACGTTATCGTCCAGCGCCTGATCCGCAACAACATAACCGACCACGAGGCGTACGCCGACGTCGCCAACAAACAGGTGATCGTCCGCTTCCCCTGGAAGAGCGACGAGGCCGACTTCGATGCCTCCGAGGCGATTGCGGAGCTGGGCAAGACCGCTTCGCGTATCAGCCTTGATTTCGTCAGCCATGACAAAGACTGCCAGTACGCCGAAGGTATCCGCGAGCGCTACGCTCGACATGCCGTTTTCGCTGGCTCTATTGAAGGCGTCGGCGACCTCATCCGAAGAGAGCCCCCGCTTGTCAAGCGCCGCGAGGTTAAGGAGTGATGCACGTCCCGTTCCGATGCGGCCGGTGACGCCTTCGCCCGGGAGTGCCGTGAAATCAGCCACCGGCTGAATCTCAGCGTGTTCCTTCTTGGCTTCACGGACAATGGCAGCCGAAAGCGGGTGCTTATTCATGGCGCCGAGGCTGGCGGCGAGTGAAAGAACCTGTTTGCGGTCGGCGCCGCCCAAAAGCGTGATGCCGGCGACTTCAGGCTCACCCTTCGTGAGCGTGCCGGTCTTATCCAAACCGATATTGGTTAATTTGCGCGCTTCCTCAAGGAAGAGCCCGCCTTTAATCAGCAGGCCGCAGCGCGTCGCAGTAGCGAGCGCCGATACGATGGTGACCGGCGTGGAAATGACGAGTGCGCACGGGCAGGCAATAACGAGCAGGCAAAGTGCTTTGTAGAGCCAGCCGAGCCAGTCGCCGAGGAAGAGCGGCGGCACGATCGCAACGCACAAAGCCACCACGAACACAATCGGCGTATAGACCGCGGCAAACTTGTCGACAAAGCGCTGTACGGGCGACTTGGAGGACTGAGCATTTTCAACGGCTTCAATGATGCGGGCCGTCAGTGACTGGGAAGCGGCAGCCGTCACCGTGACTTCAATCGTCGACGTCAGATTCA
>ERZ857757.1725-NODE-1725-length-16150-cov-7.865673_pt1 | contig 16150 bp, 13 predicted proteins | sample MGYA00519764_ERZ857757 | MGnify/ENA primary metagenome ERZ857757 (study PRJEB31778, sample SAMEA3449359) | human gut metagenome | biome: human gut; feature: human-associated habitat; material: faeces | place: United Kingdom | collected 2010/2012 ... | reverse complement strand
GCGTTAGCCCCGCGTGCTTTTTGGTTACTTTTTGCACGCCGCAAAAAGTAACAGAAAAAAACGTTCTCTTTATATTACTTTTCGCAAAGGCGAAAAGTAATATTAAAACCGTCCCTAATGCTTTTCGCGAAACGAAAAGCGCCTTTTCCAGACTTTTCGAGAAAAGAAAAGCTCCCCTTAGAGCTCTTCCTAAGGCCTTTGCAAAAAAATAAGACGACTCCCCGGCCGTCCCCAAGGGGCGGCCGGAAATTTCAGTCCAAATTTCCTTTTTTGAATTGACTTTTGCATCACATTCGGCTATAATAAAAAGGAATATTGAACCAATAGCACCTCTCCAAAAATAATAAGGAAAAGGAAATGACAGCTATGAGTACCAATTTTGTAATGAAAAAAATCGATGATCTTCCTGAAAACCCTTTTGAAAATGTCGTTCCGGACGGCGGCTTTTGCGCCGTTTTCCGAACCATAGGCTTTGTGGGCGACAGTTTGTCCTCAGGCGAATTTGAGGCGCTGACCCCGGAAGGCGTAAGGAGCTGGCACGATAAATACGAATACTCCTGGGGACAGTTTATTGCACGCCGCTGTGGACTAAAAGCCATCAATTTTTCGCGCGGCGGCATGACGGCTAAGGAATTCAACGCGTCGTTCGGCGAAACCTGCGGTTTTGAAAAGCCGGAAAATGTCTGCCAGGCCTATGTTATTGCCCTCGGCGTCAACGATATTTTGAATGCCGGGAATCCTGTGGGAACGCTTGACGATATCGATTTTGAAAACTATGAAAACAATAAGCCCACTTTTGCCGGCGAATATGCCAAAATCGTTCAGAAAATCAAAAAAATGCAGCCTAAGGCACGCGTGTTTTTGATGTCCATGCCGCGGGAAACTTATTCCGGCCAAGACAATAACCCGGCGCTTCGCGAAGAACACCGCGACTATTTGGCTGCGCTCGCCGAGAAATTTGAGTTCACCTATGTGCTCGATTTCTTGAAATATGCACCGATATACGACGATGAATTCCGGAAAAATTACTATCTCGGCGGACATTTGAATGCCGCCGGCTATAAACTCACTGCCGATTTTGTTATGAGCTATATCGACTATATCATCCGTAAAAATCCGGAGGATTTCTCCCAGGTCGGCTTTATCGGAACAGAGTATCACTATCACGGCGTCAAGTGGTAAGTTTCACCGAAAACACATAAAAGAGGTTTGAAAAAGCATGCATAATCAGCTAACCGAAGTGGATATTCAGAAAATGAAAGAGGAGATCGAATACCGTATCACGGTCAAACGCCCCTTGCTTTTAAAGGAAGTGGTGCGTACACGCGCGTTCGGCGATCTCAGTGAAAATGCGGAATACCACATCGCCAAGCAGGAAAAAAACGCCAATGACCGCCGGATCCGCTATTTGCAGAATATGATCAAAACCGCCGAAGTCGTGTCGGTCAATACCGATGCCGACACGCTCGGCCTGTTTGATACCGTGACCGTTTATGTCGAAGAGGATGACGCCGAAGAGACGTACCGGCTTGTCACCACGGCGCGTGCGGATGTGCTTGAAAACCGTATCAGCGGCGAATCCCCGATGGGAAAAGCGCTTCTCGGCCATAAGGTCGGCGATCGCATCTTAATCGAAGTCAATCCGGCTTACAGCTATTATGTGGTGATACGCTCGATTGAAAAGGGAACGGACGACGCGTCCTTATCCATCAATTAGCCTTGGCATGAGGGAGAAATTATGGTCATTATCGGATTAACCGGTCCCACCGGTGCCGGAAAAGGCGTTTTTGCCCGTGTCGCGGCAAAAGAGTTTCACGCCCTGCATATCGATACCGATAAACTGGCGCGCGAAGTGGTCGAACCGGGAAAACCCTGTCTTGCGGCGCTTGTGGACCGTTTCGGCAAAGATATTCTCTTGCCTGACGGCTCGCTTGACCGAAAAGCGCTTGCCGGAATCGTTTTTTCCGACAAGGAAAAACTGGCCTTTCTCAATGCCGTTACACATCCGGCTATCACAAAAGAGGTTGAAAAACAGCTTGCGTTGGCAAGGCAAGAAAATCTGCCGTATGCCGTTATCGACGCGCCGCTGTTGTTTGAAAGCGGTGAAAACAGAATCTGCGATGTGACGGTCGGCGTGTTAGCCGATGAAAAGACGCGTCTTGAACGGATTCTGGCACGGGACGGAATCGACCGGGAGGCCGCGGAAAAGCGACTTGCATCGGCCAAAGACGCTGCGTATTTCAAGAATAACTGCGATATTATTCTCCAAAACGACGGTTCGACGGCGGAATTTGAACAAGAGATCCGCTTGTTTTTTGCCGCACTGCAAAAAGAAAAGATGGCTATCAGAAAATCCGAAGCCAACGCATAAGGGGGACACATGAAAAAATCCTTTGTCATTATTTTTATTTTGGCGCTTGCCGCCGGGTTTGCCACGCTTTGGGTCTTTGTGGAGGATCGGATCTTGGAGCGCACGCATCCGCTGCCGTATCATGAAACGGTTTCGGCCATTTCCGCGGAATATGCTGTTCCCGAAGAGGTGATCTATGCCGTTATGAGTACGGAAAGCAGTTTCAAAAGCGATGCGCAAAGCTCCAAAGGCGCTATCGGCCTTATGCAGATTACCCCGGAGACGTTCTATTGGCTGTGTTCCAAAAACGGCGCTGAGGACGTCAACCCCGAACTTTTGTACAATCCCGAAACCAACATTCGGTACGGCACGTATTTTCTAAGCCTGCTTTATTCGGAATTCGGCGTATGGGATACCGCGTTTGCGGCCTATAATGCCGGGCGCGGAAAAGTGAACGAATGGCTGAAAAGCGCCGAATACAATTCCAACGGCAAGTTGGTCAACATTCCGTATCCCGAAACGGCATCGTATGTACAGAAAGTCAACAAGGCGATGTTGATATACAAGAAACTTTATTTTTCCGACACACAGGAAAAATCCGTCTGACAAAAAAGAAGAGGAACGACACATGGATATCCGCAAAGAATCTCTCAAAAAACACTATGAATGGAAAGGCAAGATTTCGGTAAAAGCCAATGTTCCGGCCGACACTGCCGAGGCGTTGTCGCTGGCGTACACACCGGGCGTGGCTGAGCCGTGTCTTGCCATAAAAGAAGATATAAACAAATCCTATGAGCTTACCAGACGCTGGAACACGGTAGCTGTCATTACGGACGGCACGGCTGTATTGGGACTTGGCGATATCGGGCCGGAGGCCGGTATGCCGGTCATGGAGGGCAAATGCTTACTTTTTAAAGCTTATGGCGATATCGATGCGATTCCGCTTTGCATCCGCTCGAAAGATCCCGATGAGATTGTGCGGACCGTCTCCTTACTCCTTGGCAGTTTCGGCGGCGTCAATTTAGAGGACATTTCCGCTCCGCGCTGTTTTGAGATCGAACGGAAATTAAAGGAAGTTTCGGATATTCCGATTTTCCATGACGACCAACACGGTACAGCGGTGATTGCTCTTGCGGCGCTCATCAATTCCTTGCGTTTGACCGGCAAGAAAAAAGAGGACATCAAGGTCATTATCAACGGAGCGGGAGCGGCCGGCTGTGCGATTGGGCGGCTTATGCTGTCATACGGCGTGAAAAATCTGATTTTTTGCGATAAAGACGGTGCGCTGTGCGACGGGGACGAGCAAATGCATGCCGAGCATGAAGCGCTTGCCAAGATGAGCAATCCGCATCATGAGCGCGGCGTTTTGCGCGATGTTATTAAAGGAGCAGACGTATTTTTCGGACTTTCTCGGCCAAAGCTTGTGGATGCGGACATGGTGCGCAGTATGAATTCGGACGCGGTTATTTTTGCGATGGCCAATCCCGAACCGGAAATTCTTCCCGATGAAGCCAAAGCGGCCGGGGCGCGGATCGTTGGCACAGGCCGGAGCGATTATCCGAACCAGATAAACAATGTATTGGCCTTTCCGGGCATTTTCCGCGGTGCATTGGATGTCCGGGCGTCGGATATCAACGAAGAGATGAAAATTGCGGCGGCCTTTGCGCTTGCCGGTCTGATATCCGACAGTGACTTAAAAGAAGATTACATTTTACCGCTTGCGTTTGACGGGCGTGTACGGGATGCGGTAGCCACAGCTGTCGCGGAGGCGGCGCGCAAAAGCGGCGCAGCACGTCTTTAAGGGCGGCTTTGCCGCCGACATATTCTCACGCGGCAGCGTGAGTTTGCCGTCCCTTTCGGGGCGGCTGGGAGCCGCGTTACTTTTTGCGAAAAGTAACAAAAGGGGCAGTTTGGGAGGGCTTTTCTTTTCCGGAAAAGCCCGGAAAGAGCGCTTTTCGTTTCTTACGGAAATTGCTTTCTGTTCCCAAAAAGTCAAATTCCCACCAAACCACCCCATTTTATGAAACACATAACCTACTGTTTACCCAAATCAAACTCTGCCTTCTTATAAAAAACCACAAATCCTTACGCAGTAAAATAACCCTTTTGTACCGGTTCAAAATATTCCGAGCTATATTGCACACGGTTACAAATTCTCATAAAAATTTCTTGATAGCGCTTAGTTTGCGTTTTATCAAACAGCTCCACCGCTCGGAATTTTGAACCGTACTCTGGGTATCCAGAGGGTCGAGGCCCTCTGGTGTACTTTTTGGGTACTTTTTCGTACAAGCGAAAAAGTAACATTAAAACGTCCTTGGGGATTTTAAGGGAGCTTATGGCACGCCGCAAAAAGTAACAGAAAAACGTCTCTTTTGGAAACTTTTCGGGAAAAGTTAAACTCCCCAAACAGCCCCTTAGGGGAATTTTCTGAAAAAGGAAAATTTCCCTAACAGCCCCTTTCCGGGCTTTCCGGAAAAACAAAGCCGTCCGATGGCAAACCATCGGACGGCGCTTTGCTTTATATTTCTTTCCTGCTTTTCTTCCTAAGAAAAGCATCTGCCTGCGCTTACAGCGCTTTTAAGACTCCTTCGCGAAGCTTCATGACATTGATGGTCTCACTGCGATCAAAACTGGGTTTTCCGGTCTCATAGAAACGTAAAATGTCGCGAATCAGGCCGCCAAATGTGTCGGATTTGATTAAAGCGTTGGTCTCTTCACCCGATACGCTCTCTGCACAAACCCCAAACGGAAGCGAACGCGCATATACCATACTGGCTTCACTGCCGCTTTTGAAGGTCGCACGGAAAATGATCTGTGTGCCCTGCGTCTCTGCCGAGAATGAGATCGGCTCGTCTTTTAATAACCGAATGACCATTTCTGCCTGATGAATAATGTATTCCGGCGCATTGGAACCACCGCCGCAGGTGATAATATTCTTGGCGTCTTTCCATGTGTCCAGTTCGGTCGAATACCGTAAAGCCGACGAGGAAAAGAGCGGCGTGTGATGTTTGTCGGCCAGGGCAAAAATCTCCAATGCCGTCGCTGTGTCGGGCGCAAAGGTCTTGTCTATGTAGGTCGGCTTGCCAAACGGCAATACCGCTTTTGCAAAGGCTAAGTGCGTTTCGGGGTTGGACGGCGCAAGCACTAAAAGAACATCGCTCTTTTCGCAGACTTCTTCAATGCTCCGGCATTTTTCCACACCGAAATCCCGGCACCATTCCTCGGTCGTGCGGCCGTTCGGGTTGTTTTCCGACGCATAGGCATAGGCAACCGTATAGTCAAGTTTCAATACGCGGTTTGCCTCTTTGATCCATTCCGGATAATGATTGGCATGCCATTCGTCGATCTGATAGTCAATAAAGCCGATTTTTTTCATGATGTAATCCCTTGTTTCGTTTTTTATTTGGTTTCGTCCTTTTGCAGGTCAAGCTCGTGCGAAATGGCCGCGGATGCATACAAACGGTCAAGCAGCTTGGCGCTTTCGAGAACATGATCGATGTTGCTCTTGGTCTTTACGCCGCTTTCAATCGAATCGAGAAACGCTCTGTCCTCGCAGGCATACATGTTCGGAATCTCGTATTCGGGGTGCTCGGTTTCTAACGTTTCCCCGTTGCAGAATTCGTATAATCCGCCATAGGTGAGACGGGCGCCGCCCTTGTCGCCGAGGAAATCAATGAACATTTCATCTTTTTCAAGATTCTGCGCCCAAGCGCCGTTGAACGAAATGCTGGCCTTGTCGGTGCGGACATAGCCGGTGATGAAATCATCGACGTCATTCGTGCCGTGTTCAACATCCTTGGTATCTTCTGCCCACATGCTGTGGTAATGGTAGGACTTCATGTCAGTTGCCATCTTGTTGTATTCGTCGCAGGTAACGGTAACCAGCTTGGCATCGCCGAGAATGTAGAGAATTAAGTCGAGGAAATGGATACCCCAGTCGATCAGTACGCCGCCGCCGGATTGCGATTTTGTGGTAAACGCACCGCCAAGTCCCGGAATCGAACGGAACGAACGGAACGAGCAGTATACATGGTAGATCTTGCCGAACTTGCCTTCTTTGTTCATTTGGGCAAGCTTCTCCACCGAGAGATGATAGCGGTTGCAGACGCCGATGTTGAGCATTTTTCCGGCCTTGTCGGCAGCCTCTTTCATTTCGACGGAAAGAGGATAGTTGACCGTGATCGGCTTTTCGCAGAAAACATGTTTGCCGGCGGCAAGAGAATCCATGGTAATGGTATAGTGCGCATAGTTCGGCGTTAAAACATAAACGGTTTCCACTTCGGGGTCATTCAAAGCAATTTTGTAATCGGTAATGACGTTTTCGATCTTCGGATACTTTTCCTTTTTGGCCTCGGCCTTTTCGCGGATCAAGTCGCAGGCGTATTTGATTCTTACATCATCCATTGCGCTGAGCGCCGGAAAATGGGCGGCGTCGGAAATTCTTCCGCAGCCGATGACAGCGATAACATGCATGATTTCTATTCCTTTCTTTCAAGCATATTCTTCTATGTTAAGGTAATGTGATTTTACAATTTTATTATACGGATTTTACCGGTATTTGTAAATAGTTAAAAGTTAGAAAATAGTGTTCATTTTTTTGGATTTCGGCATATTTTGCTTGACTTTTTCTCTTTTTTGGGATATGATTAGAATAAGAAAAGGTTGAGAGACAAAAAGAGAAACAAAAGGAAAAAGGTGAGAAACATGTTAGCCGAGGCAAAATATCATTTAAGCCAGAATTATTTGGAAAAGCCGTTGGAATATGAGGGCTTCCGGTTATATCAGATTGGCCGGTTGTATTGCGGCGGCAGCATGGAAGTTAAGAAACATACGCATTTCGGCTGGTTTGAAATTACGGCTGTGACTGACGGCGAAGGCGAAGTCTTTACAGGAGACGTGGGCACAAAAGTCAAAGCAGGCGATTTATACCTGTCCTTTCCGAATGATATCCATGCCATCCGTTCTTCGCGCGAAAAACCGTTAAAATACGATTTCTTTTCGTTCAGCACAGAGCTTTCCCCTTATAAGGAAGAACTGCAAAATATTGCAGAGCGTTTATCGCCGGATAACCGATTGTTCTGGGACAGACGAATCAACCGTTGCATGGAGGAATTGACCATAGCGGTCGACAACGGCGGGAAATACGGAGATATCCTTGCGGCGTCGCTGATCAAAGAGCTCCTTATTTATCTGATCCGCGATTTCACGCCCGGCGAGGAAGATCCGAAACCGGAAAGCGTCAAAAAGCCCGAAAGTGCGGCGGAAGAGCTGTGTTTCCAACTCATGAATTATATTAATACACATATTTTTACCATGAAAGGCTTATCCGAACTGTCGGGCTTAACCGGGTATAATTACAGCTATCTTTCAACGCTGTTCAAGGAAGTGACATCGCAGACTCTGCGTTCTTATTACCGTGAAAAGCGCTTGGATGCGGCGCAGACGCTTTTGAAAGAAGAAAACATGACCGCTGTGCGCGCGGCGGAGCTTTTGGGGTATGCCTCCGCGTCGGCTTTCGGCAAGGCGTATAAGGCACGGTTCGGTGTTTCTCCGCATGGTGCCGAGGAAGAAGAAAAAGAATGAAGCCGGCGCAGAGCGTTGTTTTGCGGCCGGTATCATAGAACAAAGAAGCTTTTTTTAAAATTTCACATTGACTCTTGAATTTTTGCGCGGCTTGTGGTACAATAATACAGCACGGAAACCTGTATTTTGTATTTCAGTAAAGGAGGAGCGCTATGCCGGCAGAAAAAGAGAGCGTCAAGATCGCGGCGCAGAACAAAAAGGCGTATCACGATTATTTTGTCGAAGATACCTATGAAGCCGGAATTGCGCTTTCCGGAACAGAAGTCAAAAGTATCCGCGCCGGTACGGTCAATATGAAAGATTCGTATTGCACTATTGAAGAGGGCGAATTATTTGCGACCGGAATACACATCAGTCCGTATGAAAAGGGGAATGTATTCAACAAAGATCCGCTTCGCGACCGCAAGCTTTTGATGCACAAACGGGAGATTTTAAAATTATTCGGACTTGTGGGCAAAGAGGGCTACACGCTTGTACCGTTGAAGATGTATTTCAAGGGTTCACGCGTCAAAGTGGAAGTGGGGCTTTGCAAAGGTAAAAAGCTGTATGATAAACGCGATTCTCTTGCCAAAAAGGAAGCCGGACGCGATATTGAACGTGCCATGAAAGAAAGAAACCGTTATTAAATGGTTGCATATGGGGGCGTAAAGGTTTCGACGGGGATTTTGAATCACGGTAAGCGAGCAGAGGTGCGGAAGCTCTTTAAAACGCCGCAATTTTAAAATTAAACGCTAATAATAACGAATTAGTAGCTGCCTAACTTAGGCGGCCGTCATACCTGTGAGGACTGCGGCGCAGGATATGGCGTCAATCAGCAGTGAACGTGAACGTGTCAATGCTTTGAGGCACGGCATGAACAAATAAGCTACCGGTTATGTGAGCCTGACGGCCGGCGCGCATAATGGGGAATCTTAAAGACGGTCTACGCTCGTAGAAAGCTGTGAGGATGGATTTTCGGACAGGAGTTCGACTCTCCTCGCCTCCACCAAAGTTGACTCAAACGAACCACCTCATTCTAAAACGAGGCTATTTCGTGTACACGTTTCAACTAAATAGAAAAGACGATACGTAAGTATCGTCTTTTTTTCTGTTGCTCTACTTCGCCTCTTTCTTCTCCTTTTCCTTTAACTTCAAATACTCACTCGCCGCCCTTTTCGCTGTTTTGCTATGATACGGATTGTTCTTAATCGACTTGCTTCCGCTCATCATCTGCCAAAGCACCGCCTTTTCAGCCTCCGACATCGCAACAAACTTTACATTTTTGCCGCCCGATAGCGGATGACCGCCGTTTCCGCTGATGTAGTAAATAAGCGATTCAATTTCCGCATTCGAAAGACTGCCATTGCCGTTCTTGTCAAATGCGCTCATATTCTCCTTGTATAGTACGTAAGCCGCCGAGGAAACACCAAGCTTCCGGCCTCTGGAATACTTCGCATATTCGCCCGTACTCATTAATACCTGAAACGCCGCATCCTGTTCTTCCGCCGTCAGGTCCGAGTTGATTACAACGCGGTATTTCTGTGCCGCCGAAACCGTCTTTTTTCCGTCTTGCGGCTCAAGCGCGTCAAGCTCCTTTGTGAGACTAAGCGAAAGATCCCGGTCAATGCCGGTGGAAACAAACCTGTCGTATTTCAGATTCCAAGTCGAATCGTCATTCTTTCCGCCAGCCGGGACCATGGAATAATAAGCAAAACAGTCCTTTGCAACTTCTCTTTGCTTGTCGTTTAGCTTCATCCCGTCTATGATGTAGCTGAATTCCGTCGCCTTTTCCGAAGCCTTTAAATCGCGCTCACCGATTTCGGAGTATTCGTTCTGAATCTTAATAAACGTGTCAAAGCTCATTCCGGCCGCACCGAATTCCGCAATTTCGCTTTCCCTGGATTCATTGAATACAACCCGGTAAATACGGTGCTTTTCTTCGTCCGTCAAACCCATTTGTAAAAGAACGTTGCGCTTGGCGTTCGATTTTTCCGCACCCTTTAAAGCTTCGCTGCCGTTGATGTCCTTGATGTCCATTAACGCGTCTGCCACCGCGCCCATGTCAGCGCCGGCGTCGTCCAAAGCGCTGATAAGCTCCTGTTCCTTTTCGGAGGCACCGACCACAGCATACGCAAGCGCCTTTCCGGATCCCGTCAAAGCCGAATGGCGAATCATGTCACGCTGTACCGAGTCTCGGCTTTCTTCGTCCGTCTTTTCCGCACTTCGTAAATTCGATATTAACGCAAACGCCGCCTTTTCCGATTCACCCGAATCGCATAACCCGTCATAGAGCGCCGTGTCCCTTGCCGAAAAACTCTTGAAACCGCCGTCAGCCCAATCTCCGGCCGTTTCAAACGACGACTTTCCGAACAAAGCGCCTTTTGCAATGTTTCGGGCAAACTCCCCTTTATCCTCGCTGATAATCGGATATTGGAGTATCTTGTTCCCGTCCGCGTCCAAGGTGTAGCTGCCGCCGCTTGCCGCCGCACTCACACCTTGTATTATTTTCCGGATCTGACCGCCGGCAACCGGCGCAATTACGTTTGCACCCACCGACTTTCCAAGCTCGGATACCGCTGTGTTGACACGTTTTTTCGTGCTCCATTCATTATTGAATATCGCCTTCCCCATCTTTTCCATGTCCGGAAAAGCCGAATTGATCGGCGTCCGGCCGCCGCCAAGCACACCACCGATAAATGGCAGTTCGTCCGCGACATCACCGGCAAGACCGCCGACAACCTCGTAAGCATTCCCAGACTTTTCCGTTTCATCAAAAAATGCGTTTCCGCTTACTAAATTCCCGATTCCGTCAATGACATTCGGCAGCTTGTAGCCGGTAATATCGCCGACCGTGTCGTTGATGATCCCGAGCGGATCAAGCGCACTCCGTCTTCCGACAAGCTTTTCATAAAGATCGTTGAAGAGGTACGCGCCTAAGAATATCTTGAAGTACGCCGCAATCAGCTTCGCAAGATTCTTGTCCCGGTTCTTGAAATCGCGCGGAAGATCCTTGAAAAGATAGCTGTATTGATTTTTCACCTCAAGCTGGAACATCGTAAACGGCTTCAAAAGAAGATTCCGGGAGTGGTATATCGTCGGCATTTCACCCTTTGACCGCCCGGCCATAAGCCCAGCCGCCCATTCGTCCGCTTCTCTAAGCGCCGTCTCTTCGCTTAACCCCGAACGAAGATTCTGATTGTACCGCGCCCGGACTAACGTGTTCGAGGTGAATGAGTCAATAAATTCCATCGGTACGCCTGCCGCACTTGAAATTTTCTGCATAGCTGTCTGTGTAAGCGCGCCCACACCGAAGCGGTTTGTCAAGAAATCCGACCGGTCGGCGAAACCGTCATCCGCCTTGTAGCTTTTTATCGTGTCCCACATGCCGCTGAGTAAATCAAGCGACCCGACCGAACCACTCGCCTGCGTGATCGGAATGAAGTTCGTCAAAGCACTTGCAACGTTTCCGCCAACCATGTTCGCGCCGACTCTGCCCTCTATCGCCTTTGAAAGGTTGTAGAATTTCCGCCCGATCGCACTTTCAAGCTTTCGGTCAAGCTCGCTCTTCTTGTTGGCAAGAATGTTTGTGTATTCGTCAAGCCAGTTGACAAAGCCGCTTAAAGCATACCCGCCTTTGTCGTATAGCTTTTTGATTAAATCTTCCTTGGAATCTTCGTCTAAATCTTCAATTTCACGAATTTCGTTAACTTTCTTTTGTATCTCCTCTTTGGTCGTCTTGTACCGTACCTGCGAAGCAAGTGTCCTTAACCTTTGGATATCATCCGTGTGATAAATGATGTCCGCCGCACCGTCAAGATACCGCGCAAAACCGTATAACGCGTCATAGTCCGTACTTATCCCTTGTCGCTCCAACGCCGCGCCGAACCACCGGATTCCCGGTTTGAAAACACCCGTCCGCCCGGCAATTTCCGTCGGCAGTTCCGTCACCTCCGTGTTGCCGCCAAGCAATGCCGTTATCTTGTCCATAATGCCGTCAATGCTCTCAGCACGCGAAAAGTGGGGGAAATACCCGGCACGGTAGGAAATGGCCGGATAGCCGTTTAAGACCCGTACCCGGTTGACTTCCCCGATTAACTCGTCGTAGATCTTCCGGAATTCCGTCACCGCCGCTTCAATCTTCGGCTTGTCAAGCTGTGGATTTTTCATCCATAAATCTGAAATTACGCCTTTCCACCCCTCAAGCGTTTTGCCGTCGCGCTCTGCAAGTGCCTTTCCGCGCTTTTTCTGATTTTCAAGAAATTCAATGTTTCCCTTTGCCTCACCTAAGATCTGCACCGCCGCCGATTCCGAAACACGCCCGGCCTTCTTGTCCGCCCCCGAAAGCTTGTTGCTGATTTTAAGTTTCTTTACACGGGCAATGTATTCGTTCATCATGCGCGTTTTTGCCGCTTCGTTTTTGTGAACCGGGCGGAAATACGTGTCAATAATCTTCTCCGAGGTCGCGTTGTCTCCGAATGTGTCGCGAATGTTCCGTTCCGCCGTCTCGGTCGAATAATGGATTCCGGCCTTGTCGTGCGTGTCTACCATGTCCGAAAGAACACTGTCCGCTTCGGCAATAAGCATTGCCTTGTGCCGCTTGGCAAACTCACTCAAAACGGCCGCATTTGCCTCATAGGCGGACCGCGCCTCATATACCGCCTTGATGTTTTTCAGATTGTACCGGTCGCCGTCGATAGCGGCAAAGGTGATTTGCCGCTTTAATAATTGCCCGACAAGCATTTCTTCATCGCCGGTCAATGGGAACTTCCGCGAAACCTTATCTATGTTCCGCTTGGCTGCCGTCGCGGCATCGCTTGCCTTGATCAAGGAGGCTGCGATCTGACCTTTGTCCTCGTCGCTCATGTTCGCGTAAGCCTCCGGATCAAATTTCACTCCCGGCTTTGCCACCTCGGCCGCCCTTGTGCGAACCGTCCGAAAGTCCCGTATCAAATCGTATATCGCGTTTTCAAAATCGCGCTTTTCCCAATCCTTTTGGTCGTCCGTGTACGCGTCGGAAAGCCGGTATTCCACCTTTTGTATGCCGTGAACGATTTCAAAAAGTGCTTTTAGCATGTCCGCGTCGGCAGAAATGTCTTTGTTTGCTAACGCCGGCGCCATTTCGCTAAAATCCTTCCATGCATCCTCAACCGTGTAAATACCCGAATCAGGCGAGTTTTCGGAAATATTTACAAGCCGAAGCGTGCCCATTGTACTTTGTCGGAACGCGTTCCAGTCAGCAAAACCGCTTTTGATCCTGTCATTTACGCTTATTGCTTTGGTACGGAAATAATCCTTTACATGTTTATATTCGTCATAATAATCCGTATCGATCACATGCCCGTTATCATAAGCACGTTCAAAAAGTGTATCAACTGTCTTTTGTGAAACATTTCCCTTTTCAAGATATTCGTCGGAAACAGCGCGTACTATGCCCGAAAGAGAATCACGGCTCACCCCATAAGGCACTCCAAGTGCTTTTCGCAGCTTTTTTAAAAGTGTCCGCTCCGTCCGTTCCAAATACTCTTTGTCAACCTTTTTAAGATCCTCACGCTTGACGCTTTTTCCCTCGTCATTGTTGTATAAGACCTGCCGTTTGTCATATTCCTCCTGTAACAGCCTGTCATATTCCGAAGAAGCCTCCCGTTCCAATTCCCGGCGAACCTCGGCGTTTACATCAATGTCCGTGCCGCTATCCGCACTCACCGAAAAACTTTTTTCCGAAGAACTATTGACATTTTCGCCGGTTTCGGATATACTATGGTCAAGAGGATATTGTCCCACGGCCTTTGAGCCAATCGCGGCTACAATTGTAGCTGAAGGAACAGTATCTTCTTCTATTTTTCCCACGTTGTATATTGTAGCTGTGTTTCCGGCGTTTCCGATAGAAAGAATAAGTCTGTAATATGTGCCATCGATATCTTTGAAATATGCCGTTCTGTAGGTAAAACCGTCTTTTGCAAAATTATGTTGTTTGGCGTCTGGAGACGGTGTTTTTTTTCCTAATTTCGAGACTTCCGCAATCTCGTCAATATGGGATTCCGCTTTTAGCTTCACCTTGAATTTATCATTTGTCATTTTTTGAGGTTGCCCGTTTATTGTTTCGAAATTATCCCGTGCCTTGTGAGCTGTTTCGGCTTTGGTTATCGTTAGAACATCTCCCTCTGCCGTCCGAATATCAACGCTCGGCATATCATTCAGCATTTTTTTATAAAAATCTGTAATTTGCTTGCGCCAAGCAGTAACATCATCGCCATGAATAACATTCCGACTTGCCTGTACATACATCATGCCATTGTCCAAAACAACAACATCATGTTTCTTTCCGCTGTTCTCACTCCGAACAGCGTTTTTGCTTTCCATAAGCGCCTCATGATAGAGCCGCGCCGCCTTGTCAAGAAACGCCTGTGTCTTGGCACTTTTTGAACCGAGCGCCGCTTTTAGGCGCGTGATCTGCTCCCTCATCCAAACACCGAGACTCCGGTGATAGCCTACTACATACCGGATCGCATTTTCATCCGTTAATAGCTTGCGCCCGACAAAGCTCGCAAGAATGTCCGCATCGACCTCCGCGTCGTTTGAATGCGCTTTTCCGTTCCGCCTGTATACCTCGGCAAGCCGCGCCCGTTCGTCGGCAAGCGCCGTCTTGCCCTCTGTGCGCGAAATGTAGTCAAAAACCGTCTTTTGCAGCGCCGTATAGCTTTTTGTGTTTTCAAGACTGTGCGTTAATTCGTGCGAAATGATTTGAGAAACCGGGTCGCTCGAACGTAAATTGACGTGAATGGAATTGTCCGAAGCGTCATAATATTGATGCAATTCTTGTTATGCAGGAACAGGAAGACACGACAACACCTGCGCTTCGTTCACAACTTGCAGAAACCGAGTCCGCCATCGGAAACATTCTGAAAGCAATCGAGCAGGGCATTTTTACACCGTCCACCAAACAGCGGTTTGATGAGTTGGAAGCACGGAAAGAAGAAATCCTTGTGAATATCCAGACCGCTGAACTGCAAAAGCCAAAGCTGACCCGCGAACAGATGACGGCATGGTTTGAGCAGTTCTGGCATGGTGACCCAGCAAACCGTGATTTTCAGAAACGCCTGATTGATACATTTGTAAACGCCGTGTATGTGTTCGATGATAAGCTGGTATTGACCTATAACTATCAACACGGAACACAGACGATCTCGCTTGACGAGATCGAATCGGCGTTGAGTTCGGATTTTGATGGGGCTACTCCACCAAAAGAGAGCCCAGCGAACACTTTGTTTATAATACGGGGTTGTTTCGTTTTGAATTGTTGGCTCAAACGAAAAAAACACCGAACAGACCTCATTCTGCCCGGTGCTTTTCTATTTCTTCTTATTCAGTTTCTCATGATACCTTTTAAAGATCTCCCTGACATACTTGGCTTCTAATTTCTCCCTGCCGTCAAGCATCTTCTCCCAATTCTGCATGTTCTTGACGTCGGTCACCCCGTCTTGAATCATCGCGTCCACGGTATCATCATAGCTGTACTTGTTGCCCTCCACGTATTCATACACCCCCACTTTGTTCGGAATCCCGGTAAACGCGGAAATGTCAAGGCTCTTGTACTCCGTGCCCTTGACGCGTAATTCCAAATGCGTGTGCGCGCCGAAGCTGTGCCCCGTGTTGCCCATGATTCCGATCGCCTGGCCTTTTTTGACGGTGTCGCCGGTTTTAACTTTGAATGATTTCAAATGAAAATAATACACCCGTCTGCCGTCGGCAATGGTTACGCACACATAATTCCCGGCGCTGTTGTCTGACCCGGTGCGCACCTTGCCGTCGGCGATAGAATATACCGTCGTGTCGTCGAGCCCGACCAAATCAATTCCATGGTGATAGCCTTTCACGCCGTTAAGCACTCTGTCACCGCGCGGAGACGTCAGCCGAAAACGGCCTTTGAAGCAGCTTACCATAGTTATTCCTCCTGTTCTGTCAAAAAATATCGCCGTAAGCAAACTCACGGCGAAAATTTCGAATAAAGGTATTGACTTTTCGGGGAAAAAGCATATAATAATAGTATAAGGGCAAGACCTCAAACGGTTGCGTCCGCAATATGTTTAGCTAAAATTAGCCGCCATACTTTGACACGTGGGCGGCTAATTTACTTTTAAAGTAAACGCTATCATAAGTAAGATGAGAATTATAAGAAATTCCACAAACTTTTTCATAGCCATCACCCCCTTTCGGGAGCGACGCAACCGCCGTCCACCT
>ERZ857757.1722-NODE-1722-length-16156-cov-7.619154_pt1 | contig 16156 bp, 18 predicted proteins | sample MGYA00519764_ERZ857757 | MGnify/ENA primary metagenome ERZ857757 (study PRJEB31778, sample SAMEA3449359) | human gut metagenome | biome: human gut; feature: human-associated habitat; material: faeces | place: United Kingdom | collected 2010/2012 ... | reverse complement strand
GCGAGCGTACGAATCTGTTTCCGTGTCGTAAAACGCAGTTTTGCGACACGCTCAGGCAGACAGAAAATTTTCTGTCTGCCTTTTCTTTTTTATTCTTCCAATTGCTTTCCTAAAAACGCCGCCGCCGTCTGAATGAGCTTGATTTCAACATCCCCCGGTGCGTTCCGTTCATTTTCTTTTAAAATGGTTGCTACGGCGCCGATGACGTCTCCCTCGGCAATGATCGGCATTGCGCAGGAGAGTGCGATCTTTTCGTTTCCGTCCACCATATACTGTTCCTTTTCGCCGGGTGTATAAAGATACATCTGACGGCTTTCCATAATGGCTTCAATGTCGGACGAAACCTTTTTTTCGGCACATTCCTTTTTGGGAACACCGGCAAAAGCCACAACCGAATCCCGATCACAGATGATGATCGGATTGGTGCAGGTTTTGTGCAGCGTGTCAGCATATTGGGAGGCAAAGCTTAAAAGCTCCCCAATCGGCGAATACTTCTTGAAAATGACCTCACCGTCGCGATCCGTAAAAATTTCCAACGGGTCGCCCTCGCGAATACGCATGGTTCTTCTGATTTCTTTCGGAATGACAACTCTGCCGAGATCGTCAATCCGTCTGACTATTCCGGTTGCTTTCATATATAATAAACTCCTTTTGTTTTCAATTTTGCGGTACAGCTGTATTTTCTGTAAGCGAAAGGAGTTTTATGCAAAACAAGGATTGGTTTGTTTTGGAAAATACAAAATCGGCAATAAGGTGAACAGACAAAAGCAAATATTTGTGTCAACCCCAAAACTTGTTGACAGCGAATTGAGTTTTTTATGAAATCAGAATTGAATGAAAGATCTTGAAAAGATACCTAATATATAATGACTTTAAATTATGCTAAAACGCCTAAGAAACAGCTTTATGTGATCTCAGATAATTTATAATTTAATTCTTTGGGGTTTGTTTTCTTAATGCACGCGATAACGAATTCGGCAACGCAAACCCCACCATGTCTGATGTTTCCGTAATTGTGTGACCGCTCAAAATGAGTTCTTGCGCACAAAGCAGACATAGGAACGCAGATATGCATACGGCGTTTTGCCCATGACATTTTTGAATCGGCGAATAAATTGGTTTTCTGACAGCGAAACAAGCGCGCATAGATCTTTTATCGAAATAGGTTCGTTGTAATTCTTGTGAATGTAATCAAGTGAAGTCACAACCGCTTCATCTGTTGTGTAAGGAATCGGAACAACATTGGATAATAATAAAAGGATCAAATGCAACAAACGGTATAGTATCTGCCGCTTTTCGTCAAATGAGCCTTGCGGCGCATGAATAATGCGCGGGATTTTACAGGTTGTTATGCGGAACATGTCGCCGTCATTGAATTCCAAAATTGCTTTTTCTGCAAGAAAAATGCGTCGGTAAGCAGTGAATTTTCCGGAATGTCGCAAATGACCGGTTTGTCGGAAATAATGGCAATTGTAGCAATTATTGGCACATTTTTCACAAGTGGTGCATCGTTAGTTCTGTTAGCTTGCTAAACACCGGAGGAAAAATGGAGAATGTAAAAAACATTGTAAAAAGTATCATAGGAAATGATATGAAAGATTTTGGCTTTAAAGTTTATTCAAACATGTATTATACCGTTCCGGAAATTTCAAGATTCTCTTGGGCGTTTGCTTGCCGAAGAAAGGGGCGAAGCGTTTGAAAGAGGGGGGGTTGCTTTTTTAACCTTGACAGCCAATAATTCCTATGCTATAATTATATCGAAAGATGTTGTATTTTTTGAATATTGTATTTATTTTTAGAGATTAAAATATAATTTGTTCCGGTTACAACGGACTTTTGCTTACAGATAGGAAGAATATAGGTTTAGCTCTCAAAAACAACGGGCGACCGAAGCGTAAAGGAAAAACAGGGGGGGATCTGCTTTACAAGCAGGTGAGCTCTGCCGCAAAAGCGCTCTCGACACACGCTCTATTTTTCATCGAGGAGGAAAAAGCAAATGAAAATGGGATTGCCGCATTTTGTGTATCAGAATTTTGCAACTACGGATAAAGACGATGCATTTTGGGTTCAATACGGTATTGAAATGGCAGAAGGAGGGCGATAAAGATGAGAATTTCACGTGGTTTGTTCCTTGGCATATGCATACTTATTCTGCTTTCTTCTTGCGGCATTCCGAAGAAAGTTCATACTACGCAGGCGCTGTATGCCGCAAATATTCAGAACGGCGGTTATGCGGTTTCTTACCATGACGGCGTTTTGTATGCAAATCCCGAGGATTATGACACATTGTATTATCGTCAAAAAGACGGGGCAACCGAGAAAATTGCCGGGGAACGCTATTATTACGAAATGAACGTGTGCGGCGATATGCTGTATTATGTTTCCGGCGAACCCGGTAACGTTTGGCGTTTGTCATTGGATACCAAAGACGAAAAAAAGCTGATCGATCAGAGAGTCGGAAATTTGCTTGTCTATCAGGATAAGCTGTTTTACCGGCTTTCGGAAGATGACGATTGGGGCAAACTGTTTTGCGCTGCTTTGAATGGAAATCATAAAAAGTTTCTTATTGAAAACGTACGTGATTTCTGTTTGTACGAGGATCGAATCTATTATTCCGATTATCGAGAAAATACGATCTGTTCGATGAAAACGGATGGAACGGAAACGAAAATACTGCAATCTGCCGATGTGTCCGGGCTGTTTGCGGAAAACGGTTGCTTGGTTTATGCGGATAGAAATCGCGGAGGAAAACTCTTTACTTACGATTTATTAACCGGAAATGAAACCTGCATTTGTGAGGATATCTGTTGGAATATCAATGGAAATAATGAACGGATATTTTACAGAAATCAAAGCGACGGCGGAAGTTTATACAGCATTCGTTTTGACGGAACGGATAAACAATGTTTAATACGTGCCAATATTCATGATATTGTGGTATTGGAAAATGAGTGTTTTATCGTGATATCGAACAAAACGGAAATGTTTTCAGTTGTGTGCTTTCACGATGACAAACTCCGATAAACGGCCGTTGCTGTAAAGAGGCCGAGACTGTTACGCAGAGTTCACGAATTGTTTTAAATCGGTGAACTCTGTCACCAAGGATATTGCTGTCTTTTCTCAAATACTTGAAGCTATTCAACCATATGAAATTGTTGTGGATTTTTTCACAATATGGGAGCCAAAACAATGAAACAAAAAATTTGTATGATAATTGCTTGCGCAGTTATGATAGTTTTTACCATTGTTGTCAAGATCTATTTATTCTGGCAAGGCTTTGATTACCTTTTTCAGAAAGAGGAACAAGCCCGTATGGAAGCAGTGGAAAGAGGGGATTTTTATCCCGGTAGAGATACCGTGTTGATTTGGGAAAAAAAGTTTTCTATTCTTCATGGTTCAGATGGAAACGATTTAGCGGCAAAGAATCCCCAAAACAAATATCTTACGGATTGTGTACTGCAAGGCGTAACACATCGTATGAGCAAAAAGAATAAACTTTACATAATCTCCAAAGAAGGATATGCTGTAATCGATGAAACCCCTTGTTGCAGGGTTTATGTTACGGTTCCGGCAGAAGATTTTGTTAATGGATATACCACAGACAGTGAAGGGAACAAGCACTATATCAGTCGGTTCATTGACAACGAATATGTCGAATATCTGGACGACTTTTCCGATTTCAGCCCGGAGGAACAAGAGATATTGTTAGAAATGGAATCCGATTAGGAATTTTTTCCAAATCGAAAAAAAGCAATATCTTACAATTCAACTGGAATACAAGAATTGAATGAGAATTTCTTATTTCAAAAGTTGAATTAACTACTGACAGGGTTCATCTGCCTTACAAGCACAGGTGAACCCTGCCAAAAAAACATTTTCGCAGCACCTATTGGCGGATTCAAAAACAGATCAAGGAAATCCCCAAAATCATACAAATCCCCATGATTATACAATAGAAATAGATTGGAAAAATGGACACCAAAGATTTTGTACCCCTGTTAATTATCCTGACGGTGCCCCGACTTTCAAATAAAGGAGAGGTGATAGCATGGAAGAGCCTTTTGTTAATTTTGATGAACTCAAAAGCAACATCGAACGCGGCGGAGAAGTCGAATTCCTATATCACGGTAAGCATTTTTCTATTACACATTTTGAGGAAAATGGACAACATAAAGTCTCTGTTATGCAAGCGTATAACTATGATAGTGAGAAGATATATGATATTACGGAAATTTCAGATATAGGAGATTATTTGCTTGACAGGGAAAAACTGAAAAACGCCATTTCCGATTGTCAGATTACTTTTAGGTGTTTTTGAGGCAACGTATTGAAAGAGTTGAATGAACTGGCAGCAAAGGCTTCTGCTCACAAAAGGAATGTCTCTTTCCAAGCGGCATCCCAAAAACGCATAGTTGGATATGGCGGTGATTGTATATGCGTAAAAAACGATTTTGCTTTATCTTGGTGATAGTGCTCGTGGCGGCAGCTGCAATTATAACGGTCCCCCTACTGTTAAAGAATTTGTTCTGGTCACAACCTACGGTAATACAAATGCAAGTTTCACCGGATGGAACATACACAGCGTATGTTTTTGAAAGCAATGCCGGCGCGACAACCGGCTGGATTTACCACATATCTGTTTTGCCGACCGGCAAAGAGCTTTCCAAAGGGCCGGGAAATGTTTATATCGGCACACTTCCGCCCGATGATATTTCATGGATCGATAACAGCACGTTGTTTGTCAGTGATTATACCAGTAAAGGGACAACGCGGCAAAAAGAAAGAATCGGGAATATCCGTATCAAGTATCGTTCATTGGAGACCAAAGGAGAACACGTATGAAAAAAGTATGGATTATTTTGGCGCTTGTTTTGGTTGTTGTCGGCGGTTTATGCTTGGGGATCTACATGAGGGACACCTCTTATGATTGTATCGTAGAGAGTATTTCTCTAAATGAGGCAAAGAAAATAGCAGAAGCAGATCCCGCTTGTTTCCTTGTCCGCTTTTCTGATGGAGCAACAGGACCGCAATATCAAATTGTCTATGGGACATATGCCGGTTCTGACATTGAGATACTTGGAGAAAGCACACCGATACACGACCTTGGCGGCGTATTTACCTATTCCGATAATCGATTTCTGGTCTATGCAGCCGACACCGCCAATCGTTCGGCATTAGGCAAACAAAATCTGGATACTGCCGAGGAATGCTTTACGGTATATGCCGAAAAATGGATCCCGATATATCCGATAAAACGGCAATATCAGTTCCGTGATTATCAAACAGACGATTTTGACAGCCGTCTGTTTGCTCCGAAGGATTATATCGATGCTTTTGATTTGATTAACGGGGATTACAAGCCTTAGAAAATAAAGGCTGAGGCATCTGCCTCGCAAAGCAGATGCCTCACACCGCTATTATGCGGCAGTAAAACAAAACGACGAATGAAAATATATCCGTAAAGACGGAACAACGGTTTTTGCGCGTACGTCTAAAAAGCATCGATGTTCGCGGAGGGCTTGGCGGCTGTAAAAGAGAATGGAAAATGGGGTTATATCAACACATCTGGCGATACAGGCGAGATTTGGCTGTATCTTTCCAAAGACGGAATGGGGCTGTTTACAGTTCCGTATGTCGGGCCTCCGATGGACGAACAGAATGTATCGATGCGTTTAAGAACAGCTATGCCATGTTTTTTCCGTTATATGGCAAAATCGATTGTTCAGGACATACGGTTTTGGAAGATGACACTGCCTTTTTGTTGGATTTTAGCGACTATGATAATAACTTGGGCTTGATTCCTGCCTATATTCCGGCAGAAGTGGACGGGAAACCTGGCAACGTATGAATGCCGGTATTATTACATTTGATAGAGAGAATTCAGCGAAAAAGCGAAAAATGGTAACGATTTGTGATTTTAGTCGGTTTATATAAGTGAGAACAAGATAGAAAGGAGTGCAGACGTTCTTTTAAAAGCAGGGAAAAGGAGACAATTTATGGGCTTACGCAAAACATATAAAGAAAGTTGAGGAAAAAACAATGAAGAAGAACCTTTCCGTATTTTTGGCACTGACACTCATTTTCAGTCTGTTTGTTCCGGCTTTTGCCGTTTCAGCTTCGGAAATGGACATTTCCACTGCGGTTTCTTTCTCTGACCCGCCCCATGGGCAGATTTTATTTGTCGGGTATGACTCGGTTAATGCGTCTACCCGGTATGCGGAATATGAAGACAGCGACATCGCCGCATTTTTAAGCTATACAAATGAGTTTGTGCTTTCATGCGGCAACACGCCCTATAATACTTACGGCGCGTCGCAGACGCAAATCGTTTCTCAGGCGGATATTGATAATTTGAGCCTTGATTTGGTAAACAATGCCGAGGATTTTGAGCAAATCAAAAAAGATTATCAGTATCTTCTGAAAGGGAATATGATCACTGTTACGACCGCAGACGGCAAACAGATGACCTTTGCACCGTATGTCACAGAGATCTTTACTCATCTGGATCCGAGGAGATCCGAGAACATGGAATTAATCAACTCGATCCGGGAGCAAAAAAGCAAGTTAGTCACTCCGTCCTCCAATATTTACAGAATTAACACCCATTTGGACCCGAAGCTGTATCGATACGGCACAGCATATGGCTCAGGCCCATCCACCAGAGACGCGATTTCTCCCAAGCTCACATTGGAAACGTTAGCCGACGATGTTGTGGCTCTGACAAATCGAATCGTTTCCATGAATCCGAATGCCGTTATCTGGCTGCCGTTCCCGTTGATCGTGTTTCCGTCTTTCAGCGAAAAATACGTTGAACCGTTTACCTTGTACCTGAACGATCTGAAAAACAAGCTCGGCACAGACGTTTGGAATCAGAATATCCGCGGCTTTTATTGGACAAACGATGCACTTTTGCCGTATTATACGCCTTTCGATGAAACAATGGAGGCAAACGGTTTTGGTAACCCCATGGTTAAGGCGATGATGTCCATGGATACCGTGGTTGCAAACGAGGGAAAGAGCTTTCTTTGGATGCCTTGTTATGTAGAATCAGAACCGGAAAGCCTGAAACGTACAGGATTTATACTGAATCGAACCGCTATTTTCGACTATGCGATGCTTCAGCCGGATTATTATTTTAATGCGGCAGGAACTTTCAATTTGTGGAATGTTTTGACTTGCATGAACCAAAATGCCGTTTGCGAACCCGGAACGGCGACGGTTTACGGCGGAACAAAGGTCGAAGGAGGCGCAGAAGTTTCCTATGCCATGCAGCTCGATTCTTCTGTTACGGAGCAAGAGTATAACGACCGGTACTACTTATACACGTTCTACTACAAAGACTATAAGAGCAAGCCTTTCATGTTTTATACCGGAGACAGAGATTCTACGATGAATGGGTTTGTCCAATTGCTTTTGAAATATTGGTTTGAAGGTGAACCTCTGTCTTATTGACGGTCAGACGGATACTGCCAAATAAAACAAGCAAGTCGAAATACATCACTGAAACGGCGATATATTCCGACTTGCTTTTGTTTTGTCAGGCGGGGAAGAGGAGACGTTAAAAATTAGAGCATATTTGTAATGAAATAAACTATGCATGCAATGCGGGAGGAATCATTCCCTGTTTTCCGGCTGCTTTGCATAAAAGTTTTCATCCAAAAGCTCAGCCGGATAATATTTCACGTTATTTACTACCGTGCCCATATTCGGGTAGCGTATTCTGCCATCGCGGCTGGAATGGAATTCAACAGGCCGGCGATACCATTTACCGATCTCATATTCATCTGAAACAGAGGAATCGCCGTCATAATAAATGAAATATTCATATCCTTTAACCGTATCACTCGAAAAAGGCGGCATGGCATCCTCATATATATTGTTAAAATCCGAGATGAAAACAGACTCAAACTTTGAATTTCCGGCAGAAGCCTTACTTTTCTCCTCGACGTATTGTGTAGCTGTTTTTATAATTCTTACCGCAGCTGAATCCCCAAGAACGTGTAAATTTTCTACCTGTTCCGCGTTGGGAATATCTGCTTTTATAGACATATAGATCTCCGGTCTTTTGTTCGCAACCACCTCTTGGATATTCAATTTCGCGTCTCCTTCAAAGGGCAACGAAGCGACATAGCTCGCATTAAGTTTGACATCCGCGTTAAGAAATCTGAGAGTCGCCCTCTCCGCGCTCGAAGGCCCAAAAACCACCCTGCGGCTTATTGTTTCAAGCTGTTCGGTGGTCAGATTGTCGTCAGAACCGAATCTGTCGCCGTACCCCATCATGATTCCGCGCGTCATGCAGAAAGAGATTCCCTCTGCGCTCCATTCTTCAACATCGGCGTATTGGACGTTGTAGCCGGTGAGCTCTTCGTAATCATCAAACCCAAACCACTGGTGCTCCTTACAGCGCTTGATAATAGCGGCATATTCAGCTCTGGTAATAGGCGAATACGGTTTTATCGTTTCGTCGGGGTAACCTTGTATGATGCCTGTTTCTATGGCATAGGCTAACGCTTGCCTGTCTGATTCGTCCACAGTCCATGTATCTGTAAATTGGACAAGAATCGTATAAAGTTCCGTTTCACTGTACGTTACAGCATTTTCTGCGGCTTGAAAAAGCACTTTTATGGCTTCCATTCGTGTGGCTTCTTCCTGCACGGTGTCTCCATACACCGAGAGCGCCGCTAATAATGCCGCAATGCAGCTGATTAGTATTTTTTTCATTATTTTCACCCCATAGTATGGCCGACACCTATATCGTCCAGGGCTTTTGGACATAAGGTTTTGAGCTTTTTCTGAATTTTTGCCGCAGAAAGAAGAAAATGTATTTCTATCATACATTATTTTTTATTTTAATCTCTTTGTTTCTGAAAAAATTATATCATATTGGGGAGAATTTGTCAAGAATCTCCGGCAGAATATTTGTCAGACGCGTCGTCTGCGAAATGACCGGGATTTACATACAGGGCGCTTTTTTGTCGATGCCTTTTAGAATTGATATAAAAACAACAATCGACATTATCGTTAAAAAATCGAAATTCCTATTGAAAAGCAAAACACAGTGTGCTATAATATGACCGGACAGAGGGATTCGGTTATAAGATAAAGACCGGGGATTCGTCCTGTACGTTTTATTGGTAAAGAACGCTGCCGCAAGGCGGCTTTTCAAAAGCAAGGCGGTTAGTGAACGCTAACTTGCTGCCGCGCAGGTCTGACGAACGGTGCAGAATATGGAGGTTGACGGATATGGCTGACAAAATAAAACTTGCCGGTGTGCCGGAAACAATGCTGCAAACGCTCTATGCCCGAGCCAAGGAAAGCGGCGGACGCGGTGTGATTCATGACCCGAAAGCCGAAGAGATCGTCAACGGATTAGACTACGATTTTTCGCTTGCCGATAAAGATTCTGCCATGCATAGCGGCGTTATTGCCCGGACGGTCGTGCTTGACCGGCTGACAAAGAACTGGCTTGCCGGACATACGGCGCGGTAGTCGTCAACATTGCCTGCGGTCTTGATACCCGGTGCTATCGCTTAAACGGTTATTCGCATTGGTATAACCTGGATCTGCCTGAAACGATTGCCGTGCGGCAGAAACTGTTGCCGGAGGAGGGCGCCGTTTCGCAGATTGCCATGTCCGCTATGGAGGATTTGGGCGGCGCAGTCACACAAGGCGAAAAGCCGGCGCTTGTCATCATTGAGGGATTAACCATGTATTTATCCGAGGCGGAGGTTAAACGCATATTTGCGGTGATTTCCAAACGTTTTGAAAAAGTGACGGTGTTTGCCGAAATCATGAACCCTATGATTGTGAAACGCTTCAAGGAAAAATCCATTGAGGGGAGCCACGCAAAATTTACGTGGGGCATAAGCTCCGGCAAGGCGCTTGCCGCGCTTTTGCCCGATTTCCGGTTCGCGGAAGAACACTCCTTGACCGAGGGAATGGCGGCTTTTGTGCCGGTGTATAAATGGCTCGGAAAAATTCCGCTCGTCCGGAATATTTCCAACAAGATCGTTATTCTTGAAAAAGAAAAGAGTGCACCTTTTGCAAGCGGAACGGTATGACGCCGGGGCGCAAATGCTTGGGTAATCAATGTTTTTATAAACGTCATTCGGATATGGAAAAAGAGGTTAGGATATGAAAATTCTGATATTCGGCGCAGGGGTGTTAGGATGCAATCTTGCCAAGGATCTGTTTTGCGCCGGGAAAAATGTAACGTTGTTAGCGCGCGGAGTATGGGCGCAGGAAATCCGGGAAAACGGATTGCGGATCAAGAACGTGTTTTCTCCTTTTGTGTCGGTAAAGCGCGTTCCGGTCGTGACCGGACTTGCACCGGAGGATGCATACGATGTGATTTTCGTCGTTGTCCGGTATACGCAGATTGAAACGGTCGTGGAAACTTTACGTGCCAATCAAACGAAAAACATCGTTTTTGTCGGGAATAATGTGCGCACGGCGGAAATTGCCGCGCTTTTGCCGGAAAAGAACGTGTTTTTTGCCTTTGCGACCTCGGCTGGGCACAGGGAAAGAGACCGCGTGGTTTCGGTCGATCTGCATAAGATTACCATAGGCCGGCCGGGCGGAACACCGCAGGATGAAACGTTAGTCGGACAGATCTTTGAGGGGACAAAGTATAAAGTCGCATACGAACCGAACATGACCGACTATCTTTTATGCCATGCCGCATTCGTATTGCCGGCGGCATTTGCCTGTTATAAAACGGACGGCCATTTGAAAAAGATCAAAAAGGACAATGCTTACTTAAACCGGTTGATTGACGCCAATATTGAAGGCTACCGCGCCATAAGGAACGCCGGTCATGCAATCCTGCCGAAAACGGATGAAGCGTTTGAAAGCGCCGCGTACCGAAAGACGTGTTTCCGCTTTTTCAAACTTATGTGCGCCACATGTCTGGGAAAGATCTGTGCCTCAGACCATGCTATGAACGCTGTCGAGGAAATGAGTGTGTTAAACCGGGATCTGAAAAGCTTTTTCGACCAAAACGGAGCGTCCTATCCGGTATGGCAGACGCTTGAAAAAGAGGCCGGAGGGTATCTGATCTGAAAGGAAAAAACTGCCGTTCAAAACGGTTTTAATGCGCTTTTATCGTTACTGTATTGGTTTTCTGAACGGGGAGGATACGATGTTATTTGAAACATGGGGCGACAAGAAAAATTCTGCCGTATTATTCTTTCATGCTATGGGTGTCACCGGCGCGAGCAGTGAACCGATAGCGCGGCATTTGCAGGAAGGATATTTCTGTATCTTGCCGACCTCCACCGTTTACTGCGAGGGACAGAAATACCTTGGCAAGGCGGACGAAGTGCGGCAGATCAGGGAATTTTTAGACCGGCAAGGCATAAAGAGCCTTGCGTTGGTTGTGGCGTCCTCCCTTGGTGCGGATCTGGCGATGGCATTCTTATCGCAGACCAAACTTCCCGTCGGGCACGTTTTCTTTGACGGCGGTCAGTTCGCACAGATCGGAAGAGCAACGCGCCGGCTCATGACGCCGTTTTTGTATCTTGCTGTCAAGAGCGTATACTGGTCAAAGGGCAGGACTTTGAAGAAGATTCTGTGGTGCGGCGACGACGCGATCCAGCCGTATTTCATAGCCGCCGGAAAAGCGTTAAGATACGGCAATCTGCGCCGTCAAATGGCAGACAGCTTGGAGGATAAGCCATTTGTCTTTTTACCGGAGGCGCTGCAAAAAAACACCTATTTTGAGTTTGGCCGTGCAGAAGAGCACTATCAATACCGTGAAACGTTAAAAAAAGCTTATCCGAAAGGCAATTTTCCGGTTTTCGAGGGTTACAACCACATGCAGTATCAGATTCGCGATCCGCAGGGCTTTTCGGAACTGCTCCGGTCTCTCATGGAGAAAAACGCTTTGCCGGAATTGCCTATGTTGAGACAGAAAGACCGATAAGGAGTGGACAGTATGCATGAGTATTACCAAAGAAACCGCGGCAAGTTAAAAAAGACCATGAAAAGCTTTTTAGCGCTTGTGCGTCCCGAGTTGGAGCAGGCGTGCGGAGAAAAGTATGATGTCATAAGCGAGCGTATATGGGACTTTTACGAGAGGGATATGTTGGAACGTTTTCCCTATATCGGCGGCGACAAAATAAGCGGCACGAAGAATCTGACCGAGGCCTATATGCTTGTCGCCATGGGGGAATATTTAAACGGATACGGCATAACAAAGGACAAGATCGGCCGATGGATGACGCTTGCCTATGAGCGCCGCATGATGAAAATGCCGGCTTTTTTCCGGAAGATTCTGGGAAAGACGTTTACCAATCCCCGGCTTCTTTGCAAAATGTTCTTGAAAAAAGACGCGAAAAATGCCGCCAATGCCGCCCAAAATCCCGGCAGTTTTGAAACAAAAACGCAGATACCGCCCGAAAAAGGCTATGATTTCAGCTATCACAACCTTGTGTGTCCGCTTGCAGACTTTGCCCGGCAATACGGATATCAAGCGTATATGCCGTATCTTTGCAATCTCGATTATGTCATGTTCGGCATTCTCGGCGTGCCGCTGTTCCGGGAGCATACCTGCATGGAGGGTGGCTTTTGCGATTTCAAGTTAAAAACCGACGCCGAACCAATGCCGTATTGGCCGCCGGTGTTTTCCTGGGAAAACGGGTATCGGTAAGAGTGAAAGGAAACGATGAAACATGAAGTACATAGGAATGCCTATGGGCATGTGGGGAATGTTTGCCGGGTCGTTCCGGAAACAACTGACGGCTGTACTTGGCTATGATGGGAATACGGCTAAAATCATTGCTGAAAACGCAAAGCCGGCATACAAAAAAATTATCCGAGACTTGCCGGAGTTTGAAAAGGGCGACCGTTTCAAAATGAATTTGGTGAACTGTGCCATGATAGGGGCGTTTATCCTTTCCATGCCGGAACGTCCGGCGTTGGAGAAACTGACGGAGTATTACGCAAAAGCCATGATGACCAAGCCCATGCGATGGTTTTGCCGCAAGGCCGGAAAGACGAAATTTACCGCCAAGGATATCGCCGGCATGAAAGCGACTGCCGCGCTGAAAGCCGCCGACCGCAACCCGTATTCCTGGAATATGGACTTTTACGAATATCCGGACGGCCGCGGATATGAGGGACGTTTTACTAAGTGCGGTATCTGTGCGCTTATGAAAAAACTCGGACTGTACGATCTCACACCTGCTTTGTGTCATTTGGACTACAACATGAGCGAAGCAGGCGGCGTGACAGAATTTGTGCGCAAATACACGCTTGCCTCCGGCGGTCCGTATTGCGACTGCGGATACAAAAGAAAAATGCTATGACAGATGCAGGAAGTGCGGTGTTTTGCGAAAATCCGTTTGGCTGTGAATTTCAGAATTTGCTTGCCGTAATGAAAAGGCCATGAAAAAAGAGAGGGGCGTCGATTTGGAAAAATCGACGCCCCCTTTGCGTGCAAAGTCCGGATAGCCGGTGCGGGCACTTATGGATTCCGATATGAGGGGATAGCCGTTGTAAAGCGGCTATCCTCGTGAGCGTGTCGCAAAACTGCGTTTTACGACACGGAAACAGATTCATACGCTCGCGCCTCATGCCAAAAAGCTTCGCTTTTTGACACTCGCGAATCTATCGGTGAAAAATCCGTGGCACATGTCCCCGGATTTTTCGAATTTTTATTAAAATCGGGCTTCGCCCGAAAAGTCTTATAGATTTTTGCAACAATCTGAGGGGGATAGCCGTTGTAAAGCGGCTGTCCCCTTGAAATTTATTTGTTTCAATCCGTCCCATTCGCCGATATCTTCTTCCCACGGTCTGACAGTGGAAATACAGATAATATCTCCGGAATCCGAATAGCAGATGTCGATGACGGGTGTTTCCCATTCTTTCTTCATATTTTATTTACCTCCGTAATGTGTTGATGTATTACTTAGATGTTTTGGCAAAATAGTCTTTGGCGCTGTCCGAATAGCGCAAGGTTTTTTCCAAGAGCTTTTTGAAGGCTTCGTCGGTGGATTGCTCCAAACGGTTCTTGGCATAGGTATCCAAGCTGTATTTCACCGATGCGCTAATGGGGGCGCCGTCCTTGACTAACGTAAGCTCCAAAGCTGTGCGGAATTCGCTCGCTTTGAGTCCGTCAAAGTATGCGACATATCCGTTCACGTCCGTGCGAGATACAAAATCCTTGCTTTCGATGAATTTTTCTTTTTCATTGCCAAGACGGTCGGTATAGCGGATCCGTAAGGAAATGCCGGTAAGATCGCTGTCTTTGGCGAGATTGGTCGCTACAAGCAATTCGATCCGGCTTTCAAAAACGATGTTCTTGGAGGTGATTGCGGCGGCGTATTCCGTGCCGTCGGCATTTTCTGCAACGCCGGTGATCAGGTCATAGCCGTCTCTTGAAAAATCTTGCAGATCCTGTTCGCTTAAATCGCGGTTGACAAGTGCGTCGGTCCGATAGCCGAAATATTCCTGCGCCGCGGCACCGTAGCCTAAAAGCTCGACCATCAGTGTTTTATAGAGCGAATCCTGCGAAGCCGAAAGACGTTCTTGGGCATACTGTTTTAAACTGTACGTATCAACTATACCGCTGTAATCCGCGCCTTCACGCCTGAAAAACAATGTGGCTTTCAGCGTATCGCCAAGCTCTTTGGCGCGCACTTCACAGTAATCGAAACGGTAGTATTCTTTGCCGTCAATCGTGTATTCGGCGGGGTAAAGCGTTTTGGTGACAACTTGCGTCGGCGTGTTTCCGGTATAATGCCCTTTTTCGACGACAAGGCGGATATCGGTGCAGTCGGCAAGGTCGGATTTCAGAATGGCATACAACATCGAAAGGTCGTTGCCGAACAAACAGTTGTGCATTAAAGTAACGGTATCAAACGTGACCGCGTCGACAGGAGTGTATTCAAGCAGCATATGGCACACCGTGCATTCTTTGTACCACATGCCGTCTTTGCCGAAAGCCGGAGTGTCGTATAACGGTTCCGATTCCGTGTGATCCATGTGGCTGGTATAGCATTTGGTACAAGTGCTGTCTTCCCATATGTGTGCCTCAGGATCGGAGATGATCTTGCCGCATTTGCAGTATTCCGTGTGCGTGTCGTCCTCGTTTGGAAGAATCATGGTATACTCATGGTTATTCGGGTCGAGATCGCCGTACGGTTCGCCGCACTTTTCGCAGTGTGCCTGTTCGGAGCAGTTAGGCGTACCGCCGGTATGTTGGCATCCGTAATGGCAGAGCGTGCAGACGCCTTCTTCATCAAGCCAGTGCGGAAGAACCATGACCATATCACAGCAGTTCCAATGTTCTTCGTGCGTTGTCTCAGTACATTCGTGTAATAAGCCGACCACGGTTCATAGTGGTTATTCGGTTTTTTTTCACCATAGTATTCTCTGCAAACGATACAGTAGGCAGGTTCGTGGCAGGTTGCTTCCCAGGTGGTGTCATATCCCTTTGCCGGGATAAACTCTCCTGTGGAAATCACATTTAAGCATTCCCAGCAAACGGTATCGCCGGTGTAGCCGTCTTCGGTACAGGTCGGATCTTTTTCGTCGCGCGTGGTCGTGCCGAGCGAAAGATCGTGGTTATCGGGATCGATATCGTCGGTTTTCACGCCGCAGATATAACATTTTCCCTCTTCGTGGCAATTTGCTTTTTTCTTTAACGCATGGTCGCAGACGCAGCCGCAGACCGTGCAGACGCCGTTTTCAAAGGTGTGAACGCCCTCGTCGATCTGTTTGTGGCAGCAGCTCCATGTCTTCCAGTGCGTGTTTGCAATGTTCCAATATCTGGTGTCCCATTCCGCCGTTCCGGTGTGATTTTCGGGATCAACTTCGCCGTATGCCGTGCCGCACACCTCACAGATCGCTCTTTGGTAGCAGGTAGCGGTTCCGACGGTATGGCCGTTCTGCGAGCACTTGTCAGTCACCGTAAGCGTAATCGGCTCGGTCGTTAAATACGGCTGACCACTGTCCAGGCTGTACTTGCAGCGGAACATAAAACCGTTTATGACCTTATCGGCGTTCACAATTTCCAACCGGTATTGATTGCAGGTGACCGCCTGCCCTTCGGGCGTTACCTTGGCTGTGACTTCTTGGATTTTATCTGCCAAAAGGTTAACCAGCCGCAAATTCTGGGCGGCTGTCGTTACGTTCGTGACGACCGTGCTTGTCG
>ERZ857757.1719-NODE-1719-length-16214-cov-4.137880_pt1 | contig 16214 bp, 13 predicted proteins | sample MGYA00519764_ERZ857757 | MGnify/ENA primary metagenome ERZ857757 (study PRJEB31778, sample SAMEA3449359) | human gut metagenome | biome: human gut; feature: human-associated habitat; material: faeces | place: United Kingdom | collected 2010/2012 ... | reverse complement strand
GGCGAACCGGTGTAGATGAATTCGCGGTAAACCTCGTCGGAGAAGAGGAACAGGTCGTATTTCTGAACCATGTCGCGGATGCGGTCCATCTCGCGGCGCGTATAGAGGTAGCCCGTGGGGTTGTTGGGGTTGCAGATCAGGATGCCGCGCGTGCGTTCGTTGATCAGCTTCTCGAACTCCTCGATGGGCGGCAGCGCGAATCCGTTCTCGATCGACGAGACGACGGGCCGGATCACGGCGCCCGCCGAGATGGCGAAAGCCATGTAGTTGGCGTAGGCCGGTTCGGGAACGATGATCTCGTCGCCGGGGTTGAGGCACGACATGAAGGCGAACAGCACGGCTTCGGAGCCGCCCGTGGTGACGATGATCTCCTCGGGGGTGAGTTTGATCTGATACTGCGCGTAGTAGGAGACGAGCTTCTCGCGCAGCGAACGGTAGCCGTCGCTGGGGCTGTATTCCAGCACCTTGCGGTCGATGTGCTTCAGGGCGTCGAGCCCCACTTGCGGCGTGGGCAGATCGGGCTGTCCGATGTTCAGATGGTAAATCTTGATGCCCCGGGCGCGTGCTGCGTCGGCCAGCGGGACGAGTTTGCGTATCGGGGAGGCCGGCATCTGCTCGGCGCGAAGGGAAATTTCAGGCATGTATACAGGGTTTTGCGGGCCGGATCATTCGATCTCGACCGAGGGACGGAACTTGATGACCTTGCGGGGCGGAATCTTCACGGCAGCGCCCGTGCGCGGGTTGCGGCCTACGCGTTCGGGACGCTGTTGTACGTTGAACGTGCCCAGTCCGGTCAGCGTCAGCCGCTCGCCTTCGCGCAGGGACTGCACCGTCACACGGATCATGGCGTCGATGGCTTTGCGGGCCTCGACCTTCGGGATGTTCGCGTCGAGAGCGATGGCTTCGACAAACTGCGCTTTGTTCATGGCTTCGTTGCGTGAGAGAATGATCTCCGGGTCCTAACTTGCTGACAAAGATATGCAAATTTCGGAAAAGAAGAAAATTATCTCCGGAATTTGAGTTCCGGGTTCGCGGGGGTGGAATAAAAACGGGGTGGAGATTTGGCAGAATGGAAAATCGGTGCTACTTTTGTCTCCGGAAAGTTGGCGGAGTGGTCGATCGCGGCGGTCTTGAAAACCGTTGAACCGCAAGGTTCCGGGGGTTCGAATCCCTCACTTTCCGCCAGGATGGGAGACGGGTTGCAAATCGAGTTTGCAACCCGTTTTGTTTTCAGCCCCAAATTATGCGTTCGCCGCTTCGAGTCCTGTCAGGCGGTGCGGCCGTTGAAAACGTCTCCAAGAACACGGGTGCACCCTGGGTGATTCCGGGGTGCATGGGCGGCTGAATGAAGCTGTTTCATATGCACGAACCGTCGTACGGAGGTCGTTTCCGCTGTTTTGGGGCCGATGGGTGAGGAGATTGCCGGACCCGTTTCAGATACCCTGCGGCACGATTTATTGCTAAAATTAAATATTTTATTGTAAAATATTTTGCAGAAAAGAATATAATTCCTATATTTGGGCAGTGATAGATACGCAGTCAACGCTGTTTTATCTAAACTGAATGATCGAAATATCAGGAAAAATAGCCAATACAGGCACTTGGAGCGGGTTTCGGCCGAGTGGTTTGTACGATATGCGGTCGTTGGGTTCCCGTAATTCCGAACCAGTGCTTTTTGACAATATTTTATTTAATAAATAAGTATCGGAACATGAATGGACATCGAAATTCTCTTTCAGCGCACACCGCCGGCCGGGGTGTTGTCAGCCGCAATGTCTGTGGGTTGTCCGACTGCTTATTTCACATCCTGCAAACTAAGCTATGAAGAATTCAAATAAGTTGTGACGCACTTTTTTGCAGGAGGAAGGGGCAGTCGTCGGCCCCTTCCGTTTTTTTGCGCTGTTTCTATTATATTATATGGTATCGGTGAAAAGATTCGGTTGGACATGGGCTGCATGCCCGAAATGTTCTTCTCCGAACTTTCGCATGACCCGCGCCTTTCCTGCCTGCCCCTCTTCTGAATGACGGGCGGTTATGGGGGCGCGTTCAGAGTTCGACCGTTTCCGCCTGGTCGGTGATCGTCTTTTCTTTCGGCTCCGCAACGTTCCCATTGACTCTCCAGCGTTTTCTTTGACCTCGCATGATGGAATAGATGTATTGTTTCCGGAATCGGTCGAACGTATTCCTGGCCACTCCGTATTGGCGGCAGATGGCCGCTACGCTGTGCCCGCGGTTCATCATGCTCACTATTTCGCGGCGGTCGTCGATGAGCTGTTGCAGTTTGGTGTAGCTGCCTTTGCGGCGTCCGAGTATGATTCCTTGTTCGCGTCTCAGCGCCAGCGCCTCCCGTGTACGCATGGATATCAGGTTTCGTTCGATTTCCGCCACCAGCCCGAATGCGAAACAGAGCACCTTGCTGTTTATCGTGTCGTCGAAGGCGTAGTGATCTTTCGTGCTGTACAGGCAGACCTCCTTTTTGAGAAGTTCTCCCACGATCGCCATGATGTCTGTCAGGGTGCGGCTCAGACGGGAGAGTTCCGTTACGATCATCGTGTCTCCGCGTTTCATGCGGCGCAGGAGTGTCCCGAGTTTGCGTTCCCGGCCTTTCTTTTTGCCGCTCACGATTTCCGTTACCCAGCGATCCACATGCAGGTTACGGCTGTCTGCGAATTTCGAGATTTCGTTTTGTTGATTTGCCAGCGTCTGTTTTTCGGTGCTGACTCGTAAATATGCTACTATCATTGTTTGAAGGGTTAATGGATGTACTGCAACTAATGCCTCCTCAAACAAAAAACGGACATTCTCTGCCCGTTCGATAGAAGATAAATCGTTCGATTTCTCGGAGCAAATATATTACAAAAATTTTTTTTGCAGAAATTTTTTTTTCCCGAAAAAATTGAATATCAACAAATTACCCCCCCCCAGCGAGTTTGCAATATATTGATTATCAATCGGATAACCAGATAGGCGAAAAATCGAAGGTTAATTGCATACTAACGAAGAGGTATGTTGCTGATAAATAATATATTGATCGGTTCTTTCATCTCCTTCCGCGGGCTCGGAGGCCATTTGGGAGAGGGTTTTCCCTGTATTTTCAACGACTAATAATCAACCCTTCTATGCGTACTTTCAATTGTGTTAGCAGGCTTTTTCGGCTTTTACCGGTCTTTATGAGCGTTGTGTCCGTCTTGCAGGTTCATTCCGCATTCGGAATGTCCGGCAGCCCGGAGCAGCGGGATTCATTGTTCTCGGTTTCGGATTCCACCTACCGGCAAGTCATCAGAGAGGGGGCTCGCAGCATGAGTTGTTATCTGACTTATCCGCAAAGCCGGACGCAGGTTCTTCCGGATTTCGAAAATAACGCGTCCGAATTGCGCAAACTCGACGAGTTCATCCGGCAGATTTATCGTGACAGTCTCATTTTCGTCAATTCGGTCCGCTTGTGCGGATATTGTTCGATAGAGGGGACCTATGCTATCAACGAGCGTCTGGCCCGCAGCCGTGCGGAGGGATTCAGGGATTACCTCAATGACAAATACGCTCTTTCGTCGCATTTCCCGGTCGAGGTGAAGTGGGTGGCGGAAGACTGGGCCAAGTTGCGGGAGCTCGTCGAAGGTTCGCAGATGGCTCATCGTGAGGATGTTCTCTTTTTGATCGACCATGTGGGCGTATTCGAGGGCCGTGAGAAAAAACTGATGGATTTACGGGGCGGAGAACCTTATAAATATATGTTGAAGACGCTGTTCCCCGCGTCCCGGCGTGTCGAGATCACCGTGCAGTACGACCTGCACCGGATTATGGAGGAGAAATTGCAGCGCCGGTTGGACGATGCGGAGTTCGCCGCCGCTTTGGAGCAGGAGCGTGCTGCGGCCGAGGCCGAAGAGCGGCGTTTGGCTGCTCTTGCGGAGCAGGAAGAGGCCGCCCGGGTGGAGGCCGAACGCCATGTTGCCGAGATGGCTCGCTTGGAGGCCGAGCGTCAGGCCGCACAGGCTGCCCGGATAGAGGCTGAGCGCAAGGCGGCGGAGATAGCCCGTCTGCAAGCGGAGCGCGAAGCCGCCGAGGCTGCACGCCGGAAAGCCGAAGAGTTGCAGCGCCAGCGCGAAGCCGCCGCCGCTGCCCGCCGGCAGCGGAAGGAAAACCGCCGCTTGTATCCCATCGTGGGCTTGAAGACCGATCTGGTCGCATGGGCCGGAGTCTGCCCGGATTTCAAGAGAACGACTTTCATGCCCAATATCGCAGGCGAGGTTTATTTCGCAAAGCGTTGGTCTGTCGGGGTTTCCGCATTGTACGCCGATTGGGCTTACGACAGCGGCAAACAGTTCTGGGGCCTTTCGGCTTACAGCGTCGAACCCCGGTTGTGGTTCCGGGGGGACGGATTGTTCCGGGGTTTCTTTGTCGGAGTTTACGGCGAAGCGGGCGATTTCAACAACCAGCGTGACCGCCGCGACGACATTACCACTCTAACCAATTATACCGGTACTTATTGGAGCGCGGGCGTGTCGGTCGGTTACCTGTTGCCGTTGTCCCGGCATTGGAGTTTCGAATTGAGCGTGCGCGGCGGCTACCGCAGTGCCGATTACAACATCTACGACCGGGAACTGCCTTATTTCTATTACAACAGCTCGGATAAGAAAAACGAATTCGCATTGACCGGATTGAGGTTCGATGTGGTTTATCGGTTCGGAGGCAACAAGCATTGATTGATTGCGGATCAATATCAGTCGGTTATGAAAACGATTGCTCATATATGTTTATCCATCGGGCTGTTGATGGCCTGGGGGTGCACCGAAGAGAGTTTGGACTATCGTAAACAAGAAGGTTACGTGCAGATTGCTTTGTCGTGGGACGAGGGTTTTTCGCCTGCCGGCAGCCGGTTTTATTTCTATCCCGAGAACGGCGGGGGGAGGCTCTCTTTCGATTGCCCGTCGGAGGGATTCGGCGGCGTTCTGCCTGTCGGCCGTTATCGTGTCATTGTCGTCAATAGCGACTGCGTCAATGTTGCCGTGCGCAACGAGCGGAGTTACGATACGGCGGAAATCTATGTATTGCCGGACGAGGATGGCGAGCATGTCTGCCAGCCCGAAAGGTTGGCTTACGCCACGCGTTTGGTCGAGTCGGAAACCCTGGAAGTTCCTTACCGCGACACCGTTCGGGTTGCCGCTGCGCCTTGTTCGTGCATCAAACACGTCCGGTTCATGTTGGAAATCGGGGATTTCGTTCCGCTGAGTTCCTGCCGCGGTTCTTTTTCGGGCGTTTCGCTTTCGCGTCATTGCCTTTCGGGACTTTGTTCCTCCGCCGCTGCGAGCGTGCGCTTTACCGCCGATCCCGTTGCGGGGAGCTCCTCTTTCACCGCCGATATTTACGTGCTCGATCTGGTTCCGCCTCGTACGGATGCTCCGTCGCATCTGTTGTCGTTGGAGTTGGTGGGTGAGGAAGACGGTACGGTTTATCCCGTCACGGCCGACTTGACGGATGCCGTCCGGAATATCGTTTCCGAAGGCGGCGTGTTCCCGGATGTAATCCCTCTGCGCGTGGTCTTGTCGTTGATCGACGGTCAGCTTCGGGCTTCGGTCCTTCCGTGGGACGAGGGTTCGGGCGGAGGAGTCATATAGCCTGCCTGCAATTTTAGTTTATCGGGTAAAATAACATTCCGATCATGAAAAAACATATTCTTGAATATTCGCATTTGATCTGTAGTCTGTTTTTGTGCCTGCTTGCTTTTGTGTGCAATGGATGTACTGAGGAGCCATTGCAGGGAGACGGCCGTGCCGTGATACGTCTCGGTGCGAAGAGTCCCACCCGTGCCGTCAATTCATTGGAGGATCTCTCCGCTGCGGGAAACAATGTCGGGATCTACGGCATTCAGATTTCCGACGCTTCGTCCGGCATCCCATCGGACGGAAGCCAGTGGGGCGGTGTTCTGAGAATGGATAATGTCCGCACGACTTCCATCGACGCTCTCACGGGAAATATTTCGTGGGACGGCAATTATTATTACCCTGCCGAGGAGGAGAGTTCGGTCGAGTTCTGCGCCTACCATCCTTACGCTCCGGTCGGAACCTCTTCCGACGGCCGTTTCTTCGTGGAGGCTCCGGCATCCGGACACGCCCCCGTGTTGCATTTCTCTTTGAGCGGACGGGAGGATGTCATGTTTGCGACGCCCGTAACCGGCAGCCGCAATAGCAGGCCGCAGGGATTGGAGTTCCGGCATGTGCTCACGCAGTTGCGGTTCCAGGTGATCGACAGTTACGCTTCGTTGAACGAGGTGTCTCTTCGGGGCATTTCGCTTCTGGGGGTCAATAGCGACTCTTCCATGAACATCGAAACCGGAGCTTTGGGCGCTTGGAGCTCTCCCGGCGAGTTGGCCGTGCCCGGCATCACGGAGGTGCTCATTACGGGGTCGCCGACACAGCCTCAGAGCGTCGGTCAGGAGGTCATGTTGGAGCCCGGACAGCCGGAATTCCATGTTCGGGTCGAGACCTCGAAGGCGACCTACGATGACGTGCTTATCCGGCCTACATCCTCGATAGGCGGTGTGAAAGAGGAATCTTTCGCTGCCGGACGCTCCTATCTCATTACGCTGTCGTTTCAGCAGCAGACCGGCATTGTCTTGAGCGCCACGGTCGTTCCGTGGGTGATGGCCGGTTACGGTTCTGCAATCGTTCAATAATGACAATCTCATAGGGTTACGATACCTTTTTTATATTAATTAATTTATTTACCAATTTTTTAATTTATTTGCTATGAAAAAGCTTTATGTTCCTGTGCTTGCTTTGCTGACGCTGGCAAGTTGCTCCAAGAGCGAGTTAGCTAACCGTCCCGTTGTCGAGAACGACATGGTCGAAATCATGGCTACCTCGAAAGCCCTTACTATTGAGACGCGTGCGCCTTTTGAAGGCCAGATCGCTTCCGACAACACTCTTACTGCCGTAGTTCTCGGTTCCACAAGTACCGGGGATTATACTGAAACTACTCCTCGGTATTGCGACGGAGAGATGACGTTCACCGACGACAATACGACTGCCGTAAGTTTCGCTACTCCGCAATATTATCCGGTGAGCGATGCTACGATCTACCTCTGTGCTCTTTATCCGACGGCCCTTGCTGACTGGAAGGATATTGCTACGACGGCAAAATACACGTTCGACGGTAAGACGGATGTCATGGCTGCTGCGGAAAAAGACGGTAAGAAAAGCACGGCTATGGCTGGCACCCATCCTTCTTTCGAGTTCAAGCACCTGCTTACCAAGCTGGTTGTCAAAGTCAAGGCTGAGGATGTGGCTGCTCAGAACGTATGGGGTGACATCACCGGTATTTCGCTCGTTAAAGCCAACAACGGTGACGTTTTTGATACTGCTGAGGTTACGTTGGCAACCGGTGCGGCTGCAACCGGTACGGCATTTTCGAATGTTGCGGCAAACGGAATGGCATTTTATCGTATCGACGCTACTGCTACTCCGGTATATACCGACAACGCAGTTGATGATGCAGATAACAAGATCGAACTGACGACTGATGCTGTAGATGCTGCTTATTCGCTCGTAGCCCCGATCATTGCCGAGAACGGTGTTAAGCACTTCGCATTGAAGGTCGATACGAAATTCGGTGAGACCGTTACGACGAAAGAGGTTTCTTTCGACCTGTATAAGGCTAAGGTTGGCGAAGAGGAGCCCGCTACTTTCTCCGGCGATACGCAGGGCAAGGCTTTCGAAATCACCCTGACGTTCAAGGCTACGGAAATCGTGGCTAAGGCTACCGTTACGGATTGGGTGAAGGGCGGTAACTCCGAGGTCGAGATCCAGTAATCAGGTCCCCTTTTTCGGGTTGCCGGCCGAGGTTTTCCCGAATATCGAATTTCAAACGGGGAGATGCGCCGTTTTACGGTCGGCACTTCTCCCCGTTTTTATAAATCCAAGCCCGATTATGAAGAAATTATCGTTTTTTTCGGCAGCTCTGCTTTTGGCGGCCGTCTTTTCGGCAGGATGTTCGAAAGACCGCAAGCCGTCCGTGACACCCGCGCCCGACAAGGATGCGCCGGTGGAGATTCTGCTGAGCGGCGGTGTCGTTCCTGCAACATCCGCGGAGGTGCGTACGGCCCAACTGCCGCCGCTCACCCGTGCCGTGATCAATGCGGAACACGTGGCGTTGGAGGTCAGTTTCGCCCGTCTCGATCAACTCGATGATGGGTCATATTCTGACTATTCGACTCTTTCCGCCGCATTGCCGGCGACGCTGGCCGCCAATACGGGCGAGGTATCTTCCGAGGCCGCAATTTCGTTCGCAACCTCTCAATATTACCTGAGCCGCGAAACCAATAACAATACGAAATTGGTGGGGTGGTATCCGCGGGCGGTGCCGGCTGCGGGTGTCGTGACGCTGAACATCGACGGCGGAACGGACATTATGCTGACCCAGGAGCTCGAAGGCTGCAAGGTTGCCGAATCCCGGTTCGGCACGACCGGCAAGGTTTTCACGTTCGCACACCAGCTTACGCAATTCAGGTTCAAAGCCTATGCGGCCGATGCCGCAGCCCCGGCGGTTTGGGGGAAGATAACCGACATCGCCCTGAAAGACCGACTGCCGGATTGCAAAATCACGCTGCCCGGTACGGTCGGGTTCGAGGGCGTTGCCGCAGACCTGTCTCTGTCGAAGAACCGGCTTGCCGATGATGCCGATATTGCCTATCCTCTGGCGTTCACCGAAGGTTCGGATACTGCTGCGGAGTGCGGTTATGCTATGGTCGCCCCTGTGGAAGCCGGTGCGTCCCTGTCGCTGGCAGTCGTCACGGAGCAGGGCGGAACCTGCGAAGTCGCGCTGCCGGTTCCCGACGCCGGATTCGAGAAAGGTAAGGCTTACGACGTGGTGTTGAAATTCACGACTACCGCTGTCGAGCCTGTGGCCACGATCGGAGCGTGGGTGGATGCTTCGGACCGGGTGGAAATCACCCTCTGAGAAAGCGATGCTTTTTTCGAGGTCGTATCTTCCCGCAAGTCGGAATCGCAGGATGTTTCCGATTCTGAAAAGCAGGTATATTATGAGAAAAATATTGTTTTTAACAGGAATTTTGTTCGTGGCCGGCATCGCCGGGGCATGCCATGATTCCGAGTCTGCCTCGGGCCGGCCTGACGGAATCGAGGTCGGCTTCGCGTTGCGCGGTGTCGGGATCTCGGCCTCGGTGCAGCCGCAGGTCCGTCCTGACAGCCGGGCTGCCGCGGAGTCGTTGTCCGCAGGGTCCACCGTGCGTGTGGCCGCCTACAAACGCCGGGCATCCGGTGCGACTGCGGATATTGCGCAGGATACTTACGTGAGCGAGGCTGCTTACGAGGTGCAGGAAGACGGTTCTCTGAAACCGTGCGCGGTGGATTCCGAGGGCAAGGTTACGAGTTCCGCGGGCGACGCTATGTGGTTGTCGGCCGGGGCGTACGATTTTTACGCGCTTACGCCGGCTTTGCCGTTTGCGGACGACCATCGTTCGGTCAGCGTCGAACACGGTACGGATTACGCCTGTTCGCTTACCGCTGCATGCCAGGTGGCTCCGCAGTCGGGGGCTTCGTCGCAGACTGTCGCGTTGAGCATGTTGGAGCGTAAGTGCAGCCGGTTGTATTTCACCATCTCCCGGAAGGCCGAGAACGTCACGAAAGCCGTTATCAAGAAGATGGAGCTTTCCGAAATCACCCTTTCGCCTGTTTCGGCTGTCGTGTGCGAGGCGTTGCCGACCGATGTCGGCGGCGGCATTTACGATTTCCCCGCGTCCACCTTCACTCAGGGCGACCAGCCCTACGAGTATACGGTCGCGGACGAGGTGTTGCCCAAGGCCGACGCTCCCTTCGGGTTGGCCATGCAGGTTGTCTTCAACAGCGCTACCGAGGCCACCGATCTGGATGCTCAGGTTTCCGCTATGGCGTTTGCTCCCGGTCTTCGTTACACGTTCGATGTCTCCTTGCAGGGGGGCTTCGTTTTGCTGACGTTGCAGATCACGCCGTGGAATACGGATGCCGTCTGGGACACTTCCCTGGGGGATCAGCCTCATTTCAGCGTCGTCGTCGGCTCCTGGGAGATCTCCGGTTGGACGACCGACGTGGGCGGTTATTTCACGCCGCAGATAAAGCCCGACAGTTGGACCGAAAATAAGGATTGGTCAGCCGATCTGGGGGCTTATTTCTCCGCGTTGGCCGGTTCCGATGCGTGGACCGATGTCGATATGGGCGGTGTCGTTTTCGAAAACGCGAGCGAGTAGCCGCACCCGCACTATCGTTCCGGGCGGGGTCCGACGGATTTTCGGCGGGCCGTCCGGAATACCTAAGAATGAATTGCAAATGTATAAGTTGTTATGAAAATTTTCAGAAAGACATTGTGTATCTTATCCGTCGTCGCCGCGGCTTTGTGTTCATGCGAGCGAAGTGCGGATACGATTCCCGTATCCGGAGAGCAGGGCGGAGATGCTTCCGGGCGAACGGCCCGGATGACTTTCGGTCTGAGCGCTGCGGATATGCGGACATCGGCTTTGGGGGCCGCCGAGGGCCGGAGCACCGTTGACGAGGATGCTTTGAAAAACCTGTGGGTTTTGCAGTTCGACGGCGCGACGGATGCTTCGAAGCTGTTGTTCTGCGAGTATTACGATGCGAGCATGATCGGGGGTGACGCCACGAACGGTTATTCGCTCAGCGTCGCTTTGTACGAGACTTCCGGCGACACGAAGATCACGAAGATCTATTTCGTCGCCAACGTCGGTCCGAATCGCTTCCAGAAGTTCTCTGCCGGGGACAGTTCGGTCGATTCGGACGTTACGCTCGAGTCGTTCGAGGCTTCGACGCTCGCTTTCGCCAGCGAGGCCGCCGTATCTGCCGATGGCGTTTTGCCGATGATCGGTTCGTACGAGGGATCTTCCGTCATCGCTTCGGGAACGGTTCAGATGAAGCGCTTGGTGGCTAAAATCGACTTCACCTTCGACATTCAGATTACGGCTGCCGGGGAGAAATTCACTCCTTCGCGCGTGAGCTTGCGGAGCGCCGCTTCGTGCACTCGGTTCCTGGAGCACACTGTTCCCACCGGGACCACCGGTTTGTACCCCGACGCCGCTTCGTCCGACAATTTCATCAATTACCCCGCTGTTTCCGTCTCCGGGACGGGTTCTTTCACGTACACGTGGTACGTTCCCGAGAACCTGCGGGGCGTCGTCTCCAGTATCAAAAGCCCCTCCGAAAAGGGTCCTGAAAACGCTCCTGCGGGCAGTACTTTCATCGAGATCGGCGGCGACTACCAGCGCGGTTCTGCGTTGACCGACGTCACTTATACGATCTACCTCGGGGAGAATGCGTCCACCGATTTCAACGTGGTTCGCAATTACCATTATACGGTTTCTTCGACGATCAAGGGATTGAATTCCCGGGATCTTCGCGTCGTCGTTGACCGGGGCGTCGATGCCGGACAGTACGTCGATGGAATTTGGGAATAGTTTAATTCGATGAAACGTATGAAAAACAACGTATTGGCAATGGCTCTCATCGCTTTGACGGCGATGGGATGCAGCAAGGAGGATTCCGTCCCCGCGGGCGGTTCTCCGATGACTTTCACGGGCGTCGCTCCCGCGGCATCCGTTCCGGCATCCGCCGCGTCGTCCCGGTCTTATTTCCCCGGCACCTCGGGCCTGATGTATTGGAGCGATTACGACAACATCGGCGCTTACGCTTTCGACTCTTCCAAAGCCTTGAAGGCCCACGACATCTGCACGCTCCAGTCCGGCGCCGGATCGGGCCTCGCCGTCTTCCACCCCAGGAATATCCTCTATTCCGAGAGTTGGAGCGGTTCGGGCGATTACACGTTCTACGCCTATTATCCGGTTTGGACCGCCGCTGCCGCCACTTACAGCGACGGGGGCGTGTTGTTGAACATCCCTTCGGCCCAGAACGGCGAGTTCGGACGTTATCAGGTCTGCTTCTCGCAGGCCGTCACCGTAAGTTCCGAGCAGATCGGGTTGAACAAGTCCGTCCGCTTCGACTTCAAGCCTGCTTCGTCGTTGATGCGGGTGCAGTTGTTCCTTGACGAGGCTTCTTCCGCCGACGAGGTCTATATCTCTCAGGCTTCCGTTTCCGTTTCCGGTTGCGCTTTGTTCGGCGATTGCAAATTGAGCTTCGCCGACGGTTCTCTGGCCGCTTCTGCCTCCGCTTCGGGCACCAGCACCGTCACCGTCCGGCTCACCACACCTGTACGCATCACGAAGAAGGCCGACGGACAGAATCCGAATCCTTACATCGACTTCGTCATTCTGCCCGCCTCGAATATGTCGGGCACCGTGAAGTTCTCGGTCACCACTCAGGCCGGACTGACTTTGACCACTCCCGATAAAGACGTTCCCGCGAGCGGTTTCGCTGCCGGGACCCGTTATTTCATCGAGCGGCCGATCTCGGTCGTCCTCGACGCCGATTCCCCCGACGCTTCGTACATCGACGGCGGGTTGGCTTGGGAGGCTACCGTCGATAACGACGGCGCATATTCCGACGGCGGCGTCGCGTGGTAGACTGCCGCGGCATCATTTGACACTATCGAATAATCACTTATAGGTTGTTTCAATATGAAAAAGATCTTTTTTTACGCTGCTATGACGGCTTTCGCCGTATCCGTGGCAGGTTGCAGCAAGGATGCCGAGGTTAGCGACATCCCGGCTGTCGGCGGCAAGTACACGCTTGCCAGTGTATCGGGTTCTTTGGATGCTGAGGAGACCCGTACGGGATTGGGCACCAATTCCGTGGTGAATTGGTCCAACAAGGACCGCATCCTCGTGGTCAACACGAACAACGGCGATAAGGTTCAGTACGAGCTCGTTTCGGGTCAGGGCACTTCCGTCGGCAAGTTCGAGCCTCTGAGCGGCAAGGGTATCGCTTACACCGATGTCAGCGACCTCAGGGCCGTTTACCCGGCCGTCGCCGCCGAGGTCGCCGCCAACGGTCAGATTTCGTTCAATCTCAACAAGAATTACGAGTAGGACCACCGTTCAGAGTACGGCATCGGGTCGTGGAACGAGAAAGATTCGCCTTATTCGTTCACTTACAACGACATCAAGGTTTCCTACAACACGCCCGCCGTCGCTTCTGAGTCCACTTCCGAGGTGAACTTCAAGTTCAAACAGTTGGGTACGTGGTGCACCTTCGCGTTCGATTTGAGCCAGTCGGATTTCAAAGACGAGACTATGGAGTCGATGACCATCACCACCACCTCCGGCCTCAAGATCGGCGGTAAGGCTACGGTCGATCTCTCCGACCCCGTCGCTCCGAAACTGAAAGAGGGCACCGATAACCAGATCGACTGGACGTTCAACACCTCCAGCGCATTGGGTTCTCCGTTCTCCCGGTCGCTCATGTTGTTCCCCGCCGTCGCTGCCGGCGAGGAGATGAAGATCGTCTGCACGACCGATCTCCACATCCTCACGTTCTACGCCAAGCCCACTCAGGACCTTTCCGCCGGTAAGGTGCTGCGCTTCCCGATCAACGAGCGGTTCACGGCCGACGGCACGGATTTCCGTTACACCGTCGAGGACAAGCCGGGCATCCCGACGTTCTACTATTACGGCCCGCACAACTGTTATCTGATCTCTGGTACGGATCAGGTGGACATCGTTGTCACGCCTTACAAGTCCAACACGCGTTTCCGCAAGACCGGCACGCTCGCTCCTGAGGCACCCCAGCCGACCAAAGCCAAGCTGTTGTGGAAGGAAAACACGTTGACGGGCATTAACGTCGCAGAAACCATTTCTTCGAATAAGGTCGCCGTCACGGGCATCGCTGGCAACGGTAACGCCGTCGTCGCCATTACGGACGCTTCCGACAATATCCTGTGGTCGTATCACATTTGGGTTCCCGAGATCGACCCCACGGCCGGACTGTTGACCTACGCCATTCCGTCTTCCAGCATCGGATCGGGTTCGACCTACGAGGTCATGCCGATCGCGCTGGGTGCTATGAACAAGGCCACCGTCGCTGTGGACGGCACGGCTACCACCGAATCGAATGCCAAGTCGTTCGGTCTTTACTACCAGTGGGGCCGCAAAGACCCGCTGGGACGGCCGGGCACGATCACCGCTTCGGGCGACTCCTATGTCGCAACGTCTTTCGTCGGTCTGTCCGGCATTACCAAGTGGAACCAGCCGGAGAACATGTGCGATCTCTCCACGAACAGCGCGATTACGCCTAATACGATTGATGTGGATATGATCGGTTACGCTACGCGGAACCCGACGCAGTTCATCTACGATACCAAAGATGCGCATAATTACGATTGGGTCATCAAGAAGAACGACCACTTGTGGGGCAACGGCTCGGGTTATCTCTACCCGCGTAAGTCTCAGACGGATAAGATCTACAAGTCGATCTACGACCCGTGTCCCGACGGTTACCGCGTCGCTCCCAAGGATTTGTGGAACCGCTTCACGGTCGATGGCGGCAACTACGGCAGCCAGGACACTGACGACAAGCGTAATGCGACTTTCAACGCCGCTAACCGCAATTCGTTGGGCACTCAGCGCGGTTACTTCTTCTATTACACGGCGACGCCGTTCCAGACGGGCGAGACCGACTTCTATCCCGCTTCGGGCTATCGCAACCGCTCGTCCGGTGCGCTGACGGGTGTCGGCTCCAACGGTTACAGTTGGTCGTCGTCGCCGACACAGAGTTCGACGGATGCAGGCTACTTGACTTTCTACGCCACGAGCGTGTACCCGCAGAGTAGCAATAGCCGCGCTTACGGCTTCCCCGTGCGCTGTGTCCGAGAATTGGATTAAGGGAGCGCCAGCGACCGCATCCGGTCATTCACCGTCGGGCATTGAAAGCCCGACGGTTGGAATACCGGCGTAAGCCGGTCGAAAATTTTTCGGGTTTCCGATGCCTGTTCCGGGGTCCGGAATGAAGGAGGCAAATCGTGGGGCGGACTCGTCCCGGGGCCGGGCGGGCTCGGAAACCTTTCTTTTTTTTCAGTACGGAAACGATTCAACCGATGACGAGTCAGGATTTCATTCGCACCGAGGCGGCCAACACCGACCGGATCATTCTCTACCGCGAGGGGCTTTTCTGGAAAGCCTACGAGCGTTCGGCGTTCGCCGTGTGTTCGCAGGTGAGGGCTTTCAAGACCACCAAAAAGGCGCTGAAAACGCTCGGCGGGGGGCATTTGGTCTCCATCGGGTTCCCTGCCGCGAGCGAAAGCTCCGTGTGCGGGGCTTTGGAGTGCATCTCGCGCGAGCAGGACCGGGTGGTCTTCGCCGCTCCGCGGGCTGTCGATGCCGCGGAGTTCGAGGTTTGGAAGGCCGCGCAGCCGCTCAAGGAGGCCGTGCGCCGGACGAAAACCGCTGTCGCCGCCGATGCAGGTGCCGGGTTCGGGGGTGCCGCCGGAGTTGCCGGGGGTGCCGTCGCCGATGTTGCCGGAACCGGGGCTGTCGCCGCTGGTCCGGGGTTTGTTTCGGGCCCGGGAATTGCCGCTGGTCCGGGGTTTGCTGCGGGCCCGGGGATTGCCGTCGCCGGAAACCCTGCCGCGTCCGGACCTCTTCCGGAGTTTGTCTCGGGTCCGGGGATCGCTGTCGCCGGAAACCCTGCCGCGTCCGGACCTCTTCCCGAAGAACGGATGCGTTCGCCGTCGGAGGCCGAATCCCGGCCGGGGATGCGTTACGCCGAGGCCGATTTCTCGCTGACGGCGGCCTGCCGGGTCGCCGGAGCGCTGAAGGAATTCAATCTGGCCGAGAAAACGCCCCTGGAGTGCATGATGTTTCTCTCCGAACTTAAAAAAATGATTCATTCGATCTGACGATATGGCTGCGGAATACGACCACCTGCCCGTCTACAAGGCCGCCTACGACCTGTTGCAGCACGTCTACCGCGACAAGTGCATTGCCAGCGTCCCCCGCGACGTGAAGTACACGCTCGTCGAGAGGCTCAAACAGGACATTCTGGAGGTTCTCGTGCTGATCTACAAGGCCCACTACAACATGTTGGGCGACAAGGCCCTGCAATTGCAGCAGGCGCGCGAGCTGATACCGGGCGTCAAGGCCCGCATGCGGATCATGTACGACTTGCGGTATATCAATCTGGAGTTGTTCCGGACATTGGCCGTCGAGGTGGAGTCGGTTTCCAAGCAGTTGGGCGCCTGGCACACCAAGACTTTGCGGCGCAGGATCGTCGCTCCTCCGGCTCCGGCTCCGGACGCGGCGACACCGACGTCGAGTGCTGCTTCAG
>ERZ857757.1715-NODE-1715-length-16237-cov-2.953467_pt1 | contig 16237 bp, 9 predicted proteins | sample MGYA00519764_ERZ857757 | MGnify/ENA primary metagenome ERZ857757 (study PRJEB31778, sample SAMEA3449359) | human gut metagenome | biome: human gut; feature: human-associated habitat; material: faeces | place: United Kingdom | collected 2010/2012 ... | reverse complement strand
CGTTTTTACCGCAGTCATTCAAAAGCAGCTGCTATCAAACCTGGTGTACCGTAACAGGCGGCGCGCAGTATAGCGCCCGTAGGGTGAGTTTGTGTGTTCGTAACAACTGAAAATCAGGAACCACCTGAGTCGTACCCGCAGTACGCACCAAACGTAACCAGCGCCCCTTTTCTCCCCCTTCTTTTCCGGCAAGGCGGAAAAGACAGGGCCGCCGGAGGCATCCCCAGCCTGCAAGTTCGCAGAAATCTATATATGGACAAACGAAAGCGGCGGACACGCAGATCCGCCGCTTGGTTTTTATTTTTCAACGATTTCCAGCAGCTCCATGGGGCAGGCCTTAACACAGATGCCGCAGGCGGTGCATTTGCTGGAATACGGGACGGCCTCGTCCTTGACGATGAGGCCGAAGGGACACGCTTCAACGCATTTTCCGCAGCCGGTGCAGAGCTTGCGGCTGATCATCCAGACGCCCTTGGGGTTCTGGGTGATCGCGCCGGAGGGACAGACCTCGGCGCACTTGCCGCACTGGACACAGACCATGGGACGGACGTTCTCGCCGCGCTGAACGATCTTCAGAGCGGCCTTATCGGGGTGGAATTCCTTATAGTATGCGTTGGAGCAGGCGCGGACGCACTCCAGACAGGCCATGCACTGCACGCCTTTTTTAATGGACAGCTTTTTCATGAGCGTTCTCCTTCTCATTTTTATCTGTTGTTTATTATACAGCATAAACGAAAACTTTCAATATGCTTGTATCGATTTTTATCGATTCCTGCTCTGTAAAAAACTCACAGCATACCGCGCGCAATGCCTGCAGAAACTAGCCTCAGCGATACGATTCGCAAAAAAGGAGGAATTTCTCATGAAAAAAGGCTTGATCCTGGTGCTGGCCGCGCTGATGCTTGCGGTGTCTCTGACCGCCTGTGCGGCGACGCAGCCGTATTACGACGGCTATTCCAACGTCTCCACGACCCGGAACGGCTATGTCAACGGCACAAACGGCTATGGCGGTATGTATAACGGCACGAACTACAACCCCGGCTACAACGGCGCGGGCTACAGCCAGAGCGGCACGGCAAGCGGCAGAACCGTGACCGGCAGCACGTCCGGCACGGCGATGCGGTAACGAGGTGCGCATATGACAGTACGGGGCTTCTTTCTGACCATGGGCGCAGGCGTCGCAGTCGGCGCGTTGGGCGCGATGATGCTGCCGAAAAACAGCGACGCGTACCGCATGACAAAGCAGGTCGCCAAGGCTATTCAAAACGAGGCGGAAAAGGCTGTGGACGCGATCTCCTCGGCCATGTAAGCGGAAAAGGCTTCCCGGAGACGGGAAGCCTTTTCCATGTTTTCGAAAGGATCGATCAGAATGCGTTTACTGCGGCGGTTTCCGCTGCGAGGGCGCTGCGGTACCAGCCGAGATAGCGGTCGAAGCCGGCGGCATCCTCGGGATCGGGAGCAAGCGTCGTGCGCTTGACATCCGCGAAAACCTCTGTTTCCAGATACTGCTCAAGCGTCTGGCCATCCTTTTTCTGCACCAGATAGGACGCAAGCAGCGCCATGCCGTAAGGCCCGCCCTCGCCCGCCGATTCCATGCACGTGACCGGTGCACGGCAGGCGGCGGCCATATACTTCTGGCCGACAACCGGCGTCTTGAACAGGCCGCCGTGGCCGGTCAGGGAATCGATCGCAACGTGCTCCTCCGCAAGGATATCCATGCCGATCTTGAGCGTCGACATGGTCGCGTAAAGCTGGGAGCGCAGGAAATTGGCAAGCGTGAACTGGCTTTCGGGCTTGCGGACGACCATCGGACGGCCCTCGTCCAGATGCGTAACACCCTCGCCCGCCATATAGTTGTAGGTCAGGACGCCGGAGCAGTCGGCATCACCCTCAAGGCTCTTCTGGTAGAGCTTCGTGAACAGCTCGCCAGTCGAAACGTCCGCGCCGAAGAGCTTCGCCGTCTCGCCGAGAAGGCCCACCCATGCGTTCATGTCGTTCGTGCAGTTGTTGCAGTGCACCATGGCGACGGGCTTGCCGCTGGGCGTGGTGACCATATCGATCTCCTGATAGACCTTCGACAGGGGCTTTTCCAGTACGACCATAGCGAAGATAGACGTACCTGCCGAGACGTTGCCGGTTCTGGGTGCGACGGCGTTCGTCGCCGTCATGCCGGTGCCTGCGTCGCCCTCGGGCGGGCAGAACGGGATACCGGCAGACAGCAGGCCGTCAAGGAACGTGCTTCCTGCCTGCGTCAGAGCGCCTGCAGCCTGTCCTGCTGTCAGAACCTTAGGCAGAACGCTGCGCGCCGTCCACGCAAAGCCGTATTTGGCAATCAGTGCGTCGAATTTTTCGAGCATCGCCGCGTCATAGTCCAGCGTTTCACTGTCAATGGGGAACATACCGGAGGCTTCGCCCACGCCGAGAACGTTTTCGCCCGTGAGCAGATAGTGGACATATCCGGCAAGCGTCGTGATGTGCGCGATATTTTTGACGTGCGCTTCGCCGTTCAGAACGGCCTGATACAGATGCGCAATGGACCAGCGCTGCGGGATGTTGAAGCCGAATTCCGCCGTGAGCTGCTCGGCGGCCTCGCCGGTCATGGTGTTCTGCCAGGTACGGAACGGAGCCAGCAGGTTCCAGTCCTTGTCGAAGGCCAGATAGCCGTGCATCATGCCGGAAATGCCCATGGCCGAAACAGCCCCCGGCAGCTCGCCGAGGTTGCGGATGGCGGTGCGCAGGCCATCCTGCACATCCTCCATGTGATACGTCCAGACGCCGTTTTCCAGACTGCTTTTCCATGTGTAGTCACCGCTCTTGACGATGCGGTGCTCGCCGTCGATCAGGACGGCCTTGACGCGCGTGGAACCGAACTCAATTCCAAGATAATACTGTTTCATAGCAATCTCCTTGATCGTCGTTTTTGGATTTTCTGTCTCTATCATAACAGCATCTGCCTTTTTTGTCTAGCGGACTGGGGAAAAACAGCGCTTGCTTTTTGGCGGCGGCTCGCGTTATACTGGAGGAAACAGCGAATTGGCGCTGTGAAAGGAGATACAATATGCTGCTGATTCAGAACGCACACATCAAAACGATGGCCGGAGCGGACATTCCAAATGGATGCCTGCTGATCGAGGACGGAAAAATCGCTGCTGTCGCGCCGGAAATCGACGCGCCCGTGGGCGCAAAGGTCATTGATGCGCAGGGGCGGCTGCTCACGCCAGGCTGCGTGGAGGCGCACTGCCACATCGGCCTTGACAATCAGGCCATGCGTTGGGAGGGTATGGATTACAATGAGATCGTTGACCCGCTGACGCCGCAGCTGCGTGCGATCGACTCGATCAATCCGCAGGATGAGGCGTTCGGTCTGGCGCTGCGCGGCGGCGTGACGACAGCCTGCACCGGCCCCGGCAGCGCGAACGTTGTCGGCGGCACGTTCGCCATTCTCAAGCTGGCAGGCAAGCGTGTTGACAAGATGGTACTGCGGTCGCCTGCGGCGATGAAATGCGCGTTCGGCGAAAACCCGAAGGGCTGCTACGGACAGGGCAAAAAGCAGAGTCCCATGACGCGTATGGCCGTGGCCGGACTTCTGCGCGAGCTGCTGATGCGCACCATCCGCTACCGCGACGACAAGGCGGCAGGAAAAAATCCGCCGCTGGACGTGAAGCTGGAAGCGATGCTGCCGGTCGTGAACAGAGAAATTCCGATCAAGTGCCACGCGCACCGCGCGGACGATATTCTGACCGCCGTGCGCATCGCGCGGGAGTTTGACCTCAAGCTGACGCTCGACCACTGCACCGACGGTGAGATCATCGCGGACGAGCTGGCTGAGGAGGGCTATCCGGTCTTTGTTGGCCCGTCGCTCGGCGGCAAGAGCAAGGTCGAGCTGCGGAACAAGAGCTTTACGACAGCGGGCGTTCTGTACCGCGCAGGACTGACGGTCAGCATCATCACCGACGCACCGGTCATTCCGCTGCAGCATCTGCCGCTGGCGGCTGGACTTGCGGCTGCGGCAGGACTGCCGATGGAAGAAGCGTGGCGCGCCATTACCATCAATCCGGCGCAGAGTCTCGGCATTTCTGACCGCGTCGGCAGTCTGGAACCGGGCAAGGACGCCGATCTTGTTCTCTGGACGGCAGACCCGCTGACCACCATTGGCGGCGAGGCGTACATGACCATCGTAAACGGCGAGATCGTCTATCAAGCGGAGCGATGATTTCCCCTGCTCTGTAAAACCAACGAAATACGACCGCAGTTGGTAGGGGCTTGGCTCTTGCCCCTACCAACCCTATTCGGTTCTTTGCTGCTCTCTGCGTGAACCGGACACGCCCAAGTCTTACACCGAATTTGTTTCTTGACGAATTTGTGTTTTTTGTTATAATAAATTTGATTTTATGCGAAAGGAATGAAACACATGGATTCTGACGACAGCGATTGTCATAGTACATATCTGATCTGTCATCTGTTTTGGGAAGCATATCTGCGCTGCTAGATGCAGGGCGGACGTGCTTTTTTGCGTCTTCACACACGATTTCAGATAACAGAAAAGGAGTTACCGTACATTGTCAACCACTACTTGCATTGTTATAATGACTGTCTGCCTGATCCTCTCCGGCTATTTTTCGGCGACGGAAACGGCTTTTTCCTCTGCGAACACAACGCGGCTCAAGACCCTTGCAGAGAAGGGAAACAAACGGGCGGCACTGGTCTGTAAGCTGCTCGAACGCTATGACCGGCTGTTGTCCACGATCCTGATCGGAAACAATATCGTGAATATCGCCACGGCCTCCATCGGCACCGTGCTGTTCGTCAGGCATTACGGCGACGCAGGCGCCACGATCTCCACCGTCGTCGTCACGGTTGTGGTGCTGATTTTCGGTGAGATCTCTCCGAAGAGCATTGCAAAGGACTGCGCAGAGCAGTGGGCCATGCTGTCCGCGCCGATGCTTCAGGTCCTTATTTGGATTTTTACGCCGCTGAACGCAATTTTTTCGTTCTGGAAAAAGCTGCTGGCGAAGGTCTTCCGCCTCAGCTCCGACAACAAAATGTCGCAGGAGGAGCTCCTGATGCTTGTCGACGAAGTGCAGCAGGACGGCAGCATTGATAAAAACGAGGGCGAGCTGCTCAAGAACGCAATCGATTTTTCCGAGCAGCGTGCGGAGGATATTCTGATCCACCGCACTGACTTGGCTGCGCTTCCGATCACGGCGACGAAGGAGGAGGTCGCCGCGCTGTTCACGGAGACGAAATATTCAAGGCTCCTGATCTATCAGGATTCGATCGACAATATTCTCGGCACCATCCACCAGAAGGACTTTTATGTCGGCTGCGGCGTGACAGACAAGCCGCTGCGGGATATTATTCTGCCGCCGGTCTACGCGCTGGAGATGGAGCCCATCAGTCTGCTGCTCAAAAAGCTCCAGCAGGCCAAAACGCACGTCGCCGTCGTGGTCGACGAATACGGCGGCACCTGCGGCATTGTGACGATGGAGGACATTCTGGAAGAACTCGTCGGCGAGATCTGGGATGAGCACGATGAAGAGGAAACGCCGATCAGCAAGGGGGCTGACGGCACGTACCTGGTCGACGCGGAAATGAGCTTTGACGATTTTGCGGACTATTTCGGGCTGAGATCCGACTCGGACATGGCCTCCGTCAGCGGCTGGGTTATGGAGCAGTTTGGCCGGCTCCCCGAGACCGGTGCGTCATTCGATTTTGAAACGCTGCACGTACAGATCACGCGGATCGCGAACCATCATATTGAGCAGATCCGGGTTTCCACGGCCGCAAATGAACCGGCGGGCTCCGGTTCGGAGACTGGAGCTGCGAAGGGCTGAGCTTTGGAAAATTACTCACCGGCGCTGCCTATAATATTTCAGAGTTTCAGATCGTAAATTGATTATAAATTTCCATATTTGAAGGCTCCCCTGCTAACGATAGGGGAGCCTTCGTGTATTCGCAGCGTCATATCAGCGGAGCTTATGCCGGAAGAACCAGATCTGGAACGGGAGTGAAACAACAAAGGTCAAAAGGTCTGCGCCGGGCTGGCTCATTTCTACGCCGGGCAGGCCCAGCATACGCGGCAGGATGAGGATGAGCGGCACGTACAGCAGTCCGTTGCGGCAGCTGGCCAGAAGCGTCGCGGCCTGATGGAAGCCGAGGCACTGGTATAGTTGGTTTACATAAGTTGAATATCCCATCAGCGGCATGACGGCGCAGGCATAGAGCAGTGCCTGACGGCCGATGCGCGTGACCTCCGCATCGTCGCGGAAGAAGTGCATGATCTCGTCGGGAAAGAGCGAGATCACAGCCGCACAGACGATGCACACCGCTGTTCCGAGCAGCACGGAAAACCAGAACGCCTGCCGCGTGCGCTTTTTATCGCCCGCGCCGAAATTGTAGCCCGCTACAGGCTGGAACCCCTGCCCGATGCCGATCACGATCGACCGGACGAGCAGATAGACCTTGTTGGAGATCGTCACGGCGGCGACCGCCGCGTCGGAATAGACAGCTGCCGCGGTATTTAAAAGCGCCGAGGACAGGCTTGCGAAGCCCTGCCGGCAGATCGTCGGGAAGCCGACGAGCAGAATTTCGCCGTAAAGTCCGGGCCGTTTGCTGATGCAGCGGACGTGGACGCGGACGATGCTCCGCCCGTGGAGGAACAGCCACGCGAGGATGCAGAAGCTGACCAGCTGGCTGAGCGCTGTGGCCAGCGCCGCGCCCGCGATGCCCATGTCGAAGGCAAAGATGAACAGCGGGTCGAGCGCGACGTTCAGAAGTCCGCCCGCACAGATGCCGTACATGGAAAGCATCGCCTCGCCCTCGGAGCGCAGCGTATTGCTCAGCACGAACGACGCGCACATGACAGGCGCGGCCAGCAGAATGATGCGCGCGTAGCTTTCGGAGTACGGAAGGATCGTTTCCGTTGAGCCGAGCAGGCGCATGAGCGGCCGGAGCGTGCAGAGCCCCGCAATGCAGATGAGAAGCCCCACGGCGGCGGCAAAAAAGAACGCGCTGCTTGCGGTGCGGTCGGCCCGCTCGTTGTCGCGGCTGCCGAGACTGCGGCTGATGATCGACCCGCAGCCCATGCCGATGCCGAAGCCGAAGGCCTGAATGATGGACATGAGAGAAAAGACGACGCCGACAGCCGCTGAGGCGCTGGTGGAGAGCTTGGAGACGAAATAGGTATCGGCGGTATTATAAAACACGGAAATGAGCTGCGACGCCAGCGTCGGGATAGACAGCGACACGATCAGCTTCGGGATCGGCGTGCACAGCATCCGGCCGCGCTGCTGCTCGCTGGAAATGATATGCGCGGGCATAAAGCGCCTCCTGTTGCGGTTTTTCTACAGTATAACACGGATCTTGATGAATTCCAAGACGTATGAAAACCATTCGATTTACTTAATTCTTTCTTAAATCTGTCCCAAAGGGGTTTCTTTTTGGGTATATTTCTGTTACCATGTGGCAGCATGGAGCAAACCATATCGGAACCAGAAAGGAGTCACGTTTATGACAAAACGTTTGCTTTGCGTCTGCCTTGCGCTCGTTCTGCTGTTCGGCGTTCTCGCCGGGTGCAGCAAAAATGAGGCGCAGACGGCGGACGATACGAAGAAGACAGAACAGAGCGATACCGAGGACAAGACCTCGACGCAGTTCGCGTATCAGGCGCAGTATTTTGATCTGCCGGAGGATATTCAGTGGATCGGCACGAGCTGCGTTACCGGCGACACGCTCTACTTTACCGCCAGCATCCCGGACGGCGGCACAGAAACCTATACCGACGAAAACGGTGAGGAATATTCCTATGACACGTATTCCGAGGTCATTTTCCGCTTTGACCTCGACACCGGCGAATGTGTGCAGCTCGACAATTATGTGGCCGAGCCGGTCGTGGAAAACCCGGACATGCCGGATGGCGTGACCATGAATCCCGACGGCAGCATGCAGACCTTCAACAGCAGCACCAGCATCCAGACCATGGCCGCCGGTGCGGACGGCACGCTCTGGCTCTACCGGCAGACGAGCCGCTATGCGGACGACGGCACGGAGGGCGATTCCATCTCCGAGCTTATCCAGCTTGACGCGCACGGCACGCTGCTGCGCACCATCACGCCCGTTTCCGATGAAGAAACGGACGACACGGACAGCTGGCGCTATACCTACATCGATTCCATCCTCTCCGACGACAAGGGCTATGTCTATACCTATGATTATCAGACCGTCAACGTCTACGGTCCGAACGGAAGCTTCGTGTTCAGCAAGTCCGGCGACGAGCTGAACGGCCAGATCTGCCAGCTGTCCGCCAGCGAGGTCGGCATGACGACCTCCTCCGCAGACGGCAAGATGGTCTTCAAGCAGCTTGACCCGGAGACGAAGGACTGGGGCAAGGAAACGCCCGTTTCCTCCCGCGCGTGGAACATCCTCCCCGGCAATGATGTCTATGCCTATTTCTTTATGGATAACGGCAATATCTTTGGCGAACGCAGGGACACCGGCGAGGTCGAGAAGGTCGTCGACTGGGTGGCCTGCGATGTGGACAGCAACAATATCAACAGCGACCAGTTCGGCTTCCTGTCGGATGGGCGCATCGTCGCTGTGACCTATGACTATTCGGACGACGGCCCCAGCAAGCAGCAGATCCTTGTCCTCAACCGCGTGGACGCGGCCTCTGTCACGGCAAAGACGGAGCTGACGCTGGCCTGCCTGTATTTGGATTACAATCTCCGCAGCCAGATCGTAAAATTCAACAAGAGCAACCCGGACTACCGCATCGTCGTCAAGGACTATTCCGAGTATGCGACGGACGACGATTATAATGCCGGTCTGACCAAGCTCAACACGGAGATCATCTCCGGCAATGTGCCTGATATCCTCGTCAACGGCACGGAGCTTCCCATCGGTCAGTATGCCGCCAAGGGACTGCTGGAGGACCTGTGGCCGTATCTCGACGCGGACCCCGAATATTCGCGCGACAAGCTCATGACGCAGCCGCTGAACGCGGCCCAGACCGACGGCAAACTCTACCGCCTGCCCATCGATTTCGGCGTCACGACCGCAGTTGGCCTCGGCAAGGTCGTGGGCGAGTATACGACATGGACGCTGGCCGACGTCAATGACGCGCTTTCCAAGCTCCCCGAGGGCGCGACGGTCTTCAACAAGTATTACACGCAGGCGGAAATGCTGCAGTACTGCATCGCGATGAACGCGGAGAGCTTCATGAACTGGCAGGATGGCACGTGCAGCTTTGATACCGATGAATTCCGCGCGCTGCTGGAGTTCGTCAAGCCCTTCCCGGCGGAATACGACTGGCAGTCGGATTCGGACGACTATGAAAGCGATTATACGCGCCTGAAAAACGGCAAGCAGCTGCTCTATCCGACGTCGCTTTCCGGCTTCAGCGATCTGTACTATACGTTTGCCGCACTGAACAACGACATCCGCTTTATCGGCTTCCCGCGCGAGGACGGCTCCAGCGGCAACGCGTTCAACGCCAGCTGCACGCTCTCCATCTCCACGACCTGCAAGGACAAGTCCGGCGCGTGGGCCTTCATCCGCTCGACGCTCTCCGACGACTATCAGGAAAGTATTTGGAATTACCCCATTGTGAAATCGGTCTTTGAGGCAAAGGCGCAGGAGGCCATGACGCAGGAATACGAGACGGATGCCGACGGCAACCAGATCCTTGACGACGACGGCAACCCCATCCCCATCTCCAACGGCGGCATGAGTTACGGCGACGAGCCGATGATCGAGCTGTACGCCGTCACGCAGGAGCAGTATGACGCTGTGCTGGCCCTGATCGACTCCACGACGAGCTTTGTGGATTACGACCAGAACGTGCTGGACATCATCTCTGACGAAGCCGCAGGCTATTTTGCGGGCAGCAAGACCGTTGAGGAGGCCTCCAAGCTCATCCAGAGCCGCGTCAGCCTCTACATTCAGGAACAGAAATAACCAACTTCTCCAAAACCGCCGGACGCGTTCCGGCGGTTTTTTTCGTGCCTGCGGCTTTCTTTTGGGCGCACGGCATGATAAAATGAGAAAAAACAGAAGGGGAGGCGGGCATATGCTGGAGCTTTTGCACGGGCCGGACAGGACGGCGAATTCCATGGAGCTGCTGGCCCGGATCTGTGAGAACGCGGCGCACGGCGTTGCCGGGCAGATTCTGATCGTTCCGGAGCAGTATTCGCATGAAACGGAGCGTGCGCTGTGCGAGCGCGGCGGCGATACGATCAGCCGGTATGCCGAGGTTCTGAGCTTTACGCGGCTGGCGTCGCGGGTCTTTTCCGTCTGCGGCGGCGTGTGCGAAGAATATCTGGACGAGAACGGGCGCATTCTGACGCTCTATCTCGCCGCGCAGCAGGTGCGCGAGCAGCTGAAATTTTATGCCGCCGTGATGACAAGGCCGGATTTTTTGAAGCAGCTCGGCGCGCTCATGGAGGAGCTTCTGACCTCCTGCGTCACGCCGGATGCGCTGCATACAGCCGCCGCAAGGCTTGAGGGGCGGCTGGCGCAGAAGGTCACAGAGCTGGCGCTGTTATATGAAAGCTATCTGTCCGTCTGCAAAACAGGACGCGGCGATCCTGTAACGCGGCAAATGCGCCTGTGCGAGCTGCTGGACGAGACGGAGTTTCTGGACGGGCGGGAGGTTTTCCTCGACGGCTTCTCCGATTTTACCGCCTTACAGATGCAGATCATCCGTGCAATTCTTGTGCACGCGAAAAATGTGCGCGTCGCACTCCTCACCTCCGGCGGGCAGTACGCCGCCTGTCAGACCGGAAATGAAACGGAAAAGCAGCTCCGGCAGCTGGCGGCCCGGCAGGGTATCGAGACTGTCCGTCGGAGCATCCCGGCGCGCGAGCACCGCGTGCCGGATGTGCAGCTTTGGCTGAACGGCCTGTTTTTCGGCGGCAGCGGCTCAGGAGAAGCGCCGCAGAACGTCAGTCTCGTCCATGCAGGCTCACAGCAGGCGGCCTGCGCCTATGCCGCGCGCACGGTGCGCAGCGGCGTGCTGTCGGGTCTTCGTTACCGCGATTTTACCATCTGCATGACGGACGAGGCCGCGTACCGGCTTCCCATGCAGACGCTCTTCTCGCGCGCAGGAATTCCGGTCTACTGCGCGTCCAGTGCGCCTGTCGCGCAGAACCCGCTGATCGCGGCGCTGCTGTCCGCGATGCAGGCTGTTCTGCGGTATGAGCCGGGTCCTGTACTGGCGTTTTTAAAGTCGGAGTTCTCGCCGCTCTGCGAGGCGGACTGCGATACGCTGGAGCACTATGCCTATTACTGGGGCATTCGCGGCTCCGCGTGGGAAAAGCCGTGGCAGCTGCACCCGTGCGGGCTTGGTCAGCCCATGACGCCGGAGGACGAAGCCGCGCTGCAGGCGCTGAACGAGCTGCGGGAGCAGGCTGTGGCCCCGCTGCGCACGCTCCGGCTGGCATTGGCAAAGGCACGGACGGTAGACGAGCAGGTCCGCGCCATCGCCGCGCTGCTGGAAACGCTCGACGCTGCCGGACGGCTTCAGGCGCAGCAGGACGCGCTTGAGCAGGCCGGGCAGGCTCAGCGCGCGCAGGAATGCGGCCAGCTCTACGAGGCGCTCATTTCCGCGCTTGAGCAGATGGATCAGGTTCTGGGCGCGGCAAGCCTTGAAACGGAGCTGTTTGTGCAGCTGTTTTCCATGCTGCTGCAAAATACTTCGGTCGGTTCCATTCCCTCCGTCTGCGATGCCGTCCAGCTTACGACGCTGCCCATGCTCCGCCACCGCCGCACCCGCGTTCTGCTGGTGCTTGGCGCGAATGACGGACTGCTGCCTGCGTTTTCCGATCCCGGCGGGCTGCTTGCCGACCCGGAGCGGCAGAAGCTCCGCAGTCTCGGCGTGGAACTCAGTCCGGGGCGCAGCGCGTCCTCTGACCGCGAAATGAGCTGGGTCTGCGCGGCGCTGAGCGCGGCGGAGCAGCGGGTATGCCTTGTGACCGATGCGGCGCAGCCGTCGTTTTTATACAGCCGCACAGCATCGCTGTTTCCGGCTTTGCAGCCGGCTGCGGCAGAGGACTTCCCCTTCCTGCCGGACTGCGCCGCAGCTGCGGGCGCGGCCCTGCAGCAGAGCGCGCTGCCCGACTGGCTGCCGGAGGCGGTTCAAAAGGAGGCGCGGACGCTATCGCAGCGCTGCGCGTATTCCTTCGCCTCCATGCGGCCAGAGGCGGTGCGTGCGCTCTACGGCAGGACGATCCCGCTTTCCGCGTCGAAGATCGACCGGTTCGCGGGCTGCCGGTACGCGTTTTTCCTGCAATACGGCCTGCGCGCCGCGCCATGGAAGCAGGCAGAATTCGACGCGCCGCTGTTCGGCTCGTTCGTGCACGATGTATTGGAGCACGTCGTCCGCGAGGCGCAGGAGCAGGGCGGCTTCGCCGCCATGACGGACGGAGAAATTTCCGCGCTGACAGAGCGCTGCATGGATAGCTGCATGAAGACCTATCTCCCGCAGGGACAGGCCGCCGCGAGCCGCGAGGGCTATCTTTCCGCACGCAACCGGCAGGAGGCTGCCGCCGTCGTGATGGACGTGGCGCGGGAGCTTCGGCTGTCGCAGTTCGCGCCTGCGGCGGAGGAGCTTCGGTTCGCGCCCGGCGGACCGCTGCCGCCGATCGAGTACCGCGCAAAGACCGGCTCCGGGCTTCTAACCGGGCAGATCGACCGCGTGGACACCTATGAGGCGGACGGACGGCGCTATTTCCGTATCATCGATTACAAGACCGGCCATAAGGATTTTGATTACGCAGAGCTGCTGTACGGGAAGAACCTGCAGATGCTTCTGTATCTGTTCGCGCTGGAATCGTATCAGAGGCGGGCGGGAACGCCCATGCAGCCGGCCGGAGTGCTCTATGTTCCGGGCCGGTGCGACATGGTCAAGCTCAAGCCGGGCGAGGATCCCGCGCAGGCCGGTCCTGAGCGGCAGAAGGGGCTGCGCCGCAAGGGGCTGCTTCTGAACGACGAAGCGGTCCTGCACGCGATGGAAGCGTATGGGAAAAAGCCGCAGTACCTGCCCTTCGCGCCCGGCCCGGACGGGCTGATTGGCGACCTTGCCTCCCCTGCCCAGCTGGCGGAGCTGGAGCGCTTTGTGAACGGACAGGTCGAGGCGATGATCGACGAAATCCTCTCCGGCGCGACCGCGCCGAACCCCATTGACCGCGGCCCGTCGGATTCCGAATGTAAATACTGTGATTTTTCATCGGCCTGCCACAAGGACGTCTGCGGCGTGAACGCACGGCGGTTCGCCTCCGTTACGCCGGAGGAATTCTGGCAGGCGCTTGAAAGGAGGCTGGAGCATGGCTGAGATCCGCGCAACGCCGCAGCAGCGGGCTGCGGCGGAGGATCGGGGCGGCGCGCTGCTCGTTGCGGCGGCGGCAGGCTCCGGAAAGACGAAGGTTCTGGTCGACCGGTTGATGGGCTATCTGACCGACCCCACAGACCCCGCCGACCTCGATGAATTTCTGATCATTACATACACAAGAGCCGCCGCGTCTGAGCTGCGCGGCAAGATCGCCGCGCGCATCGCCGAGGCGCTTGCCAGCACGCCGAACGACCGGCATTTGCAGCGGCAGCTGACGCGCGTGTATCTCGCGCAGATCTCGACAGTGCACAGCTTCTGTCAGGCCGTCCTGCGGCAGTATGCGGCAGAGGCAAATCTGCCTGCCGATTTCCGCGTGGCGGACGAGCAGCAGGCGGCGGCTCTGCGTGCGCAGACGCTTCGGGACGTGCTCTCCGAGCTGTATGCGAAGCTTGACGACGAGCCGGATTTCGCCGCCATGATCGACACGCTCGGCTATGGGCGTGACGACCGGCGGCTGTTGGAGCTGGCCGAGCGCAGCTATGAAGTCATGCGCTGCAAGGTCGACCCCGAAGCATGGATGGCGGACTGCCTGCGCGCGTATGCGCTGCCGGAGGGGACTCCGGCGGAGCAGACGCTCTGGGGCGCGTATTATCTCAAGGCGCGCAGGGACGCGCTCGAAAGCGCGGACGCCATGCTTGCGCAGGCAGAAGCGCTCTGCCGCGCGGACGCGCCTCTGGAGCAAAAATGCCTGCCGCTGCTGCAAAAAAACCGCGAAACCGTCCATGCGCTCATGGCGGAGACGACTTGGGACGGCTGTGTGGAGGCAGGGCTCCCCTCCTTCGGCGTGATGCGGATGCCGAAGGACGCGGAAAACGCGGAGCAGGTCAAGACACTGCGCGACGAGGCAAAGCAGCTGCTCAAGACCGTGCAGAGCTATTTTTACGCGCCGTCGGAACGGGTCGTAGACGACCTTCGCAGGACCCTCCCGGCGCTGCGGGGGCTTCTGACGCTGCTGCGGCGCTTTGACGAACGGTTCACGCAGGAAAAGCGCCGCCGTCATCTGCTCGATTTTTCCGATCTGGAACACTGCATGATCGGGCTTCTGACGAAAAAGGGCTCCGGCAGGCCGACAGAGGCCGCGAAAAGCCTTGCGCAGAGCTACCGTGAGATTCTGATCGACGAATATCAGGATTCCAACGCCGTGCAGGAGCGCATTTTTCAGGCTGTCAGCCGCAACGGAAAAAATCTGTTCATGGTCGGCGACGTCAAGCAGTCGATCTACCGGTTCCGGCTGGCCGATCCGACGATCTTCCTTTCCAAATACGACGCCTATCCGCCGCTCGGCACACAGGCCCCCGGCGAGCCGCGCAAGCTGCTGCTGTCGCGGAATTTCCGTTCCCGCGCCGAAATTCTGGAGGCGGCCAACGACGTGTTTTCGCTTGTGATGAAAAAAGAGGCCGGGGAGCTGGACTACACGCAGGACGAAGCGCTCGTCCCCGGCGCGCAGTTCCCGGACTCGCCCGGCCCGAAGGTCGAGCTGCACTGCCTGAATTATCTCGCATCGGAAGAAGAAAGCGGTGACAAGACGGGCGCGGAGGCGGAATTCGTCGCTGCGCGTATTGAGTGGCTCCTGCGCGAGGCCTCCGTCACGGAAAACGGCGCGCTGCGCCCGGCGAAGCCGTCTGATATCGTGATCCTGATGCGCTCGCCCGGCATGATCGCCGGGGTGTATCAGGCGGCGCTGCAACGGCGCGGCATCGCCTGCGACGTGGGCGGGGACGGCGATCTGATGCAGACAGCGGAAATTGAGATTTTATTCCAGCTTCTGCAAATTATCGATAACCCGCACCGGGATATTCCGCTGGCTGCGGCCATGGCAAGCCCCGTCTTCGGCTTTACGCCAGAGGAGCTGGCGCTGCTTCGCGCGCAGGCGCAAAAGGCAGACCTTTACGACTGCCTGTGCGCCTGCCGGGAGCCGTCTGAAAAGCTGTGCGCGTTTTTGTCCTGGCTTTCCCGTATGCGCGAGGAAAGCCGCAGGACGCCGCTGCCGGAACTGCTGAACACCGTCGTGCAGTCCTCCGGGCTGGAAATGGTCTTTGCCGCTCTGCCGGACGGCGAACGGCGGCGCGGCAGTCTGGCTGCATTTGCGTCGTTCGTGACGGCTGGCGCACAGACAGAGCTTCGCAGCCTGTCCGAGCTTGTGCAGCTGCTGCTTCAAATGCAGCAGCGCGGCGCAAGACTGCTCGCGCAGGACGCGCCCGCCCGGTCGGACGCCGTGCGCATCATGTCCATCCACAAATCCAAGGGACTGGAATTCCCTATCGTCATTCTGGCCGATCTGGCGCGGAAGATGAACATGCAGGACAATGCTGCCGCTGTTCTGACGGACGAGGAGCTTTTGATCGGCGGCAATGTCGTCGACCTTGCAAGCCGGTCGTATTACCATGGGCTTGCGCGCAGAGCCATCATCGACCGCAAGACGGCACAGACCGTCTCTGAGGAGCTGCGTGTTCTCTATGTCGCCATGACCCGCGCGAAGGAGCAGCTGATCATGACGAGCTGCGCGGCACATTACGGCTCGCGCCTGAAAAAGCTGCTTTTGCGGCTGTCCGACCCGCTGGGGCCGTGGGTGAGCGCGGCAGTGCGTCAGCCGGACGAATGGATCTTGCTAGCAGCGCTGTGCCGCACGGAGTCCGGCGCGCTGTTCGCCGAATGCGGCCCGTGCGCATACAGCCGGGTACGTCAATACCCATGGCTCGTCACGATGCAGGACGTCTCCCCTGCCGCTCCCGCTGCACGCGGGGCACAGGCGGAAGCGCCGCGCGCAGCACAGCCGCTCGACCGGGAGCAGGTTCTGGAAAGCGTGGGCTTCCGGTACGCGCACGAGGCGGCTACACGGCTGCCGTCCAAGCT
>ERZ857757.1710-NODE-1710-length-16271-cov-7.375308_pt1 | contig 16271 bp, 18 predicted proteins | sample MGYA00519764_ERZ857757 | MGnify/ENA primary metagenome ERZ857757 (study PRJEB31778, sample SAMEA3449359) | human gut metagenome | biome: human gut; feature: human-associated habitat; material: faeces | place: United Kingdom | collected 2010/2012 ... | reverse complement strand
AACTTGCCACCGGCAACTTTTGACGCGTCCGAGCATCTGCTTTTTGGTTCTTTTTTCAGAAGCAAAAAGAACGTAAAAACGTCTCTTTGGTTGCTTTTTCGTACAAGCGAAAAAGTAACATTAAAACCGTCCCTTACTTGCTTTTCGCGAACCGAAAAGCACTCAACCGGCTTTCCGGAAAAAACAGCAGACGCCCGATGGTGAAACCATCGGGCGCACAAATTTTGATTCTTTCCCGCACACTTTTCTTAAAAAAGTGTGCGCAGTCTATGGGCGCGCAGCCCTTATTTATATAACGGCCCGTAATGCTCGCAGGCTCTGTAATCGGTCGAAGTCGAATCGTCGCCTTTGCCGAATCCGCTCCAAGCGTGCGGCCGGTAAATCTTCTCCTCGCTCACATTGTGTAACGAAACCGGAATGCGTAACATCGAAGCAAGCGTTATCAGATCCGCACCAATGTGCCCGTGAACCGTCACACCGTGGTTGGCGCCCCAGTTTGCCATAACCGAATATACATCCGTAAAGGCGCCTTTTCCGGTCAATACCGGCGCAAACCATGTGGTCGGCCAAGTCGGGTCGGTACGCTTGTCAAGCTTTTCATGCACATCGTCCGGAAGTACGACCGTGTATCCCTCGGCAATTTGCAGTGTAGGACCTACTCCGTCAATCAGATTGACGCGCAACATCGTTACCGGCATTTCGGCAAGCGTCTTGAAGTGGGACGAGAATCCGCCGCCGCGGAAGTATTCGTAGTCGGCGCGGCACCAGTCGGTAGCGGCAAGGCAAGCGGCAATGTCCTTTTCGGTCATGTCGTACCAGACTTTGACTGTGCCGTTGCCGTTTTCATCCTTAGACGCACCGGTGCAGTCCATGGCGGTTGCGCCGGAGTTTATCAAGTGGATGATACCGTTCGCCGCTTTTCCGGAAAGTTCTTTTCCGGTCACACGTTTTACGGCATCAGGCGACCAATAGGTGCGCACGTCATGGAAACAGGGCGCTTTGCCGGTAAGAAGCGACGCAAATAACATGGAAATGCCGTTTAACGTGTCGTTTTCAGTTGCAAAGGGGAAAGGCGGCTTTTTGCCGTTCCAGTCGAAACTGGAAGCAAGCAGGGATTCGGTAAAATCACCGTTGGGCAGCCAGTCCGTCCACATTCTCTGACCTTGGAAACCGCCCACAGCGGCATTTCTGCCAAGAGATTCTTCATGCCAGCCCATTTCGGAAAGCTTGGGATTTCCATGGAGAATGTCCTCAATGATCAGCGTAAACTTCGTAATGAATTCCCAATCCTTGTCGGGAGAAATGACTTTTGATTTCTTGATGATGTCCGGGAAATTCTTTCCGGCGTTCTTGTCAAAGCCCTCATGGCAGTTGGCTTTTATCCAGGCAAGCGCCTTTTCGTATTCGTCCTTGTCGTAGATTTCAAGCTTGATACGGCGCAAAACCTCAGTCAAATCCACCCATTCGGCGCGCAGTCCCAGGTATTTTTGCATAAACGCCGCGTCGCAGAACGAACCGGCAATTCCCATGGCAACGCCGCCGATATTGACATAAGCCTTGTTCTTCATCTGCCCGACGGCAAGAGACGCACGGGCAAAACGTAAAATTTTTTCGGCAACGTCCTCCGGAATGGCTGTATCGCTTGCATCTTTCACATCATGCCCGTAGATCGAGAAAGCCGGAAGTCCGCGCTGGGCGTGTGCCGCCATGACGGCTGCCAAATACACCGCACCCGGTCGCTCGGTTCCGTTAAAGCCCCATACAGCCTTGATTGTCTGGGGATCAAGATCCATGGTTTCACTGCCGTAGCACCAACAGGGTGTGACCGAAAGCGTTGCAACGACGTTTTCGTTCGCAAACTGCTCCGCTACCTTTGCCGCCTCCGCACCGCCGCCGATGGTGGTACAGCCGATAACGCATTTGGCTGGCGTCCCGTCCGCATAGCGCAGATGAGAGGAGATTAACTCTGCCGCCGCATGCGCCATGTTCATGGTCTGATTTTCAAGACTTTCGCGCACGCCGCCCCAACGTCCGTCGATGACGGGCCGTATGCCGATTTTCGGATAATTGCTCATGAAAAAACGCACCTCTTTCAAAAATATTGTTTTCCTATTAAAAAACAGATTCTATTTACTGATTACAGTTTATCATAAGCTGAAAGAAAAGAAAATGCATTTTTTCGTTTGAAATATGTGTTTTCTCGTTTTTTATTGTTTAAAAGATCAAGCTGCGCGAAGCGTGTTCTGCTTTTTTTGCAAATGCCGCCAATTGGCAAAACCGTATAAATCATTGAGGAAAAATGCGGCAAAACAGACAACGACCGAAATGTAGGAGCGGTTCTCAAACGATGCCAACGTCCATAAAACGATGAGAACAATATCGTTTGCCGCATAGGCGAGCGCATAGTACGGACTTCTTTTGTAGGTCAGATAGACCGCAAGAAAACTGGTCGTGACCGAAATCGTGCTGGGCGCAAGATTGGCCGTGCCCAGAGCTTTCAGAATAAAATAAAAGATTCCGGTGACGGCGGCAGTAAGGAGAATCATCGGTAAAATGTCTTTTTTCGTAAGCCGGACGATTTCAACCTCTGCACGATCTCCCTCAAACGGATGTTTCAGCCAGGTAATCAAGGCAAGAAGCGCCATGGGCGCGGTCATGCAAAGATAGGTCAACATCTCACCGTAATAGGCAAACGAAAAGGATATGATCCCGTAAAATATGCTGAACAGGATGGTTAAAAGCTGTCCTATCGGGTTTCCCTTGGCAATCAAGATGAGCGACGATACGCCGATGAGCGACGCAATAAGCGTCAGAATGTCGTCTGCTTGAAAAAGGAAAAACGAAATGAGGATCATGCTGACCGATAAAAGCCACAGAAGGCATTCAGTGAGGGAAAAATAGAATTATTTTGCGGAATTTGCCATGCTTTTTACTCCTTTGCGCCCCGGAAATCAAAAAAAGCATCCGTGTACACATCTTCTAAGACCTAACGATGTGCCGCGAATGCTTTGCATTTCCTACCCGGTGGCAGTATATTTATTTCTATGACGGTATTATAGCACAGAAAACGGGAAATGTCAAGAAAAAATATTAAATCCTTGTTTTAATCTTGAAATGTAACATTGTTTGTGTTATAATAACAATATCTATGACCGACCGCCTTATAAAAGACGGTCTTGAAAAGAAAGGTATGAATAATATGAAAGCAAGACTTCCGAAAGGTATGGGCGGCGGCCCGCAGAACATGCAGGCCATGATCCGTCAGGCACAGAAAATGCAGGAGGATATGGAAAAACTGCAAGCCGAACTGGATGCCAAAGAGCACGAAGTGTCGGCCGGCGGCGGAGCTGTTAAGGTGAAAATCCGCGGTAACCGCGAAATTGTCGCTTTGGAACTGTCTGAGGACGTTGTAGACCCGGAGGATATCGAAACCTTGCAGGATCTGATCATTGCCGCTGTCAACGAAGCCGTCAAGACCGTGGACAAGCTCAACTCCGAAGAAATGAACAAAGTGACCGCAGGCCTTAATGTGCCCGGGCTGATGTAAAGATGAAAGTAGAACTTCTTGAATATACGCCTAACCCCGAACGGGTAATTGCGGCGGCTGCTAAGCTTTGCTATTCGGCTGTGGGAGTAGACGATATCATGCAGAAAATGACTCCCGAAAAGACCGAAAGCTTTATTGAAATGCTCATGACCATGGGACACGAAAGTCCGGTCGAACATGTGTCGTTTACGTTTGCCATCGAGGGCGTTTCACGCTCGCTCCTTGCCCAGATAACAAGACACCGTATTGCGTCTTTCAGCGTTCAGAGCCAGCGGTATGTGGCAAAGGACGCGTTTGAGTACATCATCCCTCCGGCTATCGAACGCATTCCCGAAGCCAAAAAACTTTTTATCGAAGCGATGGAAAACGACCGTGAAACCTATAAAAAGTTAGGGGAGATCCTTGCCGCGTCCCGTGAAAAAGAACTGATTGACGCCGGAAAGACTTCGGAGGACGCTCATAAGGCGGCTAAGAAATTAGCCAATGAGGACGCCCGGTATGTGCTTTCCAACGCCTGCGATACAAAAATCGTCATGACCATGAATGTGCGCTCGCTCTATAATTTTTTCGCGCTCCGGTGCTGCGAACGCGCCCAATGGGAAATCCGCGCATTGGCCACCGAAATGTTAAAGCTTGTCAAGGGCGTGTCTCCGGTGCTGTTTAAAAATGCAGGACCTGCCTGCGTGAGAGGGAAATGTTCCGAGGGCGGCATGAGCTGCGGAAAGGCGGCTCAGATAAGAGAAAAATTCTCCAATCTTTAAGCCGGAAGAAGAGGGAAGATCATGCATATAAAAGACAAGATTCTGCTTGACCGAAAAGGATTGGAGCAGTATGGCCCGATTACGATCGTCGCTTTCGGCGACAGCGTAACGCACGGCGCCCTGTGCGGTGAGATCAATTACGAAACGGTGTATTGGAATCTTTTGCGAAAAATGATTCTTGCCGTGCGCAATTATGTGCCGGTCAATGTCATAAATGCCGGTATCGGCGGTATTACGGCGTCCGGCTCGGTCGGGCGCATAGAAAGCCAAGTGCTTACGCACCGGCCTGACCTTATCATCGTTTGCTTCGGCTTAAACGATGTGAACGAGCCGTTAGAGCGCTATCTCAGCGCCTTGCGGACGATCTTTGAAAAGTGCCGGGCGAGCGGCGCCGATGTTATCTTTATGACACCGAATATGCTTAATACGTATGTTGCGGATGATACAGAGCCGGAACACCTTTCCTATGCGGCCGTTACGGCAAAATACCAGACAGAGGGCAGAATGGATCAGTATATGGAATCCGCTGTCCGTTTGGCAGAAGAAATGGGAGTTGCGGTCTGCGACTGCTATGCCAAGTGGAAAAAACTTGCCGAAACGGAAGATACGACCAAACTTCTCATCAACCGTATCAATCACCCGACGCCGAAAATGCATGAGCTGTTTGCCGAAAGCTTGTTTCAGATGATCTTTTCGGAAAGACCGCAGGTCGTTCCGGAAAACGCAAGTGCCATGCATGAAGCACCCGATGCACAACAACACAAATAACTGAAAGAGAGAAATCCTTTTATGGGATATCTGCTTACCTTGGAAGCGCCGGACGCGTCCGGCAAATCCACGCAAAGCGACCTGCTTTGCGCCAAATTGAAAGCCGCCGGTTTTGAGGTGCGTGAAAAACGCTTTCCCAATTACGGCAGTGATGCCTGCAAGCCGGCAGAATTATATCTTTCCGGCGCACTCGGAGATAACCCTGCCGATACGAATGCATACGCGGCGTCTGTGTTTTTTGCCGTAGACCGGTATTTTTCCTATCGCACGGATTGGAAAAAAGACCTTGACAAAAAGGACGGCGTCGTGCTTCTTGACCGGTATACCACCTCAAACGCCATTCATCAGTTAGCAAAAATTTCCGATCAAGCGGAAAAAAGAGCGTTTCTTGATTGGCTGTATGATTTTGAATTTGGAAAACTTGCTTTGCCGCTTCCCGACGACACGATCTTTTTGGATGTGCCGCCGGAGGTTTCGTTCCGGCTCATGAAAAAACGTGCCGAGGCCGACAAAAAGCATTTTACGGATATTCATGAAGCCAATAAAGAATATCTTGTCCAATGCTATGAGGCGGCGTGTTTTGCCGCAGGCGTTAAGAACTGGCACACCGTTACCTGCACCAAAAACGGCGAGATGCGGCCGATTGACGATATTGGCGGCGAAATATTTGCCTATGTTTCGGAAAGAATAAAAGAAAAACGAAAGGAATCCGAATAAACCATGCTGTCTTTTTCCCCGGTTGAAACGCTTGACCGGTCACTGTACCGCGCTCACGTCAAAGAGAGCCACTTTTTTACCAAAAGCTGTGAATACGCCTATGCGAATATTTTTGCGTGGACGGCAATGTATCAGACAAAATGGTCGGGCGGCGCAGACAGTATCTTCTTTCGGATGCGCCATGAGGACGACGATTATTTTCTTTGCCCCGTTACAGGTCTTTCCAACTTTGAAAACGCTCTTTCCGTTTTGACTGAATATGAAAAAAAGCGCGGCAGAGAGAGCCTTAACTTTGTCTGCCTGCCCAAAGACTTTGCCGATGTACTTGCTAAGCTTCGGCCCGACGCGGCTCTTTCCGCAAGCCGCGGAAGTGCGGATTACCTGTATGAGAGGGAAAAGCTTGCAACGTTTTCCGGCAAAGCGCTCCATGCAAAAAAAAATCATAAAAACCGGTTTATGGCCCTGTATGGAGATTCCTTTGAATACCGTGCCATGACGCCGGACGACGTTCCGCTCTGCAAGGCGTTCAACGAAAAATGGTATGCCGTCAACAGCGCTTATTCCGATTTTGAATTTTCCAATGAGCATATTGCCACCACAAAAATGCTTGATCATTTTGAGCTTTTGAAGCTGACGGGCGGTCTGATTTTTGTGGGCGGCGAGCTTTGCGCATACACGCTTGCGTCGGATAACTATGACGGCGCGGACACGCTCGACGTTCATGCGGAAAAGGGAAATTACGATATCACCGGCGTGTATCCGGCAATCTGCTCGGAGTTTTTACTGCATGAAGGAGCAGATTACGCCTTTGTCAACCGGGAGGACGATGTGGACGACGAGGGCTTGCGGCAGTCGAAACTTTCCTATAAACCGATTGCCTTAGAAGAAAAATATAATGCTTCGTTTGCGATTTGATACGTTTCGGAGCTTTTTAACCTTTTATTAGGAGGATTGTTATGGTATATGTATTTCTTGCTGACGGCTTTGAAGAAATCGAGGCTCTGACACAGGTTGATTACCTGCGCCGCGCCGGAATCGAAGTTTCCACCTGCGGCATCGGCTCTATGCTTATCACCGGTTCCAAAGGAATTCAAGTTGTGCCGGATATGCCGATTGAGGAGGCCTCGACGGAGAATGCCGATATGCTGATTCTTCCCGGAGGACTTGGCGGCGTAAAGGGAATTACCGAGAGCACGTGCGCCATGAACCTGATCCGGGACGCGTATGCGAAAGGCATCCGTATTTCCGCTATCTGTGCCGCGCCGACCATTCTTGCCTCTCTCGGTCTTTTAAAAGGCAAAAAATGCGTGTGCTATCCGTCGATGTTGGACGAACTTGAAAACGCAGGCGGTATTGTGTGCGCTGACAGCGCGGTGGTCTGCGACGGCCTGTTTATCACTGCCAAAGCCGCAGGCGCTTCGGAGGAGTTTTCGTTTGCCATCATTGAAGCTTTGAAAAGCAAAGCCGCCGCTCTCGGCGTAAAGGAATCCATCTGTGCGCGATAGTAAGGAAAGCGTTGAAGCGCGCCGCGAAGAAAAAAGAGCCGCAAGGCGCACCTATAAAACTATCCGGAATGCCATTTTGCCGAAGGATAAGACCGGGTTTGACGGGTTTATTTTGCGACAGTTGCTTGATTCCGTAAGCTACCGCTATTCCGGAAAGATCCTTGCCTATGCGTCAATCGGCAGTGAGGTGGATACGGTGCAGTTCTGTAAAAAAGCGCTGGCTGACGGAAGAGAGCTGTACCTGCCCAAAAGCTATCCGGGCGGTGTTATGCGTTTTTTTGCCGTAAACAGCATGGAAGAATTGCATAAGGGCGCTTTCGGCGTTGCCGAACCGGAGGAAAGGGATGAATATGCCCCAAGTGCCGGAAAGGCAGATCTCTGCATCGTGCCCGGCGTCTGTTTTGACGTGTATGGCTACCGCGTCGGCTACGGCAAAGGCTATTACGACCGTTTTTTGGCAAAGTTTACGGGTGTCTCCGTGGGACTTGCTTACGAAGATTGCTTTTGCCGTGAAAAACTTCCATATGAAAAACGTTACGATAAGCCGGTGGATTTTGTCGTGACCGAAAAGGGGATGTACAGCCGTGTTTGCCCGTAAAAAACGAAATAAATTTGAGGAATTGGACGTCAATCCCAACTATGCCGGTGAAAGCGAAACCGAAGAAACAGACGAAAAGATGCCCGAGCCGAAAAAACACCGTGTTTATGCCTTCCGGCCGGCTAAACGGAGTGCTCCCGAAGAAAATAAGGTATATGCGGTCGGATTTCTTTCCGTGTATGTGCTGTTTGCCGTCAGCTTTGCTCTTGCGGCGCTCCTGTTCATTTTACAGCGCCAAGGACTTTTTGCGTCGCTTTCCGACCGTCAGAATGCCTTTATCTATGCGGCAAGCGAGTGCGCCGTGTTTCTTGTTCCGGCGCTTTTATATGTTTTTGCTGTGCGCAAAGAGGGACTTTCCGGGCTTTCGATACACCGTTTTTCGCCGGTCTATACGACCTTTTTGTTTTTGAGTCTGTTTTTGATGATTGCCGCGTCCGCGGCGGAAAAATTTTCGCTTGCCTGCTTTTTTTCAGGGCTTTCCATGCGTGAACCGGTGCGGCTGTCTTTTCAGAACGACTTTGTTTTAAATTTTGTCTTATATGTAGTCGTGCCTGTTATCTGCGAAGAAATCTTCTTCCGAAGCGTCTTGCAGAATGCTCTGTCCCGCGCGGCCGGCGGTTTTGCCGGAATTTTTGTTTCTTCGCTTGCCTATTCGCTTATTCATCTGGATTTAGCCGGTTTCCCGGTCTATTTTACAACCGGAATCTTGCTTGGCGCTATCTTTCATGTCTGCGGCTCGGTTCTTCCGGGCATCTTGGTACATACGGTTCTGCGGTTTGTCTCGCTCTCGTTTTCGGCACAGCTTTCGTTTATTGCCTCGGAGCGCGCAGGCGGACTGTTTGTGTTGGTGATTTTGGTTTTAGCCGTTTTTCTGTTCTTACTCTTTTATTTGAAGAGTCTCGAAGTGGTGTGCTCTAAAAAGGCAGTTTCCGTCTATATGCAGAATACCCCGGATCCGGCACAGAGCACGCAGACAAAACCGGAATCCGAACTGCCGGAAAGCGAAAACATTGTCCGGTTTCGTTCAGAGCCGTTTCGTATGGCGGCCGATACCGGCTATACGCTGCATAAATTTCTTCGCGTGCTGTTCTCACCGGCTATGGTTCTTGCGGTGGCGGCATACTTTTTGATTTTGTTTTTATAAACAGCGTTTGATTTTTAAAATATCGTAATTTGTGGGGAATTATGGAGATCATTCAGAACGGCGAAAGCCTTTCTTGCAAAAATGTCCTGGCGCTCGGCGATTTTGACGGCGTGCATCTGGGACACAGAAAACTTTTGGAAACGACGGTGCAGATTGCCGGGCATTCCGGCGCCCGTTCCGGCGTCTATACCTTCCGCGTCAATACCAAAAAATTGTTGGGCACGGAAAACTTTTCGCTTTTAACGACAGAAACGGAAAAAAACGAAATTCTTGCGTCATTCGGGTTCGATTTTGTCTGCGCAGACGATTTTAATGCCGTCAAGGATTTTTCACCGGAACAGTTTGCAAGCTATCTTGCCGGGCGCTTTTCGCCGACCGATGTCGTCTGCGGTGAAAATTTTACGTTCGGTAAAAATGCTTCAGCAGGAAGTGAGACTCTGGCGCGGCTTCTTGCCGCATACGGCTGTAAGACCCATATTGTGACGAGCGTTGAAATAGGGGGCGTTTGCGTTTCGTCCACAAGAGTGCGAAACCTGATCGCAGCAGGAGATATGCCCATGGCGCGACGCTTGCTCGGATATCCGTATTTTATCCGTACCAAAGTTGTGCATGGCGCAAGATTAGGCCGAAAACTCGGTTTTCCGACCATCAATCAGTTGGAATACAGCGGCAAAGCTATTCCGAAATTCGGCGTGTATGCCTGCGTCTGCAAAATCGGCGATAAGGTTTGCCGGGGCGTTGTCAATGTCGGCGTGCGTCCAACGGTATCTGAAAAAGAAAAAGATCCGCCAGTCGTGTTTGAAACGCATATTCTTGATTTTAACGAGGATCTGTACGGTAAAGATATCACGGTCGAATTCTATAAAATGTTAAGACCCGAAAAAAAGTTCGGGTCTTTGGAGGAACTGCGTGAAAACGTCTTGAAGAATATCGAAGAAACAAGAGTGTATTTTTCGCAAATGCCGGAAACAGGGGAGGGAGCATGCTGTTGAAAAAAGTGAAAGGTTCTTTCGCATTCTTGGCAGCCATTTGCCTTTGTATGTTTTTAGGCGCGCCTGCTTTGGCGGACGACCTGTTTCCCGAACGCCTGTATGAAGGAAAGCCGTTTGCCGAATATGCGGAAATTGCCGATATTCCGGAGGTGGACGGGTACAGCGCCTATGTGTACAACGTCGAAACCGGCAGTGTCATGTACCAGAAAAAACAGTCCGATATCGTCTACCCGGCCTCAACCGTCAAGCTCATGACCGCAATTGTTGCCTATGAGAATATCGCCGAGCTCTCCACTCCGATAACCGCTTCTCAAACGGCTGTACGTGCCGCGCGCGGAACAAATATGGCTATCAAGGAGGGGGAGACCTTTACTGCTGAACAACTGTTATACGGCTTGCTTGTCACGGGGGCGAACGACGCGGCAAACGTCCTTGCGGAATATGTCGGCGGCAGTATCGAAAACTTCTGCCAGATGATGAACGACAAAGCCGCTTCCATCGGCGCGTCTTCCACCACTTATGTAAATCCTACCGGTATCCATGCCGATTCCATGAAAACCACGGCACGGGATACGGCTGTCATTGCACGGTATTTCTACTACATCAATCCGCTATATGAAATGTCCTGCACCACGCGGTATATCATTCCGGAAACACCGCAGACAAAACGTCAGCGTGTGCTGTTAAACCGAAATCTGCTGATTTCGCGCGTTCGTTCGGATAAATACTATTATTCTCCCGCCAAGGGCATGTCGCTCGGCAATACACCGGAAGCCGGCGAATGTATCGTCACAAGCGCCATAGACGAATCCGGGCTTACCTATATCTGCGTTATCATGAACGCACACGCGGATGACGAGACCAACCGTGCCTGTACAGACGCCGCCGCGCTTCTCTCTATGTGCTTGAATAACTTTTCTTACACGACCGTTTTGTCCCCAAAAACGCTGATTTCGGAACTCCCGGTTCATTTGGCAGTCGATACGGATTATGTGACGCTGTTGCCGGGTGCGGAGTTAAAAGCTTTGCTGCCGAAAGAGCTGGATTTTGCGGCCGATATCACGACCGAACCGCGCGTAAGCGAAGATTTTGCCATTGCGCCTGTCAAGGAAGGGCAGATATTTGGCGAAGTCGTCGTGAAATATAAAGGTGAAACGGTGCTTGGCGCAGTGGAGCTTGTGGCAAGTCAAAGCATTGATAAAAGCAATGTGCTGTATTTTCTGGACAGAGCCAAACGCTTGGTGCTTGGCGAATGGTTTCGCGTGTTTGCCGTGACGGCACTTGTCTTGTTTGGCATTTATTTCTTGCTGTCCATATTGGTCACACGCCGGAAAAGGCGGCGCGGCAGGCGGTGAACCGGAGTGAACCGTAAATTTTCGTTAAAATGAAAAAAACGGAAAAATAGCGGTTGACAAACAAGGCACTTTGTGATATAATTATTCTGTTAGGCGATAACTGACAGAATACGCACCTTTAGCTCAGTTGGTCAGAGCTACCGGCTCATAACCGGTTGGTCCGGGGTTCGAGTCCCTGAAGGTGCACCAAGAAAAGGCATGTACGAAAAGTACATGCCTTTTTGCTTTTATCTGTTTTTTCCCAATGTTGACAAATATCGGAAAATATGATACGATTATTATAAGAATACAGATGAGAATACACGGAGATAATCCAAACAGAGGCATTGCGGAAGGGGAAGAAGATATGGATTCTATGTTAAGAGCGTTAAATCAGTATCCCAACGGAACAAATATTATTGTAGAAACTCTGACCGGTGATAAAATAGTCGGGCATATTGATACAATATATGAAACGGATAACGAACTGCCGGAGGAAGATCCCGGATATGAAGAATACTACTCTTGCGTTATTCAGGTATCTGCAGCGTGTAAAACCATACATGGAAAAAAACTTATGCCCGGAGAGTTGACCGAGATATGTAAAAATGACCCCATTTTGCGGATTACCTTGGAAAACGGAACGACGATCTGGCAGAGATCTGTTTGAAAGCCGAGATTATAAATGAATACAAATATAACCAATACATATACGCTCCATTCCGCCTTTCCTCAATGGGCCGCGTTATTCCGGACACAGCCCTTGGAACGGATTTTGGTGGATCATCCTTTCTTTTCGCCGGACAAACCGGATTTTGCCTTTGTTACTCATGTCCTGTTTGACTTTGGAACGGAGAATTTATTGTTGCTTCAAAATCAGATTCAGGATGATCCGCTGGATAACGATGAGTACCCAAGCTTATGCTTTTCCGTTACAAACCAGGAGATTTTGCAAAGAAAACATTCCATCATGAAAAAAGTTGACAATTGTTTTGCATTGGATCATTACGAAGACAGCAAATGGCATATTTTTTCCGTAAAAGAACACATGGAAAGTGTGGCATTGTACAGAGATCATGCTATTTGGGAATATAACGGAAGAAAATGGGATTCTACAATCGATACGGCTTTTATGGCGACAGGGAAAGCCTTTCAGTTTCTTTGTGTTCTCCAAGATGATATTTCGGGTGCAATGGCTGTTAATTTTGACGTGTTGCTGTTGCAAGATCCATCCGCTTTCATTGACCGGTATTGGTCAAAAGAAAAATGGGGGATGAAAAGTGAAACTGTTCACTCATTACAGCGCGAAAAAATTGCAATAACATAATACGGCGTTGCCGCAAGACAGAGTTTTTCGTCTTTTATCCGGATGATATTCTATCCGTTACATTTAATAAGGAAACACATCTGCAATTGCATCATCGCAGAAGATATGGCAGGCTATTTGCGGCGCTTATACTGCAAACGGCTTGGAAGAATTATTGCCGGACTTAAAAAATTCTGCTTGAAAATGCAGAAAACACAGAAAAATACAAAAGACATAACAGATGAGTTGGGAGTTTAGTATGAAATAAGTCGCTATAGTAAGCAGTGCTCATAAAAGAGTAGTCGATCCGTTTATTCAGGAAACTTACGAGAAATTTAAGCAGTTTATTCCGAAAGGATTTGAACAGCTCGCTAAATATGACTATTGTTTAGAGATTCCTCTATACTATGAGTCTCCTGAGTATTATGAATTAATTGATTATCTTAATCAGCATAATGAAAAACCACAAGTCCCTATGTTGTACACCTCTTATACTAAAAGCGAATTGAATAAAGCTGAATTTTTTCGGTTAGCTCCATCTTATCCGCTTGAATTAGAGGGAAAAAGCTCCCGTGATTATGGCACAAAACATCGCGATCAATGTAAAGATTATTTTTGCCTAATGTGCGGAGAATTGATTGGTGATGTGTTTGTGGATCGGAAGTTTATGAAAAAGAAAAAGTTTGGCTGCTTGGAGCCGGATCTGTTTGTGTCGGAGGAGCTGAAAGAGGCGATTGAAGAGGCGGGACTTACCGGAATTGAATTTGGCGGTTTAGTCAAGGATTACAAAGGCCGTGAAATGAAAGAGAAATATTACGTAGTTAATATTACAAGTATCTTGCCGCCGTTAAGTGATAAAGCCTGGATTGAAAGTGTTCCAGACAGTAAATGTGAACATGTTTGTCGCTATCTTTGGTCCGATTTAATGTATGAAAGAGAAAAACTCGCACAAGCAAAAGATTTCAATCTGACTTGTGAGCATCTTAACAACTGGTTTACCCAAGAAGTTGTTGCAAGTGCAAGAGCTAAAAAAGTTCTTTCGCAATTCAGACTCATGTTCAGAGAACCGGTGATTCTTTTTTGATAGCCGAAGAATCGGGAGTTAGGGAAGAGATAGCATAACGCCATATCAACGCCTCAGAAAAACGTTAAAAGCAAGAGATTCTGAGAGTTACAAGAGTATTGCTTTCCGACATGAAACGCGAGTGCATGAATCTGTGAACCACTCTGTGAACAACTTGCCAAACACCGTTTTGCATATACAAAACCACCCGGAGTAAAACTGCATTTACTCCGGGTGGTTTGTTTTGTCAACCTAAATCTGTTTTGTTAACCTAAAATGGTAAGCGGAATCAAAGCCACATCCGCATGTCCGTCACAGCTGATCTCGATAATGACACGGTTCTTCGCGTCAACCGTTTCGCCAGCCTTTAAGGTGTATTCACCGACGGTAGCGGGGGCGCCGGTCTGCTTCACCTGCAAATCGCGTTTTCCGTTAACCGTCCAGCCGTCCGGCAGTATGAACCGAACCGCAAAATGTTTTTGCGAACGGAATTTGTTGGAGATCGAAAGTTTGATACCTAAACTTTCTTCCGGCGCTAAGGCCGGTTCACGCTCTAAATCCACCCAGATTCCGGCAAGTACCGAATCCATATGGAACGAATAATTGGTATGCGCGGCCAACATGTCGGAAAAGGCGGTGCCTTTGTATTTTTCGATATCGTCTTGATCGGCTTCGGTCGGTTCATCGGTCAGAACAACCGGTTTTCCGATGAGCATGGCATTATGTAGTTCCATAATTTTATCGGTCAGCGCCGTGCAGGAGAGCGGAACGCCATAAGCCGCGCCGAGGTTAATGGAGATCGTCACGATTTTGTCGCCGATGTAGGCTTTCCAATCCTCCGGAATGGCCTTTGTGCCGCCGATAATGCCGAGCAGTGAACCCAGCGTTGCACCGGTGCAGTCGGTGTCGTCGCCGCAGTTGATGGCTGTGAGAAGTGTCTTTTTGAAGTTGCCTTCGCCGTATAATAAACCGATAACGGCATAAGCAACATTGGTCGGCGCCTGGAACCAGCCGAGATCCTTAAAGCTTAACGCCATATCCGTGACCAGATCACGCGCTTCCAACCATGTCTTGCCGTTGTCGTGCGCCTCAATGACCGTGCGGATGAATTTGGCAAAGCGGCAGTCTGCCGGTATTTTGGAAAGACCGATTTCGATCACCTCCCGGATATCGGAAATGACAAAGGCCGCGCTTTCCATGGCTGCTACGAAAATCGTCGCATACGTTCCGTCGCCTTTGCCATGATCCACGCATGCGTCCATGTAGCCGTAGCGAATGGCTTCTTCCACAAGTCCCGGATTTAAGCAAGCCCATACTTCCGTGCGGATCCAGGCGCCGTTGGAATGTTTCCATTCGTTCTCATATTCACCCGAAAAAGGAGGAATCAGACCGCGTGCCATATTGCCTTTGCAGATGCCGTATTCGTTCCAGAACGGGGTGATATAGTCAAGCCAGTATTCCCCTAAAACGCGTTCATTGATATCTCTGCCGCGCTGCATGACAGCCAATAACCAAATTAGCTGTAAATCGAGGTCATCGTTGGGCAGGGGATTGCCCGGTTCGGAATTGAAGCCTTTGACATCCAAAACGCTCCGTTTGCCCTCAAAGGGCGCACCGAGCGTGCCTCCGATGTTTTTACCGAGCCAGCATGCATAGATCTTGTCGCGTAATTCCGCTTTGTTAAGCTTTATCATGGTATCACTCTCCGAAGTTAAAATGAAATTTTCAAGAAAAAATTCTTTTCAAAAAATGATAGCATATTTTAAAAGAGTTGTCAAGCAACTTGACAAAATATGATGAGAAAGGCAAGAATCGATTGGGTAAAATTGCTTGCGGCGTCAGTTTTTTCAATGTGTTTTTTGCGTGATAAGGCAGATACTATCGACGTAAGCAAAAAACGTTTTTGCCGCGTGAAAGCCACCGACAAAAATGTTTGTCGGGAACAGGCGCTTTTTTCGACGGCTTACAAAACGCACACGATTTTGGCGTCGGAAGTCCGACGCGGAAAGCACGGTTATAAACCGCTATGCGACAAGAAAAGTTTTCGAATCAACCGAATCGGAATTATGCAGATCATTCCGATAGAGTGCCGGATCTTACGGATGATATTCACCGTGAATTTCAAGAGGGATACCGCAATGAAGTTTTAAGTGAAATTCCCGAAAGACCGCACGAAGATCCCAAAACCTATTCTTATAAGACGAAAACCAGACGGGTCCGCCTCAAAATTATCGACGGAATGGATAGTATTTGTGCACACAAAGGTTCCGAAGCGCAGAACCGAGCCAAATACTACGACTCCTTTGATTTGAAAAAGACCGATCCGGACGGAAGTTATACAGGTGTTCCGACCGAACCGTTCGGAAGCGAACCGGTACAGGATGCCGATGACTTGTAACAGTCTGTAAGAAAGTGTTGGACAGCCGGCAGAAATATTTTCTGTCGGCTGAGCGTGTCGCGAAACTGCGTTTTACGACACGGAAACAGATTCGTACGCTCGCGCCTCATGCCAAAAAGCTCCGCTTTTCGACACTCG
>ERZ857757.1702-NODE-1702-length-16327-cov-25.774029_pt1 | contig 16327 bp, 10 predicted proteins | sample MGYA00519764_ERZ857757 | MGnify/ENA primary metagenome ERZ857757 (study PRJEB31778, sample SAMEA3449359) | human gut metagenome | biome: human gut; feature: human-associated habitat; material: faeces | place: United Kingdom | collected 2010/2012 ... | reverse complement strand
GGAAGGGTCAAGGGAGGAACTCCCTTGCGGAGTCCAGAGGCAGAGCCTCTGGTGGGGTCAAGGGATGAGATGGGACGAAGTCCCCCCTTGGCTCGTTCGTCTTTAAGGGGAAGGAGGAAAGCATGAGTTACGATGAATTGCTCGCGCAGGTGTATGCCGCGCTGCCGCAGCTCAAGGGGCAGCTCCATGCGCCGCGCGTGGTGTATGTGCAGTCGCAGGGCAAGGTATACATCACGTTTGAGTCAAATGTGCTGGTGGAGGAAGCATCGTTCCTGAAGCTGGAAGCGCTTCTGCGGCGCGTTTTCCCGCAAAAGCCGCTGGCGCTGCGCGTCGTGTCGCCGGGACTGAAGGACGATTTTCTGGAGAACATCAGCGCGTATAAGCAGGTGCTGACCGACTTCCTGCGCCGCAATTATCCCGCGTCCGCAAGCTGGATGAGCCAAATCGACTGGCGGTGCGACGGCAAGCGCATCACGCTGACCTTCCCCGACGCGTTCAGCCTGGAATACATGGGGCGGCAGAACGTCGCGGCGCGCCTGTCACAGGCGGTGAAGGACATTTTTTCCGCCGAGGTGATGGTGGAACTGACCGTCGCGGGCGATCAGGAGAAGCGGCTGGCGGAAATCCGCGAAGAGCGGCTGCGCGAGCAGACCGTCACCTATACGCCGGAGCAAATTGCCGCGATGACGCAGGGGGACGCCAAGCCCGCGAAGGAGCACAAGGAGCGCAAGCCGTCCGCGCCGCGCGAGAAGAAGCCGGAGCAGACAACGCCGGAGCGCGACCCGATGCTGCCCGTGATGACCGACCACGCCATCGGCAAGCCGATTATCGGGCGCGCAATTGCCGATCCGCCGATGGAAATGAAGGAGCTGGCAAGCGACGCGGGGCTGGTCGTCGTGCAGGGCGACATTTTCAAGCTGGAAACGAAGGAACTCAAGGGCGGCGAACTGCTGCTCGTCACCTTCGCCATCACCGACTACACGTCGTCCATTCTCTGCAAGGCGTTCATGCGCTACCGCCGCCTGCCCTTCGGCAAGAAGAAGGACGACGACGCGCCGCCGCCGCCGATTACCGACGAGGAACGTCAGGCGGTGATGGACAAGGTCAACCAAATCAAGGTGGGGCTGAACGTCAAGGTGCGCGGCGAGTGCATGTACGATAACTTTGCGCATGAGCTGTCCATTTCCATCCGCGATATGGTGCCGATGGAGCGCATCAGGCGCGAGGACACGGCGGAGGAAAAGCGCATCGAGCTGCACATGCACACCAACATGTCCACCATGGACGCGCTGACCCCGGCGGGCGACCTCATCAAGCGCGCCATCGAGTGGGGGCATCCTGCCGTCGCGATTACCGACCACGGCGTGGTGCAGGCGTTCCCGGCGGCGTTCAATGCCGTCAAAAAGCAGCCGATTAAGCTGATTCCGGGCTGCGAGGGCTACCTTATTGACGAAACGCAGGTCGTCACCGATGAAGACGACCGCTCGATTGATGATACCATCGTCGTGCTGGACTTTGAATCCACCGGGCTGGACACGCTGAAAGACCGCGTGATTGAAATCGGCGCGGTGAAAATGACCGGCGGCACGCTGGTGGATACGCTGTCGATTCTGGTGAACCCGAAAATTCCCCTGCGGCCGAAAATTACCGAAATCACGGGCATTACGGACATGATGCTGGCGGATAAGGAAACGGCGGAGACCGCTATCCCGAAGCTGATGGACTTCATCGGCGATGCCGCGATTGCCGCCCACAACGCCGCGTTTGACGGCAAGCTGCTCAAAGCGGAGCTGCGCCGGCTGGGGCGCGAGTTCAACGCGCCGATTCTGGATACGCTGTCCCTGTCGCGCAAGCTGCTGCCGGAACTGAAGTCGTTCAAATTGAAGAGCGTCTGCAAGGCGCTGAGCGTGAGCCTGAAAAACGCCCACCGCGCCGTCCACGACGCGACCGCGACGGCGTACTGTCTGGCGAAGATGTTCAAAATCGCCAAGGAAGAGCACGGGTTCACCAAACTCAGCGACCTGAACACGCTCAAAGGCGGTGCCATCGGCGAAAGCTACCACGTCATCCTGCTGGTGAAAAGTCAGGAGGGGCTGGTCAACCTCAACCGACTGGTGTCCATCGGGCATCTGGACTACTTCCGCCGCCGCCCGCATATGCCGCGTTTCATGATTGACCGCTACCGCGAAGGGCTGATTATCGGCAGCGCGTGCGAGGCGGGCGAACTCTACCGCGCAGTGCTGGAAAATGAGCCGTGGGAGAAAATCAAGGAAATCGCGTCGTGGTATGACTATCTGGAAATCCAGCCTGTGGGCAACAACGCGTTTCTGGTGCGCGAGGGGCGCGTGGCGGACGATGAGGCGCTGCGGGACATCAACCGCAAAATCGTCCAGCTGGGCGACGAGCTGGGCAAGCCGGTCGTCGCGACGGGGGATGTGCACTTCCTTGACCCGCACAACGCCATCAACCGCTCCATCATTCAGGCGGGCATGGGCTACGATGATGCTGACATGCAGCCGCCGCTGTACTTCAAGACGACGAACGAGATGCTGGAGGAATTTGCCTACCTTGGCGCGGAAAAGTGCCACGAGGTCGTCATCGACAATCCGCGGAAGATTGCGGATCAGGTGGACAAGCTGCAATTGTTTCCCAAGCACCCCAAGGGCGAGGACACCTTCCAGCCGTTCTGGGAGGACGCGGCGGACAACATTCAAAATATGACGTGGGACACGGCGAAGGAACTCTACGGCGATGAGCTGCCCGAAATCGTCGTGAACCGGCTGAACAAGGAGTTAAAATCCATCATTGGCTATGGCTTCGCGACGCTGTACAACATTGCCCAGCGGCTGGTCAGCAAGTCCAACGCGGACGGGTACCTTGTCGGCAGCCGCGGTTCGGTCGGTTCGAGCCTCGTTGCGCGTATGTGCGGCATCACGGAGGTCAACGCGCTTCCGCCGCATTACCGCTGCACCCATTGCCGCAAGGGCTTTTTCGACGTGGACAAGAGCCAATACAAAGTCGGCGTTGACCTGCCGGACAAGGACTGCCCGATCTGCGGTCAGAAGCTCGTGAAGGACGGCTTCGACATCCCGTTCGAGGTGTTCCTCGGCTTTGAGGGCGACAAGGTGCCGGATATTGACCTGAACTTCTCCGGCGAATATCAAAACCGCGCGTTCCATAACGTCGAGGAGCTGTTCGGGCATGACCACGTTTTCCGCGCGGGTACGATTACGGGTCTGGCGGAAAAAACGGCATATGGCTATGTGTCGAAGTACTTCGAGGAACGCGGATTGCAAGTCGGCAACACGGAGAAGGAGCGTCTGGCGGCGGGCTGCGAGGGCGTGAAAAAGACGACGGGGCAGCACCCCGGCGGCATGGTCGTCGTGCCGAAGGAATACGAAATCTACCAGTTCACCGCCGTGCAGCACCCTGCTGACGACCTCAATTCCGACTTTACCACCACTCACTTTGACTTCAACTCCATGCACGACATTCTGGTCAAGCTGGACTGCCTCGGTCACGACGACCCGACGGTTTTGCATATGTTGGAGGAACTGACGGGCATCGGCTACAAGGATGTTCCGCTGGATGACCCGGACGTGCGAAGCCTGTTTTCGTCGCCCAAGGCGCTGGGCGTGACGCCGGAGGATATCGGCTGCCTGACGGGTACGTTCGGCGTGCCGGAATTCGGCACATCGTTCGTGCGCGGGATGCTTGATGAGACGAAGCCGACGACGATGGAGGAGCTGCTGCGCATTTCCGGCCTGTCCCACGGCACGGACGTGTGGCTGGGCAACGCGCAGGAGCTGATTGCAAACGGTACGGCGAAATTGAGCGAGTGCGTCTGCTGCCGTGACGACATCATGAACTACCTGATTGACAAGGGCGTTGCGCCGAAGATGGCGTTCACGACGATGGAGAGCGTCCGCAAAGGGCGCGGCCTGAAGCCTGAAATGGAACAGGCGATGATTGAGCAGCACGTTCCGCAGTGGTTCATGGATTCGTGCAAGAAAATCAAGTACATGTTCCCCAAGGGACACGCCGTGGCGTATGTGACGATGGCGCTGCGCGTGGCGTGGTATAAGGTGCATCGTCCGCTGGCATATTATTGTGCGTACTTCACCGTGCGCGGCGACGGCTTCGACGCGATGACGATGCTGATTGACCCCGCGACGATTCGCGAGAAAATCAAGCAGATTAAGGCTGACCCGAAGGCGTCCGCGAAGGACAAGGAAGCCGTGACGAGCCTTGAACTGGTGCTGGAGATGAACATGCGCGGCTTCAAGTTCCTGCCGTGCGACCTGTACAAGAGCGACCTGAAGAAATTCAAGATGGAGGGCGAAACGGGGCTGCGGTGTCCGTTCACGTCCTTGGGCGGACTTGGCGAATCGGCTGCCATCAACATCGTGCGTGAGCGCGAGCGCGGCCCGTTCATGTCGGTGGAGGACTTGAAGGAGCGCACGCGCATTTCCAGCGCGGTCATTGAGCTGCTGCGGACGCACGGTTCGCTGGAGGGCTTGAGCGAAACCAGTCAGGTGTGCATGTTCTAAAGATTTCGCCGCTGCGGCGGCGACCAAAGGGCAGTGAGAACAGACAAAGTCTGCGATCGCCCTTTGGAAACCTTCGGTGCCCTCCCATGTTTCTTGGCTTTTATCGAAAGTGGTTATAGTTTGTGTGCTTTTGGCTTGCCAAAATAAGAAAATAAACATAACCAACCAGTAGCATCCGAAGGGGCGGGCGAAGGGGTCAAGGGGGCGATCGCAGACTTCGTCTGTTTTCATTGCCCCCTTGTCGCTCCCGCAGGAGCGAAATCCTGCATAAACACGCGGAAGTTGTATGAAGAAGTCACCAACTCAATCGCGCGAAAGGGTCAAGGGAGGAACTCCCTTGCAGGGTGCAGGGACAGCGTCCCTGCCGGGGTCAAGGGGCAGCGCCCCTTGGGGCTCCCCTACTCCCTTTCGATTTCGTCCCGTAATAAAGCGACGGCTTTCTTTTCGACACGGGAGACGTAGCTTCGGGAAATGCCTAAGCGGCGCGCAATTTCGTGTTGGGGATGCTGACGGCCGTCGGTCAGCCCGTAGCGCAATTCCAAAACGAAACGCTCACGCGCAGGGAGACGGTGCAGTACCTGCTGTACTTTTCCCGCTGTCACGCGGCGGATGACCGTGTTTTCCAACTCGTCCGCGTCCGTTCCGAGAATGTCCTGATAGGTGATGTCGTTGCCTTCGCCATCGCTGCCTACCGGGTCGGAAAGCGACACGTCCCCGCGCCGCTTCCGGCTTGCGCGCAGCGTCATCAGAATTTCGTTCTCGATGCACCGTGCCGCGTATGTCCCCAGCGGCGTTCCCGATGCGGATTTGAAGCTGTCCACCGCCTTAATCAGCCCAATCACGCCGATGGAAATCAGGTCGTCCGCGCCGTAGCCGGGAATCTGGTACTTCCGCGCAATGTGGCTCACCAAACGCAGGTTGTGCGTAATCAGCTCCTGCCGCGCGTTGTGGTCGCCCGCGTCTAACTTTCCAATCAGCTCGGCTTCCTCCGCCCGATTCAGCGCCGGCGGAAACTCCGATCGCCCGGTGATGTATCCCAGAAAAAACAGACATTGCTGCATCAGCAGCGCAAGCAGCTCCAGCATATGCATCCCTCCACGAAAAGCGTATGCGCCGCGCCGGAAAAGTATCACCCGTGCATTGACAAGCGCCCTCTTTCGCGGCTATAATGGAAGAAAGCTGGACAAATCAGGAAAGGCGGAAACAACGATGAAACAGATTGGAAAATGGCTCGTGACGGCAGTGCTGGCGCTGCTGATGATGATTCCGGCGGTGCTGGCGGAGAAAACGGCGTCCTTCATGACGCTGACTGTTCCCACGACGGCGCAGGAGATTGATTTGGGGCAGAATGTCGTGACGGATTACGACGCGCTGTGCCGCTTTCTGGATGAACTGCCGGACGTGCGCAAGGTAGATATGTTCGCCACAAAAATCAGCCGCAAGGATATCGAAATGCTGGCAGCACGCTATCCGCAGGTGAAGTTCGGCTGGACGATGCGCGTGGGCGACCACCTCGTCCGCACCGATGCCACCGCGTTTTCCACGCTCCATAACAACCAGAGCGCAACGCACACCAGTGCGGAGCTTTCGGTGCTCAAATACTGCACGGAGATGCTCGCGCTCGACATCGGGCATAATCAGGCGACGGATATTTCCTTCCTCGCGGAAATGCCCCAATTGCGTGTGCTGATTATCGCCTGCAATAAGGTGGAGGATATCTCCCCCTTGGCGAACCTGACGAATCTGGAGTATCTGGAGGTTTTCAAGAACAAGATTCGCGATATTTCTCCCCTTTCCGGGCTGACGAATCTGATTGACCTCAATATCTGCTTCAACTACGTCAAGGACTGGACACCGCTGGAAAACCTGACGCAGCTGGAGCGCCTGTGGGTTTACAACTCCAATAACTACATGGAGAATGACCCGATTCCCAAGGACGTTGTGCGCTCACTGAAGGAACATCTGCCCAATACTTATGTTGATTCCAAGTCGTACTCCACCAGCGGCGGCTGGCGTGAGCATGACCGCTATCAGATTGTCTACAAGATGTTCAAGAGCGGCGAATACATCCCGTTTGCGCAAAGTCCCGCGACGCTTGCGCCGGGTGAAACGCCTGCCCCGACGGGTGTGCCGACGCCGACACCTGTGCCGACTGCCACGCCGGAACCTACCGCCACCCCCGCCCCGACGGTTCGCTATGCCAACATGACGTTCGACCGCGACGCGGAAGCGATTGATTTGGGCAAAACCGTCGTGTCGGACTTCAAGAAGCTGACGGCGTTTCTGGACGAGCTGCCGAACCTGAAAAAGTGCGATATGTACGGCACGAAGATGAAGCGCGCAGACATGGAAATGCTCTCGGAACGCTATCCGCAGGTGGAGTTCGGCTGGACGATGTACGTTGGCGACCACCTCGTCCGCACGGATGTGACGGCGTTCTCCACCCAGCATACCTATCAGAGCAAGTTCCACACCAGTAAGACGTTCTCGGTACTCAAATACTGCCATAATCTGGTTGCGCTGGACATTGGGCACAACGAGGTCAGCGATCTGTCCTTCTTGGAGGATTTGCCGCAATTGAAGGTGCTGATTCTCGCGGCGAATAATATCACGGATATTACCCCGCTGGCAAAGCTGGAAAATCTGGAATATCTCGAATTGTTCCTCAACCACATTTCCGACCTGACCCCGCTGGAAGGGCTGACGCACCTGCGCGACCTCAACCTGTGCTATAACAGCATCACGGACTGGTCACCGCTGGAGAATATGCCGTGGCTGGAGCGCCTGTGGCTGAATTACAGCGGCAAGTACGCGCGGATTGACCCCGTTCCGGCGGAAGTCATCGCCCAACTCAAGGAAAAGCTGCCGAACACAGAAATCAATACAACTGCTGCGCATTCCACGGCGGATGGCTGGCGTTCCCATGCGCGCTCGACGCTGGTGGGCGATATGTTCCGCAAGGGTATCTATGTCCCGTTCGAGGATTGAGATGAACCCTTGCGCCGCGGGCGAAAATATGGTATGATAGCCGTTGGAAATCGAAGCATAGCGTATAAGGAGTTATGAGCTTTATGGATATGAAAACGAAACTCGCCGGACTGATGGCGCAGTGCTTGACCGACACATGGCCGGACGCGCAGGGACTGCTGACGGCGGAAGAAATCCGCGGTCTGCTCGCCGTGCCGCCTGACCCGAAAATGGGCGACTACGCGCTGCCGGTGTTCCGGCTGGCGAAAGCACTGCGGATGGCACCGCCGAAAATCGCCACGACCGTGGTCGAAAAGTGGTCGCATGAGGACGTTGCGCGGGCAGAAGCCGTCAACGGCTATGTGAACTTCTTCCTCAACCGCGTCAATTTCGCGGCGGAAACGCTTGAAAGCGTGCTCAAGGCGGGAGAAAACTATGGCTCGTCCGATATGGGCAATGGCAAGACGATTTGTCTTGACTATTCCTCTATCAATATCGCCAAACGTTTCCATATCGGGCATTTGTCCACCACGATGATTGGTCACAGCCTGCGCCGCATCTATGATTTCCTCGGCTATAAGACCGTCGGCATCAACCATTTGGGCGACTGGGGAACGCAGTTTGGCAAGATGATCTGCGCCTATAAGCTCTGGGGCAATGAGGAAGAGGTGGAAAAGGGCGGCGTGAATGAACTGGTGCGCCTGTACGTCAAGTTCCACGAGGAAGCCGAGAAAGATCCCGCGCTGGACGATCAGGGCCGCGCGTGGTTCAAGAAAATTGAGGATGGCGACGAGGAAGCCCTGCGCATCTTCAATTGGTTCAAGGCGCTGACTCTGCGCGATACCGAGCGCGTCTATAAGCTGCTGGGCGTCACGTTCGACTCCTATGCGGGCGAGTCGTTCTATAACGACAAGATGGATCGCGTTATCAACGAGCTGAAGGAAAAGAACCTGCTGACCATCTCCGAGGGCGCGTCTATCGTTGATTTGAGCGAGGACAACATGTCCCCCTGCATCATCCTCCGCTCCGACGGCGCGACGCTTTACGCCACCCGCGACCTTGCGGCGGCCATCTATCGCCATGATACTTATCATTTCGATAAGTGCCTGTACGTCGTGGCATATCAGCAGGATTTGCACTTCCGCCAGATTTTCCGTGTGCTGGAAAAGATGGGATACGAATGGGCGAAGGACTGCGTGCATGTCGCGTTCGGCATGATTTCCTACGAGGGGCAGGCGCTCTCCACCCGCAAGGGGCACGTCGTCTATCTGGAGGATCTGCTGGAGCAGGCGCAGAAGAAAGCGCTGGACATCATCAACGAAAAGTCCCCGAATCTGCCGAACAAGGAGGATGTTGCGCGTCAGGTTGGCATCGGTGCGGTCGTCTATACCGATTTGAGCAACAACCGAATCAAGGACGTTGATTTCTGCTGGGATCGCGCGCTGAATTTCGACGGCGAAAGCGGCCCGTATGTGCAGTACACCCACACGCGCTGCTGCTCTGTCCTGCGCAAGGCGGCGGAAATGTCTCTGCCCGAAGCGGATATGAACGCGCTGACGGACGACGAGGCACAGGCGCTCCTGCGTCTGCTGGGGCGCTTCCCGGATGTCATTAAGGAAGCGGCGGAAAAGTATGAGCCGTCAATGATTACCCGTGCTGTAACGGATATTGCGCAGGCGTATAATAAGTTCTATTATGAGCATCGGATTCTGGATGGTGAACCGGCGACGGCCGCCGCGCGCGTGGCGCTGACGAAGGCGACGAAGGATGTTATTAAGACGGGGCTGTGGCTGATTGGCATCGAAGCACCCGAACGCATGTAAGGGAAAAAAGAAGGTTCTTAACGGAAAGTTGGGGAAGTAAACAAGGACTTAGGCGAAGCCCCAAAAAGCTGCACGCGGAAGGAGCATGAAAGCGCGACCAACTCAATCGCGAAAAGGGGTCAAGGGGGGGACTTCGTCCCTTTTCGTCTGCCCCTTGCAGGGTCAAGGGACAGCGTCCCTTGTGGGGTTTGGGGCAACGCCCCAACTGTTCCGCGGGCGACCAGCATCTCAAACGCACTCAACAAAGGTGCAGGCAGCGAAGCGTCCCTGCCAGTAACTTTGCGCGTCCGCAGACGCGCCCTCAAGCTGCTCTTCCCCCAAGATTCCGTGAAGAACCAAAAAGAAGAAACGCACGGAAGGCGTATGGAAGAAAAACCAACACAATCGCGCGTGAATTCTTTTTCTGCCCGAATAGGCAGGAAAAAGCGACTGCATTGTAGAATACCTGATTGTTTGCTAATGAACAGAGGTCAGTCTCTCTGTTCAGAAAGAAATCAAAAAAAGGAGTGAAGCACATGGCAGAGATGCTCGAATTCAAGTTCGACACGCAGCTGCTCATCGAAGGGCACGACCTCGACGAGGACGAAATCAACGACTACATCACGGAGCATTTCAAGGGCGACTGTCTGCTGGCAGTGGGGGACGATGAATTGATTAAGATTCACTTCCACACGAACGAACCGTGGAAGGTGCTGGAATACTGCGCGTCGCTGGGTGAAATCCACGACATTGTGGTGGAGAACATGCAGCTGCAGAGCGAAGGCCAGCACGGCTAATTGCACACAATATAAAGGGGCGCTGTCCGGCTTGGTGGTCGGAACAGCGCCCTGCTTATGTGATATGATTTTCCAAACGACAGTGCATCATAATTGCGGAATGTCATTTTCTCTGCTTGGCGGGAAGATGGCAATGCCGTTTGAAAATCGTTTATATTAGGGCAACACCGCACAACGCGGCGATGTCACCTTATACTATTTCCAGATTCACCTGCGCCATCTGCTTGCGCCTTTTCCCTTCTGGCGTCCGCTCATTCCACTTAGCGTAGCGCTGCTACGCTGCGTTTCATTCACGTTAGCCAGAATGAAAAATTCGCGGCGCATCTTGGCGCATTCTTATCTGGAAATAGTATTAAACGTTCAGGTGTGCCTTCTTCAAGCGGCTGGAAATCATCGGGCCAATCAGCACGACAATCACCATCTTCACGATGTCCAGCGGAATGAACGGATAGACGCAGATGGCCAGCGCCGCGCTTGCCGTCTTGCCCGCCTGTACGCAGAACCAGACTGTGCCAATCAAGTACAGCACGACTTCACCCGCGACCATTGCCAGCAGGTGCAGCCACCACTTGTCGCTCTTGCTCATCAGGAAGCCCGCCAGCGCCACCATCGGGATATAGCCGACGATGTAGCCGCCCGTCGCGCCCGCCAGCTTCGACACGCCGCCCGTGAAGCCGCTGAACACCGGCACACCGACCAGCCCCAGCAGGATGTACAGGCAGACGCTGATGGTTGCCTTCTTCCAGCCCAGCACATAAATCGACAGGAACAGCACCAGCGTCGCCATGCTAATCGGCACAGGGCCAATCGGCAGCGAGAGCGGCGCAAGCACGCAGATAACCGCCGTCATCAGCGCAATTGCAACCAAGGTATAGGTCGTGTTTTTTGTAGAAGATGTCTTTTCCATCGTCGGGAATCCTCCTTGCGTAAACCAAAATGCGGTTTTGAGTTTACCATAGTTTCAGACGTTTGTCAACTGCTTTTTGCGCTTTGGTTGACGATGCGGAACTTTTCGCCCTTCCTTTTTCTCTCGAAATGTGGTACACTTAAGGCACCACCGCACAATTCGACGGCGCGTCTGGCGATGCCTTTTCCGCCATCTGCGGCATGCAAATTTCTCGATTTACATCCAGTAAACCTTCGAAATTTGCATTTGCATCTGACGAAAAATCCATTCGCCAGCCGACCACCTCATTTGCGCGGTGTTACCTTAATGCCGTCAAGTGCTATCATTCGACCTGAAAAGGAGCGATTTTTATGGATTATAATCAGGCTGCCCTGCAAATGCACGAGGAACACCACGGCAAAGTTGCCGTACAGAGCAAGGTGAAGGTCGAGAACCGCGATGACCTGTCCACCGCGTATACCCCCGGCGTGGCAGAACCCTGCCGCCGCATTCATGCTGACCCGCGCGATGTGTACCGCTACACCGCCAAGGGCAATCTGGTTGCGGTGGTGTCCGACGGCACGGCGGTGCTGGGGCTGGGCGACATCGGCCCGCTGGCGGCGATGCCTGTCATGGAGGGCAAGGCGATTCTGTTCAAGGAATTTGCGGACGTGGACGCATTCCCGATTTGTCTGGATACGAAGGACGTGGACGAAATTGTGCGGACGGTGAAGGCAATCGCGCCGACGTTCGGCGGCATCAATCTGGAGGATATTTCCGCGCCGCGCTGCTTTGAAATCGAAAGCCGCCTGCGCAAGGAACTGGATATTCCCGTTTTCCACGACGACCAGCACGGCACGGCGATTGTCGTCTCCGCGGGTCTGCTGAACGCTCTGCGGCTGGTTGGCAAGAAGATGGAGGATGTGAACATCGTCATCAATGGCGCGGGCAGCGCGGGCATCTCCATCGCCAAGCTCCTGCTGCAATTCGGCGCGGGCAACATCGTGCTGGTTGACCGGGCGGGCGCGGTCAGCGTGGACGAGGACTGGCTGAATCCGGCGCAGCGCAAGATGGCGGAAATCACGAACCGGCACAACGAGCGCGGTTCGCTGGCAGACGTGATGAAGGGCAAGGACGTGTTTATCGGCGTTTCCGCCCCGAAAATCGTCACGGCGGAGATGGTTTCGACGATGGCGAAGGACGCGATTGTGTTCGCAATGGCGAATCCCACGCCGGAAATCATGCCGGAAGAGGCCGCAAAGGGCGGCGCGCGCGTCATTGCGACCGGGCGCAGCGACTATCCGAACCAAATCAACAACGTGCTGGTTTTCCCCGGCATTTTCCGCGGCGCGCTGGACGCACAGGCGACAGATATTACGGAGGAAATGAAGCTCTCCGCCGCCCGCGCGATTGCGTCCATCGTTTCGGACGATGAGCTGAAAGAGGACTACATCATCCCCGGCGCGTTCGACAAGCGCGTCGCTCCTGCCGTCGCGAAGGCGGTCATGGACTGCGCGAAAGCATCCGGCATCAGCAAATTGGGAAAATAACGTAGATAGGAGGGGTTGCTTCAATGGAAAAATACCTGACAGAGCGAGAAGGGCAAATCGACTTTTATAATACGGTTTTGCCTCGTGTAAGCCCTGATAAAAGACTTGAAGACATTTTGTCTGATAACAATGACGGTGTTTTAAATGGAAATTTGTTAGAATTTAAACTCAACGTAAATGATTTAAATGCCGTTCTTTTTCAATGTATTAAATATCTTTCCGCTTTAAGAGTTAAGGGAAAACCCGTCCCCGCTGGAATCCACATTATTGATTTAAATGGTTGCATAGACTATTATTATCGGAGTGAACCGTATCTTGCTTTCATTGAAAAGATTTATACTGGTGGTGCGTCAAAGGATAATAGCGGTTTTATCGGTGAAGCGGCTATCTACACACTCCATTATGCGGAAGAAGATACTGCTATGGAGCAGGTTATCTCCCTTCTGAAAGAAAATGAATTTACCAAAATTCACATTGATGAGAATTGCATCGTTGGCTGGGCAAATAGCTTTTATTCCACTTTTCCTATGGCAAGAAAGGAAGACTTTTTAGGCGACGATACTGGCAAGCATAAAACAATTGGTGAAATCCGAAGTCCCAAACACTTTAAAGACTATATTTATCCATACACTGACCTCTCTAACGTTCGCTTTAATTACCTTATGGATAAGCTGAATGATACACTGCAAAAGAAGAACCTTGGAGCATTCTATACTCCTGCGCTCTACGCTGAAAAGTCTTTGGAGCTTCTTCGGCAAGCAATTGCCCGCGTACCAGCAGAAAATGACTATATCATTCTTGATCGGTGTGCAGGAACTGGAAATCTTGAGTGCTGTTTAACAGATGAAGAACTCTCTCATAGCATTGTGTCAACAGTAGAGTACTATGAATATAAGGTTTTGCAAGAACTAATCGGTTCAAAGGTTCGTCATCTCATTCCACCTGTGGAAACCGCCGAAACTTTCAATGCTGGTTTAGTTACTGGCGCTGATGCTTTAAGCCGGGAATATATTGAAAATCCCGTAATTCATCAATACATTGCAAATCCTCATTGTTCTATTATTCTCTTTGAAAATCCGCCATACGCTGAAACAACATCCGCAGAGCATCAGCGAACAGGTAAAGGGAAGTCCTCTTCTGTTTGGAAAAAGAGCTATGTTGTATCTGAAATGAAGAAGGAAGTAAAGAAAACAGCGTCTAACGATTTAGGAAACGCTTTTATTTGGTCTGCTTTCAAATATTACTTACGTCAACCTACCGATAGCTATATTGTCTTTTCCCCTGTGAAGTATTGGAAAATACATCATTTAATTGACAAATGTTTCCGGGGGGGTGGCATTCAATCGCAAATATTTTCACACCAATATTGATGCATGTGTTATGTGCGCCTACTGGTCTAATGAGGATGAAAAGCGTTCCGAACTTTCTATAGAAGCATTTGATATTGACGAATGTAGTAAAGCTCTTGTTTCCTGCGGCTCATTATCGGTAAAGAGGATTTATTCCACATACAGTCAGATGTACTATGATAAACGACCTATCCCATCGGAAAAGCGTGTTGGCATTCTTGTTGGTTTAAACGGGCTTGAAAAGGTAGGTGGAAAACAACGTAATAAACCAGCCACAGACGATAACATTATCGGATATATGGTAGCACATAGCTCCGGTTTTGATAATCCTGATTTGGATTCCAGTCTGTTAGTTGGTGCACGTTATGACGGAAATGGTTTTTTCCTTTATAAAGATAATTACCTTGAAAAAATGCCTTTATTTGCTTCCAGTCGATATATCGCCTATAACCACGAATGGACGGAACGTGCCCGAATTATGAAGTCTGCTGATGGCGCTGACGCATTTAAAAGAGATGTAGCTAATGGAAAATTGACACAATTTCTACTGAAGTGTTTGCTTTTTGCCTGCGTGGAAATGCAAAATCACATGCGAACCTTCACGGGCAGCGATGGTCATTTTTATCGAAATGAACTTTGTTTAGATGGAACAAATGGAGATACGCTGGCTATACGAGATTTGAAAAATTTAGCGCTTAATAAGAAAGAACAAGCGATTCTCCAGCAGTGGGCAACACTGCTTGCCTACGCGAAGCAGACCCAAGAATATAATTCAGCGCTAACGTATGGGGTTTATCAGATATTTGCGGAAATTGATACATCTTTCACTGATGCACGAACGGGTAAGAAAGTCTATAATAACGTTGAGGTTCATACAGCCCTTACAGGTCTGAAAACGTTGGTGAAAGAATACTACTTGTCTGAGATTGTTCCTGTCCTATTTGAGTATGAGTTTTTGAAATAGAAAATCGCATTTTTTTCGGAGAGAATACCATGATTGCAGAAATTCTATGTGTCGGCACGGAACTCCTGATGGGGCAAGTCCTCAACACCAACGCGCAGTTCCTCTCGCGCCGCCTGTCCGCGCTGGGTATCACGCAGCAGCACCAAACCGTCGTGGGCGATAATGCGCAGCGCTTGGAGGACGCCTACCGCCTTGCGCTCAGCCGCGCGGATATCGTCATTACCTCCGGCGGCCTCGGCCCGACGGTCGATGATATCACCAAGCGCGTGGCGGCAAAGGTTGCGGGCAAGGAGCTTGTCCTCTTCCCGGAAGCGGAGGAGATGGTTCGCACCCGCTTCCAGCAGTATCACCGCAACATGACCCTCAACAACCTTTCTCAGGCTATGTTCACGGCGGATTCTACGCTGCTGATGAACCCGAACGGCACAGCCCCCGGCGCGATTGTCCCGATGGGTGATGGAAAAGTCGTTATCCACCTGCCCGGCCCGCCCTGCGAGCTAGAGCCGATGTTCACCGCATCGGTCGAGCCGTACCTGATGGCGCGGTCAGGGCGCGCGCTGGTGAGCCGGTATGTGCGCATCTTCGGCATGGGTGAATCTGAGGTGGACACGCGCCTGCGCGACTTGGAGAACGGAGAGAATCCGACGTTATCGCCCTACTGCTCCTTAGGCGAGGTGCAGCTGCGCGCAACGGCAAGCGCTGATACGGCGGAGAAGGCGCTGGCGCTGCTGACACCGCTTTTGGCGGAGGTCAAGGCGCGTCTGGGCAATGTTGTGTACGCGATTGAGGAAACAGACGGCGGTTCACTGGCGAAAACGGCGATTGAGACGCTGCGGGCGCGGAACATGACGTGCGCGACATGCGAAAGTCTGACGGGCGGCAAGGTCGTTGCGGCGCTGGTGGATATTCCGGGCGCATCGGCGGTTGTCCGCGCGGGACTGGTGACGTACCAGACGGACACGAAGACGATTCTGGCGGACGTGCCTGCGGAGGTCATCGAGCGTTTCGGCGTGGTGAGCGTGGAGACGGCGTGCGCAATGGCGGAAGGCACGCGGAAGCGGCTGGGTGTGGACATTGCGGTGAGTACGACGGGCGTCGCGGGGCCGGACGGCGGGACGGAGGACTGCCCGGTAGGGACGGTGTGCGTCGGCGTATCGACGGCGGGCGGCACGAGCGCGGTTCGGCTGGCGCTCTCTGGCAACCGCGAGCGCATCCGCACGCTGGCCATGAAGCACGCGCTGCATATGCTGATTGAAAAGGCAAGATAAGAAAGCAGGCTCATGTCCCGGTGGTTTTGGGGCATGAGCCTGTTTTTATGGAGTTGTAGAAAAATTGTTAGGAGGATGGCTTTCGTGCTTCTCGGTCGCGCCCATTTGGCGCGACAATGTGCAAGTGGTGGGGAAAGCGAGTTGGGGGGCGCGTCTGAGGACGCGCAAAGTTACTGGCAGGGACGCTTCGCTGC
>ERZ857757.1700-NODE-1700-length-16350-cov-3.146732_pt1 | contig 16350 bp, 9 predicted proteins | sample MGYA00519764_ERZ857757 | MGnify/ENA primary metagenome ERZ857757 (study PRJEB31778, sample SAMEA3449359) | human gut metagenome | biome: human gut; feature: human-associated habitat; material: faeces | place: United Kingdom | collected 2010/2012 ... | reverse complement strand
TGACACTCCTACTGCTGATGTCACGCTCACATACAAAAAGTTGCTTGATATGGCAGCTAAAGGTGACACGGCTGATTATGAAACGCCTTATGATTTTGATTTTCTGCCGCCTTTCTCCCGTTCTGAAAAGGATCTGAAAACGGCTTATGCAAAGATCGCCAGCAACGGATACAGATGCTTCGCATTCTCTGATCCTATATTTTCGGCTTCCCTGAATATTGATGACGTTATGCTCAACCTCAGAGATATTTCATGCTATGACTGTTTCCTCAGATGTTATATGTGGCTCATCACCAATGACAGAGATTTTGAAGAGCCTGAGCTTTGGATACCACTTTGTCAGTACATAGACAAGATGATCATGTCAAGCCCTGAGCAATGGGATAAGTATTTTGACCATCGTTTTCCGCAGGATATGCTTGACAGCTCAATGTCTGCGCTGAGGTCTTTCTATGCCACATTCTGCGATATAATTCTGCTTCCTATCAAGGAAATGGTAAGAGGCTCTATGAAGTGCAGATCCGCAATGGAGATACTTAAGATCGCAAAGGTGGACGTTGACGAGGTATTCCCTGACATTGACATTCCACAGGCTAACCTGCCTAAGAGGGGCGAGCCTGCGCCGAAGCTCAAGATCGCTGTCAAGGACGGCGAGGAATACTATGATGTTACAACAGGCAAAATGGTAAACTTTGAGGGCGACGAGGATTCGGCTATCGAAAGCAACGATTTCTCTGCGGCTGCAAGCTCCATTTCTGCTGACGCTATCGTTGGCGAGGATGGTCCTGACAGCGAGCCTATACCTGACGAGCCTGAGGAAAATCCTGAGCTTAAGGTAGTTCCGCCTCCAGCTCCCGTTCAGCCTGAGCCTGCAGCAGTACAGCCTGCACCAGAGCCAGAGCCTATACCAGAGCCACAGCCTGCTCCTGCACCTGCTCCGACGCCTGCAGAGGACGTCCAGTCTGCTCCTGTATTCAACACAGAGCCGACGGCTCAGAGCGGTATTTCCGGCGAGATAAACGCACCTATAAGAAAGAGAAAGATCTTTATTCCGGGACACGAGGGCATTTCAGGCTCTGCACCTGCAAGCCAGCCTGTTACTGCTCCTGTTCCGCCAGTTTCACAGCCTGCACCTGCTCCAACGCCTGTTCAGACGGCACAGCCTGCTCAGCAGACAGTTTCAGCACCTGTGTACAGCCAGCCTGCTCCACAGCCTGCGGCGGAAGCTCCGAAGCCTGCGGCTAAAAAGCCATACAAGAAAGCGAACAAGGGACTTACTTCCCTTATCGATACAGTTGACGAGGCGATAAACGACACCTCGGACATAATCCTTACTGACGAGGCTGAGGAAGAGGAAAACCTCTACACTGACACTCTTATCAAGATGCTGAGGGCAAACCGCTCAAACAATCAGCTTATGAAGAGCGTTGACACAAGGCATATTTACGACAATGGTGACAGCCTTGGCAGACCTGAGGAAGCAGAGCTTTCTATGGACGCTATCAACATGAAGAAAATGGACAAGAGCCTGCTCAATTCTTCATATGATAACATCAGCACCAAGGAGACCGATCCTAAGAAGCTTCGTGAGGAAAAATACCGCAACATCAACATCAATGATATGCTCAATCCAACAGTAGGAAGCCAGATGCACAAAGAATACACTCCGGACGCTATCGAGGAATTTGTTAAAGCTAAAAAGCAGGAAAAGTCCGCCATAAAGGGTATTTGGAAGCTTCTTGGCGTTCTGTCGCTTTTGTTGATCATTTATCTTATACTGCTTTACACGGGGCTTATTTGATGTCGATATAAAGTGTGGGAGAATATCCGCAACGTGGTGTAACGAAAAAGAATAAGTAAACAAAACGTCGGGCAAGCGGGACGTCACATTTCTGCAAAGCAGAAATTGAGCCGCTCCCCTACATGGTTTATGAAAACGTCAGCATTTTGCGAGTAACACAAGTTTATTCGGCAATTAATCGGGCGAGGAAGCGGGACGTCGAGGGCGCCGTCCCCTACATTATAATGTGATGCGAAATTTTGTAGGAAAATAAACAGTGTTAGAAATTTAGATAACAGATTTATAAGGGGTGGGAATTCCGCCCCTTTTTTGCAATAAGGAGAAATTTTATGAAAGAATACATACTCTCTTTAGATCAGGGAACGACTTCCTCCAGAGCGGTGCTTTTTAACGCAAAGGGTGAAAAGGTTGCGAGCGTACAGAAAGAATATCCGCAGATATTCCCCGGCAACGGCTGGGTGGAGCATGACCCTATGGACATACTGGAAAGTCAGCTCAGTTCTGCTCGTGAGGTCATTGCAAAGGCTGGGATAACAGCGGAGGACGTGGCGGCTATCGGCATCGCCAACCAGCGTGAAACGACGATACTTTGGGACAAGAACACCGGCAAGCCTGTTTATAACGCTATCGTTTGGCAATGCAGAAGGACTTCTGAGGACTGCGCACGAATGGAAAGTCAGGGCTTGCAAAAGTTTTTCAAGGACAAGACGGGACTTCTTATCGACCCTTATTTCTCCGCCACAAAGATAAAGTGGATACTTGAAAATGTTGAGGGCGTAAGGGAGCGTGCAGAAAAGGGGGAGATACTTTTCGGCACTGTGGATTGCTGGCTCATATGGAATCTGACAGGGGGAAGGGTACACGTTACGGACTACTCCAATGCTTCCAGGACTATGCTTTTCAACATTCACACCCTTGAATGGGACAGAGAGATACTGGGACTTTTGGGCATACCCAGCTGTATGCTCCCTGAGGTCAAAGAATGTTCGGGTGACTTGGGGGAAACTGAGGAGAACATTTTCGGAAGCAGGATAAAGATCGCAGGCTGTGCAGGAGATCAGCAGGCGGCACTTTTTGGGCAATGCTGTTTCCGTGAGGGCGATGTGAAAAACACCTATGGCACGGGCGGTTTTCTGCTTATGAACACGGGTGAAAAGCCTGTGGAAAGCCGTCATGGATTGCTCACGACTATTGCCTGGGGGATAGGCGGAAAGGTGAATTATGCTCTAGAGGGGTCGGTATTCGTATCGGGTGCGGCTGTAAAATGGCTTCGTGACGAGCTTTGCATAATACGCACAGCGGCAGAAACTGAGGAGCTTGCAAGAAGCGTTGAGGACACGGGCGGTGTATACTTTGTGCCTGCATTCGTGGGACTTGGCGCACCATACTGGAAGCCTGAAGCCAGGGGCATGATAACAGGGCTTACAAGAGGAACAAACAGATGCCACATAGTCAGGGCAACATTGGAAGCTATGTGCTATCAGACCTATGACGTTCTCAGGGCGATGGAGGAGGACGCTGGGGCTATCGGAAGCATAAAGGCTGACGGTGGTGCGGCAAACAACGATTTTCTTATGGAATTTCAGGCTGATATATTGGGTCATTCGGTCATAAGGCCTTATAACGTGGAATCCACCGCAACAGGTGCGGCATATCTTGCAGGGCTTGGCTGTGGGCTTTGGGGCAGTATGGAAGAGCTTGTTGGCGTTTCTGATAAGTTCAGGGAGTTTATTCCGTCTATGAGCGAGAGTAAACGCAGTGATCTGATAAGTGGTTGGAAGAAAGCGGTTCAAGCGGCTATTAGGGAATAAAGATAAAAAAAATCGGGCGACCTTGGGTGGGTCGCCCTTTCTGTTATATATCTTTCATTTCATTAAGCACCTGGGCACATAGGAAAAGCGAACCACATATAAGATTTACTCCGTGAGGATTCTCGTTTATTAGCTGACGTGCCATTTCAAGGGCAGACTTTGGACTTTGCTCTGCCCTGCCGCCTGCGTTGGTTATGATGTCGGCAAGGTCAGAGGCAGTTTCGGCTCTGTCGCTGAAACCGTCAACTGTGTAGAATTTGTCTACATACGGTATGAGTTTCTTTACCGCCTCGGTGATGTTTTTATCCCTGCACATTCCCATAACAGCGTAGCATGGGTGTTTTTCACAATGCTCCAATACACCTGCCAAGGCTGACAGACCGTCGGGATTGTGTGCGCCGTCAAGTATCAAAAGTGGCTCACGGCTGAGTATCTGCACTCTGCCTTGGAGCTGGGCTTTTTTGATGCCCTCAAAAATTTTATCCTGGGGAATTTTCAGGGTATCGTTGATAAGGCGTATGCCACTTATGACGCTCATGGCATTTAGTACCTGATGTGCGCCGCCCATTGTGACTTCATAAGGCTGTCCTTTGAACTCAAACTTTGAGCCGAAAACGTCACAGCTTATAAGTTTGAGCTGATTGATGTCGGGGATAACGAGCTGAGAAAGATTTTTCACCGCCTGCTCTCTGACGGTGCGGATAACTTTCATGTCATTGCCTGCACTCAAAACGCATGGGCAGTGGGGTTTTATAACGCCTGCTTTCTGATAGGCTATTTTCTCAAGGGTGTCACCCAGAATGGCGGTATGGTCAAAGTCCACTGAGCCTATAACTGTTAGGACAGGGGTTTTTATAACGTTGGTGCTGTCTAAAAGTCCCCCAAGACCTGTTTCAAGGACGACTATATCGCAGTTTTCCTCGGCAAAATAGAGGAAAGCTATGGCGGTGGTTATTTCAAACTGAGAGAAATTCTCACGGTCGCAGTACATATCGGTGACGGCTTTCACACGCTTTGCCATTTTCGCAAGGGCAGGCTTTGGGATATCAATGCCGTTTATTTTTATCCTGTCGGTATAGCTTATTATATAAGGCGAGGTGAAAAGACCTGTTTTCAGCCCTGCGCACTGAAAGACCTCGCTGAACATCTGCGCCATTGAACCTTTGCCGTTCGTGCCTGCGATATGGACAAATTTAAGGCTGTCCTGAGGGTCGCCAAGGTCGGAAAGCAAGGCTTTTATTCTGGACAGGTCTTTCACGGGCTTACCTGAATGGGAAAAGCTGTTTATAAATTCAAGCTCGTCTATGTCTTTGGTGTTTTCTATCAATTCTATCCCTACATTTCATCTATTATTTCTTTAAGCTCTCTTGCGGTGTCTATATTCACACCTGCGGTCTTTGCAAGCTCCTCTGCTGTGGCTTTTTTGAGAGCTTCTTTGGTCTTATACTCGGTGATGAGTTTTGCGGCTTTTTTATCGCCTATGCCTTTGACTTTGGTTATTTCAAGTCGGTGGGCATTCTTTTTATGCTTCTGCGCCTGATAGGTTATGGCTACTCTATGGACTTCGTCCTGAATGGCGGTAACAAGATTGAATGCCGCTCTGCACTTTGCAAGGCTTATTTCTCCGCCACCTGTGGCAACTGCTCGTGTGCGATGCTTGGAGTCTTTCACAAGTCCGAACAATGGGCAGGTGACGCCCATTCGCTCTAAGACAGGCTCAACGGCATTGACGTGGCCGTTTCCACCGTCCAGCAAGATAAGGTCGGGCATAATGGAAAAGCCCTCGTCTGTTTTCTCAAAGTAGTTTCTAAAGCGACGTTCTATGACCTCCTGCATACAGGCATAGTCATTTTGCTCTGCAACTGTTTTGATAGAAAACTTTTTATAATACTTCTTACATGGTCTGCCGTTTTCAAAGACCACCATGCCTGCCACCATATTTGTAGAGGCGAGGTTTGATATATCGTAGCACTCGATATATTTCGGGGTCTTGGGAAGTCCCAATGCTTTGGCAAGCTCCTCAAGGGCGGTTATCTCACGACTCGTTCTGCCGACTTTTATGGAGAGATACTCGGTGGCGTTGCTTTTGGCAAGAGTGGTAAGGCGAAGAAACTGTCCTCTTTTCGGAGTAGAGATATTCACGGCATGGTCATACTTCTGGCGGAGAAATTTCTCTATTATCTCGCCGTTTGTGATATCCTCGTCAAGGAGGATATCTTTCGGTATGCTGTCTTTGGAGGAATAATACTGCATGAGAAAATCTTCACGCATTTTTACGCTGTCGTCTTTTTCGCCAAGGAAATAGGAAGCCTTATCAAAAAGTCTGCCCCCACGATACATTATAACGCTGGCACAAGCCATTTCGCCATTTTGAGCAATGGCGATTATATCAGTGTCACGAATATCGTCATTAATTATCTTCTGACTTTCAGCGGCTTTCTGTATGGCTTGGATACGGTCACGAAGCTTTGCGGCAAGCTCAAAGTCAAGCTCCTCAGCGGCTTTGTTCATTTCATCGGTGAGTCTTTCAACTGAATCTGACGAGCCGTTTCGGATATAGTCCACCGCCTGACGGACTATAGAATTATACTCCTCTTTGGAGAATTTTCCTGTGCAAACGCCCATACACTGCTTTATGTGCATATTAAGGCAGGGACGCTGTTTTCCGAAATCCTGCGGAAATTTTCGGGTGCAGGTAGGAAGCATAAAGACTTTATTGGCTTCGATAACGGCTTGTTTTACTGCGAACGAACTTGTATAGGGTCCTATATACTCTGCTCCGTCATCGTATTTTTGCAATACGGCTTGCAAACGTGGGTAGTCCTCATTTGTGACCCTGATATAGCTATAGCCCTTATCGTCTTTCAGCAGGATATTATACTTCGGGGTATACTGCTTTATAAGAGAACACTCCAGCACCAGGGCTTCAAACTCAGAGTCGGTGACGATAAAGTCATAGTCATAGACGTGGGACACCATTTTCCACACCTTTGGCAGGTGATCCTGACCCTTTCTGAAATAAGATGTCACACGGTTGCGGAGATTTTTCGCCTTGCCGATATATATTATTTTCTTCATTTTGTCTTTCATTATATAACAGCCCGGCGAGGTGGTGAGCTTTGAAGTTTTATCACGCAGAAATGGCAGGCGTGGGTTGTCTTCATCTGTAATGTACATAAATTCTCCTAACTGAAACTAAAAGCAAAGGCAATACGAGTTGTCCGTATTGCCTTGCTATTATCTCTTACCAATACATAAATACAGGAGTACCCATATCTATTTTTTCATAAACGTATTTTGCTTTATCTAAAGGCATATTTATACAGCCGTGTGAGCCCCATGTGCTTGACTTATAACGCTCACCGCCAAAGTTGCCGTTCTGCCATGATGCGTCGTGAAGTCCTATGCCGATAGTGGAAACGTTGTTCCAATAGTCAACATATGAAGCGTAAGACTGTCCGTCTGCTGAGCCTCTCAGAGTCTTGCCCTTTTCCTTATACCAAAGCTTATAAACACCGCCAGGGGTATTTCTTGACTTGCTTGGATAGCCTGAAACTATATCAGACTCCATTGTGAGCTTGCCGTCTTTATAATACCACAAATGCTGTGCGGTAAGGTCTACCTCGATATAAGTGTTGCCGTAATCCTTATCGGCTGTACGCCAATCCTTATTGCAGGTATACTCATAGGCTGAGTCAGGGTTTACATAGTAGACAGGCTCAGTTTCGGCAGACTCGCCCTTTTCAACAAGGTCCACGATAAGGTCGCAGGTCTTTTGCTGGTCTATCCACCAGCCGTAACAGCCCTGGCCCTCGGGAATAGTGATAGTTCCACGCTTTGTGGTCTTGAACTCTCTGTCCTTGCCATAGGTATCATACTTATCTGCAAGGTCTTCAACATATGCCATTGCCTTATCTTCATCAACTGTATAGCCGGCTTCGGCGTTATCCTCGTCAAAGGTTATCCAATCCATGATAGTATCACCTGTGAGAGTTTCGGTGGTGTAGATAAAATCGAATGTTATTTCGATATTGTTAAGGTTATTGAGCTTCTTGCAGGTCTCTTCAAGCATATCCGCTGTTATGGCAGGCTTTTTATAGCAATCTGCCTTTGAGATATCAACGTCAAAGCTACCGTCGTCAATCTGATTTTCCACATAGGAATAAAGCTCGTCTATCTTGTTCTCCTCCACAGCGTCGCCCGTAGTCTCTTTCACAACAACATAGCTGTTGTCGTCGCCTTTTTTGATATAGGCGTCCTCAGGATCTTTTGTGCTTTGGGAGTCAAGCACCTTTCTTTTCAGCACCTTTTCAAGCTTAGCCTTATCGTACTTAAACTTAGATTCAAAAGTGAAATCCGTACGCTTCATGGCAGAAGAGAACCATGAATAGTGGTTTTGCTGAGTATAATACTGTGTGATAAGGTTTTGAGTATTATCGTTATAGCCTATTTCAGACAGCTTTATGGAAAATGTTGTGCCGTCTTTCTTTGTAACGGTGATGGCTTCGGGGATAACAGCCTGCTCGCTTACGAGCTTATAGGCTTCCGCCTTGGTCTTTCCGCTGACCTCGATGCCGTTTATATATGTATTTCCAAGAAATCTATCCTTATACGAATTCATGCCCCACAGATAGAAGCCGCCTGCGGCGACTATCATAACTCCAACAACTGAGCATATTGCTATTGCGACAGTCTTTCCTGACGAGGACTTCTTTTTCTTCTTTTTTCCCTTCTTTGAAGTCTGCTTTGATGCAGGCTTTGCATTTTTACTGCGTGTTTCAGTTGTTTTGGGCTTTTTAGGCTTGATAGTTTCCTCGCCAAAGTCTGAAACTCCTCTTACGGGAGTGATAGGCTCGTCAAAGCCGCCGTCCTGCATTGCCATATTTTTAGCGATCATTCTTGCCATATCCTCATGGCTCATAGGGCGGTTCTGCGCCTGCGGCTTTGCGGCTTCATCGCTGTCGAGGGTAAGACCTTTCATATCAAGATCTATACCAAGCTCATTATCCTTTCTTTCTCTATCGTTCATAACATTACCTTTCCTTATATAACCTTATTATAATATACTCGTTTCACATTTATTTTACCCTATTATACAACACTATCACCTTTTTTTCAAGGAGTATTTCCTACAATATAAAGACAATTTTATGACGATTTCTCAACAGTTTTCATACAGTTGTATAAAAATGCAGTTTTCAAAATGTTATCCTGCATATTTTTCCTGTGTCAAGGAATTTTTTTTGCAAAACCTCTTGAAAAAGATCGCAATAAGTATTATAATATATGTGGTAAAGGTTCGCTTGGCGAGCCGATCATTAATTTAAGAAAGAAGGATCTGTATGTTAGATATCAAGATCGAACGTACCACTACTCCAAAGGAAAAACCGGCTGACGAGACAAAGCTTGGTTTCGGTCACATTTTTACTGACCATATGTTTGTTATGAATTATGACGCAGGTCAGGGTTGGCATGACGCTAGGATCGTGCCTTACGGCGACCTTTCACTCTCCCCTGCTGCTATGTGCCTGCACTACGGTCAGGAGATATTTGAAGGCCTTAAGGCTTATCGTACTGCTGACGGCTCTGTTCAGCTTTTCAGACCTCAGGAGAACTTCAAGAGAATGAACAACTCTGCTGAGAGAATGGTAATTCCTAAGATAAACGAAGAGGATATGCTCTACGCTCTGAAAACTCTTGTTAAAATGGAGCAGGACTGGGTACCTCACACAGAGGGCGCTTCCCTTTACATCAGACCATTTATCATCGCAGTTGACCCATATGTAGGTGTTAAGCCTGCTGACCACTATCTGTTCATCATTATTCTTTCACCTTCAGGCGCTTACTATTCAACCGGTCTTAACCCTGTTAAGATCTATGTTGAGAACAAGTATGTAAGAGCCGTAAGAGGCGGTACAGGCTTTGCTAAGACAGCCGCTAACTACGCTATCTCACTTGCAGGTCAGGAAGAAGCTCACGAGCAGGATTACGAGCAGGTACTTTGGCTTGATGGTGTTGAGAGAAAGTATGTTGAGGAAGTTGGCTCAATGAACATCTTCTTCGTTATTGACGGCGAAGTTGTTACACCACAGCTTCTTGGCTCTGTTCTCCCTGGTATCACAAGAAAGTCTGCTATCGAGATATGCAAGAGCAAGGGCTACAAGGTAAGCGAGAGAAAGATCTCTATCGAGGAGATCGCTGAGGCTTACGACAACGGCAAGCTTGACGAGGTATTCGGCACAGGTACTGCTGCTGTTATCTCACCTGTTGGTCATCTTAAGTGGGGCGACAAGGTAATGGAGATAAACAACAACAAGATTGGCCCTGTTTCACAGATGCTTTATGATACAATGACAGGCATTCAGTGGGGCAAGATACCAGACGAGTTTGGCTGGATCGTTAAGATCGACTAATATCGTGAATAATCAATGCGGTCTGTGCTTCGGTATAGGCCGCATTTTTCATAGGAGTGATAAAAATGGAGCTGCAGCAGATAATAGACAAGTCACACAGGATAGTATTTTTCGGAGGAGCAGGGGTATCAACAGAGAGCGGCATACCTGATTTTCGGTCGGTGGACGGACTTTACAATCAGAAATATGATTATCCCCCTGAGCAGATACTCAGCCACACGTTTTTTATGCGGCACACAAAGGCGTTTTATGATTTTTACCGTGACAAAATGCTTTGTCTGACGGCAAAGCCTAACAAGGCGCATTACAAGCTGGCGGAAATGGAGAGGGCAGGCATACTTTCTTCAGTTATCACGCAGAATATTGACGGACTTCACACGGCGGCAGGAAGCAAAAAGGTGCTGGAGCTTCACGGAAGCGTACACCGCAACTACTGTATGGACTGCGGAAAATTCTACACTGCGGAGGATATTTTAAACAGCACAGGCATTCCGAAATGCACCTGCGGCGGAATAATCAAGCCTGATGTTGTGCTTTATGAGGAGGGGCTTGATGATAAAACTGTGACGGAGGCGGTGAGAGAGATATCTCAGTGCGACACGCTTATTATTGCAGGCACTTCTCTGACAGTTTATCCTGCGGCAGGAATGGTGAGATATTTTCAGGGGGATGATCTTGTGCTGATAAATCGGGACAAGACTTCCATGGACGGCTCCTGCGACCTTGTTATCCATGACAAGGTGGGGGAAACGTTGGATAAGATAGTGATAAAGTAAAGATAAACAACGTGATAACATGGTGAAATAACAAACGGGCGAACGCTGTTCGCCCCTACAGATGTGGATAGCCACATTTGCAGGGGGCAGTGTTCGCCCGTGTTTTTATGCTATTTTATTAGTCCATATGCTGTGCGGTATAAAGCTTGTAATATTCGCCTTTCTTTGCGATAAGCTGGTCATGAGTGCCGCACTCGGCAATGCCTTTGTTGTCGATATACATTATCTTATCGCAGTTTTTGATAGTGGAAAGTCTATGTGCGATAATAAATGAAGTTCTGCCAACAAGAAGTCTTTGAAGTCCCTGCTGAAGGAGCTTTTCTGTTCGTGCGTCTATTGATGAAGTTGCTTCGTCAAGGACAAGTATTTTCGGGTCGGAGAGGAGCGTTCTTGCAAAGGAGATAAGCTGTTTCTGTCCGCCTGAAAGCTTTGAGCCACGCTCGTTGACTTCGGTCATATAGCCGTCTTTCATTTCGCTGATGAACTCGTCTGCGCAGACTATCTTTGCGGCTTCTCTTATTTCTTCTTCCGTTGCGTCAAGTCTGCCGTAACGGATATTATCGTAAATAGTGCCGCTGAAAATAAAGCTGTCCTGAAGCATTATGCCCATTTGTGAGCGGAGTGAATGCAAGGTCGCCTGACTTATATCCTTGCCGTCTATGGTTATTTTACCGCTGTCCAGGTCATAAAATCTTGACAGGAGAGAAACTACTGTAGATTTTCCTGCGCCTGTTGGTCCAACGAGGGCAACGCTTTCGCCCGGCTTAACGTCAAAGGAGATATGCTCCAAAACTGTTTTGCCCTGCTCATAGCTGAATGTAACGTCATCAAATTTTACCTCGCCTGTGATATCACCGATATCCTGAGCGTTCGGCTTGTCTGCGATAGTGGCAGGCTCGTCAAGGGTTTCAAAGATACGCTCAAGGTAGGCGATATTGTTGATGAAGTTATTGAAGATGTTTGACAGGTTCATGATAGGCTGCCAGAAGCTTGAAGCATAGCTTGTCATGGCAACGATAGTTCCAAGGCTCACTGCCGCAGGGGTCAGAACCAGCAGACCCACCACGAATATTGCGGCTCTCACAAGGGTAGAAACGTTGTCGGTAGCAGGCCAAACAAGGTTAGAATATTTCACGGCGTTTATCCAGCTTTTACGATATTTCTCGGAAAGTCTGTCGAATATCTGGGCGTTTTCTTCCTCACGGGTGAATATCTGGGTCACTCTTGCGCCTGTGATGTTTTCCTGCAAATAGGCGTTAAGGTTTGAGGATTTATTTGAAACGTCCTGCCATGCTTTACGCTGTCTTTTCTTTATCATCATCATTATGACTGCAAATATCGGCAGACCCGAAAGCACCACCAATGACAGCTTCACATTCACAAAGAACATGAAAATCATGATGAAAAGCATATTAAGGCACTCGAGTATAACATTGATGATACCATTTGAGAGCATATCCGACACGGAGTTTACATAGTTTACAACTCTGATGAGGATCTTGCCGTGTGGGCGGTTATCGTAATACTCAAATGGAAGCTCCTGCAAATGCTTGAAAAGGTCGGTACGGATATCGAAGATTATATCCTGACCAACAACTGTCATTATCCTTGAACGGATAGTGGAGAATGTTATGGACACGGCTATAGTGCCGACAAATGCAAGGGTGAGCAGGACGAGCTGTCCCATATTTTTCTGAGGTATGGTATTATCAAGTGCATACTGGGTGATGAGCGGTCCGAGAAGTCCTGATATTGCGGCGAACACGCTGAGCATAAGGGCGGTTATCATTTTGCCCTTATATTTTTTGATATACACAAAGGAGCGTTTCAGGTGGGCGAAGTCAAATGGGGTTTCAAGGACTTCGTCAACGTCATAACGGTTTCTTGCCATTTAGACCGCCTCCTTTCCGAAGCCATCGTTCTGCAGCTTGAACACCTCGTAATAGTATCCCTTTTTGGCGATAAGCTCATCATGAGTACCCATTTCGGTTATCTTGCCGTCATCGAGGATTATTATCATATCAGCGTCTTTGGTGGAGGAGATACGCTGGGCTATTATTATCTTTGTGCATGGAAAATCGAGGTTTCTAAGGCTGTCCTGAATATACTTTTCTGTTTCCATATCCACGGCGGAGGTGGTATCGTCAAGGATAAGAATGGCAGGCTTTATGGCTAAGGCTCTTGCGAGGGAAAGTCTTTGCTTTTGTCCGCCTGAAAGACCTACGCCACGCTCGCCCACGATAGTTTCATAGCCGTCAGGCATTTTCTCAACGAATTCGTTTGCCGCCGCAAGCTTTGCATAGTGCTTAACGTCCTCTTCGGACATATCAGAGTCGCCGTATGCGATATTGCCGTCTATGGTATCAGAGAAAAGCAGGACGTCCTGCGTTGCCATACCTATTTGTGAGCGGAGCTGTGAGAGCTTACGCTTTCTTACATTCACACCGTCAACGAGGACTTCTCCTGAGTTGGTATCATAAAATCTTGGTATGAGATTTATAAGCGAGGTCTTGCCTGAACCTGTTTCGCCCATTATGGCAACTGTCTGACCTGCTTTTATCTTAAAGTTCACGTTGTCAAGGACTATATGCTTGCCAAACTTAAAGGTAACGTCCTTGAACTCGACATCTCCGTGAAGCCTTTCTGTCTGGTCAACTGCATCTTCACGGTCGGTGATGATAGGTCTTGCATAGTATATCTCGATGACCTTCATTGCGGAAGCCATGAACCTTTGCATATCGTTCACATAGATACCAAGGTTTCTGACAGGGTTTGCGATGCCCCAGATAAGTCCTGAGATAGCAACATACTCGCCCATTGTTATTTCCCCTTTTATAAGGAAAAATCCACCGCCAAGGAGCATTACAACTGACAAGGCGTTTGCGAAAGCTTCCATATAAGGGAAGAATTTAAGCCACAGCAGTGACGCTTTTTTGTTGGCATCAGAATACTCTTTATTGGCTTTTTGGAACTTTTCCATCTCATAGTCCTCACGGGCGAAGGCTTTTACAACTCTGTTGCCTGAGATGTTCTCCTGAGCGTCGGTATTCATTTGGGACAGCTTCTCACGGAGGTCAACGTAGACCGGCTTTGCCTTTTTATCAAGAAGCACCACCACGCCGAATATGAACGGTGTAACAGCCAGCAGAAGAAGTGCCATTTTCCAGCTTACCATAAAGAAATAAACTGATGAGGCTATAAACAGCGAACATGATTCAAGCATACCTTTAAAAACGAATGCCACTGCATGACGCACCATATCAAGGTCGCCTGTGAGCCTTGTCATAAGGTCGCCTGTTCGGTTGCGGTCATAAAACTCCATATCCTGATTTTCGATACGTCTGAAAAGGTGTGTCCTTATTCTGTATATCATGCCCTGAGATGATAATTCATAGGTCATGTTGCAGGTGTACTGACAGATAGTTCTAAGCAGGGTAAAGCCCACCATGCCTGCAAGCAGCAGCCAGAACAGCTTTCTTTCATGCTCAAGATTAAAAAGTGCGTCCTTGCTTGAAAGAAACTTATCCACAAGCTCTTTGCTGAAATAAGGTGTGGTAAGATACAAGGCGTTGCATACGATAGACAGCACAAGGGCTGTTACATAGAATTTTCGGTAGCCTTTCAGATTGTGCCATATCCATTGAAGCTGGAACATATTCTTTCACTCTCCTTTTATTCTTCTAAACTTCATGCTCTCATAGGCACATATATAAAAATATGAAACCCATACTCTTTTAAGCTATGGGATATTATAAGCCCTTTTCAAAATAAAGTCAAGGGGGTAAAAGCATTTAGTTTACATAAAGCAAGCTAAAAAATCAACGAAAACACGAAGCTTTTGTTGTGCTTTTTCACAAATTTTCTTGTGTTTTTTCACCCATTTTTCGGCCTTTCTTTCTCCTTTCTCCCACTTTACGAACAGATGATTTTGCGCTATAATAAGGTTGATACCGTTGCCGCGGAGCAAACGCGGACGCGGCGCTGATATCTTTTATATCTTAGGGGAAAATTTGGGGAACTGATTTATGAAAACACACATGCACATACATCGAAGCAGGTCGCGCCGCGCTTTCACCGCGCTGCTGGTGAGCGCCGCGCTGCTCGTAACTTCCATTTCCACGCCATGCCCGGCCTTCGCGGCATCCGGCAGCTCCAAGAGCAGCCTGATCACGGTCAAGACACCGAGCAAGGAGGATATCGTCAAATTCATGCAGGAGCATCCGACCGGAGATATCTACTTTGACGAAGACGGAAAGTCTACGGGCAAGACCCATGAAACCGACTATCTGACTGCGCCAAAGACCTCCGCGCCTTACGAGGCGGGCAGGCTCGCGGAATCAGAGGAAGCGGCGGCGCTCAATACCATCAAGACGATACGCTATATTGCCGGTATTTCTTCCAACCTCTATATCTCGGAGGAATACAGTCAGCTGGCGCAGGCCTCCGCGCTCGTCAACTATGTCAACGGCAAGCTGACGCACACGCCAGCCCTGCCGGCATCGATGGATCAAGCTCTCGCAAAGCAGGGCTATGACGGCTCACAGCATTCTAATATTTCGTGGACCTCCTGGAGCGAAAACAGCCTCAAATGGTCGATCCTTACCGGTTGGATGGACGACAGCGACGCGAACAATCTCAGCACGCTCGGCCACCGCCGCTGGATTCTGAATCCGGCGATGAGCATGACAGGCTTCGGCTCTGTTACCGGAAACAAGGGCACCTATCAGGCGATGTACGTCTACGACCGGGAGAACCGCGACAGCGATTATACCGGTGTCTGCTGGCCCGCGCGCAATATGCCGACCAGCTATTTCAGTCCTTCCTCCGCATGGAGTATTTCTGTCGGCGAGGAACTGGACACCTCCGGCGTGGTCGTTTCCATGGTGCGTTTTTCCGACGGAAAATCCTGGACCTTCAGTTCGTACTCCGCGGACGGTGATTTCTACGTCAACAACGCGGCCTATGGTCAGAAGGGCTGTATCATCTTCCGTCCTGCCAGCATAGACGAATACAGGGATGGAGATCGTTTCTTCGTTTACATCGCCGGCCTCGACGAGCCGGTCAGCTATGAGGTGCATTTCTTCGATGCGGAGCGCTTCTACGCCGCGCCGGCACCGACGCCGGATTCGCCTGCGCGGAACGAATTCGGAGATCCGGTTCTGACCTGGTCCATGCCGGACAAAGCGGAAAGCTGCAATCTATACCGAAAGCCGGCAGGCGGCAAATGGGAGCTGATCGCCTCGGAGCTTGACGACAGATTCTATGAGGATGTCGAGACAGAACCCGGCGTTCAATACTATTATCGCTGCACTTCCCTGCGTACTGTCGGCGGCACGCTGTACGAAAGTCTGCCATCCGCTGCGAAGTCAGTTACGACCCCGCTCAGCAGACCAAAGATCAAATACCTCAGAGTAAGCGGACGCGGCACAAACACCTTTAAATGGCGCGCGGTTTCCAAAACCTCCGGCTACAAGGTCTACCGCAGAGTGAAAAACGGCAAAAAGTGGAGCGCATGGAAGCTGGTTAAGACAACCAATACCCTGTCCTAT
>ERZ857757.1695-NODE-1695-length-16430-cov-3.454229_pt1 | contig 16430 bp, 14 predicted proteins | sample MGYA00519764_ERZ857757 | MGnify/ENA primary metagenome ERZ857757 (study PRJEB31778, sample SAMEA3449359) | human gut metagenome | biome: human gut; feature: human-associated habitat; material: faeces | place: United Kingdom | collected 2010/2012 ... | reverse complement strand
CATACAGCGCCTCCGGGATCGGCATTTTGACCCCAACGTCGATGACCAGCAGATCGATGCCGAAGTATTTTGCCATCGAGCTGACCCCTGTCAGATGTCTGGTAAAGTTGATGGTTTGTGAAAGCGTCACAGACTGCGGCGCGGAGGCAACGCCTTCGCTGACGACGCCGTTATCCGCGGACATGATGACGATCGCTTGCTTCTGCATATTGTTTTTGACTTTACCGGTGATGCCAGCAAGCTGTATGGAAATGTCCTCCAATCTGCCGAGCGCGCCGGTCGGCTTGGCGAGAACTTCCTGCCGCGCGCGTGCGGCCTCCATGGCGCTTTCGCTTAAATCGCCCATCTCTTCAATGGTATCTAAAATTTCGCTTAACTGTATATTTTGCGTTTGCATGGGATTCCTCCGGTGATTATAAATATTGATGTGCTTTGAGCCATGCAAGGCAGGGAAGCGGTTCCCGCGCCTCGATGGTGTAGGTTACGTCGTCCGCACAGCAGCGGTCGATGGTCTGCAAAATTTCCTGCATGTCCATGCTGCCCGCGTCAAAGGCAGCATGCGTGTCGCCGCTGCCATCGTTGTTGTGCAAGTGAAAGTGCGCGAGGTACGGAGCCAGACGCTGGATCCACCGCGTGACAGGTAAATTTTTCGCAGTCACTGCGTTGGCGTGTCCGATATCCAGACAAAGGCGGATGCGCGGATCATCAATTTGCCGCATCATATCGACGAGCATATCCGGTTCATCCTCCAGCACATTTTCAATACAAAGCTCGAAGTCCGCAGGCTTATCGAGCAGGAAGGCTTGCCAGAACAGAGCGCCTTTTTCGGCCTGCCAGCTTTTAAAGCCATTGTGCACGATCATGCGGGTTACGCCGAGCGTCGCGGCAACCTCATAGGCTTCATTTAAACGCTGCATCCCCAGCTCCCTGGCGCGATAATCGATCGCTGCCGGATAGATTTCAGTAAAAGGGCCGTGCAGCAGCAGCTTTTGCGGGACGATTGCTACCTGCCCGGCTTTGGCAATGAGGATCCCAACGACCTGGCTCACGGCGCACAGGTATCCGCCAGCAGCGAAACGCCCGGCTGCGAGGCAATCAACCTGCTCAGCGGCGTTACCCGCATGGTGGATGGCCACTCCAACGTGTGGCAATCGGCTCCGCTTTCCGAGGGGCTGCCCAGCGTGATGCTCACGCTGCCGCAGGCACATGCCGTCGCCCAGGTGCAATTGACGCTGGACACCAACCTTTCCCGGCCTCTGAAAATCACCATGTCCCCCAAGCGTCAGGCGGAGCAGCTGCCCGGCGTGCCGCCCGAACTGCTGCGGGATTATGACGTTGTGCTGCTCAGAGACGGTCAGGAGGTTGCCCGCAGGGCGGTGCGCGAAAACTGCCAGCGTCTCAATCGCATTGATTTTGGCAACGTCGTCTGCGACGCCGTGCGCATCGAAATCCGAGCCACCAATGGACTCCCCGCCGCACGCATCTATGAGGTGCGCGTATACGGCAGCGAAGGAGGCCAGGCATGATGCACGTCTCTACCGTTTCCCCCGCCCTCCGCGGCTCGCTGCGCGACCGCATACTGCGCGCGCTGCGCCGGTACTGGCCGCTATATCTGATGGCTATCCCCGGCATGCTGTACTTTATCATCTACAAAATCGTGCCCATTTTCGGCGCAGTAATCGCATTCAAAAACTTCACTATCAAAAAAGGGATTTGGGGCAGCCCCTGGGCGCAGCCGTGGTATCAACATTACAAATACTTTTTCCGCAGCCCGTCCAATGTGCGCATCATCACCAACACCATCACACTGTCCCTGGGTAAGCTGGTGGTGGGGCTACTACCGCCGCTGATTTTCGCCCTGGCCATCAGCGAATGCCGCAATAAATATGTGGCTCGCGCCATCCAGACGGTCAGTTACCTGCCGCATTTTCTCTCCTGGGCGGTAGTATACGGTATCTGCCTGACCATGCTATCTGAAAGCACGGGCGTAATCAACGGATTGATCAAGTCCTTCGGCGGCAAAACCATCCCCTTCCTTACCAGCAACAAATACTTTCGCGGCGTATTGATTGGTTCAGACCTGTGGAAAAACCTGGGTTGGGGCGCAATCACCTATATTGCAGCAATTATGGGCGTGGATACTACGCTGTATGAGGCCGCCACGGTAGACGGCTGCGGGCGCCTGCGCCAAATCATCCACGTGACCCTGCCCGGCATTCGCAAAATATTCGTGGTGCTGATGATTATGAACGTAGGCAAAATCCTCAACGTCAGTTTTACCCAGGTAAACGTGATGATGAACGACAGCGTGCGCCAAAGCGGCGAGATTATCGACACTTGGATTTACACAGAGGGTCTTGGCAAACTCAATTACAGCCTGTCCACTGCTGTGGGTCTACTGAAAAGCGTGATCAGCTTCATGCTGGTGTTTGCCACCAACCGGCTGGCCAGAAAGTGGGAGTGCGCAATATGGTAAAGTCAAAAGGCGATGTGCTGTTCAATATTCTGGTATACGTCATCATCTTTACGGTGGGGCTGATCTGCCTGATCCCGGTGCTGTTCGTCATCTCCGCCTCCGTAACGCCGTATTCCGAGCTGCTTAAAAACGGCGGCTTCGTGCTCATTCCCCGCAAATTCACCAATGTAGCCTATGTAGAAATGCTGGCCGACGGCGCGCTGAGCCACGCCATGTGGGTAACGGTCAAGCTGACGGTGATCGCCACCGCCTTGAACCTTGTCGTCACCCTGATGCTGGCCTATCCCCTCAGCCGACACAGCATGCCGCTATCTGGGGCAATGATGAAAATCGTCATGTTCTGCATGCTCTTTGACGCTGGGATTGTGCCAACATACCTGATTGTTCGCAAAACCGGGCTGATCAACACCCTGTGGGCCATGATCGTGCCTACGCTGGTAAGCGCGTATAACCTGGTAATCATGAAAGCCTTTTTTGAAGGACTGCCGGAGGAATTATTCGAGGCTGCGCGCATCGACGGAGCCAATGAGTTTCGCATTCTCTGGCACCTGATCCTGCCCATGGCGCTGCCGATCATCCTGACTATCGGCATGTACTACGCGGTAGATCACTGGAACTGCTATCTCTTGTCCATCTACTACATCACCAAAGATCAGCTAAAGCCCTTGCAGGTGATTCTGCGCCGCCTGCTGGACGCCAGCCGAAACGCTGCCGATCAGGAGCTGGTACCAACCGAAACTCTCAAAATGGCTGCTGTGTGCTACGCCACCGCGCCTATCATCGTCGTATATCCCTTCATCCAAAAGTACTTTGTTAAAGGCACTCTGGCCGGCGCGGTCAAGGGCTAAAGGAATCTTAAAGCACGAATTGCTTTAATGATAAAAAAGGAGGAAACACCATGTTCAAACGCACACTTTCCCTGATTCTGTGCGCAGTGCTGGCACTGTGCTGCCTGGCCGCATCCGCCGCTGCCGAGGCCCCCATCGAGATCACCGTCGCCATGAACGGCACGCCCACCGGCTGGCCTGCATCCGAGGATGAGAATTTCATCCAGCAGCAAATTCTTGAAAAGACAGGCGTTCGGTTCGTCATGTCCCCGCTGGACAACTATGCCCAAACTCTGAACCTGCTGGTAGCCAATGACGATGCGCCCGATATGTTCATCGTCAATGCCGATACCATGCGCACCTACGCTGCGCAGGATATGCTGCTGGACCTGACCCCCTACAAAGAAACCGGTCTCAAGTGCATCTTCGATAAGTTCGGCGACAGCGTGGATACCCCCTACCTGTACTACAACGATCGCATGTACATGATTCCCACCAACGACTATCAGGATAACGCCTACTACACCATGTATTTCCGTCAGGATTGGGCGGACAAGCTAAATCTGCAGGCTCCCACCACGGTAGAAGGCCTGTTTGAATTCTGCTCTGCAATCGCTGCGGCCGATCTGGATCAAAACGGTCAGAAGGACACCATCGGCTTCACCGGCTATGGACTGCAGGCGCTGGACGCGATTGCCAATGCTTATGATGCGGGCCTGGGCAATTATGTGATCGTGCGCGACAACAAGGTGACCAGCTCCCTGCTGCAGCCCGGCATGAAGGACGCGCTGACCATGATCCGCAAGTTCTTTGAAGCCGGCCTGGTAGATCCCGATATTCTGGGTGCAAAGAGCGAAATCAAAGCTCATACCCTCTCGGGCAACTTCGGCGTATCCGTAATGAAGTGGTCTGACATTTCCAAGGCCGCTTACCTGACCCAGGCGCATGAAATCAATCCCGATCTGGTATATGGCTGGTGCGGCCCGATGGCCAGCGAAATCGAAGGTGCGGAAAGCGTATACGGCATTCTGGATTACAATCGCAACACCCGCGACAAGTATGTCATCAACGCCAACGTCTCCGAGGAGAAGCTGGAGGCCATCTTCAAGGTGCTGCAGTACCTGTGCACCGACGAAGGCTCCATGATGGTTTATGTGGGCCTGGAGGGCGATCACTGGCAGCGCAACGCGGATAACTCCATCACCATGACCGAACGCGGCAAGACCGAAACCCTGTACGCCTACAAATATCAGATTCTGGGTCGCGAGGAAGCCGCCTATCTGGCCCTCAAGTTTCCCGAAGCCGCCGATGTGGTCGCCTATTGTCTGAACACGCCCCGCTACATCATCTATAACAAGTCCGTTGAAATCCCTGCGGATTTCTACCTGTCCGATCTTGAAAACTACGTCAACATGCAGCTGATTGCCTTTGTTAAGGGTGAGCGCCCGGTAGCCGAGTATGATCAGTTCATCGATGAGCTGTACAAAACCTACGACTTCCAGCGTTATCTGGATATCTGTGCCGAGCAGCTGGTCGCCCTGGGCTACGCAGCCAAGTAAAAGCAACGCTTCAACCCGCCCCGCCGATTTCTCATTCGGCGGGGCATATTCATATTTCCGGCTTTTTTCCTGCCCCGTCCGGTCGCTATTTTGCCGCCCTGCGCATTGACGCGCGGGCATATTCCTGATAGGATAGGGCAGCCTGTCATGCAGGCAAAAACGAAGGAAGAAACTGTATCTATGCCGTGCAAAAGTGAAACGCGCGCGCTGGCTCTGAGCGGGCTGCGCGACGCGGTGCCCGTGGGGCTTGGATATCTGGCGGTCAGCTTTTCGCTGGGAATCGTATGCAAAAACGCTGGGATGAACGTATGGGAAAGCGCGCTGCTGAGCCTGCTCAATAACGCCTCTGCGGGCGAGTATGCCGCGCTGACGGTGATCGCCGCGCGCGCGTCCCTGTGGGAAATGGCGCTGCTAACGTTGATTGCCAACGCCCGGTATCTGCTGATGAGCTGTGCGCTGAGCCAGCGTCTGCGCCCCGATATGCCCATTTACCATCGGCTGATTATCGGCTTTGATATTACCGACGAGCTGTTCGGCCTGGCCATCAACCGTCCCGGCATGTTGGAGCCGCCCTATTATTATGGCGCGATGATCATGGCCATGCCCATGTGGGCGCTGGGTACGGCGCTGGGCGTGCTGGCCGGCAGCGTGCTGCCTGCGGCGCTTGTAAGCGCGCTGAGCGTGGCGCTGTACGCCATGTTCCTGGCCATCATCATCCCCCAGGCGCGCAAGGATCGCGTGGTGCGCGTGCTGGTGCCCACCTGCTTTGCTCTCAGCCTTGCCTTCTCGCGCCTACCCGGGCTGAAAACGTTATCCGAGGGCACACGTACCATCGTGCTGACGATCGCTGTTTCGGCCGCCGCGGCGCTGCTTTGCCCCAGAAAGGAGGCGCGCAATGCCTAACATGCTGCTTTATATTCTGGTGGCGGCAGGCGTTACCTATGCCGTGCGCGTGCTGCCGCTGACGTTGCTGCGCCGCCCGATTACCAGCCCGTTTCTGCAATCCTTTTTGTATTATGTGCCCTATGTTACCCTGTCGGTAATGACCTTTCCCGCCATGGTAGACGCCACGCAATCGCCCATCGCTGGCGTGGCCGCGCTGGCTATGGGCGTGTTTTTCGCCTATCGCGGAGCCAGCCTGCCCAAAGTGGCTGCGCTGTGCTGCGGCACGGTGCTGCTGCTGGAGCTGGTGCTGTAACATTTTCCATCGCGCCAAGGCATTCATCAAGCGCAGGAACTTTCCCGCGCTTTTATTTTTTACATTTTCTTCCGTCATCAGGCCCATATGTAAGCAAAACATCACACTTTCAGCTTTTCTTTTGGCGCATATGGCGGTATGATAAATGTATATATTTGTATTCTTGATGAAACGGAGGAAATGCACTTGTCCAGCGCCGCTTCTTTTTTATACATCGAAGTCAATCTGCTGTGCGTGCTGATCTGCGGCGTTATCCTAATTCGCTGCCTGCGCAGCAATGATAAACGCCGCAAAGCCCGCTACTTTTGCAGCATGACAATCTGCTTTGAAATCAACTTTCTATGCGATCTGGTGTGGCGAATTATTGACAACCACCATGCCTCCACGCCAATTTCGCTCAACTATCTGATTAATTGCCTGTATTTCTCCGCTGGCACGCTGGGGTGCTATTTCTGGTTTATGTATGCCGAGATCAGCCAGGGCGGATGGGCCAGCCGCCGGCAGCGCAATGCCTGGCTTGTCCTGCTGCCCGCGCTGGGGCTCATCGGCATTACCATCGCCTCCTGCCGCACTGGCTGGGTATTCAGCATTGACGAAAATAATCGCTATCTGCGCGGCCCGCTGCATCTGTGGCAGTTGGGGCTGTCCTTTGCCTATGTGCTGCTCACATCGGCCAAGGCGCTGTGCAAGGCTTTTCAGAAAAAGCACTTTGAGCGCCGCATGGAGCTGCTGTCCCTGGCCGCGTTCATGCTGCTGCCATTGGGCTTTGTGCTCTTGCAGGTGATTTATCTGGGGCAAGTGCCCACCCTGTGCATGGGCTATACCGTGACCCTGCTGGTGGTTTACCTGAACATCCTTGATCAGCGCATCACCATCGACCCGCTCACCCAGGTGTATAACCGTGAGCAAATGGTGCGCTATCTTTCCCACAAGCTGCGCAGCGCGGGGGAGGATTCCTCGCTGTTTTTGCTGATGCTGGACGCGGACAATTTTAAACACATCAACGACCGCTACGGCCATATGGAGGGCGATTCAGCGCTGATCCGCATTGCCGAAACGCTGCGGCGTACCGCGCCGCGCAACGCCTTTGTGGGCCGTTATGGCGGGGATGAGTTTGTCGTCATCGGCAACGCAGCCACCCCCGCGCAGATTCGTTCCCTGTGTCAGCAAATCCATCTTGCCCTTCAGCAGGCAAACGCCGACGCGCTGGTGCCCTATCAGCTGGACGTCAGCATTGGCTGCGCCATCCAGCATCCCGGCTGCGTAACCATTCCCGATTTCATCCGCGCCGCAGACGCGGATCTGTATAAAACCAAGCGCGAAAAAAAGCAGCGCTCGTAAGCGCTTTGCAAGCGCAAAGCTGATAAAACGATTCTTGTTTTCAACACGCTTCGCTATCTTAGCCAAGAGCCAATGAAGGGGTATAACCCCTTCATTTTTAATCCACGCAATGCGTGTACGGCACAAAGAGCAGCCATCGGGTTGCTTCCTATCTTAGTTCATCTGCAGGCTGCCAAAAAGAATTTTTGATAGCCCCTGCCTCGTTTCTTTCATTTCCGCCCGTTGTGCGCCGCGCATCTTCGTGCTATAATAGGCTGTATTTTTATGTCACCCGGAGGATTCATGGAAGATTTGATTCTACGCGCAGACAATGTAAGCTACGCCTATGAGGACAGCGAGGGTATGGCCGTTCGCGGCGTGACCCTGGGCTTCCGCGCGGGCGAAATGACAGCCGTACTTGGGCACAATGGCAGCGGCAAATCCACGCTGGCAAAGTTGCTTAACGGGCTGTATATTCCCACCGAGGGTCATGTTACCGTGTGCGGCATGGATACCCAGGAGGATGAGCACACCTGGGATATTCGCCGCAGCGCGGGCATGGTATTTCAAAATCCCGATAACCAGCTGGTAGCCTCCATCGTGCGCGATGATGTGGCCTTCGGCCTGGAAAACATCGGCGTGCCCTCCGCCCAGATGCCCGCGCGCATTGAAACCGCGCTGCGCCAGGTGGAGATGCTCCCATTCATCGATCGCGCCCCCCACACCCTGTCGGGCGGTCAAAAGCAGCGCATCGCCATTGCGGGCATCCTGGCCATGCAGCCCAAAGCGCTGATTCTGGATGAATCCACCGCCATGCTCGATCCCCGCGGCCGCCGCGAGGTGTTTGATACCGTCAGCCGCCTCAACCGTGAGCAGGGAATCACGGTAGTATGGATTACCCACTTTATGGAAGAGGCCGCGCGCTGCGACCGCGTGGTCGTGATGGACGACGGCCAGGTGGTGATGGACGACACGCCCAAGGCCGTGTTCAGCCAGGCGGAGCGTCTGCGTGTCATGCGCCTGGATGTGCCGCCTATGGTGGCGCTGGGTGATCTGCTGCGCGCGCGCGGCCTGCCCATCGCGCATGAGGCCATGAATGTAAGCGCCATGGCTCAGGAGGTGCTGAAATGCCGATAAAGATTGAACACTTGTCCCATGTTTACCAGCCCGGCAGCCCCTTCCAATCCGACGCGCTGCAGGATATTGATTTTACCATCGAGGATGGCGAGCTGCTGGCGCTGATCGGCCACACCGGCAGCGGCAAATCCACCCTGGCGCAGCACCTGAACGGGCTGCTTACCCCCACCTCGGGCCGCGTGCTGGTGGACGGCGAGGATATCAACCAGAAGGGCGCTAACCGCCGCGCGCTGCGCCAGCGGGTAGGGCTGCTGTTCCAATACGCCGAATACCAGCTGTTTGAGGAAACGGTATACAAGGACATCGCCTTCGGCCCCAAAAATCAAGGATTAACCGGCGACGAGCTGGACGCCCGCGTGCGCGAGGCCTTTGCCCGCGTGCATCTGCCCGAGGATGCGCTGCAAAAATCCCCCTTTGACCTTTCCGGCGGTCAGATGCGCCGCGTGGCGCTGGCAGGCGTAATTGCCATGCATCCGCGCGTGCTGGTGCTGGACGAGCCCATCGCGGGGCTTGATCCGCGCGGCCGCGACGAGCTGACCGAGATCATCAACGAGCTCCATCAGGACGGCGTAACGATGGTCATCATCAGCCATAACATGGACGATGTGGCGCGCATCGCCACGCGCGCCGCCGTGCTGCACAAGGGCCGCCTGGCCATGCTTGGCACGCCGAGGGAAATTTTCTCCCGTGGAGACGAGCTGGCCGCCATGGGTCTGGATGTTCCGCAGACCGTGCAGCTGTGCCAGGCCTTGCGCGCGGGCGGTATGGATGTGCCCGACTGCCTGACCAATGAGGAGCTGTGCGACGCGATCTGCCGCGCGCTGGGAAAGGAGGCGGCCGCCCATGCTTAAGGATATCACCCTGGGCCAGTACTACCCGGTTGAAAGCCCGGTGCACCGTCTGGACCCGCGCGTCAAGATCCTGCTGACCATCGCGTTTATCGTGGGCGTATTCCTGGCCAAAAGCCTGCTGGGCTTCCTGCCCGTCATCGCCTTTATCGTGCTGGCCGCCTATGCCTCGCATCTGCCGTTAAAGCTGCTGGCCAAGGGGCTAAAGCCCCTGCGGTTCATCCTGATTTTCACCTTCCTGCTCAATCTGTTCTTTAGCCCCGGCGATACGGTGCTTGTGCATGTGTGGCGCATTCAGATCACGCTGGAAGGCCTGCTGACGGCGCTGCGCTTCTCCGCCCGGCTGATCTTTCTGGTGACGGGCGCCAGCCTGCTGACGCTAACCACCCCGCCCGTGGTGCTGACCGACGGTCTGGAGCGGCTGCTCAGCCCCTTTGCCAAGATCGGCTTTCCCGCCCACGAGCTGGCCATGATGATGACCATCGCCCTGCGCTTTATCCCCACGCTGCTGGAAGAGGCCGACAAGATCATGAAGGCGCAGATGGCCCGCGGCGCGGATTTTGAATCGGGCAATATCATTCAGCGCGCCAAGGCCATGGTACCGCTGCTGGTGCCGTTGTTTATCAGCGCGTTCCGCCGCGCGGGCGATCTGGCCATGGCCATGGAGGCCCGCTGCTATCACGGCGGCGAGGGCCGCACGCGCCTGCGCATCCTGAAGCTGACCCGTGCCGACGCCGTCGCCGCGCTGATTACCGCCGCCATGATCGCGCTGGTAGCGGTGATTGGATAAAAACTTCGCATGCTAAAAGAGCTGCCTAAGCGAGACAGCTCTTTTTTGTTATTCACTTCGCCGCATCCCTGGCCGCGAGCAATCCGGTTGCAAAGGCAAACTGCAGGTTGTAGCCGCCGCAATCGCCATCCACATTGAGGATTTCGCCGCAGGCATACAGGCCGGGGTGCTTTTTGCACGCCATGGTGGCAGGATCAAAATCCGCAGGATCGATTCCGCCCTGCGTCACCTGCGCCTGATCGTAGCCGCGCACGCCGGTCACGCGCAGCGGATAGGCGCACAGCATGTGCGCAAGCTCCTCGCCCTGATAGGGCGCCATGCGTTCGCGCAGCAGCCTTGGCAGCGCCCCCAGCAGCAGCGCATCGTTGGGCAGTATCTGCGCCCGGCGCTTCAGAAAGGCGCGCACGGCAGGCAGATTGTCATCGGGCCGCCCAGGCTCAAGGCGCGCCATGCGATATGCGCCAATGCCCATCGTCGGGGAGAAATCCAGATATAGCATAGGCTGACGGCGCGCGGACAGCAGCCGCTGCGCGTCGCGCGCCAGCTGCATAGCGCATACACCGCTGACGCCGTAATCGGCAAACAGCACCTCGCCCTGCGTGCGAGCAATGGGCTGGTCACCATCGCACAGCGTCAGCGTGGCAGGCAAACGCAGGCCGCTCAGCCCACGCAGCGGTGCTTTTTCGGTTTCAATGGGAGCCAGCGCCGGAGCGGGAGCCGCCAGCTTGCAGCCCAGCGCCGTCAGCAGGCCATAGGCGTTGACAGCGCCCAGCTTGGGCGCAGCCAGCCCGCCGCAACACACCAGCACGCAATCGGCATGATAGGCCGCGTCCGCCGTGCGCACGCAATACCCGTCCTTTTCAGGCAGGATGGCCTGTGCCTGCGCGCCGGTAATCACCCGCGCATGCACGCGCTCCAAGTGCAGCCGCAGCACATCCAGCACCGCCGCCGCCTGGTTGCAGGCAGGATACACCCTGCCGCTGGCGTCCGCGCGTGTGGGCAAGCCCAGGGAGTCAAAAAAACCCAGCACATCGGCCACGGGCATGCTTTGCAGCACCCGGCGGGGAAAATCCGTATCGCCAAAATAGCAAGGCTCACCCATGTTAGCCAGGTTACAGCGTCCGTTGCCAGTAGCCAGCAGCTTTTTACCCATGCGGTCGCTGCGCTCCAGAATCGTCACGCGCGCGCCCATTTGCCCTGCTTGCACAGCGGCGGCGAGGCCAGACGCCCCGCCGCCGAGAATAAGAATCGATTTGTTTTTCATCAGTTTTTGATGTTCAGCTTCTTGGCCGCGTTTCTGTACGCATCCATGATAGCGTCCTGATGGCCGTACCAGCCGTTCTTGGAGTTGCCCACATCCACAAGGCCCGAGCCATGGGTCTTGCTGTTGACAAAGTGGATACAGAACTGGCCATAGAAGTCGTTATCCGGGATGGTATCGCCGGCCGGGTAGTTATGCGGCACGCCGTACATGGAAGCTGCATAGCTATTATCACCGATGGTCACCAGGACAGGATGGCGCTGATACAGGTTCTTATCGCTGATTTCCTGCGCAGTCTTTACCTTGTAGATCTTACACATGGCCGCAGTATCGGCAGCGGTCAAGGGCTCCACGTCGGCATGCGCGCCGCCGCTCCAGCGCTTTACGCGGAAGGAGATGCCCGTGTTCACATCGGTCACAACGGCCGTGCTGCCCTTGTAGAAGATGCTCTGGATACCGCCGGTATACCAGTCAATCAGCTTCGGCATATGCAGGGTGACGGTGGTGGAGGAGCCATTGGTGGTTTCACTCTTTTCCCTGGTGCCAAACAGCGAGTGCTGGGTCAGGGAGGTAGCAATGCCGTCCACAACCAGGTCATGATCTTCCTGATAGCGGCTGATGGCGCTGGCAGTGTTGCTGTCAAATACGCTGTTGATCTGGCTGTTGCTCATGTAGCCCAGCTCAGCCAGACGAACCTGTACCTTGCGCACCGCCTCACCGGTGGAGCCCAGCTGCAGGGTGGTGTAGCTGGCTTCAGGCTTGGAGTCGGGATCGCCGCTCTTGATATACTCGGCTTCTTCCGTCTTGGTCAGGATGCGCACCAGGTCGCCGCGGATCCAGCCGGTCACACCGCTGATGGTGACGCCATACCAGGTTACGCCGTCCACCACGTTGGTGGCGCCACTGATCTTGCCGCCCGTACCCTGGGTGTAGATCAGACCCACCTGACGCGCGCTGGGATTGCCCTCGGCGCGGACGACCACCTTTTCCTTGGTGGTGATGAAGGTGGTGCTCAGCTTGGACAGATCGGGCACAGCCGTGGGCGTAGCGGTGGGCTTGGCCGTGGGCTGGTTGTTCAGATAATCTCTGTATTCAGCGTCGTTCATCACCTTGGCGCAGTTGCCGCGGATGTAGCACTCGTTGCCGCCGACGGTGAGCTTGTACCACTCCACGCCGCTGACCTTGACCTTGGAATCAAACTTGAATACCGCGCCCAGCGCAGCCTGGCCGATGGTGCCCGCCTTGCTGGAGGGCGACTGGCGCAGCCACACCTTGTCCAGGGTGGTCTGGATATACTTGGTCGCCTTGGGCACAGGGGTGGGGGTGGGCGTGGCGGTGGGCATGGGCTTGCCGCTCAGGTAAGCCGATACCTGCTCGGGGGACATCACGCTGATGCAGTCCCCGCGCATATAGCCGATATCGCCATTATAGGCGACATTGTACCAGTAGTAGCCGTTGGCATAGCGGGCCTTGCCCACGATTTGCAGAACGGTACCCTGCGCGGGCACCTGCCCATACACGCCCGCGGAGGCGCTGGCGGCTCTGCGCAGATACACCTTGTCGCGCGTGGTCATCAGATAGCCGGAGGTGACGTTCTGGGGCTTGGTGGAGGTATTGCCATAGGCGTCGCAGGGCGTGCAGTAATCGCCCATCACATAGCCGGTTTCAAAGTTATATACGATCTTGTACCAGGTAGTGCCGCCCACGGACACAGCCGCGCTGTAGGGCGCCACAACGCCCTTATCCAGCTTGGCAATGCGGGCGGAGGTGATGCTGGCGCTCTTGCGCACGTTGACGGAATCGGTGGTTTTGATGTAGCCCTGCGCGCCGCTGGGCGCGGCGGTGACGTTGGGCGCTGTGGGGGCGGCGGCGATGGGATTGCCCGACGCGTCGCTCTTAAAGCAGCAGGTGCCCAGCACATAGCCAAACACATCCTCGGTGCTGCTGTACACATAATACCAGGTAGCGCCGCTGACGATCTTGACCGCATAGTAGGGCAGCACCTGACCCTCCTCGGCATAGCCCACGCGGTTGCCCGTGCCGGCCTTGGCCTGGCTGCGGATGTTGGTGCGGCCCTTCACATTCATCTTTACATAGCCCAGAATGCTGGAAGGATCGTTGGTGGTGGTAGGCAGGGTGGTCGTAGTGCCGGCGGTGGATTTCACCGTGGCGCAGGTGGCGATGATATAGCCAAAGGCGTTGTTATCCGCGCTGTAGCAATAATACCAGGTGCTTCCGCCGCTCTGCACGGTGTAGTAGTAGGGCAGCTCGGTGCCCTGAGGCAGCTTGGCGATGCTGTTGTTATCCAGGATCGCGGCAGACTTGCGCAGGTTGGTATTGCCCTCGGGAGTAATCACGATGGTGCCCACCGGATCATTGCCGCCGGAGGGCGCAGTAGTCGGCGCGGGCGCGGTGGTGGTATCGCTGCTCAACATGGTCATGTTGCTGCCGCGCACATAGCAATCCGCGCCGTTGACGGTGATGATGTAATAAATCGTGCTGTTGATGGTGGCTGTGCCGGTCACATAATAGGCCTCGCCCGCGGAGAGCAGACCCAGGCTGGTAAGCACGCCGCCCTCATAATGATAATAATTGGTGCTGGCGTTATTGGGACGGGCATAGTTGGTCAGCGCCGTCACATTGTTGGCGGTATCCGTGCCGCTGTCGCCGGAAGAGGACGTGCTGCCGCCAAGCACGGTGGCATTGCCGCCCTGCTTCTGCCAGGCGTCCGCCTCGGCCTCGCTCATCAGGGTGATGTACTGCTGGCTGATATAGCCGTAATACTCACGATCCAGATACGCGGGCAGATTGGTGGATACATAGTAATAATTCACGCCGCCGGCCGACTTGGTGCCCAGGATTTTGCATACCCAACCGTTGTTGAGCTTGTCCCACACCACGGTATCGTTGGCCTGCTTACGGAAACGCACATTGTCAAAATTGACATAGCCGTACTGCCCGTCTTCGGCCAGCGCAGCGGGCAAAACGCCCAGCGCCAGCATCAGCGCAGCCAGCAGGCTCAATACCCGAATCCGCATGGCATGATGTGTGTTCGTGTTTCTGTTCATAGCCCACCTCGTAATGCGCCCTTGCGCAGAATCTTCCACCTGCATTGTATTACGTTTTTATTACAAAGTCAAGTAGAATATGAAACATTTAGGGTAGTTTTATCAACTATCTAGTTCAGTTTTTCCGCCGCGCAAGCGCAAAGCGCCTCCGCCATCGCATCAGACAGGGCAAGCGTCTCCGCCCGGGCGCTGACATAGAGCTTGATCTTTGGCTCCGTGCCGCTGGGACGCACGCATAGCCAGCTGCCGCCCTCCAGCTCAAAGTACAGCACATCGGAGGCCGGCAGATCGATCTTACCCGTCTTACCCTCCTGCGTGCGCACACCCATCAGGTAATCGCGCACCGCCGTCACGCGGATGTTGCCAAACGCTTGCGGGGGGGTTTCGCGCAGCCCGCGCATGATGGCGCGCATGCGGCTTACGCCGTCCTTGCCGGGCAGCGTGCGGCTGGTCACGCGATCGCTATACGCGCCGTAACGGGCGTAGAGCTGCTGCAGGCGATCATACAGGGTGATGCCCTCCTGCATGCACACGCACGCCGCCTCACACAGCAGCAGGGAAGCGTTTACGCCGTCCTTATCGCGCACCTGCGTGCCGCTGAGGAAGCCGTAGCTTTCCTCAAAGCCAAACAGGAAGGTATGCGCGCCCGTCTCTTCAAACTGCTGGATCTTTTCGCCGATGAATTTGAAGCCCGTCAGCGTATCGATGCAGGCGATATCAAAGCTAGCCGCGATGGCACGCGCCATCTCAGTGGATACGATGCTCTTGCAAATCGCGCCGTTGCGCGGCAGCGTGCCGTGCGCCTGACGCTGGGACAGCACATGATACAGCAGCAGGCAGCCGATCTGGTTGCCCGTCAGGGTGTGGAAAGTCCCCTGGCCGTCGCGCACAGCCACGCCCATACGGTCGCAGTCGGGATCGGTGCCAAATACCACCGTTGCCCCCACCTGCTCGGCCAGCGGAATGGCGTATTTAAACGCAGCGGGATCCTCAGGGTTGGGCGCGGTGACGGTGGGGAAATCACCGTCGGGCGCTTCCTGCTCAGCCACAACGTTCACATGGGTGATGCCTACCTCTCGCAGCATGCGGCGCACCGGCAGATTGCCCGAGCCATGCAGCGGGGTGTAGACGATGCGCAGGTTCTTGCCCTCGGCCTGCAAAAGCTCGGGACATACGGACAGAGAACGAATCATGGCGATGTAATCATCATCCACTTCCTTGGCGCCAATGATCTGCAACAGACCCTTTTGCTTGGCTTCGTCCTCCGCCATCACAGGCGCGCCCGCATAGGGCAGCGGACGGATATAACCGGTTACAGCCTCGGCCGCCTCGGGCGACAGCTGCGCGCCGTCCTCCCAGTAAGCCTTGTAGCCGTTATACTGCGGCGGATTATGGCTGGCGGTAATCACCACGCCCGCGATGCAGCCCAGGTGGCGTACGGCATAGCTGAGCATGGGCACGGGACGCAGCGAATCAAACAGATACGCCTTGACCCCCGCCGCGCACAGCGTCAGCGCCGTCTCGCGGGCAAACTCCGCGCTCATGTGGCGGCTGTCATAGGCAATGGCTACGCCACGCTCCGTCCCGCCGGGGAACGTATGAATATAGGCGGCCAGCCCGCGCGTGGCGCGGCGCACCACATACACGTTCATGCGGTTGGTGCCATAGCCCAGCACGCCGCGCATGCCCGCCGTGCCAAAAGCCAGCTCAGTATAAAAACGATCTTCAATCTGTTTTTCATCCGTCAGGGCGGAAAGCTCCGCCACCAGCGCGTCGTCATTGGCAAAATCGTGCAGCCACTGCGTGTATACAGCGCGATAATTCATATCAGCCATGCTACATACCCCCTTAAATTTCCAACTTAATTATATGAAATAACCGCGCCGTTTGCAAGCATATTCTTGTAACAACAAGGGGGGGATCCGCATTGAAGCGTTTAAAACCCG
>ERZ857757.1692-NODE-1692-length-16449-cov-15.562462_pt1:2500-16449 | contig 16449 bp, 14 predicted proteins | sample MGYA00519764_ERZ857757 | MGnify/ENA primary metagenome ERZ857757 (study PRJEB31778, sample SAMEA3449359) | human gut metagenome | biome: human gut; feature: human-associated habitat; material: faeces | place: United Kingdom | collected 2010/2012 ... | reverse complement strand
AAGAACGTAAAAAACGTCTCTTTTGGTTACTTTTTCGTACAAGCGAAAAAGTAACGTTAAAATCGTCCCTTATTTGCTTTTCGCGAAACGAAAAGCACCCAAAACTGTCCCTTAGGGAAATTTTCCGAAAAAAGAAAATTTCCCTAAGAGTCCCTTTCCATGTCTTTCCGAAAAAGAAAGGCAATTCCAAAGTGCCTCTTTGGTTACTTTTCGCAAAAGTTACACGGCTCCCACAGCCGCCCCTCCCGGGGCGGCAAACTCACGCTTGCGCGTGAGCCTATGTAGGCGGCAAAGCCGCCCTTTAAACGAAAACAGCGCTTTTGCGCTGTTTTCGTTTAAATTTGCTAAATTTGCAAATTACCATAGACAAACGACGCTTTCTGTGGTATAATACATTGAATTATCCTGACAGAAATTGGGAGGACAAGCCATGAGCCGTCCGATAGGCGAATATTTTACCATAGCCGCCGCACTTTTCCGCGGCCTGTTTGCACGTTTGAAACTCGATTCCTGCGGCGCACTGCTCCGCGTCGATAAAAAAGTCCGGATCATCCACCGTAATTGCGAAATAAAACTCGGCAGGAAAGTCAATCTTCATGCCGGCGTGAAGTTAAGCGGTCTCGGAAATGCCGGAAAGCGTTCCGAACTTATTATCGGCAACGGCGTTGCGGTGGGAGACCGGACAGAAATTCATGCCGGAAATTCCGTAAAAATCGGTGATGGAACGTTGATTGCATGGGATTGCTGCATCATGGACCGTGATTACCATAAATTTGAATCCGAAACCGAAGTTACTCGTCCGGTCGATATCGGAAAACATGTCTGGATCGGATGCAATGTCGTGATCTTAAAGGGCGTGACGGTCGGGGACGGCGCGGTTATCGCGGCCGGAAGCGTTGTGACAAAAGATGTGCCGGCGGCGGCTCTTGTCGGCGGAAATCCGGCGCGGATCTTAAAAGAAAACGTAACTTGGAGTGAATAAAAACTTGTCTGAAACGACTGCCAAAAAAGGCATGGCCGGCACAGTCAGCTATGTCATGATCATCATGATCTTATCCCGTCTGCTGTCGCTTGTTTCCACGCAGATCTATATGTCTTTTTTCGGAGTAGACAGTTTTTTGAATATCTACTCCTATGCCATTACCATCCCGAACACCATTTTCAACTGTTTCGGCACGGCGCTCGGCACGGTCTTTATTCCGATCTATGCCGGGCATTTAGCCAAGGGAGAAGAGAAACAAGCGGCGCATTTTGCCAACAACATCATAACCATTTCGCTTGCTTTCACCGCCGTTCTTGTGGCGCTCGGCATGGCGCTTTCGCCGGTTTTGCCGCGCTTTACTGCCTTTAAAGAGGGAGAAGCGTATTCATTTGCCGTAAAAGCGCTTATGATCATGATGCCGGTCATGCTGTTTTACGGACTCAACTATATTTTCCAAGGCATTCTGCAATCGCGCGGCAAATATGGTTGGCCGGCGTTTGTGAGTGTTCCCAGCAGTTTGGTTGTCATTCTCTATGTTTTTACGCTTGGCGACACATATGGCATTACGGGACTTCTTATCGCAACGTTCTTCGGACTTTCCTTACAGGCGCTTATTCTGATTCCGCCAGCCTTTGCCGCCGGTTTCCGGTATAAGCCGTCGTTTGAGTTGAAGAACCCGGATGTGATAAGCGCCGGGAAAATGACGCTGCCGGTCTTGCTTGGCGTGGCGGCTTATCAGTTAAATATGTTCTTCAACACCACCATGATTGCCAATTTTGACGGCATGGTCACGCTTTTGAACTATGTGCAGAACATCGTTATCTACATGGTTCTTGCCTTTATCTATTCGGTGACGGCAGTCGTATATCCGAAACTGACGGCCAGTTTTACACGAGGCGACATGGACGATTACAAAACGACGCTTTCGGGTGTGCTGGAAAGCACGGCGGCTCTTCTCATCCCGATCACGTTCGGGTTTATTACGGTACGCCGTCCGCTGCTTGAACTGATTGCCAACTACGGAAAAATCACGCAGACGGATATTGACCGCGCCAGCCTTCTTATCGTGATGTATTCAATCGGTATTTTAGGCGTGGGACTCAAAGAGATTCTTGACCGCGCGTTCTATGCGGCTAAGAACACGGCGCTCCCGGCTGTGAACGGATTTATCATCATGGCGGTCAATGTGACGTTAAGTTTGATTCTGACAAAGTTTATCGGGCCGTATGGGATACCGCTTGCCTATTCGACAGCGTCGTTGGTGGGGCTTTGCGTGCTTCTTACACTGCTGCGCCGGAAGATCGGCGCTTTTGCGAAGGGACTTGGCACAACGCTCGTAAAGTGCCTTATCGCGGCCTTGGTTATGGCGTGTGCGGTGTTTGCGGTGAACGCCGGGCTTGACGCGGCGTTTGCGTCGGATTCGGTGTTTGTGCGGCTTGTGAAATTAGCGGTTCCGGCATGCGTCGGAGTTTTGGTTTACGGTGTCATGGTGCTTCTACTCCGGGTGAACGCCGTGAAGCCGGTTTTGGAAAAAGCAAAAAGCATCCTCAGACGCGGTGCTTAGGCGAGAGGTGGAAAAAATGAAAAAGGCCCTGCGTGCCATCGGATATGTTTTGTATTATTTTATCGCGCGGCATCTTCCGTGTTCCGGATTGCCGTACAGCCTTGGCGCCAAGCACATCCGGCGGTTTTGCGCGAAATGTATGCTCGATAAATGCGGAAAGAATGTGAATATCGAACACGGCGCTTTTTTGGCTTCGGGAAACGGGATTGAGATTGGAAACAGTTCAGGCATCGGCCTGAACTGCCGGGTGGCAGGTCCTCTTTCCATCGGGGACGACGTGATGATGGCGCCGAATGTAACGATCGTGACGCAGAATCACGAAACGTGCGACCTTTCGCGCCCCATGCGTTTACAGACAGCGCCCAAGAAAAAGGTGACGATCGGAAACGATGTGTGGATTGGCACAAACGTGGTCATTATGCCGGGGATTACAGTCGGAAACGGCGTTATCATAGGAGCCGGTGCTGTGGTGACAAAGGATGTGCCGGATTATGCGGTGGTTGGAGGAATTCCAGCCAAAATCATCAAGTTCCGCAACGCCTGACGAATTGTGCGGCGTTTTATAAAAACGGATCTTAACGGATTCAAAAACGGGAGAGGGGACAGACTTCTTTGCGAATTTTATATTTAATCAATTTTGCCGGTAAAGCCGGTACGGAAAAATATGTCTATAACTTAGTCAAACGCTTTAACAAAACGGAGACGGAGTGTTATTTTGCCTTTAACGAGGGCGGTCCGTTAGCGGAACAGATGGACGATCTTGGTGTGCCGTGCTTTCAGATAGAAATGAAAAGCCCGTTTGATTTCAAAGCAGCACGGAGACTTGCGGCTATCTGCAAGGCCAACAAGATCGATATCATCCATTCGCACTATCCGCGCGAAAATTATATTGCGATTTTGGCGCATATGCTCTACCCCAAGGTCAAAGCGTTATATACCTGTCATTTGACTTTGAAAACCGGAATTTCCTGGTGGTTCACCAACAAGCTTATGACGCCGCACGATGCCAAGATCATTGCCGTCTGCAATAACGCCAAGGAACTTTTGGTATCCAATGGAGTGAATCCGAAAAAGATCGACGTTATTTTCAACGGAATTCCCGAAACCGAAGTGCCCGCCGACCCGACAGCTGTTCGGCGTGAATTCGGTCTTTCGGACGATACGTTTGTTATATCCATTTTAGCGCGCTATCACATGTCCAAGGGACTTGATTTTTTAGTAGACAGCATTGCGGCGCTCGATAAAAAGATCAAGCGCGATTATGTGCTTCTCATTGCCGGCGACGGAGAGTATTTTGACGCTGTGAAAGAACAGATTGCCCGTCTCGGTCTGGAAAAGCACATCAAACAGCTTGGTTTCCGGAGCGATACCGACAACATCCTTGCCGCGTCGGACGTATATGTCAATTCCTCCAAATGCTATGAGGCGTTAAGCTTTGCCATTCTGGAAGCCATGGCGCGTTCCCTGCCGCTTGTGGTAACGGCCGCCGGAGGAAACGGGGACATTGTCAACGAAAAGACGGACTGCGGCTTTATTGTGCCGTATGGGGACACAGAGGCCTTTGCCGATGCCTTATACCGGTTAAGCGAGGATGAGGCGTTATGCCGCCGGTTTGCCGCAAACGCCAAAAAAGCAACACAGACCACCTTTAACCTCGAAAATGTACTTCAAAAAACACTTGCCGAATACAAGAGCATTGTCGGGGAAGAATAAAAAAGGAAAAAATATCCTTTAAGGCTATACAGACCATATCAGAACAAAGACAGGAGAAAAAATCATGTTTAAAAACGGAAAACTTTTCGGAAAGATCAACATTATCGACTTTCTTGCCATTTTAGCGCTTATCGTTGTGATTGCGGCGGCTGTGGTATTTGTACTTCGTCCCAAGGACGGCGGCGATACGCTTATCATGAAATTCCGCATTGAAGAAGTAGACGGCTTTGTGGCGGAAAAAGTACACGTCGGCGATGAGCTGTACGACGACACCAATTTACAGAACATCGGTATTGTGACGGATGTCGAACTTTCCGATTCCATTTCCTATGGACAGGTCAATGACAACGTTTATACCCTTACGTCCAAAGAAGGCTATTATTCCATGATCATCACCGGCGAGGTCAAGGGACGCAAAACCAAGCTCGGTGCGGAGATTGGCGGCAAGAAGTACGGGGTCGGCCATTCGATGGTGCTTCGTGCAGGCGATGCAAAAATGTACCTTCGCGTCTATGATATCGAATTGAAAGATGAAAACGGCGAAACAAAGAACGACGGCGAAACAAAGAACCTTGTACCGGTGAAGATCACATTCTACACCGAAGAAACGCCGGACTTTGTTGCCGAAAACATCAAGATCGGCGACAAAGTCGTGGATGCGGCACGACGCAGTACGGCGCTTGGTACGGTAGATACGGTCGAGACCGGCGAGGCGATTGTTTTTGCCGAGACGGAAAGCGGACTTTTGGAATATGCAAAGCCGGGTTATGTCAGCCTGACCTTTACGACGACGGCAGACGCGGAAGTGGTGGACGGCGGCGTCAAGATCGGCGAGCGCGTTTACAGCGTTGGCGATGAGATCGACATGCGTGCCGGTTCTTCTCGTTTGACTGTGCTTGTCCGTTCCATCGGTTAACGGCTTGACGGATAAAGGTGAAAACTATGACGGAAAGCAGTAAGCTATGCGCCTTTTTAGGCAGTGCGGCAAAAGCTGTTTCGGAAACGTTTGTCAAAAGCGGCCTGTATGCGGTTTTGCTTGCCATTGTGAACTTTTTTGCCGATTCTTATGCAGTAAGCGGACTTCGCAAAATCCTTGTCGGCAAGGGCGACATCGAGCGTTTTGCGCCGGACTCGGCGTTTTATAAAGGGCTTGGCGGCATAGCCGGCGGCATTATCGGCTTTTTTGCCGGCATCTGCCGGGCGCTTCGCACAGGCGTCAAGGACAGTGCGGCGATCAAATTATTCTATGCGGTTTTCGGCGGTTCGTATCATGAAAGATATTTGTATTTTGTATCGTTTGTCTGTGTATTTATCTTTGTGATACCGCACAACTTCTGGTCGAACACGTTTGGACTATTGTTTGCCGCGCTGTTATTCGGTTTATATATTCTAGCGGTATCCGGGGAAAAGCTGCGTCCGGGCACGAACTTCAACGCGGTATGGTTTTCCATGCTAATGTTTGGTCTGTCGCTTTTGGCAAGCTGTTTTATCAGCTACAACCGCGCTGACAGCGTGCGTGTTCTCATGTTCTTTATCACGTCGTTCATGCTGTGCATGGTGTTATATGCCTCGCTCCGCGCGGCGCGTGATTTTGACATTATCGGCGGATTTATGTATGCTTCGCTCATTTTCACATCGCTTATTGCGTTTGCACAGCGCATTATGGGTGTGGAGGCAGATGCGTCGTTAACCGACCTGACGCTCAACAAAGACATGCCGGGGCGCGTTTTCTCGACGCTTGGAAATCCGAACAACTATGCGGAATTTCTGGTTCTTTTCATGCCGTTTGCGTTTGCGTTTGCGCTTTCGCGCGCCAAGGGGACAGTTATACGCCGTGCGCTCATCTGCGGCATGGTATTGCCGCTGGGTGCGATACTTTTGACTTACTCGCGTTCGGGCTGGATCGCACTTGCGATTGCGGCGGCTATCTTTATTATGTTATATGACAAGCGGTTAATTCCGGTGTTTGCGATTCTTGAGGTATGTGCGTTGCCGTTCATTCCGGCGAGCATCTGGAACCGGATACTGACGATCGGCAATTTACAGGATTCTTCCAGTTCGTACCGGGTGGACATCTGGACGGGCTGTCTCCGGATGTTGAAAGAATACTGGTTCACGGGCGTTGGGCTTGGAACAGGCGGTTTTGCAGCCATTTATCCGCGCTATGCGGTTGGTGAGAGCGGTGTTGCGCCGCACTCGCACATGCATTTCATGGAGATGTTGGTGGAGCTTGGTGCGTTAGGGTTTATTTCGTATATCAGTCTGACGTTTTGTCTGATTCGCCGTTCGTTTGTGGCGTCGTCGCGAATGACGGATGCCGGGATTCGCAACTATGCGATTGCGGCGGCGGCTTCGATGACGGGAATTGTGCTCATTGGTTGTTTTGAGTACTGTTGGTTTTATCCGCGTGTCATGTTTGCTTTCTTCGTTTGCGCCGGCATTGCCATGGCTGCGGCGAAGCGCCGGAGCAATATTCGCCCGGCGGAGCGCCGGAGCAATATTCGCGGAGAGTTTTAAGAAAAAGGAATGCAGTAAAATTCGCGAAAAGAAGTACCGCCGCGCGCCGGAACACGGCTTGCGGCTCCGGCGAAGAACCGTAGCATAATTCGCCTGGCGAAGCGCCGGAGCAATATTCGCGGAAAGTTTTCAGAAAAAGGAATGCAGTAGAATTCGCGCCCGGCGGAGCGCCGTGGCAATTTTCGCGGAAAGTTTTAAGAAAAAGGAAAGCAATAGAATTCGCGAAAGGAAGTTTCGCCGCGCGCCGGAACACGGCTTGCGGCTCCGGCGAAGAACTCAAACAATATTCGCGGCATTGGCGGAAATCCGGCTTTTACGGTGAAAATACAGGCGAAACTGGCCGCAGACACAAGAGGAGTAGACGGTATGAAAGTTTTACACATGATCAGCGGCGGCGACACGGGCGGCGCCAAAACGCATGTTTTCGCTTTACTCGGCAAATTAAAGGAACGCGCCGACGTGACGATCGTCTGCTTTATGAAAGGCGTATTCTGGGATGAATTGCAGGATCTTGGAGTGAAATGCGAACTGATTCTGCAAAAGAACCGGTTTGACATGTCGGTGGTCAAGCGGTTACGCGAGATCTGCGACGGCGGAATCGATGTGATCCACTGCCATGGAGCGCGGGCCAACTTTATTGCCGCGGCATTAAGAAAGCATGTGGATATCCCCATGATCACGACGATTCACAGCGATTATCTGTTGGATTTCGACGGCTTTTACCGCAAGTTGGTGTACACGTCCCTCAATGTGTGGGCGCTGAAAAAATTCCGGTATTTTATCGGCGTTTCGGACAATTTCCGCAAGATGCTGATTTCGCGCGGATTTCGTCCCAACGCAGTTTACACCGTTTACAACGGGATGGATTATTCGGGTGAGCCTGTCTATGTTTCCAAAGAGGAATTCGCCGCGCGGATCGGGATTCCCTATGACCCGTCGCTTACGTATGTGGGACTGATCGGGCGGCACGATTATGTCAAAGGACACGATGTTTTCATCAAGGCTATCAAGCCGACGCTTGCCGTATGCCCGAATGTGCGTTTTATCATAGCAGGCGACGGTGAAAACCGGGATTCACTCGTTGAGCTGGCAAAAAACGAGGGCGTTTCGGACAAGCTGATTTTTGCCGGTTTTATCAAGGACATTTACAGCTTTATTCATTTTATTGATATCAACACGCTCACTTCGCGCAGTGAGAGCTTTCCGTATGTACTGATGGAGGGCGCACGCTTGTCAAAGCCGACGGTTTGTTCGGCGGTCGGAGGCATTCCCGATTTTGTCATGGACGGCAAGACCGGACTGTTGTTCCCGAATGAGGACAGCGCGGCTTTGGCTGAACGGCTGATTCGCTTGATTCAGAATAAGCCGCTTGCCGAAAAATACGGAAAAGCGCTCCACGAATTGGCGCTTGCAAAATTTTCCGATACGGCGCTTGCCGAAAAGCATATGGAGATATATCGGGCGGTATTGCGCGATTTTCGCGAGAAAAAGAAATACGATGTGGTTTTATCCGGCTATTATGGTTTCGGAAACAGCGGCGACGACGCGCTGTTATATGCCATAACCGACAGTTTGCGCGAGGTTATACCGGATGTGCGCGTATGTGTGCTTTCGGCACGCGCGCGGGAAATGCGGAAAGTATATGGAGTGGACTGTGTGGCACGGTTCAATCCGTTTACCGTGCAAAAGGCGTTGGGAAACACGAAAATGCTCATTTCCGGCGGCGGCAGTCTAATTCAGGATGTGACCAGCTCCAAATCGCTTTTGTATTATTTAACGGTTATGCGCTATGCGGCGCGCCGCGGCGATAAAGTTTATGTATATGCAAACGGAATCGGGCCGTTAAAAGAGAAAAATTATAAGCGTGTGGCAAAAGCGCTTGAAGTGGTGGATCGGATCACTTTACGCGATCCGGCGTCGCTTGACGAACTGAAAAAGATCGGTGTGACCGACAAAAAGGCGCTTGTTACGGCAGACCCTGTGCTTTTGGTAGAAGGCACGCCGCGTGAAGCTTTGGTTTCGCTTTTCCGTGAAAACGGATTGCCAGAGAAAGGACGCTTGTTTGCGGTATCGGTGCGCGATTGGCCGAAAAGCGATGCGGATTTTGTGCGCAAGATTGCCGGAATCTGTGACTATGCCGCACAAAAATACGGACTTGTGCCGCTGTTTTTACCTATGCGTTACTCAAACGACCTGCCGGTTTCCGAACAGATCCTGTCACATCTTTCGGCAAAGGGCTATATTTTGAAGAAACCGGTCGGGGTAAAGGACATGATCGGACTTGTGGGATGTTCCGAGGCGGTTCTCGGCATGCGTCTGCACACGCTCATTTACGCCGCAGATGCGTCTGTTCCGGCTCTCGGTCTGGTTTATGACAAGAAAGTATCAGCATTTCTCGATTATATCGGGGAAAAGAGACGCTTGGAGACGGAAAATATTGATGTAGACGCGGCATGTCGGTATTTGGATGAAATTATGGAAAACCCGGAGGAGATCCGCTTGGCGCTTACCGGCAAGAAAGCGCAGCTTGTCTCACTTGCAAAGGAAAATGCGGTGATTGCGGCCGGGCTTTTGAAAGAATATGACGCCTCCCATGCCCCGAAAGCACGAACATAAGACACGAACATAAGAAATCTTACGCGAGGCCGTGTGGGAAAGCAGAGAGAAATATGAAATTGACAAAAAAAGCCTTTGCAAAAATCAATCTGACATTGGAAATTCTCGGTAAACGCCGCGGCGACGGTTTTCACGACATTGCGTCGGTCATGATGAAAACGCCGGAACTGTATGACGAGGTGAGCATCGAAGTTTATCCCGAAACGGAAACAGCCGGGAAAGTGAATTTCTTTTGCGACAAAAATGTTTGCGAGCCGGAGAAAAACTTAGCCTGCCGCGCGGCAAAGCTTTATTTTGACGCGGCGCAGAAAGAAACGGGCAAAAAACTGCCGTCTATCTTAGTAGCGTTACAGAAACATATTCCGTCCGGCGCCGGGCTTGCCGGAGGAAGTGCGGATGCGGCGGCGGTGTTGAACGGCTTGGATGAGCTTTTCGGCGTTCTAAGCCGGAAAGAATTGTTTGAGATCGCGTTGTCGCTCGGCAGCGATATTCCGTTTTGCTTAGCCGATTGCGATGCGGCGCTGTGCACCGGACGCGGCGAGATCATTGAACCGCTTCCCAAACCGGAAAACGTGCGCGTAAAAATCCGTTTTCCGAAAACGCCGCTTTCCACCTCCGGAATTTATGCCGAATATGACCGTTTTCACGGCGATGATTATACCAAAAACAGAAGTTTTGCCATGGCAGAGGCGTTGAAACGAAAAGCAAAGTTAGAAGAATTTGCCGTTCTTATGTGCAATGATTTTCAAGAACTTTGCGAAAAGCGCTGCCCGGAAATCACGGAAATATGCGAAAAGCTGAAAAGCGAGGGCGCGTATGCGCAAATGTCCGGCAGCGGTTCGGCTGTTTTCGGACTTTGGAATGAAAATTAGCAATATCGGGTCAAAAAAACGCAAGATCGTCCTTGACTTTTGCGGCGTTTTGTTGTATGATACACATAGGAAAGATGTGGAATTTGCTATATTTTTATGCTGTCTGAAAGAAAGACTTTCTTACAGTCAAAAAGGAGGATCACCATGAGTGATATTTTAAGAATCGGCATTATCGGCTGCGGCGGTATTGCCAACGGCAAACATATGCCGGCTTTGAAGCAGATGAAAGATGTCGAAATGGTTGCTTTCTGCGATATTATTGAAGAAAGAGCTGTTAAGGCTGCCAAAGATTACGGCACGCCCGACGCCAAGGTTTATGTGGACTACAAGGAGCTTTTAAAGGATAAGAGCATTGATGTGGTTCACGTCTGCACCCCGAACAGAGAACACAGCTTCATTACGATCGACGCGCTTGAAGCAGGCAAGCATGTTATGTGCGAAAAGCCGATGGCAAAGACGTATGCCGAAGCAAAAGCTATGCTTGACGCGGCAAAACGCACCGGCAAAAAGCTGACCATCGGTTATCAGAACCGTCAGACACCGCAGGCTTTATATGTCAAGCAGGCTTGCAAAGACGGCGTTCTCGGCGACATGTACTACGGCAACGCTATCGCGCTTCGCCGCAGAGCCGTTCCGACTTGGGGCGTATTTCTTAACGAAGAAGAACAGGGCGGCGGACCGTTGATCGATATCGGTACACATGCGCTTGACCTTACGCTTTGGTGCATGGATAACTATAAACCGAAAATGGTAGTCGGCACCAAATACAGAAAGCTTGCTGATCAGACTGAAACGGCAAATGCTTGGGGCGACTGGGATCCCGAAAAGTTTACGGTTGAGGACAGTGCTTTCGGTTTTATCACGATGGAAAACGGCGCGACGATTATTCTTCAATCCAGCTGGGCGCTCAATATTCTGGATGCCGATGAAGCGGCTTTCCGCATCTGCGGCACCAAGGCCGGCGCGGACACCGTACATAACAGCGCACGCATTAACGGCGTAAAGTACGGCAGACAGTACGTGGAACAGCCGACTCTGACAGCCGGCGGCGTTGCCTTCTATGACGGTGCAAATGCTTCTCCTGCCGTATTGGATATGGCACAGTGGATCAATGCGATCCGTACCGATACCGATCCGTGTGTTCTTCCGGAACAGGCGCTTTGCGTGACCCGTATTCTGGAAGCGATCTACGAATCCTCCAAGACCGGAAAACCGGTATATTTCAACGACTAAGATCTGGAAAGGCGCGGACCCTTGTGGTTCTGCGCCTTTTTTGCATACATCGAAAAGGAGAATGACAATGAAGCTTGGTATTATTGCGTCCTATGAAAAGGAAAAAACGTTTGAAACCGTGAAAAAATTGGGGCTTGACGGTATTGAGTTTACCGTAAATCACAATATCGACAGCCGGAAATTTTTAGACGACATCCCTGAAATCGAAAAAAACATGAAGAAATACGGCCTTCTGACGCTTTCGACCGGCCGTTGGGGTATGAAACGTGTCGATGATGACGGAAAAGTAATTCCGGAGGCGCTGGAACACGATAGAAATGTAATTCTCGGCGCACATAAACTTGGTTGTCCGGTTTTCAACTGCGGCTGCAACTATGCGAAGAATCTGACGCTGAAGCAGAATCTGGAAGTTGCTTACGATTATTTCTCGGCGCTTCTTGACTATGCGGAAGATAAAAATGTAAAGATTGCGGTCTACAACTGCGAATGGGAAAATTTTGTCATTGATCCGACTACCTGGCGCGTGCTTCTTCCGGCTTTGCCGAAACTCGGTATCAAATATGACCCGTCGCACAGCATTGAGCATACGCGCGATTATAAGGAATATTTGCCGGAAATGGCAGAATTCGGCGACCGGTTTTATCATTTTCATGTTAAGGGATCGCTGTTTATCAACGGCGAACACTACGATGATCCGCCGGCCGGCATGGATAGAATCAACTGGGGCGCTGTGTTTGACATTCTCTATACCAAGGATTATAACGGTGCAGTGTGTTATGAGCCGCACTCCAAGTATTGGACGGGCGCAAAGGGACGCTGGGCCATCGACTTTTCGCTGAATTATATAAAGCCGTTTTTTATGCCGGAAGATTATGAGGGAGATATGGCAAGTCCGTATTCGCTTTGACTTTGCCCGACCTTTTTATAAAGGTCGGTTGGCAGACCTTTTCAGAGGGAGTTTAGTCCGGTCGGCACCATGCCCTTACAGGGTTAAGTAAACCACCGACTAAGCCGGCGGTTATGATTGCCTTTCTGACAGAGCAGGTACTGGCAATAAAGTATGACATTATCGTACCCTATGAAAAGGAAAACACGTTTGAAACCGTGAAAAAACTGAGACTTGACGGTATTGCTTGACGACTTGGAATTTTCTTATGAGCCGCGCGATAACCAATGAAACACAAAAAAAGAAAGGCGGACTTCATTATGATGAAAACAAAGCAAATATGGGCGGCGGCCATCGCGTTTTGTATGGTTTTCATGCTTATCCCTATGGCGGCATTTGCCGAAAATCTGTATGAAGGCTCATGCGACAAAAATCTTAAATGGACATATGATGCCGAAAAAAGAACGCTTTTCATAAGTGGTACGGGCGACATGCCGAATTATTATTCGAGCAGTACAGAAGGCTCGCGTGCACCGTGGGTCAATTCTAAAATTAAAGATGAAATCGAAACAGTCGTGCTTTCCGATGGCGTGACAAGCATCGGTGAATATGCTTTTTTTGAATGCACAAGCCTGAAAACCGTAACTATGCCAAACAGTGTAATAAGCATCAACAAGGGTGCATTTTACAAATGTATCGCCTTATTGGATATAACATTCCCGGCAAGTGTGACAAGCATTGGCGATGAAGCGTTTCAGTATTGTACCGGCTTCAAAGAAGTTACCATCCCTGGCAGTGTAAAAAACATCGGCGAAAGCGCGTTTTACGGCTGTTATTATGATGAAATGGATGATGATTACAACATAACTTACAGCGCTGGTTTGGAAAAAGTTACAATTGAAGACGGCGTAGAAACGATTGGAGGATATGCATTTTACAGGTGTAATAAATTAAACGACGTCACACTTCCCGACAGTGTGAAAAGCATTGGCGATAATGCTTTTCAACACACCGGACTTTATAATGACGATTCAAAATGGGAGGTACTGTATATAGGAAACCATCTTATCAAAGCAGACGATTGGGCGTTGAACCTTGGTAAGACAAGTGATTACAGCATAATACCCGGAACAAAAACCATTGCCGATTCTGCTTTTCATGGTTGCAGCAGTCTAAAAAGCATTATCCTCCCCGACAGCGTAACAAGCATCGGGAATCATGCATTTCACAGCTGCACCAGCTTAACATGCATAACAATTCCCAATAGCGTTACAAGTATTGGCGATGAGGCTTTTTATACTTGTTTTGATCTGCAAAGTATAAACGTCGACCCGGACAATCTTGCTTATTGCTCCGAGAACGGCGTTTTATACAATAAAGAAAAAACGGAAATCATACGTTTCCCGAAAGAAAAAACGGAAATCTCGTTTGCAATTCCGGCAAGCGTCACAAAAATTGCCAATGGCGCGTTTGAATACTGCGACGGCTTAACAAGCGTAACGATCCCGGACGGTGTGACAAACATCGGCAATAACGCATTTGAAGATTGCAGCAGCTTGACAAGCA
>ERZ857757.1690-NODE-1690-length-16450-cov-3.239646_pt1 | contig 16450 bp, 13 predicted proteins | sample MGYA00519764_ERZ857757 | MGnify/ENA primary metagenome ERZ857757 (study PRJEB31778, sample SAMEA3449359) | human gut metagenome | biome: human gut; feature: human-associated habitat; material: faeces | place: United Kingdom | collected 2010/2012 ... | reverse complement strand
GGTTTTCGCTATTCTGTCTCGATATTCAAAAGTTTTTTTATTATCAATTTCGTCTGCACAAGCTCTATCAATTTTACCATTAAATTTATAGTCTAAAATATCTGCTGTATTTTCTAAAATACTTATAGCTTTTTTTATAGCAATCAGCGGAACATAATGTGTAAAAACGTGTTTTTGTATCAATTGCCCGTCTTTATTATATTCCCATTTAAATTTAGCGCCACATATCGAATCAACCGGAAAATGTCCGGGATATGATAATAAAATATGCAGGCGATTGCTTTTTGCAACAATAGTTTTATAATGTACGCTGATAAGTGCTCCTTCTATAACAGTATTTTGGGTCCAATATGCTAAAATATCTTTAAGTTGATTTAATAAAATACGCACATGATTAGAAGTTACATATGCATTTTTAGGGAGTTTGGGTGTTCTTGGCGGTTGCGCATTAGCCCTTGATTCAAATTTACCTTTTAACTGTAAAATATTATTCAAACTATTCACCATCCTTTAATTCCCTACCAACACTACTTTTAGACTTCTGTGTCAATATCTCAATTTCTCTAATTGTAAATTTTTGTAATTTTAATTTTTTTAAGTTCTCAGGTTTTTCATTACAAACAGCATAATATAATCGTCTAAAATAATCTGTACCATCGGTTGTACTGCTAAATGCAATTGAAGTTTTTATAACATTTTTTAATTCCCCTGGATATGGAATTACATCGTACAAATTAATGATTTTCCGAAATAATCTAATATCTCTATTAGCAATTTTAAATTTTTCAAGATATTGATCGAGCATTTTTTCTGCAACCATAAGTAAATCGTCTCTATTATATCTATTGAAATCAATAACCGAATCAAATCTGCGAATTACGGCTTTATCAAAATGTTCATATAAATTAGTTGTTGCAACTAAAACTATGTTTTCATTCATTTTATCAAGACATTTTAACATAGTGGAAGTTGCTCTGCCCATTTCTCTTAAATCATTTTGATTAGTTCTATCTAAAGAAATTGCATCAATTTCATCAAATAAAACTATAACTTTTTCCGGCTGCATAAAGTTATTTATTTCTCTAAATAATTCAGTAATATTTTTTTGAGTTTGGCCTAATTTACTATCCACTACTGTAGTAAAATCTACCATAAAAATTTCTTTGCCTAATATCCGTCCCAATTGTTTAACAGCTTCTGTTTTTCCTGTTCCAGGCGCTCCTTGAAACAAAAATTTATTTATACCAATGCCATGGTCAATAGCATTTATAACTCCAATAATATCTTGCATAATAATATCAGGTAAAAATAAACTATCACCTTTAGCATCGACCTTCTCAAAAAAAGAAGACGTTTGACTATCTATTTGTGGCACAAATGTATTAGCATTAGATAATAAAGATACTATATACTCAGCTAATTGATAATCACCTGCTGCGTCAAATTCCTTGGCTATTTCATAAGCTTCGTTTCTAAAAGCAGCTTCATTTTTTTCGGCATGATATCTTATTAAACTGAGGATGCTCTTTTTTTTCATATAGACCACCTCCACTATAATTATATTATTTTGGGACAAAAAAATCAATATTGGGACATTTTATTTTCGTTCTGTTTTTTCTTTTATTAGAATTCCATATAACGCAAAACGCAGCATGGCAAAAACATGCTGCGTTTTGTGTTAAAGCAAATTAAATTTTTAAAATCTCACTGAATGGATTTCGTAAATTTCACTGAATGGATTAAAATATAAGCCCCAAAAAAGAAAACATACGCCGCAAAACTTAAATATTTTACAGCGTATGTTTTTCTTTCACAACACCCGCTTTAACAACTCAACTGCCGGTTCGTCGGCGGGGTTGTTGGTGCCGAGTTCGCCGCGGAAAGCGCGGGCGAGGATTGATTTTTTGATAAGGTCGATTTTAGCAAGAGCATTTTCGGCAAGCTCTTTAGCCTGCTGCTCTTTAGCAAGCAGGTCATCAATAATACGGACGATTTCGGTTTGTTCAGGAAGAGTTGGTAATGATAATTTTATTTTCTTCAATTTTTGCGCATTTACTCCTGGTTGCGCTATACCTTTACTAAAATCGGTAATTTGCGTCCAATATAATTGCGATTGCATAAATTGATAAATAAAATTTGATAAAACATCTTTTGTTTTTAACTTTAATCTAATTAAATATGATGCAAATACTGATAGAATATTATCTTTTATTAAATAACTTTTACCTGTAGTTGCTCCTGTTCTTGCTATAACAATATCTTCAATAGAAAGTTTATATTTTTCCAGTTCTTCTTCCGAAATTCTACAATAAGGTACTTTGTCCCAATTTACTATACCATTTTGTATATCAGTTATTCGCAAAAATTTGGGTCCAATAGCTTCACTACTTGCCGATTCTGTATAACCATATTGAGTATCAGCAACATCTCCTAACTTCTTTTCTTCCCAACTATCCATACTTACGCCGTGCTGTTTGCGCCAGTTGGCGGTTAATTCACCGGTAAAGGCTTTGTGCAGAATGGCGGTTTTGCGTGTTTCAAAGCCGTCTAAAACATTTTGCAGGTTTTCTTTTCCTTCGTCCAGTTTGGCAAAAAGGCTTTCTATGCGTTCTACAATACGTTGTTGTTCTGTAAGTGGAGGAAGAGGGAAAGGCATATTAAAAAATAGTTCTTTATTCAAATGGGGAATGGCTGAACCTTTTTTACTTTTACTATATATTTCTTTATTGGTAATAATAAAATATCGGCAGTACTGCTCATAAACAATTTCACTAAAACATAATAATCTAAATGTGCTTCCCATATAACCATCAACAAATATATCAAATACCTCTCCGGAATTTTCACCATCTACAAGTATTACTTTTGATGATTTATTTATAAATTTACCCGCACTAACTATTTTAGGTTTTTTAAGTCCTCTTAAAAACTTTGCTTCTAAATATGGATGTTCGCCATTAACAATTTTTTCTATATCTGATAAATAACAGGCAATATTTTGCCTCGTCCAACACCAATTAGCCGGTACTTTATAGGGCTGTTCGGCTTCTGGCACAAGTGCCTGCTGTAATTTTTTTTCGGACGTAAGCTGTGCCTGCTTTTTTTTGCCTGCCATCAGCGCACCTCCGCCAGCGCGTTAAGTTCTTTTACCACGCTTTGCAGCAAGTCTACCGCTTCTTCAAGCTGGGCGGCGGCTTCTGCGGCGCTTTCTGCCGGGTCTGGCAGGTCGTTGTAATCAAGCACGCTGTCATCGCGTATCAAGCCCAAATCAAGGCTGTTGCCTTTGGCAATAATTTCGTCGCGCGTAAATACGCTCCAGCGCTCGTCCTGCACTTTAGTTCTGTCGGCTGCTTCGTAAGCAGCTTCAAAAGCGGCAAAGTGTTCTTTTTTAAGCTGGTTGATTTTGCCAAAGCTGGGCATATTGGTGCGCAAATCGTAAAACCATACTTCTTTGGTGTTACCCTTATCAGTTGTGCCGCGCGTAAAAAACAGCACGTTTGTTTTTACGCCCTGCGCATAAAAAATACCGGTCGGCAGGCGCAAAACTGTGTGTAAGTTGCACTTATCCATTAAGTCATAGCGTATTTTTTCACCATTATTCTTCTCTTCAAAAAGCACGTTATCAGGCAGCACAACAGCGGCACGTGCTTTGCCATTTGCCTTAAGGCTGCGGTAAATATGCTGCAAAAAGTTAAGCTGCTTATTGCTGCTGGGGTAGGTAAAATCGTCGCGGGTGGCACGTTCGCCGCCTTTTTTTGTGCCAAATGGCGGGTTGGTAAGCACTATGTCGTAACCTTTCATGCTTTTGCCAAGGTTGCTTAAAGTATCGCCAAGTTTAATTTCGCCGTCAATATCATGCAGCATGGCGTTCATTAGGGCAAGGCGGTGCGTGTCGTGCACAAGTTCACAACCGGTAAAAGCGTCGTTGCGTTCAAATTTGTAGGCGTCCTCATCAAGGTTAAAAAAGTCATCGGTTTGTTCTTTTACATAACGATGGGCGGCAATCATAAAGCCAAAGGTGCCGCAGGCGGGGTCGTTGCAAAGTTCTCCGGGCTGGGGTTTAATAAGCCTTGTCATAACGTCAATCAGCACACGCGGGGTAAAATACTGCCCTGCGCCCGATTTCTTTTCGCTGGCGTTTTTTTCTAACAGGCCTTCATAAAGGTTACCCAGCCCTTCTTCGCGGGCAGAATACCAGTCCAGCTTATCAATAGTTGTAATTATCTTTTCAAGGTTTTTCGGTTCTTCGATATTGGTAACAGCGCCGTTATAAATTTCGCGTACGCGGCCTTTGCAGTATGTGCCAAACAGGCGCAGCAAATCTTTATAATAGTTATAAAGTTCTATGCCCGATTTGCTTTTTAAAACCTCCCAGCTGTAATCTTTAATTATTTGCTTTTGGGCGTTTTCGGCAATTTGTTCTGCCGTAAGGCTATCGCCTTCAAGTATGGTTATGCCTTCGGCAAATTTTGCTTCTACATCTGTTTCTTTAGCCATTTTTAAAAACAAAATGTAGGTAAGTTCTGTTACATACTGGTGGTAGGTAATGCCGTCATCCATTAATACGTTGCATAAGTTCCAAAGTTTGGCAACAATTTCCTGTGTATTCAAGCTGTTCTGCCTCCATCGTCATAAAGATATTCGTTAAGTTCGGTAATAATGCCTTCGAGGTTATTACGGAAGATTTGGTTAAGCCTTTTATAGCCACCGTTTGTTTTAAAGCGTTCATCTTCATCAAAAACTTTAACATTCATAACCGATTCGTTTAAAAGGTAGCTTTCTATGCGGCTCAGCCAGTTAAGCTCTACCCTGCTGAAGTTATGCGCTTTTTTAAGCTTATCTACTGCACGGCGGATGCGTGCCTGATGGCTTACAAGCGGTGAGCCGATGGCGTAGCGGCGCACAAGGCTGATGATATCTGCCGTTATTTCTTCACTGGTAATTTCACTGACGGCAGTGTTAAGCTGCTGCGTGGTAAAACCGTTTTGTGCAAGAGCTATGCGCAGGCTTTTAAGCGTTTCACGCGTTAGTTCTTTTGGGCGCGTGCAAATAATATTTAGTGCAGCAATTTCGTTAACATTGTTTTTAACAAAGTCTTCAAATGCTTCAATATAATCTTCCGGGCGCTGCTCATTTTTTCCAAAACCGCGTTCGCGGATAAGAAATTTATCCTGCTTATTGGAAATTACTTTGGTATAACCGCCATGCCTGTGCTTATCGTCAAGCATTTCTAAAAGGCTTGCTTCCATTAAAAGCGTATTACGTGCTTCGGCGGCAGGCAGGCTTTCGGTTTTTTGTATAAAGCCTTCTAACGTTAAACCTGCTGCCAGGTCTTTAAATTCGTTTACTTCTTCTTTGGTAAGCCTTCGTTTTACACGCTGTAATTTGGCAATTATCTGCGCAACGGCGTTTTTAATATGCGCTTCGTCCTCTAAAACTTCCAGCCCGTCAAGCAGCTGGGCAAAGGTTGTTTTAGGGTCTGCCGATACCGGCTGCATGGTGTTTACTTCTTCCAGAGAATCATAAACACCGACCGGGTCATAAATTTCAAAATGCGTTTTATTAATTTTGGGGCACAGGCGCGTAGCGCGGCCCAGCATTTGCTCAAACAAAATACGCGATTTTACGCGGCGCATAAAAACAAGCGTGGTAATTTCCGGCACGTCGATACCTGTCGTCAATAAATCTACTGTTACGGCAATGCTGGGGAAACGTTCGTTTTTAAAGCGTTTAATTGCTTCCTGCACTTTGCGCTTATTGCCGCCCGCAACGCTGCCGGTTATTTTCATAATGGCATCGTTATCAATGCCGTAATTGGTGTAAATTTCTTTTAAAATTTTTACTATTAAATCGGCGTGCTCGTCATCAACCGCATAGATAAGCGTTTTACCCTGCATTACATCTTCCGGGTCAATATCACGGGCAATTTCTTCAAGTACGGTGCGGTTAAAGCTTGGGGTAATAATCTGCTTATTAAACTTTTCAACGTCGAAGTTCATTTCGTCCTGTAAAACTTCGCTGTTAGTTATTTCATGAGTTACAGGGTCATAAAGCGCAAGCGCTTCGCCTTTATTGTATTTAATACCTTCGGTATTAAATTGGGTTTTTATTTTATGCGGCGCATCATAGTCTACAAGGTAACCTTCTATAACGGCTTCGCGGTAAGTATATTTAAACACCGGCTTGCCAAAAATCTGTGTAGTATGCAGTGCAGGCGTAGCGGTTAAGGCTATTTTAACAGCGTCAAAATATTCTATTACCATGCGGTACTTGCTTTGGTAATCAAGTTGGTCACGGTACAGTAACTCATCTTCGCCCATTTCTTTATCTAAAAGATAACCTCTGTGCGCTTCATCGATAACAATTAAGTCATAATCTGTTACAGACGGCTGGCGTTCTTCATCGTTATACAACAGGCGTTTAACCATACCCTGTACAGTTGCAATATGTACTTTGGTTTCATCTTCAAAAACAGTGTCCTCAAGAGTTTTTATGTCGTATATATCGTTAAGTGTTTTTAAATCTTCCAGTTTTACTTCGTTAAATACATCTTCTGCCTGTTCGCCAAGGGCTGTGCGGTCTACTAAAAATAAAATACGGTTAAAACGGCCTGTTTTTAAAAAGCGGTAAATCATGCCAAGCACCGTGCGCGTTTTGCCCGTGCCTGTCGCCATGGCAAGCAAAATATTTTTTTGTCCGTTTATAACGGCATTTTCGGCTGCCTGTATAGCATTAAGCTGATACTGCCTTAAATTAAGCCCGTCTTTATCACGTAAAAAGTCATAAGGCAGTGTCTGCAATGCTTTATCTGCCTTTTCAATATCACTCTCTAAAAGTTTCAGCATACCGTCAGGGCTAATCCATCCGCGCAGCGCCTTCGGCATGTTGGCACTTTCCCTTAAATCTAAAAACCAAATACCTGATTTAGTTTCCAGCTGGGCAAGATAAGGCCTGCCGTTGGTAGCGAAAACAAACGGCGCTTTATACTTTCCCCATGTTGTTATAACGTATTTTTCATCTTCGGGCCGAATGTTTTGGGCATATTCTTTACATTGATAATCTATGACAGAAGGAATATCTTTATGCTCTGCTTTTGCTTCGATAACAGCGACAAGTTTTTCGCCTGCAAAAAGGGCGTAATCAGCCCTGCCTTTATTACCTACCGAAGAAAGCGTTGGCCATTCGGCAATTGCAAGATTTTTACCCTTTTGTGGGCGTATACCTTTACCGTAACGCAGGTTTTCGCTATCGGCTTCCCAGCCAACTTTACGCAGCTGTGTATCAATCATGTAACGAGTTTCCGCTTCTGATTTTTGGCGCTGGCTGGCCGCAGCAAGAGCACGCTTTCTGCGTTCATCAGCAGCAACTGCTTTAGCAGCGGCAGCAATTTTTTCGGTCTCCTCCAACATTTTTTGTTCTGCTGCCTTATCGTCGTTATCGGTTATGGATTTGGCGTCTGCTTCGGTAGGCATAACAAATTTACAATGCTTATACTGCAAATCACCATAGGTCTGCATAAACCATTCGCATAAACTATATGCCATTTCCAAAAGCGTTTGCCCTTCTTTAATATTTTCATAATTTGTATGGGCAGCCTTATTGCGCGCTTTGCGTAAAGCATGCAATATATCAGACAAATCAGGAGTAAGTAATCCTTGCAGCGAAAGTATTTTAATTTTGGTAACAGCATTACAATCTGTTGGAATTTTAATTTTATCATAAGTAAGCATTAAGTTGACGATTGTTTCACCAATCATGCCAAGCTTCATAATGCAGGAATTGGAATCGCTATAACAATATTTTTCAGCCAATATACCAAAATTAGCCAACACCGGAAAATGTGACTTTAAAAATGCAAAGTTTGATTTCATAGCCCTTACCCCTTTGCCAAAACATCTATTTATGCAGAGTTAATTATATCCTAATATTATAATTATATCATATTTAAAGCTTTAAAATTAGTAAGAGCATAAAATAAAAAAGACACCGGCATTAACCGATGTCCTTAATTTTTAACTGGCGGAGTGGCAGGGATTTGAACCCTGGCGGGAGTTGCCCCCCCTAACGATTTAGCAAACCGTCCTCTTCAGCCACTTGAGTACCACTCCAATTGACTTACTTAATTAGTATACACTATGTTTTGCTATTTGGCAAGTATTTAAAGCAACAATTTTAAATTTTTTCTGTGTTTCTGCGCGGACGCTCGTATTCCACATCACCATTGGCCAGCGCCCACAGGTAAAAACTGGCTACCGAAGCATACGGGCTGTAACGTCTATGGTACTTTTCTGCCAGCGCCGGGGTTATTTTTTTATGCCCGTACAGCCTTTTAAGCCCGTTTTGAATGGCAGCGTCTCCAAAACTCAATATATTTTTGCGCCCCAACGAAAAAATCAGCTGCATTTCCGCCGTCCATTTGCCAATGCCGTCCAGTTTTACCAGTTCTGCAATAACTTCTTCATCAGCCATAGCTGCAAAAGCGCCAAAATCAATTTCGCCATTAAGCACTTTTTGCGCCAGGCGTTTAATATACACGGCCTTGCGTCCAGATAACCCGCAGCTGCGCAGCTGTTCCTCCGTTACTGCGTCAATAGCCTGCGGCGTAACAGCACCGCCCAGCAATTCCGTAAAGCGCCGCCATACACTTGCTTTGGCGTGGCGCGATATTTGCTGCCCCGCAATGGAATTAACAAGCGATACGAAAATATCGGGGTATAATTCTCTTTGAATAACCCCTGCTTTTTCGATAACGATAGCCAGACGCTTGTCTTTCTTTTTTAAATAATTCAGTTCTTTTTCGCCGTATTCAAAATAAAGCATAGATCTCCCATAATAAAAAACGCGCCTTAAAAGGCGCGGTAAAATCGTGGCGGAGAGGGTGGGATTCGAACCCACGGAGGCTTGCACCTCGCTGGTTTTCAAGACCAGAGCCTTAAACCACTCGACCACCTCTCCCTGCTAATTTTTTATTATATGATAAATGTGCTTATCAGTCAAGCGTCATTACTTTAAAATTTCATCCGTGCGCGCCAGCACAAAGGCTTCCGTTTCCAACGCTTTGGCCTCCAGCATCTGCATTTTTGCCGCAGCCTGCTCCACATAAGCGGCGTCTTTAATAAGCCCAAGGTTAATTTTTACGTTATACAACGCACTGCGCAGCGCTGCCCTTGCCACAATGGCCGATACCGTTCCGTCGCTGATGGCATTGGGGTTGCCGGTTACAATAATTCTACGGGCCAAGAGCAGTACCTCCATGCTCTTTTCGGCAATCTGCATGGGAACATCAGCCGCCGCAACTGCAGCCTGCTGTATTGCAGCCGTACGCGCCGCTTTTTCTTCATCCGTTATTTTGGGCATTTTATAGGCTGCCATAAATTTGCCGAATACAGCCGCATCATCATCTGCAAGCGCCGTCAATTCTTCACGCAGTTTACCGGCGGCAACAATAATCTGTACAGTTTGCTGCTCATTTTCTTCGCTGCCTGCTTTGCCTACAGTTAAATTGGCAAGCATGGCCGTAAGCGCCGCCGCAACAGCCCCGCAAAGTGCCGAAGCCGCACCGCCGCCCGGTGTCGGCGCTTTTGACGCCAGTTCTTCCAAAAAAGTTCCGCAAGTTATAGTGCTTAAATTTTTCATATTAACCTCCCGTTACTTTAAAATCAAACGCTTATTATTATAATCAAAATTTATTTGCCCTGCCTTTTTTATCGCCGTGCTTAAAACATCAAGGTCTTTGCCGCTTTCGCGGATAATTTCCGCCCCTTTTAAAGAGGTATAACCGTCGCCGCCGGAAAGCAGAAAATCATTAACAGCAACGCTGTAATATCTCTCAGGGCTCAGCATACTGCCGTCTGCCAACTGCGCAGATATTAACCTTCCGCCTTCCGGCGCAGTTAAATCTGCCGTTACGGTAAGCCCGGCAAAACGCACCCTGCCAATTTCTTTACTGCACAGCCCGTGCTCCAAAGCCTTTAAAATATCACTGCCGCGCAGCCTCACAACATATAAGGTATTATTAAACGGGAAAATCTGTTTCAGCTCTCTCAGCGTAACATTGCCCGCAGGCAGGTTGGCACGGATTGCCCCGCCGTTATAAAGAGTTATATCCGTTTGCAGTTCACCATTAATTAAATCCATAAAATAATCGGCAAGCGGCGATTCACCGTACTTTTCGTTAGCCAGATACTGCGTATTATAAGCCAGCACCTTGCTGTAAACGGCATCGACGCGTTCAAAATACGGCTGCAAAAACGCTGCTGCCTTGCTGTCGCGTTCTTGCGTTAAAGCGCCGGTTTCATAAACATTGGCCTCAGCCTGTGTAAATTCGCCGGCATCAGTATCATGAAGCAGTTTTATATGCCCGATTTGCCTGCCGTATTCACCTGCCTGCACTGCCGGAATGCCCTTATAAGAGCAGGCAAACACGGTATGGCTGTCGCCTGCCGCCACAGCGTCAATGCCTTTCAGGTTATCCAGCACCGGCACTATTGCGCCTGTCAGCATGCCGTTTTCCATCTGTCCGCCGATATGCGCCAAAAGCACAACTACCTGCACTCCGTTTCTGCGTAGTTCCGCAGCATATTTATTTGCCGCTTCTGCCGGAGAGGTAAGTTTCAGCCCTGCCACACGGTCAGGCTTCACTTTTTTTAACGCCTGCTCATCAAGCACGCCTATAATGCCTGTTTTTATGCCATTGCGTTTAACAACGGCATACGGCGCAAACGGTGCGGGAATATTGCCGTTTGCATCTGTAATATTAGCCGCCAAAAGCGGAAAATCAGCGGCTTTGGCCTGACGCACTATAGCCGGGAAATTATAATCGAAAGCATGATTGCCTGCACAATTTGCGGCAAACCCCATAATATTCATGGCTTCCACAGCGTTCAAGCCGTCAAAGCTGTCTGCGTCGATGCTGCCGGAGAGCATATCACCGCCGCCAACAATAAGCGTACCTTTGGGATTGGCTGCCGTAAGTAAATTAAGCGCAGCAGCCAAACGCGCAGCGCCGGGCGCATTTTCTGCGGCACGCAGCCTGCCGTGCAAATCGTTAACGCTGTAAATATCTATCTGTACCGGCGCGGCCTCTGCCAAAAAGGCTGCACAGCACAGCAGGATTACAAAAAATAAATTTATAAACCGTTTCATAACATCACCAACAAAATAATTCTTCCTGCATTATTCGCTGCCGCAGGGCAAAATACCTGCAAAAAAAGGCAGGGCGTTAATCCCTGCTCTTATTTTGCTCCAGATATCTTTTTACAAGCACCGCCGCCGCATAGCCGTCCAGCGGTTCCGGCGGCACACGCAGCCCTTCCGGCAGCAGCGCACGCCAGCCGTGCGGTTTGTTAAGCTGCCAGTACAAAGTGCGTGCCTGTTCCGTACTGTGTTTTTCGTCAATTTCTATTACCGGCACGGCAGTAAAAATCTGCGCCAGCACTTTATGCACTGGCTGCGTATTGGTGCCATTGCCGATAATTACCGCCTGCGGCAGCCCTTTGTTGCTGCAAAGCAGGTTCAGTGCTTCCGTAAGCTTTTTGGTTTCCACCCATTCGGCGTTTAAAACTTCGCCCTGCGGCGTTACCTGCGCCACGCCGGTTTTAAAGCTGCCGGGGTCTATGCCAAGCAAAAAACCGTTATTCAGCATCTTCAACCTCTAAACGCAGCAGCACCGGGCCAGAGGTATAAATATCGCCGCGGGCATACGCCTTAAGCATAACTTTGCCGCCAAGCGCCGCCATTTTTTCGCCGGTCTGCACCATAGTTCCCGCGTCAAGGTTGCCTACCTTGCCGGTAAGCGGGTCGGGCATTACGCCGGCACTTACTGCCGTATGGTTAACGGAATTGAGGAACATTAAAATTTCACGGTCCAAACCGTATTTAATGCCGCTTACATCTATAACTTTGCTGTAAATCAGCTCGTTGTTTTTATATATACATTCGTTATGCACCAGTTCAATAGTGCAGATTGCAGGCTCACCGGCTATAATGTTTGCCACGGCGCGCAGCCTTACAAACACATTGCCGTCTGCCGCCTGAATTTCTTTTAAAGCCTCCTGGATAAGTTCGTTAGGCAGCCACAAAACGCCAACCGGTTCTTCGCTGCGGATGCCCATGCGCTGCATGGCCGCTTCGTTAGCCGCGCTCAGGAACATCTCAAGCTGTTTGGTGTTTTCGGCATCGGCAAGCTTACTGCTTAAAACGCCTGCATAAATTACTTCGCCGCTGCGGTATACAACATCACCCTCACGCATGGCCACAATGCCGCGGCGCAGGCGTTCGGTAGTAGCTTCCAGCGAATTAACTTCTTTTTCAAGCGTTGCCTTCGATTCCGAAAGGCTGTTTACTTCCGCACGGGCACGCCCAAGCTCTTCGCGGCTGCTGTTAACCTCATTCTGGAGATGTGCTTTTTCGGCATTAATAGCCTCAATTTCTCCGTCAAGGTCCTGTATTTCCTTGTTGCGGTCAGCAAGGGCAGCACGGGCTTTATCCATTTCTTCCGCCGCTATGGCCTTTTCCCTGTTCAGGCTGCTCAGTTCGTCCTGCAAACGTTCCATGCCAAACATTGCCGTCCTGGCGCTGTCCGAAGATATTGCCATAACGATAATGGTCGTCGCCGCAATCAGCACGCCGGTAATTACCGTCATCAGCACCGATGTATAGTACGGCCTCAGCCCGAAAACAGACAATTTTTTCTTACCTATTTTACTGCCCAGTTTATCGCCAATAAATGCAATCAGGCCGCCGACAACAGCCAGAATAATTATCAGGCGCAACCCAAACATAAACTCACCCCATTGCTTTTACGCATTTTTCTGCCGTAAAAGATAAATACCTACCATCAGGCAAATAATGTTCGGCAGTGCGCAGGCCAGAAAAGGATTCATTGCCCCGCCTTTGCCAAGGCCCGTTGTAAAGGTCATAATCGCGGAGTAAATAAAGATAACTATAATGCTCAGCCCCAAGCCGATGGACGAACTCGTGCGCTGTTTCTGCGTTCCCAGCGGCGCGCCTATCATGGCAAAGAAGAAGCTGGCCATAGGTATAAAGATACGCATGTAAATTTCGCACCAGTGACGCGCGGTCGGCTGGTCCTGCATTTCCAGCATGTGTATGTATTCGCGCAGTTCGCGGATAGTCATTTCTTCCGGCTCTTTCTGTTCCCAGGAAATTTGTTCCGGGGCAATATCCAGAGGAATTATCTGCTCATCAAATTTGGCAGTGCTTTGCAGTCCTGCTTCATCATGCACGGAATACACCGTGCCGTCAATCAAACGCCAGGAACCGTTTTCCCAGCGGCCTTCTTTGGCAGTCTGAATGCGTGCCAGTTTATGGTTGTCAAATTCCTCGATGGTAATGTCCATCATTCTGCCGGATTCTTCTTCAAAGCGGCGGGCGTAAGTTAAACGCTGAGTGTCGCCGCTCATGGTTTTAATGATAACATTGTCCTGCGTTTTCGGCTTGGTGTTCTTTTTGATCTGGTATTCCAAAACGCGTGTGTACTGCACTTTTGAAGCAGGCACAACTTTTTCGGCCCATACAACCGAGAACATGCTGACAATAAACGCCACTATCAGCACCGGTGCTACAATGCGGTAATAGCTGATGCCGCCGGATTTCATGGCGATAATTTCGCTTGAACCGGACAATTTGCCGAACGCCATAAGCGATGCCAGAAGCATCGACATCGGAAAAGTATAGTTAATTACTTCCGGCAGGCTGTAAAAGAACAGCCATGCCACGCTGTCCCAGCTGGCGCCGTATTTGGTCATGTACTGCGTAATGCGGTACAGCATGGAACTGGCGATAAAAATACTTGAGAAGGAGGCTATACCGAAGATGAACGGATACAGCAATTCGCTCAGTACATATCTGTCTAACAAACGTAAACGCATCTTCTTCCCCCCTACATGCTAAAGTTTTCACCAAGGTAGTATTTGCGCGCTACCGGGTCGTTGGCAATGGTCTCGCTGTCACCGTGCAGCAGTATTTCACCATTGGCAAGAATGTATGCTTTATCAACAATGCTCAGCGTTTCGCGCACGTTATGGTCGGTAATCAGAATGCCGATGCCGCGCTGCGCAAGATGGGCAATCATATTCTGAATATCGGCAACGGCAATCGGGTCGATACCGGCAAAAGGCTCATCCAGCAGAATGAACGCCGGGTCTGTTGCCAAAGCGCGGGCAATTTCCACACGGCGGCGTTCACCGCCTGAAAGCTCCGTGCCTTTATTTTTGCGGATATGGTCGATATGGAATTCTTCAACAAGTGCGTTCATTTTTTCATAACGCTCTTTTTCGGGCACATTGTTGGCTTCCAGTATGGCAAGAATATTTTCTTCCACCGTCATTTTGCGGAAAATGGAAGCCTCCTGCGGCAGATAACCGATACCGGCGCGCGCGCGCATATACATCGGCAGGCCGGAAATATCCTGTCCGTCCAGCGTTACCGTGCCGGAATCCGGCTTGATGATGCCTACTATCATATAAAAGGTAGTAGTTTTACCGGCGCCGTTAGGGCCGAGCAAACCAACAATGCTGCCCTGCTCCACGCGGATGCTGACATTGTTTACAACGCGTCTGTCCGCATATTCTTTTACAAGATTAGCTGTTTCAATTACCACTATGCTGCCTCCACTTGTCCGGTGGTTTCTGCTGCTGCGTTTTGGGCTGCAGCTTCTGTCTGCGTTCCTTCGCTGCCTGCTGCGGCAGTATCTGCCTCAGCCTGTGCGGGCTGCTTTTCGGGAACATACACAATCTTAATATTGCCGAATGCTTCGGCACGCTGGCCTGCTGCGGCATTGCCTGCATTATTCATAATCAGGCGGTTGCCGGAAACGGTATTGCCGTCCTGCGTTGCGGTTGCGTTGCCGATAAGTTCTACTTTGCCGTCGTTATTGGTGTCGTAAATTGCCTTATCTGCTTTAGCTGTTAAATTACGCGGCGGGCTTACGATATCGACATTGCCGGTAGCTTCTGCAAGGCCGGTTTTGCCGTTATAGGTAATCTGCGCTGCCGTAAGCACGCTGCCGTCGGTAGAGGTTAACTGGCCCCAGGAGCCGATGGTTTCAGCGTATTCAACATCGCTGTGGTAGTCAATCTGGTCTGCCATAAGCGTTTTATCTTCTTTGGTTACAGAAGCTTCGCCTACTGCGGAAACAAAATCTTCATTATGCATTACAAAGGTTGCGCAAGTAATATGTGCATCGTCTTTATCGGCAACAACGCCGCCGGTAAGTTTGCCGCTCATGGTTTTGCTGTTAAATTCCGCAGCTGCGGCCGTAGCCTTGCCGCCGTCATGCAAAATTACCACATTGCCTTTGGCAGTACCGTTGCCGCTGGTCATATCATATTCAATTTCGTCGGCTTTAACATTAAAACCGCTGCCCTGAGCCGCAAATGCCGGCACATATAAAGCAGATGAACCTAACAGCATAAAAGCCGCTGCCAGCGCCGCTACTGATTTTATTTTCATCATTACAGTTCCCCTTTCTGTACTTCGGCATGTCCGCTTAATTTAAAATGGTCAAATTTACTGCTGGTAACAATTTTATCGGCCAAAGCCGTATGTTCATCTTTAACAACCTTTACTTTGCCGGTGGCCGTAATAATATCGTCCTTCTGGTTCCAGCTGATTTCTTCGGCAGTTATTTCCCCGCCGGTAGAAAGCGTTGCTTTTACGCCGCGGTCGAGAGCAAAGTTTTTATCATCGTTATTAATTTTGCCGCCGCCGGCCGTAACGTCAATTACTGAACCGTCCTCGCGGTAAATTTTGCCCTTAACGCCTTTCATTACAGCTTCGCCGCTGCCGGAAATGCTTTCCAGCGCTTCAACCGAAAACTCCCACAGGCGTCTGCCGTCCTGCTCGCGGCTGACGGTAGTGTTTTTTACTACTGCGCTCACCGCATTGGAAGCGGTATTTTCCGGGTTCTTCGGCGCCTCGCCGCCAAACATCAGCCAGGCAATTATTGCTGCTGCAATGGCAATGCCGCCTGCAATCAGCAAAAGCCCCTTATTTTTCACCTTGCTTCAGCTCCTTTTCTTCCGGCGGTGTGTACGGGGTATTCCAACGGTGCTGGAACCACAGCCAGTTATCCGGGTATTCTTTTATAACTTCTTCAACAATCTGCGTCATTTTCAAAGTTACGTTATAATCATCGGCCTTGCGGTCGCCGGTGTCTTCGTAGTAAATGGGGTCTTTAACAATCGCCAGATGCCCGTAATTGCCTTCCTTGCGCACAATAAATATCGGCACAATCGGCGCGTTAAACTTTCTGGAAAAATAAGCAGGCCCGGTCGGCGTTGAAGCCATTTTGCCAAGGAACGGAACAAAAATACCGTCATAGCCGCCGTCCTGGTCGGCAATAAGACCCAGCATGCGTTTTTTCTTCATGGCGCGGGCACAGCCCAGAATTTCACTGGTACCGCGCGAAAAAATTTCCTGCCCTACG
>ERZ857757.1687-NODE-1687-length-16493-cov-7.244494_pt1 | contig 16493 bp, 12 predicted proteins | sample MGYA00519764_ERZ857757 | MGnify/ENA primary metagenome ERZ857757 (study PRJEB31778, sample SAMEA3449359) | human gut metagenome | biome: human gut; feature: human-associated habitat; material: faeces | place: United Kingdom | collected 2010/2012 ... | reverse complement strand
CTCTGGTGTACTTTTTGGTTACTTTTTCGTACAAGCGAAAAAGTAACGTTAAAACCGTCCCTAATACTTTTCGCGAAACGAAAAGTCCCCCTTTCCTTGGAAAGAAAGAGGGACAAATAGCCTCGCTTATAATATCGGATACCCGGCTTTTTCGTGAGCTTCATAAAGCTCGTCACACATCTTGATGATGTCGTCAATCGAAAGCTCCGCCGCTGTGTGCGGTTCTAACATCGCCGCATGATAAATGTGCTCTTTTTTGCCGGTCACAGCCGCTTCAATAGTTAATAACTGGCAATTGATGTTGGTCATGTTCATGGCCGCAAGCTGAACCGGAAGCCGCCCGACATGCGTCGGAGAAATGCCTGAACCGTCCACCAAGCACGGCACTTCCACACATGCATCCCCCGGCAGATTGTCAATCAACCCGGTGTTGATCACGTTGCCGCCAATCTTGTATGGCTTGTTGGTTACCATCGCTTCCATAATATAAGAACCGTATTCGTGTGTGCGCGTGTGCTCAATATCACCGCCTCCAAGCAGCTCTTCTTTCTGCTTTTCCCAGTTGGCAATCTGGTTCACACAACGCCGCGGATATTCGTCAAGCGGAATATTGAACCGGTCGATCAATTCCGGATAGCGTGACTTGATGTAAAAACAGTTGTATTCCGCATTGTGCTCACTGGATTCCGTGCAGTAATAGCCCAATTTGTCAATGTAATCAAACCGCACCATGTCCTTGTGTTTTTCCTTGTTCTTTTCCTTGGCAAGACGGCGGATTTCCGGATACATATCCTTTCCGTCCTTGTCCTTGATTTCCAGCAGCCATGCCATATGGTTGATACCGGCAATCAGCTCACTTCCGATAGAAACATGACGTTCCGGAATGCCGAGATTGTTAAATAATCCGCTTGTACACCCCTGCACACTGTGGCACAGTCCGACTGTTTTTACGTTTGTGTACCGCTGCATATAACCGGAAAGAATGGCCATCGGATTGGTGTAGTTCAAGAACCATGCGTCCGGGCATACCTCTTCCATGTCGGCCGCGAATCCTTTTAAAACATGGATCGTGCGTAACCCCCGGAAAATGCCGCCGATGCCAAGCGTGTCGGCAATGGTTTGGCGAAGCCCGTATTTTTTCGGGATTTCAAAATCGATAATTGTGCACGGATCATAAAGCCCGACCTGAATGGCATTGATGACAAACTTGGCGCCTCTAAGCGCTGCCTTGCGGTTTTCCACACCAAGATAAGTCTTGATAACAGCACGATCGGCATTGTATTTCTTGTTAATGGCGCGAATAACAACTTCGGATTCCGACAAACGATTCTTATCTATGTCATATAACGCAATTTCACATTCACGAAGTGCGTCACAGACAAGTGTATCGCCCAACACATTCTTGGCAAAAACCGTACTTCCGGCTCCCATAAAAGTAATTTTTAACATATTTTTCGCTCCTTCTTTGTTGATTCTGCCGAATTTAGCGCATCGCCATTCCGGCAAATTGATAAAATAGACGGTGAATTCTTAACTTTTGTCATTTTTTCTTACGTTGAAATTGTAGCACATATCCGCCGCTTTGACAATGTGATTTCGTAACCGGAGCATGTCAAAATGTATCTTATTTTTCAGCGCATGCTTTCAAGGGCTTTGAAAACGAATGTGACGGTTGCGTGAATTATGAATGAAAGTTTACAGTCAAGAAACCAATACAACACAAATTGTCGCTATAATAAAGAAAAAGGAGAGAGCCACCCCCTCGCGCGCCATTCCGGTGAACGTTTCACCGGCATAAAAATCAATTTTTGCTGTTAAAAAAACAGAAATACAGAAAGGAATATATTTTTATGAAAAAGTATGCTTCTCCCGAAATCGAAATCATCAAGGCAGAAACCCAGGATATCATGGTCGGTAGCGACGTTATCATTGATATTAACGATCTGTTCAGCATCTGATCGGCTGGATCGGATACATAATCTGAGGTTTACTATCCAATAAACAAGCCTAAGAGGCCGCAAAGACACAGACTATGGCGACATGGTCTGTGTCTTTATACTTTTGGGAAGAAAATCAAAAAGAAAACCGGCTCGCAAAAAACGCAATCCGTCTGTCAAAAAAGTTTGCGGCAGGTTTACGCATATTGTTCTTGCAAATATCCCGTTTTTGTGGTATACTTACTTTATTCTCCAATGTGCAGTCCTGACGCAGCCGCTCTGCACAGTAAACGATATGATTAACGGATTTCTGTTTTCCGAGGTATACCATGAAACGAAACATCTTATCTATATGGCTTTATGCGGCTTTATGCCTGTGTTTTTCCCTCTACGCCTTTGCCGAAACCGACTTTGACGGCTACATTATCCGCTTCAAGGATGCGCAAAGCGCGGAATATGCCAAAGAACTCCTTGATTCGGCAGCAACGCTCTCTTCGGACAACGAAGAAGATCCTTTGGAACTGGAAACGCTTATTGAATCGGAGTCGCTCTATACGACCGCCAACGCGGAGCTTGTTAATATGCTCACCGAGGCAGGACTTGTCGAATACAGCGAACCGGACTACTATATGCAGCTGTACTCCTATGATTACGATGCAGATTCCGTTTTTTCAAAGCAATGGGCGCACACCGCCGCGAATATTCGGGATGCCTGGGGACTTGGGGTATATGGAAACGATACGATCGTGGCAGTGCTTGATACCGGGGTTTACGAGCATTCAGATTTTGCAGAAAACCTTTTGCCCGGCGAGAATTGTGTGATACCGGCAGGCGGGACAAGTATAGCGGATCCGACCGACACAACGGACAATATCGGTCACGGCACCAAGGTCACCGGTATTATCTGCGCCGCCGCCAACGGAAAAGGCATTGTCGGTGCAGCGCACCGGGCAAAGGTCTTACCGCTGAAAATAGCCGATTCGACCACGTTCAGCCACAGCAACGCGATAGGGGCTGTCAGAGCGGCGGTTGAACGCGGTGCGGACGTTATCAGTATGAGTTTCGGGTTTTATCCGTCAGCCAACAGCACTCCAAGCGTATCCTTGCAAAAAGAAATACAATTTGCTCTGAAAAAAGGCGTTATTGTGGTCGCAGCCGCCGGAAACGAGGGAGGTGCCAGCAATAAAGATGCCGGAAAATATTCGTATCCGGCAAGCTATGACGGGGTGATCAGCGTTGCCAATCTGATGCAGAACGCGGACGGCAGTTACGGCCGCTCCTCTTCGTCGCAATACAACGACAAAGTGACCATCATTGCGCCGGGAACGTCCATCTACTCGACGGTTCGGTATGGCAGTTACGACACAGGCAGCGGCACGTCGTTTTCCGCACCGTATGTGGCGGCCGTGGCGGCGCTTGCCAAGTCGGTTGACAAGAATCTGACGCCGGAGCATTTCAAAGAGCTTCTGATTCAGACGGCGGACAAATCGCTTTTGAATGGAGAAGAACGAAGCGATTATTACGGATATGGAATGTTAAATGCCGGAGCACTGATCCAGGCATTGGCCAAGGAAAAAGGAAAAGGCTTTATTTCGCCGATTGACCGACGGACCGATGGCGGAGTAACGGCGATGATGACCAATTTTGCAGAAGAGACTGACGATTTTTCATTGGTTGCCGGGCTGTTTTCCGTCACGCGGCCGGTTGGATTTCGCGTGAAAACGGCACATTTGGCAAAGAACGAATCGGCTGAATTTGATCTGACGGATCTTGCAGGCACTTCCGGGCAAGCGACAGATTCCATGACCGGCATTTTGCGGTGTTATATGCTTACCTCTTCGGGAAATCCGGTTTCTGCTGTCCGGCAATAGGCATGAAAGAGAGTTAGCCCCCCAAAAAAAATAGACGCGTTTTTTAGAAAAGCTTTGCCCAAACCTTGAAAGTTGACACGCGGCAGTCCCGGGTTTCATTGCCGCGTGTTTCTTTTGGCAAAAAGCGGTCTGCCGCCGCTTTTGATGCTTTCCGCAAAAGGTGTCAAAAGCCGAATTTACAAAATTTGTTTGAAAAATTTTTTGCCCCGTTGTATAATAGAAAAAACATTTTATCCGCCGGAAAGGACGATCCGTATGTATTCAAAAACCGACGTTATGGAGTTTATCTCGGAGAATGACGTAAAATTCATTCGCCTTGCTTTCTGCGATGTGTTCGGTACGCAAAAAAACATCTCTATCCAGCCTTGCCTTCTTGAAGAAGCTTTTGAAACCGGTATTCCGGTCAATTCCTCCCTTATCGCCGGTTTCGGCGGCAAGACTGCTCCCGATGTCTGCCTCGTCCCCGACCCGACTACGATGTCCGTCCTCCCCTGGCGTCCTTCAACCGGACGCGTCGTGCGCCTGTTCTGCCATTTGCATACCCCCTCCGGCACGCCTTTTGAACCGGATGCACGCCGTATTTTGCGCGAAACAGTCAAAAAAATGCGTGAAAGTGCCCTCTCTGTGTATCTCGGTGCAGAATGCGAGTTCTATCTTTTTAAAACCGATGAAAATGGGAATCCCACCGATATTCCCCTCGACGAGGGCGGTTATTTGGATTTGGCTCCGGCCGACCGCGGCGAAAACGTCCGCCGTGAAATCTGTTTTACGTTGCAGGAAATGAGCATCCAGCCCGAAAGTTCTCATCATGAAAACGGCCCCGGACAGAATGAAATCGATTTCCGCGCCAGTGATCCCCTTACCAGCGCCGACAACGTGACGACCTTTAAAAACGTCGTTCAGACCGTGGCGCAGAAAAACGGTCTGCATGCGCGCTTTGATCCCAAACCGCTTGCGGAAAACGACGGAAACGGCTTACACATCAACATTCGTCTATCCTCCGCGGACAAAACCGTAAAGGATGCCTTTTTGGCCGGTATCTTACGCCGTATCCGCGAAATGACCCTGTTTCTCAACCCCGATGAATCGTCCTATAAGCGGCTTTCCGACTGTGCCTGCACCAAAAGCATTAACTGGGGACATACGCACTCCAATTTGATCCGCGTCATCGGCGACGATTCCGCCGGCCTGTTGTTTGAGATCTGCTCGCCGGATTGCCTTGCTAACCCGTATATTGCCTATACGCTTGTCTTGAACGCCGGGCTGGAAGGCGTGTGCGGCAGACTTCCGCTGTCCGAACCGCTTGAAAGCGGCTTTGATAAGGCGCAGAACGTTCCGGGACTGCCGGAAAGCTTAGCGGAAGCAGCCAAAGAGGCATTAGCCAGCGATTTCGTCAAAAGCGTGTTGCCGGAAAAACTGATCCGTGCCTATGCCGCACGCGCCGGAATCCGCCTGTAAACGTCCGGAGGGAGAGCCAATATGAACTCCGGAAAAAACATCTATCGGGTTCTCGTGGTATCCGGCACGCAAAAGGGCATGGATTTTATCGGAGAACTGGCGGACGGCGCGATATTCTGCACGCGCGATACCGCGTCAAACGGCGCGGAAGCACGCCGGAAGATCATGGAGAACGATTACCACATCGTCATTGTCAACGCCCCCTTGGGCGACGAATTCGGACATGAGCTTGCTTTAACAGCTGTCGAAAAGGTCGGCACGGGCGTGGTGCTTTTAGTGAAAAATGAATTATACGACGAAATCAGTGTCCGCATGGAAGATTTCGGCGTTTTAACAGTTGCCAAACCGGTTTCCAGACAGCTTTTTTTCCAGAGCATGAAATTAGTGAGCGCCTCTGTCGGCTTTTGCACAAAATTAGCGGAGGAAAACCGGAAACTGCGGCAGAAATTAGCCGAGCAGACCACTGTTTCACGCGCTAAATGCCTGTTGATCGAATTTGCGCATATGACCGAAGAACAGGCGCACAAATATATCGAAAAGCAAGCCATGGACAGCCGGCTTTCCAAAGCGGAAATCGCGTCGGAAATCGTGCGCACCTATGCGGAATGACCGACAAGACAGAAAAGGACTTTTTCAATGAATCAGAATTATTCGACTGAATTTACCAATATGGTCATGATACGCCGCGCTGACGGCAAGGTTCTCGTCCAAGAACGGGTCAAATATTGGTGCGGTCTTGCGTTTCCGGGCGGTCATGTTGATCCGGGCGAAAGTTTTGAACAGGCGGCGGTGCGCGAAGTACGCGAGGAAACGGGACTTACTGTTGAAAACCCGGTATTTTGCGGCATTATTCATTGGGACAATCCGGGAAAGCGTGAAAAATACATTGTATTTGCCTACCGTGCGGACCAATTTTCGGGGGAACTGATCGATGAAACAGAAGAAGGACGCGTATTTTGGCTGTCTCCGGAAGAGTTGAAAGGTGAAAAGCTGCCGCCGAATTTTGAACGCTATCTGCCGGTGTTTTTCGGAGACAACGTTCAGGAGGTCTACACAAAATACTGTTGAGATGACAATTTTCGGCAAACCTATTGGAAACTGCTTAACTAATGCGCTATAATGTATGGCAACACAACGAATAGGGTAAAAATAAAATGATAAATCGAGAAAATACACAAATTATTTTTGATAAATGGGTAAAAAAACTGCGTCTCATTCCAACTTGGGATATACGTTTGGAATGGGTTGAAAATCCTGCGTGGTCCAAGACCGGTGATTTTAAAATCGACTGCGAAGATAAAAAAGCCATTATTCTGCTAAACGCTACCAATCCCACGCAGGAGAATATGGAAGAAGTGATCGTTCACGAACTAATGCACTTAAAGCTATACCCTTTGGATCAGGTAACGGAAGCGCTGATTACCAGTAGTTTTAAAGAAGGAACCCCCGGCTACAACTGGCGTATCACGGATTCTTCACTACTTTGGAGCAAACCGTAGAAGAACTGACAAAATGTTTTTTGCTGGAATTTGGAGAAAATAAGAACTTATCATTCGGACGGTGCCGAAAAACAAAGCCTTTTACAGAATTATATGACGGCTTGAACAATATTGAATGAGATCCACGATAAATACAGAAAATCTATAATGCTTTCGGTAAATCCGCTCCGCCAAAAGAGTGAGTTTCCGATAATCAAAGAAAATTCCGCAAGCCTTTTCGAGTCTTGCGGAATTTTACTTGTTGATGTGTTGCAGAATTATTTTGTAGTAATGCTTAATTTCGGCGCTTTATACTTGAATTTGAAGCCCAACACCTTGCTCATGAGCTCCAACGGCAACATGGGAAGTCCGTCCTTGCACTCAATTGCAATCGGAAGAATTGTCTGTTCGCCGTTGACGACCGCACGGCGTGAGCCAAGCGTAAAGACGATACTGGCATTCTTCGAGAAGAACGAAAGTTTTCTTTCAGAGGCTATGTATTCGTAGTAAAGTCCCAACTTATAGACAAGCACATGATACGGGTTGAACGGGAATAACGTATATCCGTCGTGTTCTTCGCAGGGGAAGTTGATGGGCTGCGGTACTCCGTTCAACTCAAATTCCGGCTTCTTGGTATCTTTCATCAGATCGATGCCCAAAAGCTCAAATTCCGTTTCCGCTATATTGGACGGGTCAAGGCGAAGCGCGGTAATGGGTTTATCAAGATGCGGCTGACCGTGAAGTGTGCAGATGCCCTCGCTCTTTTCCGGCGTAAGCGTTACGCCGAACGATTGACTTTGCGTAAATTCCGCTCCCGTTTCGGTCACATAGAACGCCTCTACCGTGGTCGCTTTGGACACATGAGCCCGGATACGGACATGCGTCACGCCATCCATGGAGATCGAAAGCGGTTTGACGGAAAACAGTTTGGCGTCGGAAATGTGCGTGACACCCTTGATGGTGCCTTTGGAGGTGAATTCCGCGTCACAGCCGTCTGTCGTCCAGTTGGCGGCAAAATTGCCTTTGCCAAACGTAATCGTCTTTAACACCTTATCCGGCACAGGTTTGGGAAGTCTGGACTGAACGCGCAACATTCTTCTTTCCTGCGGATACAAATAAGACAGGCGCGAAAGCTGATTCGGCGTGGGAACATCGTCCTCATGCGGCTTTTCCTTGGTGTATACATCGCGCACGGCATTGAGATAGCCAAACCCGTTCAAGCCCTTGCACGGCATAATGTAGGTTCCCTCTCCGTATTCGTTCCAGTTGGACATCATGATAAACCGATGAGACCAATGCGGCTTTTTCGGGTCTTTTTCAAACGACGGCAGCATTTCATCACGGAACACCGTATGCAGTTTCTTGAAATCCTCAGCCGTCATGTTGGGACTGCGCGTTTCCGCCCAAGCCACATTATTGAAGCCGGTAGAGGCTGTCGGCACGACATGAACATAGTTCAGATCCTGCTGACTGCGGATCATGCTTGCCGTAAAGTCGGGGTCACAGCCCTCTTTGCCCCAGTTGTAGGCATAGGCCGCGTCAAAACCGCAGTCGCGTACCTCCTGCCCCGGGCCGCCGCAGCTCATAATGATAAGGTCGTCATAACCAAGCTTTTTGACTTCCTTACGCAGATAATCAAATTCCGCACGCACGCCCTCGGGACTGCCGAAATCTTTGATTAACTGCCATGTACCGAACACCGCCATAACGGCTTTGTTGTCAATGGTCATATAACGCTTGTCGCTGAAAAACTGCTCGATCCAATACGGCACAAAATAGCGGCGGAACGCCTCGCTGCCGGCCGGATGCGCGGCATTGGCGGCCTCCCACAATAAAGCAAACCGGCTCATATCGCTGTACCGGCAGTTGAAATAGCCGTCGTGAATGGCCTCGGCAAGGCCGGTCACCTTGATGGGAGCGTTGCTTTGGCTGGAATACCAGCAGTACAACTGAAAATCTACGCCGTTTTCTAACATAAACTTGATTTCCCAGTCTGCCACCTCCGGAAGTCCCTCATCGTAATAGCCGAGCACCGGTTTGATTTCGGGATAAGCCGAGATGCAGTCCCAGCCGATATGTTCGCCCGTGTGCCACAGCGAGCACATGTTCATGCCGATCACATAATCGTTCTTTCCTTTGGGAAGTTTGGGCTTGGGACAGTAATCGGGATAATCGATGAGCGGGAACAGCTTGAACCGGTCGCAAAGGAGTTTGACTTCCTCGCCGCAGACCGAATAGACAATCGTATCAATGGCCGCAGCGCCTGCCGGAATTTTTACGGTTTCAATATTCTTGCCGTTGATCTTGATAAGGATCTGCTTTTTTGCGGTATCGATCTCAAAACGCAGACGGTACCACATTTCATCAAGCGCATAGCGGATCGTTTTTCCGTCGGCACAGAAATTGCCGTCTGCCGTGCAAAAATCAAGCGCGGTCTTTTTTCCGGCAAGAAATTTAATGTGCGCGCCGGTCTTAAACTTCGGCATGAAGAAAAAGCTTTCGTAAGCGTATTTTCCGTTTAACGGTTCAAAGGTCTTTGAAAGACTGCCCTCGGCGTTGTTGGCGGAGGTAAAGACAAGGTTTCCGTCCTCCGAATAGATTTCAGCATCTTCGGCGCATTCTTTTTTCCAGTCAGCCGGCGTGGTGTGCGGCGCATACAGAGAGAATTTCTCATTGAGAAGGTAGTTTGCGTGAATATGCGTCTCTCCCATGGTCACGTCAATGACCGAGCCGGCAAACGTGCCGATTCTGTAAAATTTGATATACTTGGCTGTCAACGGAAGTTCCGCACCGAACATATCATCGACAAAATAGCGGACTTTTTTGCTTTCAAAATCCAAGACAATTTTGAAAACATGAAATCCCGTTTTGTTTTGTTCTTCAAATAACAGCTTTTCTTTTTGGTTGCGGCCAAGCGCATAATACGCGCCGTTTTTGGTGTAAATCACAGCCGCGTCGTTGCCGTCCGAATCGTACAGACGGATAAATAAACCGTCAAAGCCGCTTTTGATGTACACGCTTGCCAAAACCGTAATAACGCCATGAGCGGTCTTGCGGAGCTCGCGCGTCATGCCGGTGGGCGCTTCACCGCGTTCGTTACTGATCGAATAGGGGGCATAGTTGCGTTCCAGTTCTTTTGCGCCTCTGCCGTCATACCACCAAGGGGAACCGGGCGCGGGAAACCAGTTTCTGCCATAATCGCCGTCATCGGCGAGATAATAGGCTTCCAAGGGCTTTTTTTCCATAAAAGCACCGTCCTTATCTGAAATCAAATTCTGTTTTTACGTCCGAAAAATGTTTGATACGGACTGTTGCCATTTTAGCATAGGCCGTGATGTTTGACAACGCCTTTTTGGCCTTTCCGTCGTATTGCACAAACGATTTGTGCAATACGACGGAAAACAGTGCTTGGGCACCTGTTGCAAAAAAAGGATTCTTATGATAAAATAGAAACAAAAAGCGAAAACATGACAGCTAAAGAGGAAAAACATGAAAACGCATTATATTTGTCCGGTCTGCGGCGAAACGCTTGATGAGGCCGAAAAAAACTATCTTTGCCCCAATCGCCACAATTTTGACAAAGCGTCGGAAGGATACGTCAACCTTGCGCCGCCGAAAAAAGATGCCGACCGCTCCGGAGACGCAGTCGAATCCTGCAAGGCGCGCCGCCGTTTTTTGGAGACAGGGGCGTATGCCTGCCTTGCGGACGCGCTTTGCGACGCGCTTGACACATGCGGAATCGGAAAAGATGCGCTGATTCTCGATGCCGGCTGCGGCGAGGGCTATTACACGCGCTGTGTAAAAAAGCGTTTTCCGGGCGCCTTTCTGTATGGTGTTGACCTTGCCAAAAGCGCCGTCCGAATGGCGGCAAAAGCGGAAAAGAACAAGGCCGAAGCCGAAAAATGTCATTTTGCGGTCGCCGGAATCTTCGATCTGCCGTTTGCCGGCGAGAGCGCGGAGGCCGTTTTATCGGTCTTTGCCCCGGTAGCAGACGCCGAAAACCGGCGCGTTTTGAAAAAAGGTGGTGTTCTCCTTGTCGCCTGCCCCGGAAAACAGCATTTATACGGGTTAAAAGAACGTTTATATGACACGGCGCTGGAAAACGAAGAAAAAACGCCGGAATACGAGGGCTTTGCGCTTACCGGCGAAACGCGCGTCAAAAGCGAGCTTCATCTGACGGGCGAACAGGCGGCGGATCTATTTGCCATGACGCCTTATTTTTGGCGCAGTTCGGAACAAGTGCGCCAAAATTCGGCAAACCTCGGCGAAACCGTCACGACAGCGGATTTTCTCATCAAAATCTACCGCAAGCTGTAAAAAATCTTTTTTGTTTGGCGGAACAAAGCCAAACGCTTTTGCGTCTTACAGGCAGATTGGAAATAAATTCCGTTATCTGACAGCAGAAAGGACTGACACAGTATGAAATCAAAATCGAAGAAAATTTTCGCGGCCGCCGCTGCCGGAACACTTGCTTTAAGCGCTCTCACCCCGTGCACGCTTGCCGCTGAACCCGACGTTGAAGTAGAAGATCCGAGCGTTCTCGGCTCCGCCGATATTTCCCCGGCACAGCCTGAAAAGAAAACGACCGAACCCACGGCCGCCGATATGGAAAACTTGATCAAAACCGTCAAGCCCAAATTGGATATTCCCGAAACCTACACCGACTTTGACTGGAACTACTCTGCACCGACCTATTATAACACTGCCTCCTGGCGCTTCACCTGGTCGGACAAAAACGGCGACGGCCGTGTACGCGTGACCACCGACGAAAAGGGCAACATTGAGTCTTATTCGCTCGACCGCTATGACAGAGAACGCGGTGTAAAACTGCCGCACTATTCCAAGGACTCCTTGTCGGAAACCGCCGAAAAGGCTCTCGCCAAGCTTTGTCCCGACGCGGCAGGATCCATGAAGCTTGTCGCCTCCTCGGCCAGCAGTTTCTATTCCAAGAGCTTTGTTTACAGCTTTGTCCGCTATGAAAACGATATCGTCGTTCCGGATGATACCGCTACGGTCTGGGTCGATTATCTCACCGGCGAAATGACCTCGCTTGATTGCAGTTTCCACTATGCACTGACCTTTGACAAGAATACCGCCGTCACTGCCGAAACGGCGACGGAAGCATTGGTTTCCGAGCAGGAAATGCGGCTTTCCTACCGTCTGAAGTCGGAATACGATGCGGACGGCAACTTCACCGGCCGCACGGCGTATCTCGTCTACACCCCCGAAAAAAGCTATCTGTCCGTTGACGCGTCCGACGGTAAGGTTTATACCGAACGCAACACCTGGACGGTCGATAAAGAAGGCGGTACAGGCGGTTCGGTAAGCAATTCCAAATTCAACGAAGCAGCGGATTCTGCCTCGGAGTCCTCGGACTATGAACTTTCCGAGGAAGAGCTTGCCCAACTGGATGTGCTGAAAAATCTGATTACACGCGAAAAAGCCATCGATACGGTTCTGAAAAACGACGCGCTGTATATCGAACCGGACGCAACAGCGGTGGAGGCGCGTCTTTCCAAGAAAAATCACTGGTATACGCCGTATTACCGTCCCGACCGCAATACGGAAACCGAAACAGACGGCTATATCTGGAACATTTCCTTTTCTTCGCCCTACCGCGAAGCCAAAGAGGAAGAGGGCTATTACCGTGCATACATGCACGCAACGGTAGACGCCCAGACCGGCCGGCTTCTCTCGTTTGAAACCAGCATTCCGGACTATTCTTACTATGTAAATTCCAAAAGAACCGAAACCCTCCCGACGCTTGTCTATACGCAAGAACAGGCAACCGATATCTTCCGTGCTTTTGCCGAAAAAGAAATTCCGGATATCATGAAAAATACCCGTCTTTCGTCTGCAAACGGTATTGTTGCCATCAATTATGAAAAAGCGGCAAGCGACACTCTTCCGGACATTCCGGTCTACCGTGCGGCAAGTCTGTCGTATACCCGTGTCAACGAGGGCGTGGATTTCAACTATAACAGCGTGAACGGTGCGGTTGACCGCGTGACCGGCAAGGTGACGCGCTTTTCGTACAATTGGTACGACGATGTGACCTTTGAGTCGCCGTCGGACGCGATAACGCCCGAGGAATCCTACCGCTCCATGCTCGAATCGGGTGAATTCGGCTTGAATTATGAGATCAATTCGGACTATACCTATAAGCAGTATTTAGCCGACAGCAAGGCAGGGCTGGTCGATTTAAACGACTTGTACGAGACCAAGACCTATTCGCGGCTTGTCTGGTCGGATCACGGAGATGCCCCGCAATGCGTTTCGGCGTTAACCGGCAAGCGCCTCGATTATTCGGGTTCGCCCTATGAAGCGGAAACCGAACCTGCCTATACCGACCTTGACGGACATTGGGCAAGAAAAGATATCGAAACCATAACCGATCTCGGATTCCGCTTTGCGGACGATACCGACAGCACTGCTTTCAAGCCGGACGCAAAAATTACGGAAAAAGAATTTTTCGAGCTTCTCGGATTCTTCGGAAAATCGCCGGTCGATTCCGTTCCGGACGAAGGCGCGTCGGACAAGGAAATCACACGGGTGCTTGCCGTGCGGTATATCATTGACGCGGCAGGCTATTATAAAGTAGCGGCTATGCCGGACATCTTCATTACGGATTTTGCAGATAACAGCGATCTAAGCCGTGATGACGTCGGCTTTATCGCTATCGCGCGCGGTATGAAATTGGTCCAGGGCGACGCGTCGCTCTTCCGTCCGTATGAAAGCATGACGCGCGCCGAGGCTGTGACGCTTGCCGTAAATTTCTTGAAAGCGTCAGAATAATTCACGAAAAAATCACATTCGGCACGACTGCATATCAGAATCGTCGGGTAAACTGTATGCGTAATCGGGAGAGAGCAAAAAACTTCCCGACAACAGATTTATCAATTATCAATTCTGACGAAAGGACGAATTTTTATGAACAACGATTTTGAAAACAAAAACGATCTTGAAAAAGAAGTCGTGCCGAACCAAACCGAAAATACGGAAAAAGCGGTCGAACCCGAAAGGACCGAACCCGTGTCCGAACCGGCAAATGAACCGACCGCCGAAACGACGGCAGATGCCTGTCCTACGGTTTCGGAAAACCAGCCCGAAGCCGAAGAAACCCAACCGTCCGAGAGAGCGGCTGAATCGGCTGCCTCTGTCAGCACTCCGGAAATTTCCAATGTTTCCTACAATCCGCAAAGCAATACTTATTCGTACAGCCGTCCCGATAACGGCGGCGAACAGGTAAACGGATGCGCCTGGAACAACACCGGCGCTCCGGTTCATGCAAAGCCGCAGAAAAGTGCGAAAAAGTCCTCCAAAGGCTTTAAGATCTTCGCGGCAAGCATGTTGACCGTTTTCACAGTCTCGGCTGTGGCGATCGCATCGTTCATGGCGGCGGATTTCGTCAACGGTACAAAGAAAGCGGACAACGTTGTCTCAAATGCAACGACCGAACCGCAGGGTTCTTCCGGAGCGACGACCTTGATCTCCACTTTCAAGGACGCCGAAAGCGGATTGACCAAGAGTCAGGTTGCAGCCAAATGCTCACCCAGCACGGTTGGTATCGTGGTCGAGGCGCAAACCTCCTCCGGTAACTACTACGGCTATTTCGGCAATTTCTATTCACAGCCGCAGATCACCCAAGGTACGGGTTCCGGCTTCATTTACAGTAAAGACGGATATATCATCACCAACCACCATGTTGTGGAGGGTGCAACCAAGATCACCGTATATCTGAGCGATGATACCCAAGTCGAAGCAACGCTTGTCGGCTCGGATGAGCTTTCGGATATTGCCGTTATCAAAATCGATCCGACCGGTCTTGACCTTGTCCCGATGGAAATCGGCGATTCCGACCGCTTGGTCGTCGGCGACGAAGTTATTGCTATCGGATGCCCGGCCGGCATTCAGTTCCGCGGAACGGTGACTGACGGTATTATTTCGGCCATCAACCGCAATGTGCAGCTTTCCGAAAGCAGCGGCACCGGCAAAAAGACCATGACGCTCTTACAGACCAACGCCACCATCAACAAAGGCAATTCCGGCGGTCCGCTTATCAATTCCAACGGACAGGTCATCGGTATCAACACGCTTAAACTGACCTCCGAATATGAAGGCATCGGTTTTTCCATTCCGATCAACGGCGCTCTCCCGATCATCAGCCAGTTGATTGAGTATGGCACCGTCAAGGAACGTCCTGAAAACGATTTTGTTTCGGGCGAAGGCGTTATCGGCATTTCTGCCTCCAACATTACGGCTTCCGAAGCGGAATATTATGATATTCCCCAAGGCGTGCTTGTCGTTCAGATCAATAAAGACAGCGCAGCAGCCGCTGCCGGTCTCCGTCGCGGCGATATCATCACCGCTTACAACGGCACGGAAGTCAAAACCGTCACTGAATTAAATAACCTCAAAGCCAACAATAAAGCCGGCGATGAAGTTACCTTAAAGGTTTACCGCGATTCCGATGAAGATGATTCAAGCAAAACCTTTGAAATCACCTTTAAACTCGACGTGGCATAACCTATAAAACCGCAAGTGTTTTTCTCCTTTTAATAAATGTGGGTAGAGACCCTCCGATGAAAGTCGGAGGGTTTTTACTGTTTTATACCGAAAATCGTCATTGACACACAGCTTTCCATGTAGTATAATGCAGATATACTGGAAAATAACGGTAAAGGAGATATAACTATGGCAGAAAAACGATATGTTCTGACAAACGAAACTTTGACGGTGACCGTGTCAAACATCGGCGCTCAGATCAAAAGCATTCAAAAGGACGGCCGTGAATACATGTGGAGCGGCGATCCGGCTGTATGGGACAGAACCGCACCGATCATGTTCCCAATCTGCGGCGGACTGCGTGACGATGCGTTTGTTTATGAAGATAAAAAATATTCGCTTACCAAGCATGGGTTTGTACTGTTCCGGGAATTCGACTGTGAAGAGCATACCCAAGAGGTTCTTACGCTTGTAACACGCGACACACCGGACACAAGAGAAGTTTACCCGTTCCATTTTGAGTTTCGTGTGCGTTTTGAGCTTGATAAAGAAACGCTTCACGTCAGCTTCATCACCGACAACAAAGGCGAAAAGACCATGTATTATTCGCCCGGTGCGCATGAAGCGTATTCCTGCCCGGAGGGGATCGAAGAATACGATGTTGTGTTTGACAAAACCGAGCCGTTGGTTCGCACGGTGTTGGACGGCAACTTTTTGGAGCACAAGACCGAATCGGTTGAAACGGAGGCAAATGTATTACATATGAAATACAGCCACATGGACAACGACTGTCTTGTATTTGCCGATTTGAAATCGCGCGGAGCAACGCTTGTCAAGCGCGACGGCAGTCGGAAAATCCATGTATCTTTCGACGATTTCCGCTATTTTGTGCTTTGGACGAAGAAAGGGGCGCCGTATCTGTGTTTAGAGCCGTGGAACGGCATTCCCGACCGTGTGGATGCGGACGGCGTTTTAGCGCACAAAGAGGGAATATTGTCGCTTGAACCCGGCCAAAGGCAGATTTTTGCGCATCATATTTCCATTTTGGCATAAAAAACAAGGGCAAACGGCCTTAGTGACTCCCCCCCCCCATTTCTTTTCAAGAAATGGGGGGTACTTTTATATGGAAAGTACCAAAAAGGATGGTTTTTACGTTACTTTTCGCCTTTGCGAAAAGTAAGCAAAAGGACGTTTTTCTGTTACTTTTTGCGGCGTGCAAAAAGTAACCAAAAAGCACGCGGGGC
>ERZ857757.1686-NODE-1686-length-16498-cov-8.199659_pt1 | contig 16498 bp, 12 predicted proteins | sample MGYA00519764_ERZ857757 | MGnify/ENA primary metagenome ERZ857757 (study PRJEB31778, sample SAMEA3449359) | human gut metagenome | biome: human gut; feature: human-associated habitat; material: faeces | place: United Kingdom | collected 2010/2012 ... | reverse complement strand
TTCTCGGCATCGGCGCGCTCATCCTCGGCTGTGACAGCTGCCTCGGCGTGGATATCGATCCTAAGGCTCCGGACGTCGTGATGTCAAACGCGGCACTCAACGGCATCGGTGCAGATAAAATGACGGCGTGGGCTGGCGATATCATCGCTGACTCTTCTCTCCGCGCCCGCATCGGCGGCGGGTACCAGCTCGTGCTCGCGAACATCGTTGCCGATGTTATCATTCCCCTTTCCGCCGTCGTGCGCCAGTTCATGGCTCCGGGCGCTGTGTTCATCTGCTCCGGCATTATCGAGCACCGCTGGCCTGAAACCGAGGCCGCGCTCATCTCCAACGGCTTTGAAATTCTCGATCACAAGTCCGAAGAAGAGTGGCACTGCTTCGTCTGCCGCTGATATTGATTCTGGTAAACGAACACCCTCGGAACCGCAGCTGCGGTTCCGAGGGTGCTTGCTTTATTTTCTGTTTACTTCAGATCGTTTTCGTCCACTAATGTGACGTCGACGTCAAAGGTCTCCCCGTCGCGCCAGATCGTAAATGTGATCGTGTCGCCGACGCTGAGGGTGTTCTTCACGGTGAGGATATCGCTCGTCGCGGAAGCCGGGTTCCCGTTCACGGCGGTGATGATGTCGCCCTGCTGTATGCCCTTTGCCGCAGCATCGGATTTCTCTTCGACTGCCGAGACATAAAGCCCGGTGGGCAGGTCATAGTGGCTCGTGACGTTCTCCGGTATCGCGCCGACAGTGATGCCTATCGCCGTGCGTCCACGCACCTCGCCGTACTGCATCAGCGAATCCGCGACCGCCGCGATCGTTGACGATGGTATCGCAAAGCCGATGCCCTCGATGCTTGAGTAGGAGGACATCATCTTCATGTTCGTCACGCCGATCACCTGACCGTACATATTGAACAGCGCGCCGCCGGAGTTGCCCTCATTGATGGCAGTGTTGGTCTGCAGCAGCGTCATGCTGTGGCCGTTATAGCTGATGCCCCTGTCTATCGCGGAGATTATCCCGTCGGTCAGCGTCATGCGGAAGGTCTCGCCCAAGGGGTTGCCTATCGCCGCGACCTTATCGCCGATGGCAAGCTCCGCGCTGTCGCCGAAGCTCGCAGGTGTCAGGCCTGTTGCCTCTATTCTGAGCACCGCGATATCGCTCGTGCTGTCCGCACCGACGAGCGCCGCATCGTAGCTGCTGTTGTCAAATAGCGTCACGCTTGCCGTATCGCAGTTTTCAATGACGTGGGTGTTTGTGAGTATCAGCCCATCCTCGGAAAGGATGATGCCGCTGCCCCAGTAGTAGCCGTCGACGCCGTCCTGATAGCCCTTTATCGCGACTATCGACTTGGAGCACTGGTCATACAGCTCCTGAAGGCTAAGCTCCTTGCCGCGATCGCTGGAGATCGCCACCTTGAAGTCAGGCACGAGCTCTGCACGCGGCAGCTTTATCTCCGCGTCCTTGCTCGGTCACTTGATAATAGTTATCAAGGTAATCGTTCCAGTCGTCGGGCATGCCGTCGCCGCTTATATACGGCGCTTCGGTTCTCTGGTTCGAACCGGAGAAGATCAGCGAGCTTGCCGCGATCAGCAGCACGACCAGCAGTATAGCCCCGCCGATGCGCCATGATGCCTTACCCGGCTTTCTCTTTTTCTTTTCGCTCTCCGGTGAAGTATGCTCCTCAAGCGGAGCATACCAGTCCTGCATATTGCTCATATCTTTTAATCCTTTTATTTATCGGCCAGCTTGAGCGTGAAGACGAACTCTGTTGCGCCGTCCTCGCTCTTCACGGCTATGTCCTCGTCATGGCTGTTGATTATCGACTTCACCAGATACAGCCCCAGCCCGACGCCGTCCTTATCAAGGCTGCGCGAGCGGTCGGACTTGTGGAAACGGTCGAAAATAAACGGCAGATCGTCCGGCGGTATCGTCTCGCCTATGTCCTTTATAGAGACATAGGCCTTCTGCGCGTCCCTGTACAGTCTCAGCGTGAGGCAGCTTCCGGGGGTCGCGAACTTCACGGCGTTATCGAGGAGGTTATATATGACCCTCGTTATCGCATCCTTATCGGCGATGACCATTATGTGGTTCTCAGGCAGCTGCGGGTCGACATCAAGGTTCTTCTGCGTTGCGCGCGCCTCAAAGCTGAGCAGCGTCTGAAGTACAAGCTCCGTCAGGTCAAACACCGTGCGCTTGCTCGGGTCGGCGGCTCTGGCTCTCGTCTGCGAAACGTCCAGCATATCGCGCACAAGGCGGGAGAGCCTGCGCGTCTCATCTCTTATCGAGGTGAGGTACTTCGTCTCCTGATCTTTCGGGATGGTTCCATCCAGTATACCGTCGGCAAAACCGGCGATCGTCGTCATCGGCGTGCGCAGCTCGTGGGAAACATTCGCGATAAACTCGCTCCTACGGTTCTCCGCGTTCTGGAGAGAGTCTGCCATCTTGTTGAACGAGTCAATGAGCGCGCCCATCTCGTCTGTCGGGTCTTCCTGCTGCTTTACACGCACGGAGAAGTCCCCTCTCGCAAACTTTCTTGACGCCGCCGCTATCTCGTCAAGCGGCCGTGCCATACGCTTGGAGTAAACAAGCGACACCGCAAGCGACATACACAGCACGAGCACCGCGATGACCGTCGCGATCAGCACAAATGTCGACCAGTTGCTGAGAATATTATCCGGCGCGTTCGTCACGAATACATAGCCCATGAGTTCGCCGTCCGTCTCCCGCGTTATCTCGTGGGTGACGATATAGCGGGGATTCGTGTACATCCCGCCGAGCGTGCTTATCTCCGTCTCCTGACCGCTTTTTATCTCGGCCATGATGTCTTCCGGCAGCAGCGTCCCGTAATGCTTGCACATCGGTGTCTGGTCGGAGCAGGACATGACAAGCCCGGTCGCGTCGGTGATGAAGATATGGTTCCCGGTAGAGCGCGATATCGCACTTATTATCATGCTCAGCAGCCAGCTGTTCATTGAGTCGTTCTGACCAACTGCCGCCGCCGTGCGCGATACCTCCTCGGCGCTCGCGACCATGTCGCTCTTGTACTCGCGTATGAGGTACAGCCTGCCTATCCCCACGAACGAGAACGCCACAAGGATAAAGCAAGTCAGCACCAGCAGCGCCGTCGCGGTGAAGTTTCTGAGGTAAATACTCTTCATGGCGAAGCCTTACTCGTGGACCTCGAACTTATAGCCCACGCCCCACACGGTCTTGAGGCACCATTTGTCGGACACGCCCTCAAGCTTCTCTCTCAGGCGCTTGACGTGCACGTCGACAGTTCTGGAATCGCCGAAGTAGTCAAAGCCCCACACCTCGTCAAGCAGCTGATTGCGCGTGAAAACGCGGTTAGGAGAAGCCGCCAGATGATACAGCAGCTCCATCTCTTTTGGCGGGGTGTCGATCTTCACGCCGTCGACTATCAGCTCATAGGACTCGAGGTTTATCACAAGCTTATCGAAAGTGAGCTTCTTCTCGACCGGCGCGTCCGCGTCCGTGCGGCGCATGACCGCGTGTACGCGGGCGAGCAACTCCTTGACGTCGAAAGGCTTTGTGACATAGTCGTCCGCGCCCATATCGAGTCCGTTTATCTTATCCGCGGTCTCGCCCTTTGCGGTGAGCATAATGATCGGCACCGAGGACTTTTTCCTGATGTCCCTGCATATCTGCCAGCCGTCCTTGACCGGCAGCATGATATCGAGCAGCACTACATCCGGTGAGAAAAGATCGAAGCTGGACTCTGCCTTCCCGCCGTCGGCGGCGATCATGACGTCAAAGCCGTCCTTACCCAGATACAGTCTCAGCAGCTCCGCAATGTTCGCATCGTCTTCAACAACAAGAGCTCTTTTACTCATAGTTTATTCTGCCCTTCTCTTTCATAATATATGTTTGCTTTAATCTTAGCTTTCAAATCATTATAGATTATAACCGCCGGCGCAAAATAAAGGTTAAAAAAATGTTAAATACTGCCGGAAAAGTCCGTCTATACAGCATCCGGGAAAGCCGTGAAGACTTTCCCGGATACTCTGTCTATTCTTTTCAGAACTCTACCGCTTCAAGCTCAATGAGCGCGAGGATATATATCTTCAGCGCCTCCATGAACTCGTCAATGCTTGCCGCCTCGTCCGCACCGTGTATCGGGCCGAAGAAGTCGGGATAGCTGCGCTCCGGATGCTCCGGACCGAAGGACACGCCGTTCGGGAAATCGCGCGCATAGGTGCCGCCGCCCATCGTGTAGGGCTTTGCGTCCTCGCCGGTGACGGCGTTGTAAACGTCCATGCAGACCTTTACCGCGGGGTTGTCGATGCTCATGTAGAACGGAGCGGTGTCTCTCTTGAGCTCGATCTCCGCGAGCCCTCCCGCAAGCGCGGAGATAGTGTCAGCGATCTTCTTGCCGCTGGTGTTGGTGGGATAGCGGCTATCGACAGTCTGGAAGATGTGCCCGTCCTCAACGCCTATCACGCCGCCGATTATCGTGAGCGGCTCGAACTTGCCGTCGTCGGCGTCGACGCCGAGACCGCTGCCGTCCCAGCTCTCGTGCAGCTTCATGAGCAGGCGCAGGAACTTCTCTTCCTCTTCGCCCGCAAGCTTGTTTTCGAGAATATAGCTTATCAGCACGCCTATCGCGTTCACCGTGCCCTCAGGCATGGAGGCATGACCGCCGATGCCCCTTGCGGTGAGGTGCCACAACTCGCCGTCTGCCTCAACGGAAACACTCTCGGTGGGAGCAGGCTTTGCGCCCTTTACCCACGCCTCGGCCTTGCCGGGGATAACGTTGCCCGCAACGCCGCCGCGGATGTCCGCGATCTTGTCAAGCTTCGTCTTGGAGACGATGCGCAGGTTGCATATGCCCTTTTCGCCGTTGCAGACAGGGAAGCCGGAATCCGGGCTGAAACAGAACACCGGAGCCTTGTAATTGTCAAGGTAGTATTCCACATCGCCCATGCCGGTCTCCTCATTGGTGCCGAGCAGTGCGCGGATGCTGTAGCGCAGCGGGACGCCCGCGTCCTTGAGGTACTTGAGCGCGTACAGGCACAGGACGGACGGTCCCTTATCGTCCATTACGCCGCGGCCAATGATATACCCCTCGCGCTCGCGCAGCGTGAACGGGTCGCCCGTCCAGCCCTCGCCGACGGGGACGACATCAAGGTGCGTGATGGTGGCGAGGTAATCCTCCGCATCGCCGATCTGGCCGTAGCCGATCTTATCCTCGCAGTTGACAGCCTTGAGCCCCAGCTCGCGGCATATCTCAAGTCCCAGCTCCAGCGCCTGCTTCGGCCCCTTGCCGAAGGGTGCGCCCGGCTCTGCCGCGCCCTCGACGCTGTTTATCGCCACAAGGCGCGCGATGTCTCTTATAATATTCTCTCTGTTGTCATTTATGAACTTGTCGATACCGGCAGTGTACTTATTATCCATTGCTATGGCTCCTTTTATTTATGATAAGACAAATATACTATTTTTCCCAGAATTTTTCAAGCCCCGCATGAACGTATGCGAGGCTTTATATTTTGCAATTATGTCAACCTAATTATGTTGTCTGTCAGTCTCTCTCGCCCGCTTACTCTTGCCGGGCTTGAAATCCGGCTCTGTCCCATTTATCAGGCGCTTTATATTCTCCCTGTGCCGTATGACGACGAGACACATCCCAACTATCGCCAGCGCGCACCGAGGCTGTGACAGCTCAAGCACCAGCGCCCATACCGGCAGGGACAGCGCCGCGCATATCGAGCCGAAGGACACCTTCTTCGAGCACAGCACCGCGATGGCGAACACCGCTATCGTCAGCAGTCCCGCGCGCCAGTCGATGCACAACGCTATCGCCGCACCCGCGGAAACTCCCTTGCCGCCCTTGAAGCCGTGCAGCAGCGGATAGCAATGCCCAGCCATACAGGCCATGCCTGCCGCCGCCATGCCCCTGTCGCCAAGAACGAGATAGCCCAACAGCATCGCGGCCGCCGTCTTGCACATGTCCCCGCCGAGGGTCAGCACACCCGCGCTCATTCCATAGACGCGCGCCATATTGGTCGCCCCGGCGTTGCCGCTCCCTGCTCTTCTGATGTCCCTGCCGAGCACACGGCTCGACATGAATATCGATATGCTGAGCGAACCCATAACATAGGCAGCAATGATCACAAGGATGAATTTAAGAGTTTCCATTCAAAGCTCCAGTCGAACTATTTCAAAAAATTTAAGTTTATTATACACGCACTCCCTGCCTTTGGCAATAGAATTATACACTAATTTACAAAATGTCAAACATCCGCCGTCCACGGCCATTCTTCGGGCGGCTCCGCTCTGAAGTGCATCCGCTCCCCCGTCGCAGGATGGGTGAAGCCCAGCTCGCAGGAGAACAGCGCAAGCGGGCACTCGTCGCGCGGCTCGCAGTATTTGCGCTCGCCGACAAGCGGCAGTCCGCGTGACGCAAACTGCACGCGTATCTGGTGCGTCCTCCCAGTATGTAGTGTTATGTAAACCATGCTCAGACCCTCCGCGCACCATTCGCGCTCATAGTCAAGCACTGCCTCCTGCACTCCCTTTGCCGGGGTATCGGTGACAAAGGTCATCTTCCGCGCCTTGTCACGGTAAAGCAGATCGGTAAGCGTCGCGCGCTCCGCGGCCTCGCCGTGGACGACCGCCATGTAGTGCTTTTCAAACTCCCCCTCGCGTACCTGGCGGCTCAGTTCAGATGCTGCAGCGGCGCCGCGCGCGAGCACCATCAGCCCGCTGACCACACGGTCGAGCCGGTGCACGGTGCGCACGCAGGCCTTCGGGTCTCCGAGCGCCTGACGCACCAGCTCGGGCATGCCGCCCGGCTCGTCCGTGGACAGCACGCCCGCAGGCTTGATGCACACGAGGATGCTGTTGTCCTGATAGAGAATGTCCATGTCGTCGCCTCATTTTTCAGTCTGCCGCGAGTATACCACAAATGCACCGCGCGGGCAACGAAAAAGGCGGCGCAAAAGCGCCGCCCTCGAAAACGCGGAGCGTCAGGTCTTTTCTTTCCCCTGACGGTAAAACGGGATGGCCAGCGCCATGATGACCGCGAACACGATCAGATAGTAGAGCACGGCTTTGCCATGCGACACGACGGCCGCGACGCAGAAGAAGATGCAGCACACGATCGACAGCACCGGCATGACGTAGCGATGAAAAGCGTTCAGCTCCTTTTCCCGGCGCATGACGTTGAGGAACATCGGAATATAGAGCGCGTAGAGCGTGATGATCGGCAGCTCGGACGAGTCGAAGCAAAACGGGCCGAACCAGCCCTCGGTGAGGTTGGCGCCGTAGAAATATGTCAGCCAGACGGCGCACATGAGCACGCCCACGATGGCGGAGTTTGCCGGCATATTCGTGTATTGGTCGATGCCGAGGAACGCCTCCGGCTTCGGGCCGTTGCCGCGCGCGGCGACGGAGTAGAGGCTGCGCGTCGCGGCGAGCATGAGCCCGTTGAGCGTGCCGAGGCACGACACCACGACCAGCACGAACAGACCCACGCCGGCGGCCCGGCCGAAGATCTTCTCGAAGGCGAGCTTGGCGCCGGCCTCGCCGCCGGCCATGATCTCGGCGTTCGAGACACTGCCGGACAGACCGACATAGTAGAGGATATACGTCAGGGCCACGATGAGCGTGCCGATGACAAGCGCAATCGGCAGGTTGCGCCGGGCATTCCTGAGCTCGGCGTTGATGCTCGTGGCGATGATCCAGCCCTCGTATGCAAAGGCCGTTGCCGCCACGGCGGTGAACAGCGCGTGGCCGTTGCCGCCCTCGACGGTTGTGACGACGGTGGTGAAGTTTTCGATCGTTGTGCCGTTGGCAAGGCCGACGATCGTGCCGACGATGCCCATGAGCAGCAGCGGGATGAGCTTGATGACCGTGGTCGCCACCTGAAACTTGCCCGCCAGGATCGGCGACAGGGCGTTGACGGCATAGCTGCCGACGAGAAACAGGCACGCGATGACCATGACCGGGCCGCCCGTGATGTCAAACCCGCACAGCACGCCGAGATACCGTGCGCTGACCCAGGCCAGCACGGACGTCATGGCCGGGAAATAGATAAACGTTGTGAACCAGCCCATGTAATAGGCGTAGCGTTTGCCTACGAGCGCTTCGGCGTAGTCTACGAGCCCGTTGACGTGCGCATAACGTGTGGCGAGGATGGAGAACATGTACGCGCAGATGATCATGATCAGGCCGCCGATTGCCCAGGCGAGGATGCCGAGCGGCAGGTTGCCGCCGGTCGCGGTGAGGATCTTCTCGGCTTTGAAGAAAACGCCGCTGCCGATGACGATGCCGATGACGAGTGCGATCGCCGTTGGCAGGCCATACTTTTTCTTCAGTTCATTGTCCATAAATTCTTTTTCTTCTTTCCCCCCAGATTTTTGCCGCCAATTTCACGCTTAAAATCGCTAAATCAACAACTGTAAAATATATTGTACATGACAGCGGCGGAAATTACAAGGAAAGGTTGTGCCGAGCGTGCAAAATTGCCCTCCCGGACGGCTCCGGGAGGGCAATGCGGTGGATTTGAAAGTCTGTCTTACAGGGCGCACAGCACGACGCACGCCTGTTCACGGGTCGCAGTGCCGAACGGCTGGAAGCTGCCGTCGGGCATGCCGCTGATGACACCTGCACGGTGCAGCGCCTGCACAGCGGGCAGAGCATAGGCGGAGATGCTGCTCTCGTCCGTGAAGGGCGTGACCGTCTGCTGCTGCAGTGCGACATCGTAGCGCTGCGTATACTGATAGAGCATCACGGCCATGTCCTGCCGCGTGATCTTGGCGTCGGGCGAGAAGGTCGTGGCGCTCGTGCCGCTGACGATGCCGTTGGCGAGGGCCCAGTTGACGTAGGGTGCATACCACGCGCCCTCCGGCACGTCGCGGAACGAGGTGGCCGGGTATTTCGACACGTCCGCCTTTGCAAGACCGGCGAGCATGGTTACAAACTGCGCGCGTGTGACATCGCCCGCCGGCTCAAAGGTCGTGGGCGTCATGCCGGAGACGACACCGGCATCATACATCTGCTTGATGTAGGTGTAGCTCCAGCGGTCGGCTGCCACATCCGTGAACGGCAGACCGGACGCCGCGCTCACGTGGGAGAGATTGTCCATCAGGCTCAGGTAGAACTGGCGCAGCGCGGTCACGCTCTGCGACGCCAGATCGGGCACGGGCATGCCGGCGATGAAGTTGCCGTGATCATAGTGGCGCACAGGCATCACGTTCCACACGCCGGGCTGATAGCTGACGTTGGAGTAACCATCCTGCTGGATATAGCCGGTCTGACCGCTCTTGGTCAGGCAGCGGCCGGCGCTGTCGGTCGGATACAGGGCGGAGACGGTGTTGACGAGTCCGTCGTTCGGTGCCCAGGTCTTGTCGATACGGAAGCCGCCCGCAGTCGTCTGGTCATAATAGCTGCACATTCTGTTTGCAAACGGCACGAACAGCGGCGTCATGTCGACGGCAGAGGTGCGCTCACCGGTGGCGCTGCTCTGGCGCGTCTTGTCGCCGGCGTAGGAGAAGTAATAGACATTGGGCTGGATTTCGATATCGTCGTTGAGCTCCAGTGCGCGGTCGATCGTCAGGTCGCGGAAGACATTGTCGTTGTGCGACAGGAAGTCCGAATGCAGCACGCGGTCGAGCGCCTCGAGCACGGTCTCACCGTCCTTGCGGTAGAAGCCGAACTGTTCGAGCTGGAAATCATACACGCCCTTGAAGTCCGAGATGCCCAGCAGCTTTGCCATCGCGGTCGAGGCCTCGGCCGCAAACTGCGCCATGTTGTCGCAGCACTCGAGGAAGGTCGTGCCGTTGTGCGGGGCAGCCAGTGTCGTCAGGGAATAGACCCAGTCGGCCTTTCCGCCCTCGAAGAAGGGGGAGACCTCCGTGCCGGCGGCCTTGGCCGCAGCCTGCTCCTCTGCAGAGCCGTCGGCCAGAATGTCCAGGAACAGACGGATCGTCGCGCCGCCGAAGCTGTGGCCGACGAGGTTGATCTTCTTGCTTGCGCTCCAGCCGGCAAACAGCGGCTTGTCATACGTCGCGCCGTAGCGCGCGTGGCCATATTCGGCGGCGTGCGCCGCGCCGTAGTCCACGGTCGTGCCGGTGAGCTGGGCGTAGAGCTCGCACGCGCGGTCCCACGCGCTCGAGAGCGGGCCGACGGAGGCGGCGTAGCTCTCATAACCCTTGCTCGTCATATACGGCATCAGGTCGGTCGACAGACCCCAGTAGGGGACGGCGGAATAGATCTGGTCATGTTCGCCCCAGCCCATCAGGCCGTGGACATAGACCGTCGGGTAGCGCGTCGCGCCGGACTGCGTGTTCGCAGCGGCCGCCGGCAGGAGCAGAAGACTCCCGGCCATCACCAGTGCGAGCAGCAGACACAAAAACTTCTTGCTTTTTTTCATGGTGTATGCACATTCCTTTCCGGCGCGCCGGAGCACGCTGTTATTTTTTGAGTATTATAGTATTGTGTATGACCGTTTTCAATGCGGACACCACGCCGATTTTGTATCAAATCGCCAGAAATGAGATACTTTTGGACAAATGCGCAAAATTGTCCAGACTTCTGATTGGACGCCTGTCGCGCATGGAAAAACGTCCCCCGGGTACCCCGGAGGACGTTTTGACTGTTTTGTGCATTACAGCATGCACAGCATGGTGCAGGCCTGTTCGCGGGTAGCGGTTCCGTACGGCTGGAAGCTGCCGTCGGGCATGCCGCTGATGACACCGGCGCGCTGCAGCGTCTGCACGGCGATCTGAGCATAGGCTGCAATGCTGTCCGCATCCGTGAAGGGTGTGACCGGCTGCTGCTGCAGATGCACCTGGAAGCGCTGCGTGTAGCTGTAGAGCATCACGGCCATGTCCTGCCGCGTGATGCTGGCGTCGGGCGAGAAGGTCGCGGCGCTCGTGCCGCTGACAATGCCGTTGGCGAGCGCCCAGTTGACGTAGGGCGCGTACCACGCGCCTTCCGGCACATCGCGAAACGGCGTGGCCGGGCAGTTCGACACGTCCGCACCGGCGAGCCCGGCGAGCATGGTCACGAACTGCGCACGCGTCACGTTCGCGGCGGGGGAGAAGGTCGTAGCGCTCGTGCCGCTGACGACACCGGCGTCATACAGCTCCTTGATATACGGGTAGCTCCAGCGCGATTCGGCCACGTCCGTGAACGGGAAGGCGGTACCGGTCGCCGCGGTGGTATAGGTGCTGTAGATGTCCTCCATGATGCCGCGGTAGAGTGCGCGCGTCTTGACGAGGCTGCCGTTGAGCATGCCGCCGACGAACTGAATGTGGTCAAACGACTGCACGGGCATGACGTACCAGATGCCGGACTGGAAGTTGATGTTGGAGTAGCCGTCGTAATTCGTCCAGCCCTGCTTGCCGTCCTTCGTCAGGCAGGTGCCGTCGCTGCGGATGGGGTAGAAGGCGGACACAGTGTTGACCATGCCGTCGTTCGGGCGCCAGCTCTTGTCGATGTAGAAGCCGCCGGCGGTATACTTGTCATAATATTTGCCCATGTTGTATGCGCCGGGGTAGAACAGCGTCCACATCCTGGCCGACGGGATGTAGTTGCCGGAGACCGGGTCCTGCACGGTCTGGTTGCCGGCATAGGAGAAGTAGTAGACGTTCGGCTCGATGCCGATGCCGTCATTGATCTCGAGCGACTTATCGATCGTCAGGTCGAGGAAGGCGTTGTCGTTGTGCGACATGAAGTCGGTGCTGAACACGCGCTGCAGCGTCTCAAGCACGGTCTCATCGGGGCCTTTGTAGATGCCGAACTGCTCCAGCTGGAAGTCGAGCAGGTTCTTGAGCTCCGTGATGCCGAAGCCCTTGGCGAGCGTCTCGGCCAGATTCGTGGACACGTCCATGATCGTGCCGTTGGACTCGATGAAGGTCGTGCCGTTGTGCGGCGCTGCGACCTCGGTCATGGAGTGCACCCAGCTGCTCTTGCCGCCGGTGAACAGCGGGCTCGGCGCGGTGCCGGCGGCCTTGGCCGCAGCGACTTCTTCTGCGCTGCCGTTTGCCATCAGCTCGAGAAACAGCCGCGTCGTCGCGCCGCCGAAGCTGTGGCCGACGAGGTTGACGGCGCGGCGCGTGCCCCAGCCGTCAAAGAGCGGCCGGTCGTAGGTGATGCCATAGCGCGCGTGGTCGTGCGCTGCAGCGTGCGCTGCGCCGTAGTCGACCGTCGTGCCGGTCAGCTGCGCGTAGAGCTCACACGCGCGGTCCCATGCGCTCGAGATCGGGCCGACGGTGGCCGAATACGTCTCGTAGCCGAGGGAGTTGAGATATGCCGTCAGGCTGCCGGTGGTCATGCCCCAGTAGGGCAGCACGCTGTTGAGACCGGCGCGCTCGCCCCAGCCCATCAGACCGTGCACGAACACGACCGGGTCGCTTTTGCTGCTCGGACAGGTCTGGTCTGCGGCCGCTGCCGGAAGCACACACAGGCTCACGGCCAGTGTGAGTGCCAGCAGCAGACTCAAAAATCGTTTGTTTCGTCTTGTCATTTGCTTACCTCCTAATATCGTGGGTGCGGGTGCCGAAGCTTTTCCGTGTGCGCGGAAAAGCGGGGGCGGCGCGCCGCTGCGTACCTGCGCACCGTCTTCTGTATGTAATATAAATGAATTACAGTACTGGAATAATGCACACAATTCCGGCGCGGCGAGAGATTTTTTAAACACAAAGCAAATATTGTATAAAATGACAAACCGATTCTGCATTTTTCCCGTCATCATTCACGAAAATTCATAAATTCTGTATTTGATTTCGGAAAATTCTACGAATCTGGGCATTCTCTTGCAAACTGTATAAAAACCGCTTCCGCACATTGTGAAGATTTGGACAGTTTTGCGCACATTCGTTATAGCACCGCAAGGGGCGATTTGATATAATATGAACGAAAGATACCATGGATAACTTTACAAATGGAGGTAAAGGAATGAGCAAAAAATACCTGTACTATTTCAGCGAAGGAAGTCAGGCATTCGGCGGTGACAAGACCGCGATGCGCAACACACTTGGCGGCAAGGGTTCCGGCCTGGCGGAGATGACAGCGGCCGGTATGCCGGTGCCGCAGGGCTTCACGATCACGACGGAAGCCTGCACGCAGTACTACACGGATGGCCGTCAGATCAATGCGGAGATCCAGGCGGACATCTTTGCGCACGTCAAGGGCCTTGAGGAGATCACCGGCAAGAAGCTCGGCGACGTGGAAAATCCCCTGCTGGTGTCTGTGCGCTCCGGCGCGCGCCAGTCCATGCCCGGCATGATGGACACCATCCTCAACCTCGGCCTGAACGACGCGTCCGTTGAGGGTCTGGCCAAGAAGACCGGCAACCCGCGCTTTGCCTACGACAGCTACCGCCGCTTTGTGCAGATGTTTGCAGACGTCGTCATGGGCGTGTCCAAGAGCCTGTTCGAGGAAGAGATCGACAAGATGAAGGCCGCCAAGGGCGTCACGAACGACGTCGATCTGGATGCCGACGATCTCAAGCAGCTCGTCGTCATCTTCAAGAAGATCTACGAGGACAACGAGCACAAGCCCTTCCCGCAGGATCCGAACGAGCAGCTCATCGAGGCCGTCAAGGCCGTGTTCCGCAGCTGGGATAACCCGCGCGCGAACGTCTACCGCAAGATGAACGAGATCCCCTACGAGTGGGGCACTGCCGTCAACGTCCAGCAGATGGCCTTCGGCAACTCCGGCGACCGCTCCGGCACGGGCGTTGCCTTCACGCGTGATCCCGCCACGGGCGAGAAGAAGCTCATGGGCGAGTACCTCATCAATGCGCAGGGCGAGGACGTTGTCGCAGGCGTGCGTACCCCGAGCCCGATCAGCCACCTGCAGGAGCAGATGCCCGAGGTGTATGATGAGTTCGTGGCGATCGCCAACCGCCTTGAGCACTACTTTAAGGATATGCAGGATATGGAGTTCACCATCGAGGATGGCAAGCTCTACATGCTCCAGACCCGCAACGGCAAGCGCACCGCGCAGGCCGCGCTGCAGATCGCGTGCGACCTCGTCGACGAGGGCATGATCTCCGAGCGCGAGGCCGTGCTGCGCGTCGAGCCCAAGCAGCTCGACACGCTGCTGCACCCGCAGTTTGACGCCGAGGCGCTCAAGCGCGCCGACGCCATCGGCAAGGGCCTTGCCGCGTCCCCCGGCTCCGCCTGCGGTCAGGTCGTTTTCTCCGCCGAGGAGGCCGAGGAAGCCGTCAAGAATAAGACCATGCCGAAGGTCGTGCTCGTCCGTCTCGAGACCAGCCCCGAGGACATCGTGGGCATGCAGGTCTCTCAGGGCATCCTGACCGTGCGCGGCGGCATGACCAGCCACGCGGCCGTCGTCGCCCGCGGCATGGGCACCTGCTGCGTCTCCGGCTGCGGCAATGACAACAACGTCCGCATCAGCTACGCCGACAAGTTCTTTGAGATCAACGGCCACAAGTTCACCGAGGGTGACTGGATCTCCCTCGACGGCAGCACCGGCAACATCTACGCCGGCCAGATCCCGACCGTCGCCGCAACCGGCAACAAGAACTTCAACCGCCTCATGGGCTGGGCTGACGCAGCCCGCCGCCTGAACGTCGAGGCCAACGCCGACAACCCGCGCGATGCGCAGCAGGCGGTCGATCTCGGCGCCGAGGGCATCGGCCTGTGCCGCACCGAACATATGTTCTTCGCCGAGGACCGCATCAAGGCCGTCCGCGAGATGATCTGCGCCCGTACCGTCGAGGAGCGCAAGGTTGCGTTGGCGAAGGTCGAGCCGTTCCAGCAGAGCGACTTTGAGGCCATGTACCGCATCATGGGCGACCGCCCGATGACGATCCGTTACCTTGATCCCCCGCTGCACGAGTTCCTGCCCACCCAGAAGGCGGACATCGAGGAGCTGGCGCAGGAGATGGGCATGACGGCTGAAGAGCTGCAGGACGTCGTTGTATCCCTGCACGAGTTCAACCCCATGATGGGCCACCGCGGCTGCCGTCTGTCGGTCACCTATCCGGAGATCGCCGAGATGCAGACCAACGCCGTCATCAAGGCTGCCCTCAAGGTCAGCGCGGAGACCGGCAAGATGATCACGCCCTACATCATGATCCCGCTGGTCGGCGAGCGCAAGGAGCTCAAGTTCGTGCGTGACATCGTCGTCCGCACGGCGGATGCGCTGATCAAGGAGGCCGGTGTGGACATGAAGTATCACGTCGGCACCATGATCGAGATCCCGCGCGCCGCGCTCACGGCCGACGAGATCGCCAAGGAAGCGGACTTCTTCAGCTTCGGCACCAACGACCTGACGCAGATGACCTTCGGCTTCAGCCGTGACGACGCTGCGAAGTTCCTCGGCAGCTACTATGACACCAAGATCTACGAGAGCGACCCGTTCCAGCATCTGGACATCAACGGCGTCGGCAAGCTCGTGGAGATGGCCTGCAAGCTCGGCCGTCAGACGAATCCGGAGCTCGAGCTCGGCATCTGCGGTGAGCACGGTGGCGATCCGTCCTCCGTCGAGTTCTGCCACAAGGTCGGCCTGGACTACGTGTCCTGCTCGCCGTTCCGCGTGCCGATCGCCCGCCTGGCCGCGGCACAGGCAGCTATCAAAAGTAGGTAGGAGTTCTCTTTCCTTTGAATTACCGCTTGGTTTCAAGGAAGCAGAAGCCTATCGAAAGGCTAACGGACAGTATTTAAGGAAAAATCAATGGAGAGATACCACCGTAAGGGTGCTTATCGACCTTGATTGAAAACCGAACTATAATAAGCGTATCATTAGAAATAGTGATACGCTTATTTTTTATCTCTTTGCAAAGTTGTTCTTCCCCCTGCTCTTTTATATAATAAGATTAGCAAGGAGGTCGAGCGTATGAAAGACAAAACCACTCATCTATATGTAGACAGTCACGAATGGAAGCTGATATTGCATAGCCTTGTGGAGCTGAAAAACGCTCTCATACGGCAAGGCAGATATACGGACTGCATTGACGAACTCATTTTCAAGGTAGCTAATGCACCCGTCAAGAAAATGAAAATCGAATATGTCTAAGGCAATTCAAGAGTGAGCCGCTTATTCTTTTCCATAAGAGTAAGCGGCTTTTTTGCGTTCTCTGTACGATTTACATAGCCGCCTTGACAAAGCGGCTAAATCTATGCGAAAGGAGGACGCAGCTATGTCATATTGCAAAGTGATTGCTCTGACCAATCAGAAAGGCGGTGTTGGTAAGACCACAACGGCGGTCAATCTGGGTGTGGGTCTGGCGAAGCAGGGAAAAAGAGTGCTGTTGATTGACGCCGATGCACAGGCAAATCTCACAATGGCTCTGGGGTACAGCCGACCAGACGATTTACCCATTACGCTCTCCACAATCATGCAGAACATCATAGACGATAAATCTTTTGATGTTTCGCAAGGAATTTTATCTCACAGCGAGGGCGTTGCCCTGCTTCCGTCAAACATTGAGTTATCGGGCTTTGAAGTAAGGCTAATCAATGCTGCGTCTTTCCGAACTGTTCGGAGTAAGCACCGATTATTTGCTGAAAGAC
>ERZ857757.1679-NODE-1679-length-16586-cov-7.567056_pt1 | contig 16586 bp, 17 predicted proteins | sample MGYA00519764_ERZ857757 | MGnify/ENA primary metagenome ERZ857757 (study PRJEB31778, sample SAMEA3449359) | human gut metagenome | biome: human gut; feature: human-associated habitat; material: faeces | place: United Kingdom | collected 2010/2012 ... | reverse complement strand
CCGTGTACTACACGTCATCGCGACACGATGAACAAACACGACGATAGTAATTCTCAAGTAATAACTCTACCGACAGGTGCATTTCGCGCGGGGGCAGGTGGCCCAGCTTGTTCTTCTGTGTCAGAAGCAGCTCTAACATGTCCTCGTCCGATGCGATGATGTCCTGCATGTCAGGCGATTGCCACACTTACCTGAATGCACTTGGCGATCGCCTCACTGTTGTCCTGGAGATGTCCCAGACGCACTTTCAGCGGGTGGATCTCTTGGTACATGTCCTGCATCGCACACCGCATGCTAAGCTACAAAGTTGGTTGAGTTGTCCGTCGTGTAGAGAAGCTTGTGCGCCATGTGCTGGTAGGAATCGAGCTTGTTGTAGAGGTGATCGCTGTAGAGGATCAGCACACCTTCGAGGGCTTGGAGCTCAAAGGGAAAACTGCCGCCAAAGCGCTTCGACTCGATCCGGATGTAGTCCGCTATGTCGCGGGAGATTTTGGAGATGAAGGGATTGTCAATCTTGGTGTCAAATCACGCCAATCGAATACATTAAAGATGATCATGGACTCGTCCGTGATAATACTGCGAATCGTATTCAGATTCAGAAGAATCGCCTTCTCGCGCGCCAATATGCATGGAGTTGTCCGGTGCGTTCCCGGATGAATCGCCAAAAAGTCTCGGCCGTGGAGTGCATACTCTGTCATCAACGAAGACATAGAACACATCTTCTGCAGGATCTCACCGTTCGCATAGATTCTACTATCATGAGTACACACAAACTACGACTCATAAGACTTGAAGAGCGATGAGTCGTCTTTCGGAGCACCGGGCTTTGGATAATTGCTGCTCGCTCCCCTCATCAGCTACGTTTGCAGTGCAGAGAGATGACCTACTCGCATGGCAATCGAGCGTGTTTGCAAACAAAATGGGGTCGTCGCGGGTGAGAGTTTGCACCGTAAGCACGGAGCAAATGCCCTGGCCGCTGTGAACATGGAACAAGAGAAGAATGGGATCCTCACGTGGGAAAGAAAGGGAATTAAAAGCAGCGATTCGCGAAGTGGGAAGGAAATGAATCATGCTTTGGGAAGAGAGAGGAATCATGGAGGGAACCTGTCCACTAGCAAATGGAAGTCTCCGTGCTGCTGAAGAAACTAGATTCTCTTAACGAGGAAGGAAACAAGGTTCAGCAGGAGATACAGAGTGTGGATTCCGAACTAGCAGAGGCGGTTCTACAGTACGATGTTTTGTCTCAAGTATGGGAATCCAAGAGAGTTCACTCATAGAGAATCGAAAGGACGAAAAAGAAGATGAAGGAGATGAGTCGAGAGGATCCCACCACCGCAATCGCCCTCGAAACGGAGGCAGCGTACGGCTTCCAATGGTATGTGTTTTGTAGGAAGAAGGAGTGTGTTATGACTTCGCTGAGGGATCAATGCGAAAAGCTGAAAGAGAAGAAGGAAAACCTCCTCTCCTCCCTGACCGCTGAAGTGTAGGGATTACCTCATCCAATCGGCGTAGTGAGCGGATCCACCAGGAGTCGCGTGACGGAAAGCTGCAGCTGCAGAAGTCGATCGAGATGACGCGTGAACGGATCGAGGTGGAGGAATCGAACCAAGCGAAGCACATTCAGGACTGCACTCATCAGGTATTCATGGAACATCGATGTTGCCTAGGTGGCAGCGCTTCGTTCCAAGTTCCAGTCGACGCAGAGCGAGAACGACAAACAGAGAGCCCAACTGGAGAATTTCATCACCATGATTCAGTCCATCCAACACTCGATCCAAGGTAGGCATTCTACGCGAGTGAACGAACAGAACTGGATGATGAGATGGATATTGTGTCTCTGAACATTGCGGATCAAGAGGCCGAAAATAACGAGTTGAAAGGAATGCTTCGTTCCATTGTTTGTTGTGATCTTCTTCATCCCCATCCAATTGGATGGAAATACAGCGCATAACGGGAATTTCCCTATTCCCCGCCGACTTTTCTCCCCGCCCGCTTCGCGAGTGTCTGGTCGCGAATTCCTCGTTGGGGGATCATTGTTTTCTTGACAGAGGATCGGATACCATGCTTACTGTGAAGTCGTTTATTCCCCTTGCCCGGTGAGTGTTTCCGGAGGCTGCTTATACGTAGGAACCAGATTCTTCGTGGTTGTGTTGCCCGCAGCATCGAGACCACGGGAGCTGCGATCGGTCTCGACAAGGTGGGTCTGAATTGCCCCAAGGTTCACCGCAACCTGTCTTATGGTACATGGGTTCTGTACGGTTGGTGAGGGCGTAGAGGAGATTGCTCAGCATGAGGAGCGCAACAAGGAGGGAGTGTTCACGAAGACGGGCGCCTTCGAGGTGGACACGGGCATCTACACGGGTCGTTCTCCCCAGGACAAGTATTTCGTGGAGCGCGAGCCTAGCAAGAGCAACATCTGGTGGAGTCCGATTCCCCCCAACAAGCCGGTGTCGGAGAAGGTGTTCAACGAGGTGTACGACGACGTGAAGAAGTACATGAACGGAAAGGAGGTGTACGTGTTCGACGGCTACTGCGGAGCGAACCCCAAGAGCCGCAAGTGCGTGCGCTTCATCACGGAGTACGCGTGGCAGCACCACTTCGTGACGAACATGTTCGTGCGTCCTAAGTCGGAGGAGGAGATCCGCAACTTCAAGCCCGACTTCACGGTGATCAACACGTGCAAGGGTCTGGTGAACAAGAACTGGAAGCGCCAGGGTCTGAACAGCGAGGCGTTCGTGGGCTTCGACCTGGAGAACAAGCTGGCGCTGGTGGTGGGCGCGAAGTACGGCGGCGAGATGAAGAAGGGCATTTTCGGCGTGATGAACTACGAGCTGCCTCTGCACGGCATTCTGTCGATGCACTGCTCGGCGAACGTGGGCAAGGACGGCGACAGCGCTCTGTTCTTCGGTCTGTCGGGAACGGGCAAGACGACGCTGTCCGCAGACCCCAAGCGTTTCCTGATCGGAGACGACGAGCACGGCTGGGACGACGACGGCATCTTCAACTTCGAGGGCGGCTGCTACGCGAAGACGATCAACCTGTCGCGCGAGAAGGAGCCCGATATTTGGAACGCCATCAAGCGCAACGCGCTGCTGGAGAACGTGATGGTGAAGCCCGACGGCTCGCTGGACTTCAACGACGTGAGCAAGACGCAGAACGGACGTGTGGCGTATCCCATCTACCACATCCCCAACTACAAGAAGGACAGCATGGCGGGTCACCCGAAGGCGATCATCTTCCTGACGTGCGATGCCTACGGTGTGCTGCCGCCCATCAGCAAGCTGACGACGGAACAGGCCATGTACCACTTCCTCTGCGGCTACACGGCGAAGGTGGCTGGAACGGAGCGTGGCATCAAGGAGCCCGTGCCCAACTTCTCGCCGTGTTTCGGAGGCGCGTTCATGCCACTGAACCCCGTGGTGTACGCGAAGCTGCTGGGTGAGAAGCTGAACCGTCACGGCACGAGAGTGTACCTGCTGAACACCGGCTGGACGGGCGGCGGCTACGGAGTGGGCAAGCGCATGGACATCCCCGTGACGCGCGCCTGCATCGACGGCATCCTGAACGGATCGATCGAGAAGGCGCCGCTCCGCCACAACGATCGGTTCAACCTGGAGGTGCCGACGCACGTGGAGGGCGTGGACGACAGTCTGCTGTGGCCCCGCAACACGTGGAAGGACAAGGAGGAGTACGACCGCGTCGCCCTCAAGCTCGCCGGAAAGTTCGTGGAGCACTTCAAGCAGTTCCAGGTCCCCGGACTCCCCGATTACTCGCCTTATGGTCCCACTGTGAATTAGTCAGTCTTATACTCTATTGTTACCTTGAACATGGTGATCTGTTTGTTCGTCAGTTAATCCTATGGGAGTACCCGGTTTCTTTTGGTACATTCGCTCGAAGTATCCGATGGCGGTGGAGAAGGTGGATGCTGCGTCCATCCTCTCGCAATGTGATAATCTCTTCATCGACCTAAATGCTGTGATTCACTCCGCAACACACGGAACCGACGACAACCCAGTGACTCCTTCGGACGAAATCGTCCAGGCGCGTCTCATGAAGGAACTGGACACGATCATCATGCTTCTGAACCCCCAGAAGTTTATCTACTTCTCAGTGGACGGAACGGTTCCTCGGAGCAAGATGAACCAACAACGCGATCGTCGTTTCGTCGCTGGAAAGAAGCGCGTGGCGCAGATGAAGGAGAGTGGCTCGGAAGATTTGTTTGATGCCAATTCGATTTCGCCGGGAACGGCATTCATGGAGCGCGTGAATAAGATGATCGAATATTACATCTCGGTGAGGTTATCTACGGATCCAGCGTGGAAGAAGTTGACCGTGTTGTATTCGTCGTACCACTGTCCTGGAGAAGGAGAACACAAGATCATGAACTATCTCCGCGAGTCTATAAAGACAGGTGCATTCAGTGACAACGACCACAATGTCATCTACGGCTCGGATGCAGATCTCATTCTCCTGGCGATGACGATGCACAAGAAGAACGTTAGTGTTATGCGCCAAGCCGATGTGTATGGGCCGAAGAATCCGGTGATCCCCAGACAGGTAAGTTTGGTTCGGAAAAACGACGCCTAGTACTACTACATTACGGATATTTCGGTTCTGATGGAGTTTTTGATTCTGGAGATGACGGAGAACATGATGTGGATGGATTCGCGTGACAAGGAGCGTGTGATCGACGACTTCATCTACCTGATGATTTTCTGTGGAAACGACTTCATGCCGCAGATTCCCTTCCTGACCATCACGAACAATGCGATTCAGCTGATCATCGGCATTTACATGTTTATCTCCATTTCCTTCTCCATTGTAGCGATCTCCTCAACGAGAAGAAGCAGTTCATCGTTTCGGATGGGATTCCCGACATGAAGATGACATGTGCGATTCTCCACGAAATCAGCAAAATCGAAGAAGAAACCTTCTCAGCCAACTTCGAATCCTACAAAACCTCCCTTCTCACCGTCGCGGAGTGGAAGCAATCGCATGCGACATGTCCCGCTTCCCTCGTCGCTGAAGTGTCCCAACTCCAGAAATCGGCTCCTCTTTCCACCTATCGTCGTCTCTACTACGCAGTGAAGCTCGAAACCCCGATCGCCTCCGATTCCCTCCTTTCCCTCTCAAACGACTATTTCGCGGGACTTCGCTGGGTTTTCAGTTATTATACCGCGGGAGTTTCATCGTGGTCGTGGTTCTTCGCTCACTCGTACGCGCCATTTGCCTCCGATTTGGCAGAATTCATCTCGTTTTTTGCATTTTGATAGTATTGAGAATTAGGGATTTTGAGCCGTTTTCGATGGGTTCTCCGTTTCCACCTTTTCAGCATCTGCTTTGTTGTCTCCCGCCAAGCTCGGCGTCGCTTCTCCCCGCGGGATATGCGCGATTGCTGACGGAGAAGGAATCGCCGCTCGTGTCCTATTTCCCCGCGGAATTCTGCAGTGATTTAAATGGGAAGAAGAAGGAATATGAGGCGGTGATTTTGCTCCCGTTTTTGGAGGAAGAGCGGATCATCGATGCCATTGCGACTTCTCACTGCAACGATTCGCTTTCAGAGGAAGAGAGAAAACGGAATACCTTTTCAAAGGAACTGCTCTTTTACTGGAAGTCGGAGGGTGATCATGCATCGCCATCACTGAACACACACTACTTCCCACTCGTTTCTCCTTCTCACTGTCATTGTGAATCTGTTGAGAACTGGGAAAGCGTGTTTTCCGCCATTCGAGAGCGGTCGCCGCAATCGACCCGAACGGCGACCTTCCCTTCGCTCATGCCCTGCTACGGGGGAATTCGCCATTCGATCCAGACGCAAAAGCCGGACAGAAAGGAGGCAGAACGCCTTGCGGATCACGCTTTCCGATCATTTTACCTACCAAAAGCTTCTGCGCTTCACGATGCCCAGCATCGTCATGATGATCGTCACCTCGGTCTACAGCATCGTGGACGGCTTCTTTGTCTCCAACTGCGTGGGCAAGAACGCCTTCGCCGCGCTCAACCTCATCTTCCCCGTGCTCATGGCGCTCTCCGCCTTCGGCTTCATGGTCGGCACCGGCGGCAGCGCCCTCATCGCCAAGACCCTCGGCGAGGGGAAGACGAAGGAGGCGAACGGCATCTTCTCGATGCTCGTCGCGATCCTGGCGGTCGGCGGCGGGGTGCTCGCCGCGGTCTTCTTCGTGTTCATCCGACCGATCTCCTATGCCGTCGGCGCGACGGAGCTGACCATCGACGACTGCGTGCTCTACGGGCGCATCCTGCTCGTCTCGCTGCCGCTCTTCATGCTGCAAAACAGCTTTCAGAGCTTCCTTGCCACGGCGGAAAAACCGGGCTTCGGGCTGAAGGTGACAGTGTTCGCGGGACTGACGAACGTGGTGCTCGACTTCCTGCTTGTCTACGTCCTCTCCCTCGGCCTTGCGGGTGCGGCGCTCGCTACCGCCTTTTCGCAGGCGGTCGGCGCGGCCATTCCGCTCGCCTACTTCCTGCGCGAGAACGACACGCCGCTGCGGCTCGGACGGCCGTGCTTTGACCTGCGTGCGCTTTGGCGGGCCTGCTATAACGGCTCGAGCGAGATGGTGAGCAATCTCTCCGGCTCGCTCGTCGGCATCCTCTACAACGTGCAGCTCATGGCCATCGCGCAGGAGGACGGCGTGAGCGCCTACGGCGTTCTGATGTACGTCGACTTCATCTTCAAGGCATTTTTCTTCGGCTATTCCATCGCCGTCACGCCGGTCGTCGGCTACCACTACGGCGCACAAAACCATGCGGAGCTCAAAAGCCTCCTGCGCAAGAGCCTGATCATCACCGTGCTCGTGAGCCTCGTCATGACCGGCGCTTCCGTGACCCTTGCCGGCCCTATCGCCGACCTCTTTGTGGGCTACGACGCGGCGCTGCACGATATGACGGTCAACGCCCTGCGCATCTACTCCGTCTCGTTCCTCGTATTCGGCTTCAACATCTTCGGCTCGGCGTTCTTCACCGGGTTGAACGACGGCACGGACAGCGCGCTCATTTCGTTCCTGCGGACGCTGGTGTTTCAGGTCGCGGCGATCTTGCTGCTGCCGAGGTGGCTGGACATCAACGGCATCTGGCTCGCCGTCACCGCCGCGGAATCGCTCACGCTGCTCGTCACCGTTTCGCTCCTTGCCGCGAAGCGGAGAAAATATCACTACTGAGTCGAAAAATTCCCGCCGCGCGGCGGGAATTTTCGCGGAATTTATAATTTGGTCATGACTTTTTCCGCCGCATAGGGTACAATGCAGGATAAGCTATTTTCACGATCGGAGGGATCGACCTTGAATTCTCTGCGCCGCCGCATCGACCGCTTCTGCGTGCTGCATCCGAACTTCGGTATTCCGAACCTGATGCTCTACATCGTCATCGGCAACATCGCCTTCTACCTGCTCTCCCTGTTCTCCACGCTTGACGGAGGCTCCTTTTACTCCATTCTCAGCTTCAGCTGGGCGGGGCTCAAGCAGGGGCAGCTCTGGCGGTTGCTGTCCTTCAGCTTTTTGCCGACGGACACGCGACCCTTCTGGCTGCTGGTGAGCTGCTATTTCTACTACTGGATCGGCTCGACGCTCGAGCGCGAGTGGGGTACGGCGAAGTTCACCATCTACTACCTCAGCGGCGTGCTGCTCACGGCGCTCGGCGCGGTCATCACGAGCCTGATCACCGGATACGACTGGCAGGTGGCGGGCGCGACCTATGTGAATTTTGCCATGTTCTTCGCCTTCGCCACGCTCTATCCCGACGCGCAGGTGCTGCTGTTCTTCTTCATTCCGGTCAAGATCAAGTGGATGGCCATTCTGGACGCGTGCTACTTCGCGTACATCATCTTCTTCTGCGCCGCCTCCCGCTATTGGATCGGCGTGGTGCTGCCGCTCGTGGCGCTGCTGAACTTCTTTGTGTTCTTCGCGCCGGAGATCGGGCGCTTTGCCAAGCGGGAGCAGACGCGGACCAAGCAGGCGGCGCACTTCCACAACGCCGTCCGCCAGACGCAGCGCGAGCAGCAGAGCCAGGGCTACCGCCACAAGTGCGCGGTCTGCGGCCGCACCGATGTCACAAATCCGGAACTGCAGTTCCGCTACTGCTCGAAGTGCGCGGGCTATCACTGCTTCTGCTCCGACCACATTTTCAACCACGTCCACTTCACGGACGAGAATCCCTAAGGAGGCATTGTTATGGCATTGACCAGAGAGCAGGCATGGGAGCTGCTCAACGAGTACAACAAGGGTGAATTTCATCTCAAGCACGGCCAGATCGTCGGCGACGTGATGCGCTGGTACGCAATAGAGCTGGGCTACGGCGACGAGGCCGACTTCTGGGAGACCGTAGGTCTCCTGCACGACCTTGACTTTGAGATGTATCCCGACGAGCACTGCATCAAATCGCAGGAGATCATGCGGGAAAAGGGACTGGATGAGCGCCTGATCCGCGCGACCGCCAGCCACGGCTACGGCCTGCATTTCGACGGCCTGCCCGAGCCGCAGCACGAGATGGAGAAGGTCCTCTTCGCCGCCGACGAGCTGACCGGCCTCATCGGCGCGGTCGCCCTCATGCGCCCGAGCAAGAGCGTGGACGACCTTGAGGTCAAGTCCGTCAAGAAGAAGTACAAGGACAAGAAGTTCGCCGCCGGCTGCTCGCGCGAGGTCATCGAGCGCGGCGCGGAGATGCTTGGCTGGGATCTGGACACGCTCATCGAGCGCACCATCCTCGCCATGCGCGCGAGCGAGCACGTCGATTGACACGAAAAAAAGCGGAGACCGCACAGCGCTGCGGTCTCCGCTTTTTTTATGCGCTTTTTCAGTAGGGGCAGGGGAACGCGGAGAATACCGCGTGGCGGTTCATCGTGGTAAAGGGGTAGCCGTAATAAGTCTCGCTTCCGGGAACAGGCACAAAATCGCCGGTTTCGTCATTCCATTCCCGACGGGTGATGGTCTGCATGATCTCGCCGGCATCGCCGTTCCACGCGACCAGATAGCTCTCGGTGTCGATGGTGATGTCGCTGCCGCGGTCGGCCCACGCCGCGTAGAGCGCGCCGTCGGACTCCACAAAGCGGCCTGTGGCGAGCCATTCGTCGGCAAGCTCCGCGCTGACGTGCTCGCACAGCAGCGCGCGCAGCTCGTCGAGCGTGTTCACGTCGCCCAGCGTGACGCGGGCGAGGGGAAGACCGTCCACCGTGATGCCGGGCGCGCCGCTGTCCACGGGCGGGGTGGTCATGTTGAACCACGACCAGAGTGTTTTGGTGGTGTAATAGTCCGCAATGATGATCTCGTCCTGCGGCACATTGAGCAGAGACTGTGTGTGGCTGTCGAGCGCGTTGTAGAAGTGGCTATAGGGGATCTCGAATTTCTGCGCCGAGGCGGCATAGGGCGCGATGACGGCGGGGTCGAAGACGATGGTCATGCCCTTGTCGTTGAAGTAGAAGCTCGCGTTGGCGGCAAGGTCGAAGATGTAGGAGGCGTAGTCCTCGAAGTAATACTCGCTCAGCCCCTGCGCGTCGATCTGCTCCAGAACCGCCATCGCCAGCGTGTGCGTCAGCGATTCGCCGAGGGCGCTGTCGGTCGAGGGCTGCGCGTCCAGACCGTCGAGCGTCAGAAATTCGCCGGTCGTCAGGTCAAAGCTCCAGGCGCGGATGCTCTCCCAGCCGTGCGCGCCGCCGTAGTTGGAGTAACCCCCGCCCCAGACGCTCACAAGACCGCTGAACTGGCAGATGTCGTCCACGATCAGCTCCTCGGCGTAGTTCGCCCAGTAGGCGCGCTGCTCTTCGTCGAGGCCGGCGTAATGCTCCCGCGCCATTGCCAGCGCCTCCTGCGCGGAGGCGTCCAGCGCGTCCGCGGCATGCTGCATCTCGGCGTTGAAGGCAAGCGCCGCGGCGTATTCCTGCGGGACGTCGACCGCCGCATTGCTGACCGGCGGCGTATAGACCTCGTCGGCCGATGTGCGGACCTCAAGCTGCGGCAGATCGTATTTTTCGATGAGCAGCACTGTGCCGTCGTCGGCCTTGTACTCGACTTCCTTTGTCAGGTGTTCCTCGGTAAAGACGATGCGCAGCTCGTCCTTTGCCGGTTCGTCGGGTTTGTCCGGCTCGACCTTGACGGCGCAGGCACCGAGTGACAGCGCCAGCGAGAGCGCGAGCAGGGTGGAAAGCAGTTTTCTCATGCGGTGTCTCCTTTCTGAAAGAGGGGGGAGGTCACAGAATGACCGGGTCGGTCGTCCACGCGCTGCCGGGCTTCGCCGCGGCAAGGGACGGATAGGCGAGGACGTATTGCTCCTCGGCGCGGGCGGTCAGGGTGAAGAGCCGCTGCGTGTCCGCGTCCAGCCGCCGCACGTCCGCGCTCCTCGTGAGGACGGGCGCGGCGGCGGTCGTTTTCATGCATCGGAGCACCTCGCGCCCGCGCGCGTTGCACGCCAGCACACGCAGATAGGGCACGCGCTGCCGGGTGTCCTCCGGCGTGACGCCGAGATAGGCGGCAAGCAGCAGCCGCCGCAGCCGCGCGTAGGCGTAGCGCTTGGACTTCGCCGCGGCGAGGATGCTGTCGATCGTCGTCTCGCGCTGCACGGCGTCGTAGAAGCGGTGATAAAGTCCCTCACCGCCGCCGTCGAAGGGGGCGAGGTCCTCCTCACGCATCGCGCGCAGACGGGCGAGGATCGCACGCTCGGCGTTTGCCATCGTCACCGGCGCGCGGCCTGCCGCGCATTCGCGCGCGCAGATCGCCGCGCTCTCCGGCGTGAGAAATTCGTCGGCGCACGCGCCGTTTATGAGCAGCTCGCGGATGTGGCTCGCGGAGGCGAAGCCCTCCGCTGTGCCGCCGTCGTGCCCGACGCCCCTTCGCGGCAGCGCCAGCGGCATCAGCGCGGCGGCCTGCCGCGCGATGGCCTTGCAGTATTCCACGCCCAGAATGTCGTTCGGCTGCGCGAGGACGGCGGCCTTCTCACCGAGCAGCTTGCGTGCGGCGGCTTCGCGCGCTGCGGCGAAGGAGACGCCCTCCTGTAAGCCCTGACGCAGATACGCGGCAAAGGACTCCGATTCGAGCGCCGCCGCCACGGCTTTCAGCGTTTCCGTGTCGCCGCATTCGCTGCCGAAGACCAGCGTGTCCACCGCGCCGGTCGCCGCCAGAACGCCCACGCCGCCCGCGGCGAAGCCCTCGGCGGACGCGATCGCCCACGGCAGCGGCAGCTCAAGCACGAGGTCGGCGCCGCCGCGCACGGCGGCCTCCGCGCGTGCGTGCGTCCGCATGACGGCAAAATCGCCCCGCTGGACGAAGCTGCCGCTCATGGCGCAGACGACGGCGGTCTCCGCGCCGAGACGGCGGCGCAGCTCGCCGATCTGCCAGGCGTGGCCGCGATGGAATGGATTATACTCACTTATGATACCAGCAGTCCGCATAAAAATCATCTCAAAATGGTTACAATTTTGGCTCCTGCAAAAAAATTTATGGTTGTCATCACGGAAATTTTTGCTATAATAAAAGGCGTATGTATTGGTCCGTTGGACAAATTCCCGCAATTCCCATCTCTATCTTACCTGAAATTGGGGCACATTGCAAGACGCCGCCCCCTGGAAAACGGAGGAAACAACATGAATGTTCTGGTCATCAACGCAGGAAGCTCTTCCCTGAAGTATCAGCTTCTCAATCCCGCCACCGGCGCGCTGCTCGCCAAGGGCCTTTGCGAGCGCATCGGCATCGACGGCAAGTTCACCTACAAGCCCCAGCTCGAGGGCAAGGAGGCCATCAAGGCCGCCGACGTCGCCATGCCCACCCACAACGAAGCCATCGCGGCTGTTCTGAACGCCCTCGTGGACGAGAAGAACGGTGTCATCGGCTCCATGAAGGAGATCGACGCGGTCGGTCACCGCGTGGTCCACGGTGGCGAGAAGTTCGCCAAGTCCGTTGTCATCACCGACGAGGTCATGGCCGCCATCGAGGAGTGCAATCCCCTCGCGCCTCTGCACAATCCCGCCAACATCATCGGCATCAAGGCCTGCCAGCAGCTCATGCCCGGCGTGCCCATGGTCGCCGTGTTCGACACCGCCTTCCATCAGACGATGCCTCCTGTGGCCTACACCTATGCCATTCCCTATGAGTATTACGAGAACGACAAGGTCCGCCGCTACGGCTTCCACGGCACCAGCCACAAGTATGTGGCCTCCCGCGCCGCCGATATGCTCGGCAAGCCCATCGAGAGCCTGAAGCTCATCTCCTGCCACCTCGGCAACGGCTCCTCCGTCACCGCTGTGGACGGCGGCAAGAGCGTGGAGACCTCCATGGGCTTTACGCCCCTCGCCGGCCTGCCCATGGGCACCCGCGCGGGCGACATCGACGCCGGTATTCTGGAGTACCTGATGAACAAGTACGGCTACTCCATCGGTGAGATGCTGAACATCCTCAACAAGAAGTCCGGTATGGAGGGCATCTCCGGCGTTTCCTCCGACTTCCGCGATCTGGAGGAGGGCGCTGAGAAGGGCAACGGGCGCTGCGCGCTTGCCCGTGAGAAGTTCGCCTATGAGGTCAAGAAGCTCATCGGCGCGTATGCCGCCGTCATGGGCGGCGTGGACGCCATCATCTTCACCGCCGGTGTCGGCGAGAACGACGCGCTCGAGCGTATGCAGATCGCGTCCGGTCTGGAGTACATGGGCGTGAAGATGGACGAGGACGCCAACAACGTCCGCGGCGAGGAGCGCGTGATCTCCGCCACGGATTCCAAGGTCAAGGTCCTGCTCATCCCCACCAACGAAGAGCTGATGATCGCCATGGATACCGCCTCCCTCGTCGGCTGAGGCAAAAAGCAAGCGGAATAAAAGGAAGCAGATGCAAAGCATCTGCTTCCTTTTTGCGTTATTCCGCAGCCTCCGGCCGCGGCTTATCCCACGGGAGAGGGAGCCTCTGCACAAGCCCGATGAGCTGGCCCGAAATGAGCACGGTCAGCAGCGAGTAGCCGATGCGCCGCAGCGGGATGTAGGTCAGCGACAGGCCGAGCACCACCAGATCGGTGGAGAGATAGGCCCATTGGATGCCCATGCCCGTGACGTGCGCGATGCACATGGCGAGTGCGTCGTCGCCGCCGGAGGCGCCGCCCGCGCGCACGGAAAGTCCCGCGCCGACGCCGACGAACAGCGCGCCGACCACGGCGGCGAGCAGCGGCATTTCGGCCAGCTGCGGCCAGAGCGGCGGGAACAGCTCGTAGAGCTTGTAGGGCAGCGAGAAGCCCACGGTCGCGATGAGCGAGTAGGCAATGAAGCTGCGGCCCAGCAGCCGCCAGCCCCAGCCGTAGCACAGCAGGTTCAGCACAAAGCCGGAGACGGCAGGAGAGAGGGAAAACCAATGGTCGAGCAGCAGCGTCGCGCCGAGCACGCCGCCCTCGGTGATGCCGGAGACGGAGTGGACGTGGTAGAGACCGAACGCCAGGAACGCGCTGGAGAAAAACGCCATGCAGCAGCGCCAGCGCTCCAGGCCGCGCATGGTGGCGCGGCACTCGTTCCAGAGGCCGCGCAGGGAGGGGGAAGACAAGCTAAAACCTCGCGATCTGTTGTGGATTTGGCGGCTCAGGCGGTTGTTTCACGCACAAAGCCTTCGGGGTAAACGGTGAAGTCGTACACCGTGCCGTCCTCGGGGACGGCGAGAGAGCCGTCCCGTAAGCTGAGAAAGGGCTGGTAGATGATGGCTGTGCCGTCCGCGGCGGTGACGGTGACCTGCGTGTTCGGCATGATGTCGCTCTCGTTGGCGATGAGATACACCGGCGCAGCACCGCTGCCGTGATAGAGGAGCTCGCCGGCCTCGGGCAGCTCCGCGCCCTCGTTGAGCCAGCCGTATTCGTTCACGGCGACGTCCGCATTTTCATCAGCGGGGACGATGCAGTAGATGTCCCAGCCGCCGGGGGCGATGACCTGCTCCGCGGGGATCTCACGCAGGAAGGGATAGGCGGTGAGACAGTCCGCGCCCTCGAGCAGGGCGGTCAGGTCGGTATCCGTCTCGCCGTTGGTCGAGCCGAGGTAGGCACAGCCGAGCACCGCGCCCGCGGCGCGGATGGTCTCGCGCAGGTCGGCGAGCGACTGCTCCGCCTCGCTCGGCGCAGGGGGATCGGGAGTATCGGGGGTGTCGGGCTGCTCGACCGGCGGCTGCGCGGTGGGGTCCTCCGCCGGCTTTTTCCCGCCGCAGGCGGTGAGGGTGAGCAGCAGCAACGCGCTGAGCAGCGCGCAAAGGATTCGTTTCATGGGAGATGTTTTCCTTTCGGGGATTTAGAATTTTCCGCCGGAGTGCGAGAAGCCGCCGGAGTTGACGGTCGTGCCGCCGGAGAAGCTCGGGCCGCTGTCGTGGTCGTCGGACTCCGTCTTGATGGGCGTGCGCACCTCGGTGGTGTGGGTGAAGCGGTCCTCACGCGCGGTGATCTCGGCGCCGCCGGAGACGGTGTAGCGCGCGGCCTCGGTCGCGCGGCGCACGCTCTTGAGCTGACGCTTATAGATCGCGCAGACGATGAACGCCACGATCAGGCCGAGGGGCAGACCGAACCGGAAGGCCATGAGGGCGGCAAAGAAAAGCTTATCCCCAAAGCTCAGCGGTTCATATTCCTCCTCGGTTTCGTCGGACGGCTCCACGTCGATGGGGGCGCCGTTGGCGTTGGCCTCGAGGTAGCGGCCGCACGCGGCGATGTAGTCCGCGAAGCCGCCGTACCAGTCGTCCTCACGGAAATTGTCGAGGAACTCGTCCTGCATGATGTACTTGCCGTAGTCGGTGAAGGCGGCGTTGGCGGTGTCGCCGTGGGCGAGCATCTGGAAATCGCGCTCGGCCATGCTCAGCGCGAGCATGATGCCGTTGCTGTCGTGGGAGGCGGCAAGCCCGAGCGCGTCCCACGCGTATTCGGTGAAGGCGGCCATGCCGGTCTCACCGGTCTCCGTGACCGCGTCGGGGTCAATGTAGTCCGCCATGTCGTCGACGGTCACGACGTACACGCCGCAGCCGTACTGCTCGCTCACTGCCGCAGCCGCCTCGTTGAGCGTATCGTACTCCTCCTGGGTGAGCAGGGCCGCGTCGTCGTAGACGTACACGCCGCTGCTGTCTGCCGCGGCGGACACGCTCAGCGACAGCGCGAGGACGAGGGCGAAGAGCAGGGAAGCATATTTCTTCATCATCATGCCACCTCCTTACAGGCTCAGGAGCAGTCCGGCAGCCATCACGCCCAGCATACAAAGACCGGTGATGGCGGCGAAATGCTTCCAGTACAGTCCCTTGTCGAGCGGCAGGTCGCCGACGAGCTTGCCGGTCTGGCCGTTCATGGCGAAGAGAAAGCTCTTGCCGTTCCACTTCGTACTCAGCAGCCACACGGGCATGAGCGCATAGTGGACCTTGCCGCGGTGGAGCGTGACGTTTCGGCTTTCGACCGTGCAGGAGGTGTAGTCGCCGCGGGCGTCCTGCTCCATCAGCTCCACGGCGCTCGTTTCGCAGCGGCTGTCCGCGCGTTAGGCGCAGTCCTGCACGGAAACGTCGTACTTGTCGGCGAGGAAGCCGGGCAGATACGCCGTGGAAAAGGGCTTGAGCTCCTTGTAGTCGAAGGGCTCGATGGCGTCCATGTGGTCGTCAGGCATCTTGCTCGAGGCGTCCACCGGCACGCGCTCGAACCGCACCGTGCCCGCGCGGCGCACGTCGTAATGGTTCGTGACGGTCACGTTTTCACGGGCGGTGGAGTAGCCGCTCACCTTGGTGCCGTGGCAGCGGACGTCGACCTCCGCGCTGCCGTCGTAGAGCCAGAAGGGGACGTAGACGCCCTTGACCTCCTCGATGTGGTTCTCATTGGAGAACGCCTTCGGCAGCAGCTTCTTGCCGCCGTAGTGCTTTTTGAGCGCCGCGACCGCGGCGGCCTTATCCAGCTTGAAGGGCAGCACATAGTCGGGCTTGAGCGCACCGCTGAACTGCCCGGGCACGATGGTGTTGTTGCCGCAGTAGGGGCAGGAGGTCGCGCTGGTCGTCTCGTCGCAGATCAGCTCCGCGCCGCAGCTCGGGCAGGAATAGACGCGCAGCTTTTCCGCGTCCGCGCCCCAGTCGCTGCCGGAGGCGGAGGTCCATTCGCCGTCCGCCGCGGCCTGTTCCTCCGCCTGACGGAACGCGCCGGCAGCCTGCGCGTCCTTCTCGGCGTAGAGTTTTTCGATCTCCGCGACCTCGTAGCTCGAGCCGCAGAAGTCGCATTGGAGCTTGCCGGTCGCGCTGTCGAAGCGCAGCGGGCCGGTGCAGGCGGGACACTTGTAATTGGTCACCTGATTTGCCATGCTTTTTTCTCCTTTTTCAGACTTGTCATAAGGTCGGCAGGAGCCTGCCACGCAGCGCGGCAGGCCCGATCATACCGTTTTATCGTTTGTGGATCGCTCAGGCTCTGGGCTTGCCGCAGTTGGAGCAGAACTTGCCCTTGTTCACGGTGCCGCAGTCGCACGTCCACTCGCTCGCGGGCGCGGGCTTGCCGCACTCGGAGCAGAACTTGCCCGTGTTCCTCGCGCCGCAGCTGCACGTCCACTCGTTCGCGGGAGCGGGGGCGGGCTTGCCGCAGTTCGCGCAGAACTTGCCCGTGTTGCCCGCCTGTCCGCACGCGCAGGT
>ERZ857757.1672-NODE-1672-length-16622-cov-14.950081_pt1 | contig 16622 bp, 13 predicted proteins | sample MGYA00519764_ERZ857757 | MGnify/ENA primary metagenome ERZ857757 (study PRJEB31778, sample SAMEA3449359) | human gut metagenome | biome: human gut; feature: human-associated habitat; material: faeces | place: United Kingdom | collected 2010/2012 ... | reverse complement strand
AATACAGTAAAAGCCTTGTCTTTGAAGATATTAACTATCAGCTTGCACAGGCAGATGATAAGACCGCCATTTTTGAAAACTGGTGCGATTTTCTCAACTACTTTGACGCTTCCGTTTCGGTGCAGCTCTCTTTCATCAATCAGGGCGCAAGAAAGGAAAAGGCACAGGCGGCTATCGAAATTCCGGCGCAGGACGACGCTTTTAACTCTATCCGCAGGGAGTACGCGGATATGCTGAAAAATCAGCTTGAAAAAGGCAACAACGGACTGGAAAAGTGCAAGTACATTACCTTTTCCATTGAAGCGGACAATCTCGCAGCCGCAAAAGCCCGCCTTTCCCGTATCGAAACCGACGTACTCAATAATTTTAAGGTGCTTGGCGTAACCGCCCGCCCCATGAACGGACAGGAACGCTTGAACGTACTGCATGGGATTTTCCACCCGGAGGGCGAGCCGTTCCATTTCTCTTGGGACTGGCTTGTACCGTCCGGGCTTACCACAAAGGACTTTATCGCCCCGTCCTCGTTCCGTTTTGGCGACGGGCGCACGTTCCGCATGGGGCGAAAACTCGGTGCGGTATCGTTCCTTGAAATCCTTGCGCCGGAGCTGAATGACCGTATGCTTTCGGACATTCTCGACCTTGAAAACGGGATAATCGTCAATCTGCATATCCGCAGTATCGACCAGAGCGAAGCAATCAAGACTATCAAGCGCAAGATAACCGACCTCGACAAGATGAAGATTGAGGAACAGAAAAAAGCGGTACGCAGCGGGTATGACATGGATATAATTCCGTCCGACCTTGCCACCTTTGGCAGCGAAGCAAAGAATCTGTTGCAGGATTTACAGAGCAGAAATGAAAGAATGTTCCTGCTGACGTTCCTTGTGGTAAACATGGCAGACACGAAGCGGAAACTGGATAATGACGTATTCGCTACGGCGGGCTTTGCACAGAAAAATAACTGCGCTCTGACCCGCCTTGACTATTTGCAGGAAGCGGGCTTTATGTCCTCTATCCCTCTTGGAGAGAACCTTATCCCCATTCAAAGAGGGCTTACCACATCAAGCACCGCTATCTTCATTCCCTTTATCACACAGGAGCTTTTTCAGCGGGGCGCAGCCCTGTACTACGGCTTAAATGCGCTGTCAAACAACATGATACTCTGCGACCGCAAGCAACTGAAAAACCCAAACGGGCTTATTCTTGGAACACCGGGAAGCGGTAAATCCTTTGCGGCAAAGCGAGAAATGACAAACGCCTTTCTCATTACCGACGACGATATTATCATCTGCGACCCGGAAGCAGAGTATTTTTCCCTTGTGCAGCGTTTGGGCGGGCAAGTGATACGCCTGTCGCCTGCCGGAAAAGGCATGGACGGCAAGCCCCAGTATGTGAACCCTATGGATATTAACCTCAACTACTCCGAGGACGACAACCCGCTTGCCTTGAAATCCGACTTTATCCTTTCCCTCTGCGAGCTTGTTATCGGCGGCAAAGAGGGCTTGCAGCCCGTGGAAAAGACCGTCATTGACCGCGCCGTTAGGAATGTGTACCGACCTTTCCTTGCAGACCCCGACCCGGCAAAAATGCCGATTTTGGGCGACCTCTACAACGAACTGCTGAAACAGCCGGAGCCGGAAGCTGCCCGCATTGCGGCGGCATTGGAGCTTTATGTTTCCGGCTCTCTGAACGTCTTTAACCACCGTACCAACGTGGAGCTTTCTAACCGCCTTGTCTGCTTTGATATTAAGCAGCTTGGAAAGCAGCTCAAAAAGTTAGGTATGCTCATTGTGCAAGACCAGGTGTGGAACCGCGTTACTGTCAACCGCGCCGAAAAAAAGGCAACCCGTTACTACATGGACGAATTTCACTTGCTACTCAAAGAAGAACAGACCGCCGCTTACAGCGTGGAGATTTGGAAGCGTTTTCGTAAATGGGGCGGCATACCGACGGCAATCACGCAGAATGTCAAAGACCTTTTAAGCAGCCGCGAAGTCGAGAATATCTTTGAAAACTCTGATTTTGTCCTCATGCTCAATCAGGCACAGGGCGACCGGGCTATCCTTGCAAAGCAGCTTAACATCTCCCCGCAGCAGATGAAGTATGTAACCCATACCGAAGCAGGCGAGGGGCTTATCTTTTACGGGAATGTGGTGCTGCCGTTCATTGACCGCTTCCCAACCGACACCGAGCTTTACCGTCTGCTTACGACAAAGCCAGAGGAAGTGAGCAAGCCATGAAAACGGACGTAATCATCAACCGCGACGCCCTCTATGCCCTGCGGGAGCTGCCGAGTGAAAGCGTGAACTGCTGCGTCACAAGCCCGCCCTACTATGGACTTAGGGACTACGGGCTTGACGCACAGATTGGACGGGAGGACACGCCGGAGCAGTACATTGACAGGCTTGTAGAAGTATTCCGGGAGCTGCGCCGGGTACTCAAAGACGACGGGACGTTTTGGCTGAATATCGCAGACACTTACTGCGGCACAGGCATGAAAGCGGGCTGCAAGCAAAAGGATTTAATCGGTATTCCGTGGCAGCTTGCTTTTGCCCTGCGCTCTGACGGGTGGTATTTACGCAGCGATATTATCTGGCTGAAAGAAAATCCTATGCCGGAGAGCTGCCGCGACCGACCGAGCCGCTGCTATGAGCATATCTTTTTACTGACGAAATCAAAGAAATATTACTATGACGCTGCCGCCATTGCAGAGCCGATTGCGCCGGGAACGGCTGCGCGGTACCGGCAGGGGCGCGGCGCAGGACACAAATATGCCGAGGAAATACCCGGACAGGGCAAGGTACAGGGTATCAATAAAGCCCGCAGCGGCGGCTATTATGACGACGCCCTTATGCCGACCACAAGGAACAAGCGGGACGTTTGGATTATCAATACCGTACCGTATAAGGGCGGGCATTTTGCCGCTTATCCCCCGAAACTTGCGGAAACGTGCATACTGGCGGGCTGTCCGGCGGGCGGCGTTGTCCTTGACCCGTTTTTCGGCAGCGGTACAACCGGGCTTGCAGCGAAAAGCCTTGACCGTCGCTATATCGGGATTGAACTGAACGCCGAGTATTGCGCCCTTGCAGGGGCGCGGATTGGAGGTGGTAACACTTGAAAGACCCATTAAAGCCCCGTGACAAAATCACGCAGAAAATGACCCGCGACGGAGCTATCACAGAAAATCAAACGACGGGCGAAACAGAACGTATCAGCAAACGGACACAGGACGCAGAGTTACAGAAAACGCCAGAGCAACAGGCAGCACAGGACGCAGCGCAGCTACAAGGTGCAGCTTCCCCGACTTCTCCCTTGCCCCATGTGCCGGGAGCTGCCCCCAAAGCGGACACAGGCAAAACGGAGCGCGTCATGGAGCATATTGAAGCCGCCCATACCCGTAAAGCGTCTAAAAAAGCGGTACGAAAGGCACAGGCAGAAGCTACCGCCGGGACGAAATCTTCCCGGCTGCAATTTACCGACGAGGAACGCGCTGCCCCGGAGCTTGAAAAGTATATCAAGAAATCCGATAAAGCCGCCGACCGCTTGGATAAGGCAAAGGCAGCTATCCCCAAAGAAAAGAAACTGGTAAAAGAGCGCACCTTTGACGAAACCACCGGGAAAGGCAAGACCCGCCTGCACTTTGAGGAAAAGGACAAACCGCCCGGATTTAAGGAGAAGCACAACCCGCTATCCCGCCCCACACAGGAAGCCGGGATTTTGGTACATAACAAAATCCATTCTGTCGAAAAGGATAATTCCGGAGTGGAGGGCGCACACAAGAGCGAGGAAGCCGCAGAACGGGGATTGAAGTACGGGGCGCGGAAAATCAAGCAGGGCTACCGCAACCATAAGCTGAAACCCTACCGGGAAGCGGCAAAGGCTGAAAAAGCTGCTTTCAAGGCAAACGTGGATTTTCAGTATCATAAGACCCTGCATGATAACCCACAGCTAACCAGTAACCCTATTTCCCGTTTTTGGCAGAAACAGCAGATTAAAAAGCAGTATGCAAAGGAAGCCCGCAATACTGCAAAGGGTATCAAGGGCGCAGCGGAACGCACCCGCAAAGCGGCAGCCAAAGCCGCCGAGAAAACGAAGCAGACAGCGGCGTTTGTGGCAAGACACCCGGCGGGCGTGGCAATCGCTGTCGGGGCGCTGCTACTTTTCATTATGCTTCTGTCCGGGCTGTCCTCTTGTGGTGCAATGTTTTCCGGCACGTTAAACGGCGTGCTTGGAACGTCTTATACCTCCGAGGACAGCGACCTTGTGGAAGTGGAAAATGCCTATGCCGGACTGGAAAGCGGGCTGCAAAACGAGATTGACGCTATCGAAAGCACCCACCCCGGCTATGACGAGTACCGCTATGACCTTGCAAATATCGGGCATAACCCCCACGAATTAGCGTCCTATCTGACCGCAAAATACCAAAGCTACACCCGCGCCGAGGTACAGAGCGAATTACAACGGATTTTCAATCAGCAATACAAGCTGACGCTGACCGAGGAAGTGGAAATACGCTACCGGGAGGAAGAACGCACCGACACATGGACAGACGAGGACGGCAACGAGCATACGGACACCTATACGGTACAAGTGCCTTATGAGTATTACATCTTAAACGTCAAGATGACGAACACCCCGCTATCCACCATTGCGGAAAATAATCTGCCCCCGGAACAACTGGAAATGTACCGGGTGTACTTGCAGACAAGCGGGAACAAGCCCCTTATCTTTGGCGGCGGCTCTCCCGACACTTCCGCGTCCGAGGATTTAAGCGGCGTGGACTTTGTAAACGGAACGCGCCCCGGTAATACCGCTATCGTTGACCTTGCAAAGCAGCAAGTCGGAAATGTGGGCGGCTATCCGTATTGGAGCTGGTACGGCTTCAACTCCCGCGTGGAATGGTGCGCCTGTTTCGTGTCCTGGTGCTACGGGCAAAGGGGACTTTCCGAGCCGCGCTTTGCCGCCTGCCAGTCGCAGGGTATTCCGTGGTTTACCTCTCACGGGCAATGGGGCGCGCGGGGCTATGAGAACATTGCCCCCGGTGACGCTATCTTTTTTGACTGGGATTTAGACGGAAGCGCAGACCATGTAGGGCTTGTTATCGGCAGGGACGCAAACCGCGTTTATACCGTGGAGGGCAATTCCGGCGACGCCTGCAAGATTAAGAGCTATCCCCTTGACTATGCCTATATCAAAGGGTACGGGCTGATGAACTGGAACTGACACATTTTTGAAAATCGAAAGGAGAAAAAATTTATGGCAATGAGTAAAATCGAAAGAATTGAAAAGGAAATCCAAAAGACCCGTGAGAAAATCACGGAGTATCAGAACAAGCTGCGCGGACTGGAAGCACAGAAAACCGAAGCGGAAAACCTTGAAATCGTGCAGCTTGTACGCGCTATGCGTCTGACCCCGCAGGAGCTTACCGCTATGCTTTCCGGCAACGGTATTCCGGGCATTGCCCCTATGCCCACAGACTATGACGAACAGGAGGACAATGCAGATGAAGAATAAAATCCTTGCAAGCATTACCGCACTTTGCGCCGCCCTTGTCCTTGTGGGCGGCTTTTCCGTTACTGCCTACGCGCAGACCCCGACAGAGGAAACCGACGACAGCGGCGTAATCGTGGAAACCGAACCGCAGCCCCTTACCCCGGAGGGCAACATGACCCTTGTGGACGACATCGACGGGGACGCTGCCGAGGATAAGCAGTTTATCGTCGTGAAAAGCAAAGGCGGCAACTATTTTTACATTATCGTTGACCGGGCAGCCGAGGGCGAAAATTCCGTCCACTTCCTAAATCAAGTAGACGAAAGCGACCTTATGGCGATTATCGGGGAGGAACAGACCGAGCAGCCCCCGGCTGTCTGCAACTGTACCGAGAAATGCAAGGCGGGCGAAGTAAACACCGCCTGCCCCGTCTGCTCCGCAGCCATGAATAACTGCACAGGCAAGGAAGCCGAGCCGGAAGCACCCGCAGAGCCGGAGAAACCCAAAAACAGCATGGGCGGGCTTCTCATTTTCCTTGTTGTGGGACTTCTTGGCGGCGGCGCAGCCCTCTACTACGTTAAGTTTATGAAACCGAAGCAGAGCGTAAAAGGCGGCACCGACCTTGACGAATTTGATTTTGACGAATACGACGAGGACGAGCCGGAGGAAGAAACTGACATCGCAGACACCGAACAGGAGGACGAGGAAGCATGAAACTTGTGATTTGTGAGAAGCCCAGCGTCGGGGCGGCGGTTGCCGCCGCCCTTGGCGTTACGGGCAGAAAAGACGGATATATCGAGGGAAACGGCTACCTCATTTCTTGGTGTATCGGGCATTTGGTACAGCTTTCCGAAGCTGCCGCCTATGGGGAACAGTACAAGAAATGGAGCTATGACAGCTTACCCATTCTGCCGCAGGAATGGCAGTACACCGTAGCTGCCGACAAGGGAAAACAATTCAAAATCTTAAAAGACCTCATGCACCGCGCCGACGTTTCGGAAGTCGTGAACGCCTGCGACGCAGGACGCGAGGGCGAGTTGATTTTCCGATTTGTCTATCATCAAGCGGGCTGCAAGAAGCCCTTTACCCGTCTTTGGATTTCCTCAATGGAAAACGAAGCAATCCGAAGTGGCTTTGACAATCTGAAGGACGGGCGGGAATACGACGCCCTCTACCATTCCGCACTATGCAGGGCAAAGGCTGACTGGCTTATCGGCATTAACGCGACCCGCCTTTTCTCCTGCCTGTATGGAAAGACCTTGAACGTGGGGCGTGTGCAGACCCCGACCCTCAAAATGCTTGTAGACCGGGACGCTGCGATTACAGGCTTTCAGAAAGAAACCTACTACCATGTGCGCCTTACTCTCCCCGGCGCAGAAGCGGCAAGCGCGAAGATCTGCGCCGCTGATGAAGCAAGCAGACTGAAAGCAGCCTGCGAAGCGTCGGCGGCTGTCTGTACTTCCCTTGTGAAAGAAAAGAAAACCATTGCCCCGCCGAAGCTCTTTGACCTTACCAGTTTACAGCGGGAAGCAAACCGTATTTACGGGTACACCGCGAAGCAGACCCTTGACCTGGCGCAAGCCCTCTATGAAAAGAAGCTCTTGACCTATCCGAGAACGGACAGCAGCTATCTGACCAACGACATGGGCGGCACCGCCGAAAGCATTATCACGCTTCTCTGCGGCAAGCTGCCCTTTATGGCGGGCGTTTCCTTTACGCCGGAGCTTGCAAAGGTGCTGAACAGTAAAAAGGTATCAGACCACCACGCCATTATTCCCACTATGGAGCTTGCAAAAGCTGACCTTGACACGCTGCCGGAAAGTGAAAGAAATATCCTTACCCTTACCGGGGCGCGGCTGCTTATGGCGACCGCAGAGCCGCACGTTTACGAAGCGGTAACAGCGGTTTTTTCCTGCGCCGACCATAACTTTACGGCAAGAGGAAAGACGGTAATCGCTGCCGGGTGGAAAGCGCTTGAACGGCTTTACCGGGCGACCCTCAAAAGGAAGCCGGACAGCGACGACGAGGAAAACGAGCTTGCGTTAAATGTGCCGGACTTTTCCGAGGGGCAGACCTTTGAAAACTCTGCCGCTAAAGTTACAGAGCATGACACCACACCCCCGAAGCCCCACAATGAAGCGTCCTTACTTTCTGCTATGGAACGCGCCGGGAACGAGGACACCGACCCGGACGCAGAACGCCGGGGGCTTGGGACGCCCGCTACCCGCGCCGCTGTCATAGAAAAGTTAGTGGGAGGCGGCTTTGTGGAGCGCAAGGGCAAGCAGCTACTTCCTACCAAAAGCGGTACAAACCTTGTGTGCGTCCTGCCGGATAGCCTTACCTCTCCGCAGCTTACGGCTGCATGGGAAAACAATCTGACGCAGATTGCAAAGGGCAACGCCGACCCTGCCGCTTTCATGCAGGGAATTGAAGCAATGGCACAGGAGCTTGTAAAAACCTACGCTTCCGTGTTGGGTGAGAAACAAGAGCTTTTCAAGACAGAAAAAACAGAGATTGGGAAGTGTCCCCGCTGCAAGTCCCCGGTCTATGAGGGAAAGAAAAACTACTACTGTTCCAACAAAGAGTGCGGCTTTACCATGTGGAAAAATGACCGCTTCTTTGAGGAACGTAAAACCGTCTTTACCCGGTCGATTGCCGCAGCACTCTTAAAATCCGGCAAGGTAAAAGTCAAAAAGCTGTACTCTCCGAAAACAGGCAAAACCTATGACGGAACGGTACTTTTAGCTGATACGGGCGGCAAGTATGTGAATTACAAAGTAACCATTTCAAAGGACAAAGAACTTGAATAGCAAGCATAGGAAGCGGGTACCCACTTCCGTAAAATCCCTGCCACTCATGTAGAGCTTGGCGGGGATTTTGCTTGTTGGGAAGTTTCCCAAACCCTCTAAAAATCCTCAAAAATCTTTGGCAGAAATGCGGGAGCACCGTAGTAGGACTATGTAACCACAAACGCAGCGTCCGCGCTGCCATACGCGAAAGGAGGTTTTACACATGGCAAGTTTGCGCGACAGCGTAAAGGACTATCAAGAGGAACTTAGGGACGGTATTGCATGGGTAGCATTTTGGAAAGAGGGACGTTCATGGAACGCCGAGCTGTTTCATCTTGAAGTGGACGGTACTTTAGAACCGTTTGACAGGAGCCGGTTAGAGGAAATCAAAGCGGCTGACCCCGCCGCCGTTATTCTAAACGGCTACTACTGCGGGCATTTAGGCGAGGATATGAGCCTTGACGAGCTGACCGCCGGAGTGCGCTATCACTATGAAAACGGCAGGAATGACCTTGACGGTTTTATCGGGGCGCATGACGACAGGCTTCCCCCGGAGGTTATCGAGGAAGCAAGAGCCGCCGCCCATGCAGCGGGGCTTCCCTTTTCCGAAAAGCCCTACCGGGACGGGGAAGATTTTGACCCTTATATATTTGACGGAAGCATGAGCATTGAGGACTACGAGCTTATGCACCGCATGATTGAAAAAGAAAGGAGCGAGCAAATGGACGAATGGAAAACAGGTTATTCCTCATACGACCGCGACAGACTGGACGCCGCCGACAAGATGAAGATTGAGCGCGGTATCTATTTTGACACGAAAGGCGCGGATATTTCCCCGCTGACTGCCTTACCTCTTGCCGAGCTTGTGAAGCTGCGGGAGGAAAGCGCGGCTGCGGAACAGACTGTTTTTGAAAATCTGAAAGTACAGGCTTCCGCATGGGAGGAACAGGCAGGAAAGACCCTGCTATTTGACAAAGCGATTGAGTATGCGAGAATACCCGAAGCGAAGCACACCGCGAACAAGTGGCAGGACGAGGGCAACGACCGCCACACCATCAGCAACCGGGTATATAAAATGAGCTATCATGTGTACGAAAATACCCGTTACGACAAGGCAGCACAGAAGTCTATCCCGTATTCCTATACGCTGTCTTGGAACGTCTACACCAACAGCCCCCACGGGTACGGACAGGCGAAAATCGCCGGACAGGACAGAAAGGTATTTGCTGACCGGGCAGCTATGGAAAAATATCTGAACGGGCGTATCAAGGCGTATGAAAAACTTTTTACGGAAATCTCCCCGGCTATCCCGCCGGAATACGCGGAACAGTTTAGGGTAAACGGGCAGCTCTTACCGGGCTACACCGTAGAGGGCGAGGAAATCAAGCAGCCCGCCGCAGACATTCCCGCCGCTGCACCGAGAACCGAACCGGGAAAGGAAACGGAACAGTTTGCAATTCTGATTGACAGCCGCACCCGTTTTGAAACGGGAGAACCGGGTGGCTACTGGCTTTCCATGCCCGCCACCAAAGAGCAGCTTCACGAAGCCATGCAAAGCGTCGGCATTACCGCAGACAACCCGCAGGAATTTTTCATTCACGGCTACTCTGACCGGGATGACAGACACATTGCCCTGCCGTATGACATGGTATGCGCGGCACAGGTGGACGAGCTGAATTTCCTTGCGGCACGACTGGAAACCCTTGACGCTTCCGGGATTGCCGCGCTGAACGCCGCCACACAGCGAAAGAACGGTTTTGAGAATATCGGGCAGCTCATTGACTTTACCTATAACGAGGACTTTTTCGTGCATATCCCCGGAGTACATAATCCCCGCGAATTGGGCGATTATTACCTTAACAAATCCGGCATGGTGCAAATGCCCGCTGAATGGAAAAACAGCATTGACCCTATCGCCTTTGGACGAAACGCCGCCGCGCAGGAAAAAGGCAGCTTTACGGAATACGGCTACCTTGTGGAAAGCGGCGACGCATGGGAGCAGCATTTTGAGGGGCGCGAAGTGCCGGAGGACTACCGCATTATGAGCTACCCGCAGCCGACCGTCGAACTGGACGCAGCCCCGGCAGTACAGGCGGCTGTTCCCGAAGCACAGCAGCAGGAGCCGCGCCCGGTTATCCCTATCGTGCTGACGAGCGAGAAGCCCGCCGAAAAGCTCAAAGAGATTACCGACCGTTTGGAGCAAGGCATTACGGAACTGTTTGACAGCGAGCGTTACAAGGAATATCTGCGCGTCATGTCAAAGTTTCATAATTATAGCTTTAATAATACGCTGCTGATCGCCATGCAAAAGCCCGACGCTTCCCTTATCGCCGGATTTTCCGCATGGAAAAATAACTTTGGACGAAACGTGATGAAAGGACAAAAGGGTATCAAAATCCTTGCACCGTCGCCGTTCAAGATTAAAAAGGAAATGGAGAAAATCGACCCGCAGACACAGAAAGCCATTATCGGCAAAGACGGAAAGCCCGTAACCGAGGAAAAGGAAATCACGATACCCGCCTTTAAGGTGGTATCTGTCTTTGACGTATCGCAGACCGAGGGAAAGGAAATCCCCGATATTGCCGTAAATATGCTGACCGGGGACGTAGAGCATTACAAGGACGTTTTCGCTGCCCTTGAAAAGACTTCCCCTGTTCCCGTTGCCTTTGAGAAAATCGAGGGCGGCGCACATGGTTACTACCACTTGGAGGACAAGCGCATTGCACTTGACGAGGGTATGAGCGAACTGCAAACCTTAAAGACCCTTATCCATGAAATCGCCCATGCGAAACTGCACGACATTGACCTTAACGCACCCTTAGAGGACTTGGAGAACAGACCCGACCGCCGCACCCGTGAGGTACAGGCAGAAAGCATTGCCTATACCGTGTGCCAGCATTACGGGCTTGATACTTCTGACTATTCCTTTGGGTACGTTGCCGGGTGGAGTGCCGGACGGGAGCTTGCCGAACTGAAAAGCTCTCTTGAAACAATCCGCAGCACCGCAGCGGAAATCATCAACAGCATTGATGAACATATCGCAGAGCTGCAAAAGACGCAGGAACAGGCGCAGACTTCCGAGGTACAGGAAGTGACGCAGGACGCGCCGCCGCAGGAGCAGCCGGAAATCCCTGTACCCGACACCACTATCAGCATAAAAGAAATGCAGGACTACGGCTACTCTTGGGACGGTATGTTTCCGCTGAAACAGGAAGCCGCCGAGCGTTTGTTTACACAGTACGGTATCGAGGTTTTCCGTATCTATGAGGACGGCACCGAGGGAGCCGTTACCAGTCTGACCGATTTACAGGAACACGCAGAAAAAGGCGGCTTGTTCGGTGTAGAAAAGGAAACTTGGGAAGCCCTGCATGAATACAACGCCATGAAGCAGCAGCTACGGGAAAGTGAGCCGACAAAGGAAGCTCTTTTACTCTATGGCAAAGAGGACAGCTACGGGATTTATCAGTTAGCCCACGGCGACGCTACAAGGGACTTGCGCTTTGAGCCTTACGACCGCCTGCAGGCGACGGGACACACCGTTGACCGGGCAAATTATGAACTTATCTATACCGCGCCCCTTGAACATGGAACTTCCCTCGAAGATATTTATACCCGTTTCAATATCGACCACCCGAAAGATTTTAAGGGACACAGCCTTTCCGTTTCTGACATTGTGGTGCTTCATCAGAACGGCGAGAACACCGCCCACTATGTAAACAGTATCGGTTTTCAGAACGTGCCGGAGTTTTTACAGGAGAAGCAGCCGCAGCTTATCCCCGACGAGCATTTGACCGGGGAACAGATTAGAACGCCGCGCGGCAGCTTTTCCCTTACTTCTATGAGTGTTGAGCAGATGAAAGAAGCCGGGTACGGACTTCATCATCAATCCGACGACGGAAAATATCTGATTATGGGAAACGGTACACGGGCGTTTGCCATTGCCGCCGAACAGCCGGAAAAAGCTAACCCGTTAAAACATATCGAGGACACTATCGAGCAGAACGACAATAACTTTGACGGTATCATCAACAACACGCCGCAGACGCCGACCGTGGACGCTCTGGAGCAGAAAGCAAAGGCGGGCGAGGTTATCTCCCTTGTTGACCTTGCGGAAGCTATCAAGGCAGACAAGGAGCGCGGCAAGGGAAAGACCACGGAAAAGCCCTCTATCCGGGCGCAGCTCAAAGTGGATAAGGAACGGGCGGGAAAGAAGAAACCCAAGAAGCAAAAATCGCAGGACTTGGAAAGGAGCTGACCTATGAATAAGTTTGAAGATGTGGACGTTATCGCTTCCCTTGAAGCGATTATGAAACAAAATACCGCTTTTTATCAGAATGATTTTGACCTTGATAGAAACATTTTACAGAAAGCGGCGGCAAGCCCCACAGCCGAGGACAGGCGGCTTTTATGGTTTTCCCGCCCGTCCGGGACGAGCTGCTTCCGGGAGCGCGACGTTTTTCTAAAAGGCACAAGACAGCATAACACATGGCGGTTTTACGGGGAACAGACGCGCGATAAAGTCCTTGCCTATGCGGTGGAGCTGACCGGGATTGTAAACGGAAAAATCAAAGGCAATCTCTATGAGCTTGACTATCCGCAGCATTTCCGGCACGTTAAGGAACAGGCATTACCCGCAGATAATTACACGCTGCTCTATGAGCATGGAGAACGGATGCAGCCCGCCGGACAGTATCTTGACGGCAATCCCGACCCGCAGCTTGGGAAGTTTGAACGCTTTGAAGCGCAGCCTAATGACCTGGAAGCATTGCATTTTCTCATGCGGGAGGAAAAGCGCAGCTATGACCGCTTAAAGCCGGGGGATTTCAAGGCGCATATTACCGCATTGCATGACAGCCGGATTGAAGCCGAAGCACAGCGCATTGTAGCGGAAATGAAGCGGCAGGACAGCCCTAACAGCCCCAACAAAACACATTTCATGGTGGAGCTTTCGCCTTACTTTATGCAGTTAGCTTCTACAAAGGACACCGACCGTCTGTTTGCTATGCTGCCATACAAAACACTTTCTTTTTCTAAGATAGAGGGCAGACATGGCACTTTTGCATTTTTAGACAAAAGCGAGGACAGAAGCCGGAATATCCGAAAAGCGCGCCCCTCTGTCCGGGCGCAGCTTACCGCAGACAAGAAAACAGCCGCCCCGAAAAAGGCAGCAGCAAAAAGAAAAAATCACGATTTGGAGGTATGAGCATGAATAGATTTACTGTTGAGGAAACAAACCTTTTGAGCATTTACCATGAGGGAAGCAAGGCGCAGCTTATAGAGAACATGACCGCTGCGCTGCCTTACATGGACGCGGGATTACGGGAGCTTGCAAAGCGCACCCTTTCCAAAGTAGGCGCGCTGACCGAAGCAGAGTACAGGGAGCTTGCCGTTTATCCTGCTGATGAAGTATGACCGGGATTAAGCGGCTGTCGCCGCGACAAAGCCGCAAGGTAAACACCCTTGTGAAAAAGGAGTGCTGCAACTGCGAGAATGGCAACTGTATTTTACTGGACGACGGGGACACTTGCGTATGCCCGCAGCTTATTTCCTATTCGCTGCTCTGCAAGTGGTTTCGGATTGCCGTACTTCCCGCCGACAAGCTCCTGTATGCAGAACTCAATCAGACCGAGGACAGAAAGAAATGTACCGAGTGCGGCGCGTTCTTTGTATCAACTTCAAACAGCGTCAAATACTGCCCGGATTGCCGGAAGCGGATTACCCGCAGACAGGCAGCCGAGCGCATGAGAAAACGGCGCGCTCTTGTTACGCGGTAAGGGCGAAAAAAGCCTTGTTTTACAGGCTTCTGACAACCGTTTCCTCATAGGGCAAGGGCTTTATACCTTTTCCCTTAAAAACGGCGTTCTACTGCGTAACATTTCAGAACTGCACCCATAAGAAAACCGGGGCGCGGATAGTCTTTACTGACTGTCTGCGTCCCGGTTTTTCCTTTGCTATTTTTCCATGTTGATTTGAGGGGTTGCGCCCTTATCTGTGGTAAGTAAACGGTATATCGTAAGGGGGATATACCATGCAGCCACGACGAGCCGCCATATCAAAATGACCCCACCGATAATGCCGCCCAAAATGAAGTTGAGGGCAATGATACCCACCGTTCCGGCTATGTCATACCCATGCGGTACAAGCCATACGAACATACGGCGAATACCAAAGGGAATACCGCAGCACAGCCACACATAAAAGTAATTGGTCTGCCCGTCCTCTGTAAAGACGTTCTTAAACATGAAGAATAAAAACAATGCGATAACGGCGGGCAAAACGGTTCTCTTAAAAAAGTCTTTCCAAATTTCCCCGCGTGTCATGGTATCACTCCTTTTCTATTGGGAATTGTGGGATAGCTTCTAACAGTTTCAGTATGAGCGTTTGCCGTAAATCGTCGTCGATTTCCTCTTTTACGCTTCCGTCCGGCTGACGCTTTTTTACCATTGCAAGGCGGTTGATTTCGTCACCGTAACAAGCAAGCACTTTTTCCAACGCCCATTTTTCGCCCACAACGGCGGCGCGTATCGTTTCATAGTCCGGCATTTCCTGTTCCATTCTCTGACACTTCCTTTGCTGAAAATGTATCACTTTGGTATGTAACTACTGTTTTTGATAGGAACTATTATATCATACAAGTATGAACAAAGCTACTCCCCGCGTTCTTTTCCTTTTTCCCGTTCCGGTTCTCTTGGCTGCCGTAAAATGCTGTCTATGTTCTGTTTGATAACGTCGTACTCTTTGACCTGTTTTTTCAGTCTGCCATAGTCGGCGTAAAGGGCTTCTTTCTGTTCCTGGAGCTTTTCATATTCCGATTGCAGCGCGGTGAGGTTCGGGAGCTTGGAAACGCCCGCCGCCTTTAATGCCTTTGCCGCTGCTTCATGCAAGATGATTTCGCGCTCATGGGCTGCCCGGTAACTGTCCTTATTTCTTGCTTTGCGGTATGCGTCATAGGCGGGTTTTGTCTTTTGGAACGTGGAAACATTCTTGATAAGCACCGCCATATCTGCAAGCCGTTTTTCCGCGCTCTTTAATGCGTCTGCCGCCTGTTCGCTCTCTGTCTGTATCTCTGCGATTTTTGCGGTCAAGTCGGTGTATTGTTCAATCTTGTGTTCCGTAATAAAATTCATGGTCTTAGCTGCCTGTTTCAGATTGTGGATTTTCGCCCATTGTTCATAACCCCGGCTCTGCGCCGCCTTGATACTGTTTTCAATATCAATGAGCAGGGACACGCCGCGTTCTGTCTTGGGAGCTTTGGCGGTGCGGGTACGCTTGCCCTCTATCCGTTCCCGGATTGCTTCCTCTGTATAATCTGCGCCGAGGGTTTTCAAACGGGTAAACCGTTCCTGTCCCGGAACCAAACAGGACACATATTTTCCCCGTTTGATTGTGAAGCCTTCTGCCTGTAACCGCGCGAGCAATTCTTCAAAGTCGGACACTTGGGGGATAAGGGTATCGACGGCAAGTTTCAATTTTGCTTTGGCGGTTTTCTCTTTCTTATACACCGCATAATTCTTTCCCTTGCCGCCTTTCTCCGGCACAAGGACGGACAAGCCGTTTTCCCGGCACAGCCTGTCGCTGATGTTGCGTATTCCGTAATAGGTGCGCTTGTTGGAAACATACTTGTGGTAGTCTACAAAGTTTACCGCACAAAAAATGATGTGGTTATGGATATGCCCTTTATCTATGTGAGTGGTAAGGACGTATTCATATTGCCCCTTTGTTACCGCGTCGGCAAGCTGTTTTCCGATTTCATGGGCTTTCTCATAATCGACTTCCCCCGGCTCAAAAGATTGTATCAAATGGTGTGCGAGGTTGTTTCCTCTGTCAAGAGCTTGCGACAATGTAAATCCGAACTCAATATCTGCCGTTTCATAGCTGCACCCGAACGAGGACACCAGCATTTTCCCGTCCGTCTTGTCCGGGTTTTGGATATAGTCAAGGGCTTTTTTTAACGTGCTTTTAATAGGCTTAATCTTTGTAACCGCCATATCTCCGCAAGCACCTCCTTGATTTCTTCTATATCCTCTTGGTAGACGCTGCCCGTCGCATTGACGCGCTTTGCAATCTGATTGACATTGACCCCGATTTTCTGTATCTCCGCTGTCATAGCTTTTATGTCGGCATGGTCTATCTGAATGATATACCCGTCGATTGCCATTTTCCGCAAGTAGGCTTCCATGTTCCGGGTAGGGACGAGCTGCATTTTCTGTTCAATGAACGCCCGTTCTTCCTCTGTTACTCTGAATTTAATTTGTACTGTCCGTTTCCTGCCGTTCATCGGCTCACACTCCTTTCCATTCCGAGGGTTTGGGACACTTCCCAACAAGCAATTTTCAACCGAC